>Ga0265298_10011222_pt1 | contig 10510 bp, 9 predicted proteins | sample AusTroGonzalo_MG_3_FD_193486 | JGI IMG/M metagenome (GOLD analysis project Ga0265298, IMG submission 193486) | Bovine rumen microbial communities from tropical cattle in Woodstock, Queensland, Australia - Gonzalo_01 | ecosystem: Host-associated > Mammals > Digestive system > Stomach > Rumen ... | reverse complement strand
GATTTCCTTTTCGATGGCTTCTTCGTCCATCGGAAAGCGGCGGCAGAGGCGGCGGCAGATGTCGAGGGCGGCTTCGGGGTCGTCCACGAACTCGACGCGGCCGTGGACGACGACGCTGCGGAAGGTGAGTGCCCAGGCCGGCGGACGGGAGGGGTCGTGCGTGCCTTCGTCGATGGCGGTGAAACAGGCGCGCGGGTCGCGGCGGAGGGCGTCGATTTTGTGGCCCTCCTTCGCGCCGTGGAAGTAGAGGAGGCCCGTCTCCTCGTCGTAGAAGGGGTTGAGCGTGACGCAGTAGGGCCGCCCGCCGTCGCCGGTGACGGCGAGCACGCCGCGCCTGGCCTTGCGCAGCACCTCGCGGATTTCGTCGTCGGACAGCGCCTGTTTCGCGCGACGCATGGGCCGGAAGTCGCTCATGCCATCACCTTCTCCGCCATGCGGCGGCCGGCGTCGCGGGCGGCGGCGAGGTCGGAGTCCCAGTGGGCGTCGCGCCAGGCCTGCTTGGTTTCGGCGGCGTCGGGGGCGAACTCGTAGCGGGAATAGTCCTTCACTTGGTAGGTGTTGAAGGCGAGGACGCGCTCGACCGGCCCGAGGTTGGCGAGCATCTGTTCGCCCATGCCCAGCTGCTTGTCCAGCAGGGGCAGGAACTGCTCCGTGGCGTTCATCGTGTAGAGGACGGCGACCGGCATCTTTTTCGGGACGGTGCAGGAGAAGTCGTGGTAAGAGAGCCACGGGAAGACGATGCGTTCCAGAAAGGCCTGGGCCATGGCCGTGCGGGTCCCCATGTAGATTGGGGAGGCGAGTGCGAGGCCGTCGGCAGTGGCCACCGCTTCGAGGACGGGCAGGAGGCCGTCTTTGAACTTGCAGACCAGGGACGCCCGCCCCTTGAGCTTGCAGGCCATGCACGACATGCAACCCTTGTAGGGCGGCAGATCGTAGAGCCGGACGCGCTCCACTTCGATTTCGGGGGAAACGCTCTTTGCGCCCTCGGCGAAGGCGTCGCAAAGCGCGGCGGTGTTCATGTTGCGGCGCGGTCCGCCGTCGATGACCAGGATGTTCTTCATGTCGCTCCTCTCGGTTGCCCTCACCCTACCATGCCCCCGCCCCCCCGTGAAAGCCCGAAAACCGCGCCCCGCAGGAGTTTTCCACGCCATGGAACCCACTTTCGCCCGTTTTCCACACCATGGAAGCAAGTTTCGGAAAAAGTTCCATGGCATGGAAGCCGGTTTTGAGGTTTTTCCATAGCATGGAAGCATGTTTTCCACGGCATGGAAGCCACTTTTGTCCCCGTTGCCAGCGGCGGCGGAGACGGGTCAAGGGGGAGGGGCGAACGCGGCGGCCCGTTTGCGCGATCGCCGGAAAAGGTCACACGGAAACGAAGTTGCCGGCGAATGGTTCGCCCAAGGAGGCGCCGGGAGCTGACGCGGGGGCGGCGGCCGGTGCGGACAGTGCGGCGCGGACGGCGAGGGCGGCATCCGCGAAGGCGAGCACGCGCTCGGCGAGGGCGTCGGCGGCCAGGCCGCCGAACGGGACGAATCCCGAGAGCAGGAGCGTGCCCTCGAAGAGCCCGAGATAGTTGCCGCGCGTCCCTTCGCCATGGCAGGCGAGCGCAAGGGCGGAGCGGAGCGTCTCGGGCGGAAGGTCCTCGCCCGGCTCGGTGACGGGCGCGAAGAGCGCCACGGCGTCGCGCTCGCGGAGGTGCTGGAGCGTGACGACGAGGCCTTCGGTCTCGAGCGAGCAGGCGTCGCGTTCGTCGACTTCGAGCGGAAGCCCGGTTGCCTTGGCGAATTCGGCGATCAGCGATTCAAATGGCGTCATGGCTGCGTTCTCCTTGATCTTGACCGGTTCAGTTAGTTGAGGATGAAGTCGACGTTGACGGCGTTCGTGTAGAAGCCGAGCATGTGCTTGGCTCCGAGGATCTCCTTGACGCGCTCCGCGCGGTCGGGAACGCTTCCGGGAGCGGAGGCGATCTCCTCGGCCGCCGTGCCGTCGAAGGCGTCCAGATCGACGTTCTCCTCGAATTTCACCATCTGGTCGATGCCGAGCTCGAAGTCATAGCGGGTCTTGACCATGCTGCCGGGGCCGAGGAGGTAGGATGCGCTGCCCATTCTGGCGTTGACGCCCGTGCGCTCCGTTTCGATCTGCATGCGGAGGAGCTTCCCGCCCTTGCAATCCAGCTCGACGCTGCGCTTTTCGCCGCCGCCGGCGATCGTCAGGGCGGACTTGCCGCCCTCGGGGTCGAGCGCGATGCCGACGCCGTCGGAAATCGCCTTCATCGCCTTGTCGCCGAGGGCGCCCGCGATGAGGGCGACCTTGCGCCGGGCCATCGGATCGAGCGTCGCGAAAGTGGCGTCCTCGCGGCCGGCAACGTGACGCGCGAGCTGGTCGAGCGCTTCGTCCGGATCGGAGGAAAGTTTTCCGCCGCCCTTGATCTGGACCTCGAGTTTTCCGTCCGCGATCGCCTTGGCGAAGCCCGTGTCCTTGAGAAGCCCCTTCGCGACCTTCTTCGCGTCGGAGAGCGCGGCCAGGGAGTGGAGCGGGCGGATGACACTGGTGTAGCGCTCGCCCATGACCTTGTCGGGGTTGAGCGGAAATTCCTCGATTTGTGCGGAGACGAGTTCGCGCACGCGTCCGGCGGCGGGGCCGTTGCCCTTCACGGCCCGCGTGGCGAGGAACACCTCGCGATCCGCCTTTGCGACGGTCTCCATCCGCGACTTGAGGTCGAAGAAGATCTTGTCGCCCCCGACGTCCTCGTATTTAAGCTGCTCGCCCTTTCCGCCGATGGGCTTGTTCTTCAGGCCGAGCATCGCGTCCACGGCGTGCTTGAGCGAACCCATGGCGTTGTTCATGCTGCCGCCCAGGTTGCTGACCATGGATATGACGCTGCCCGGAACCCCCTCGTCGGGGATATCCTGCTGCCCGACCGCCATGTCGAAGTAGACCTGCTGGAGGCGCGCGGCCTGGGGCGTCTCCAGCGCCGCGTCGACGTGGCGCAGGACGTCCGGCGGGAAGCGGTCCATCAGGAAGGCGAATGCGAGGATGCGGGCCGGGGACAGGTCGTCCTGCCCGTCCGCCTGGCGGAAGAGCCCCTGGTCGAAGAGGATGCTGTGGAACGCGGCGTAGATCTCCATCATGGCCTTGTGGATGTCGTAGCCTTCGCTGCTGGGCCCGAGTTTTCCGGCGTGTTTCAGTTCGACCGAATGCGCGAGCTCGGCGATCTTGGCGATCATTCCGGGCGGCAGCGGCTTGCCGCCCAGTCCGCCCAGGGCGAGAAGTCCGGCGCGGAGCACGGCCTTGTTCCCCTTCGCGGCCTCGCGCATCTCCTCGAAGTTACCCTTGATGCCGGCGACGTACTGGCGGACGGCCACTGGAGTGCGGGGCTGGCCGCCATCGTTCACGAGAATGCGCCGCATGCTGCGGAAGACCCGGTCGAGCACGTCCACGTCCTTGCCGCACGCCTCGATCGCGACGTGCACGAGGGCCGAATAGTGCCGTTCGTCGATGTTGCTCGGGCGGTCGCCCGCCTCCGCGCGCCCCTTCTCGAGGCGGACGTCGAGGGCGGGGCGGAGGTCGGCCTCCGTCTTGTCGTTGCGGACGCCGTTCTCGTCGTAGAAGGTGGCGAAGACGTGGTCGAGATAGACCTTGTCGAAGCGCGGCATGCCGAGGCGCTCGCTGCTCGCGACGTGGACGAGGTCGGTCGAGGCGCCGTCGAGCAGGGCCTTGAGCTGCGTCTCGAAGGCGGCCTCGTCGAGGACGCGGCGGCCGCCGCCGGCGTCCTTCATCGGCGGATGCTCGACGAGCGGCTTCGCCGCGCGCTCGAGGTAGCGGACGGCGTCCGCGGGCCAGTCCTCGCGCCGCAGGCACGGGCGGACCGTGTCCTTCACGAGCGCGGTGATGGCCTTTCCGGCGATCTCACCGGCCGAGGCCGAGGCGATCTTGTCCGCGTTGGCGACGGCGAAGCGGCTCGCGATGCCGGCGAGCGAACCGCCCGAGGCCGAGAACAACCAGTTGTGGTTGTCCTCGTACTCCTCGATCGCGGCCGAGAGCGCGGCGTTGTCCGACTCGCCCGACGCCTTCAGCAGCGCGACCTTCACCCCGTCGACGAGCTTCTGCACCTTGTCGCGCGCGTCCCCGACGCCGAGGAAGCACTTGAACTTCTGCCACGCGCCGGCCTCCTTGATCTGGCCGGTGGAGTTGGCGATGTAGTAGGTCTTGTTCGCGTCGAGCGAACGGATCGTGTTGAGGTTCAGTTCCATTTCTTGTTCTCCTGTAAGTCCGTTTCTACGGGGTTTACACAGAATCAGCCGAAAGGTTGCACGCCATCGGCCTTGGCTAGGCGGTCGCCTCCTGCAGCTGCATGACGCAGGCGTTGGCCGCCGACCAGTAGCGCGCTTCATGGGCCACGATCCGCGCCTGCTGCTTGTCGGCTTCGCTCTGGGCTTTGGCCTGGATGGCGCTCGACTTGTCGGACGAAGCCCGCTCGGCGTCTTCGAACAGCTTGCCGCGGGTGTCGGCGTCGAGGCCGCGGACGGTTTCCACGAGGTCCGGGTTCACGGCGAACAGCAGGTCCGCGGCGGTGCCCATGAACGCCGAGTAGTCGTCCGACCCCTCGATCGACTTGAGTTCGGCCTTGTCCGTGAGCATCGCGTTCGTCGTGGCGATGAACCGGGAGAACTGTTCGACGAGCTTCCGGCCGTCCCCGGCCTTGGCCGCCGCGACCAGCTCCTTGGCGTCGAAGGAGGGCACCACCCGGAGGGCCATCTTGACAAACGGGACATCGACCTTGTTTGCCATGACCGTGGCGAGGAAGGCCTTCTTCTGCGCGGGCTCGAGCGCGGAGGCGTCGAGTTCGGCGGCCGCCTGGCGGCAGGGTGCCAGCCACTTCTGCTCGACCCGGTCGAGGAGGGCCGCCTTGCACTCGTCCGCCGAAAGCGCCTTCTCGACGCTGTTGGCATTCGCCTTCATCTTGGTCACCGCCTCGGCGAGGGTCTTGGAGAACATGTCCCGGATGCCCTGCGTCAGCGGGACGCCGTACTGGCCGGCCAACTGTTCGAGCCGCCCCTCCAGCTCGCCCTTCGCCTGGTCCAGGGCGAGGTCGAGGTTCTTGAGCGTCGCGTTGGTGCGGTCGAGCTGCCGGGCGACTTGCGTTTTGAAGTTGTCCGCCAGGCTCGCGAAATCCCCGTCGGTGGCGGCCGTCTCGAAGCGGTCCACGAGGGCCAACGCAATCTTGCGCACGACGGGGAGCTTGGCGCTGTCCATGTCCCGGTGTTCGTCCGCGAGCGGCGGAACCTGTTTCAGGTAGTCTTCCGCGATGGAGACGAAAACCAGCTTTGCCGCCTGGCGGCGCAGCTCCGCGGGAGTCTTCGCGTCCGAGGCGAGGCGTTTCGTGATGTCCTCGGACGGCAGCTTCCACAAGGCGTAGTCGGTGACGGCCCGGTCGTTCTCCCCCTTGCCGAAGCCGAGGGCGTCGTAGAAACGGGAGCCGATGCGGCCGTAGGCGGGGTTGTCGCTGTCCACCATGGCCATGTTCATCGCGATTTGCCGAACGCAGTAGGTTCTGACGGTGACTTTGAGGGCCGTCTCGCATCCGGCCTTGAACGCGGCCGGCGACAGGTTGTCGCGTTTCAGGGCGGCGAGCTTGGCCTTGAGGGCATTGAGCTCTTTTTGGGCGTCCTCGTCCTCGAGGCCCTCCCTCCCGAACAGGGTCGCGAGGAGCGTTTCGGCGTTGTCCACCGCCAACGCCGCGATGGCGTCCGGGTCTTCCTCGACGTATTTCGCGGCCAGGGCGTCGAGCGCGGCGGTCACGGCGTCGCCGTGGTGGAGGGAGAGGTTGTCGAGAACCTCCACCCCCTTGCCGGCGAGCTTGTCCGCGAAAACGGGCGCCAGATGCGCGGGCACGCCCTTGGCGCGGAGCATCGGCTCCAGGCGGGCCGCGGCGGCGACCCGCGGCGCGGCGACCTCCCGGACGGCCTTCCGCATGCCGTCCTTGGTGTTCGGGAACGTCCCGTCCTCGATGAGCTTGAGGGCCACGGCCTGGATTTTCCCGCGGTCGAGCTCGGGGACGGCGACGCCCAGGCGGAGCGAGAGGTACTGGCGGGCGGCGGCGACCTCGAGGTCGAAGTCCATCTTGAATTCGCGGATGAGGGCGCTGTCCGCGGCCAACGCGTTCTTGTCGCCGAGCGCCTGGTTCACCGCGCGGATGGACCGGGCGGTGAGCGGGACGGCATTCTCCCCGGCGCCGAGCGTCTTCTCGGCGATGTTCCGCGCGGCATAGCCGAACTCCCGGGCGATGGCGAGGAGGAAAGCGTTGCGGGCGTCGGCGATCTGCGTGGCGCGGGCACCCTTCAAACCGCGGGAGGTCGTGGTCGCCAGGCCGTCGCCGGCCTTGACGAGCCGCACGGTGCGGTTGCCGATTTGCCCCCCCTTTGCCTCGGCCGCGTCGGCCAGATCGAGGAACGCCTGATACGTCGTCCCGGCTCCGTTCATGTGGACGTTGTTGTCGAAATAGCCCATGGTTTTCTCCTTTGCGTGGTTTGTCGTTCTTTGTCGTGATTACACGGGTGCGGCCGAAAGGTTACGGCCAAATGGCCCGCTCCTTGACCGTTTTCTCGTTGTCCATGACGCGTCCGATTCTACACGAACCCGCCCCTCTCCGTCACGCGAAATCGCGACGGAAGCGCGCCGCCTCCCCTGCCCCTCCCGCACGGGGAGTTGTCGTTTCACACTGCCCCGCAAAGAGTTCCACACCATGGAAGCCATTTTCGCCGATTTTCCATACCATGGAAGCAAGTTTCGGAAAAAGTTCCACGGCATGGAAGCCGGTTTTGGCGGTTTTTCCACACAATGGAAACCTGTTTCCCACGGTGTGGAAACCGGGGTCAGGGCCGTTTCGGGGAGGGAGTTTTCGCGTTTTTTTTGACTTCTTCGTGGAAGAAGTAGTTGACGATGACGGGCGGAGCGCCGAAGGGAGCCGTGCGGGTGTCGTCGTCGCGCAGGTAGGGCATTCCTTCGCGGGCGGCGTAGGCGCGCATCCGGGCGTCGAGGGCCGTCCAGTAGGCGCGGGAACGGCGGGCGTAGATGTCGCGGTAGAGGCCGTCGAGGTCCGGGCGGCGCGCGTGGACCCACGCGAGAATCCGCGCCTTGTAGTCGCCGCGCAGGTTGAGGTTTTCCAGCCACACGAGGTTGCAGCGGTCCTTGGCGGCTTCGACGATTTCCACGGGGTCGGTAATGCCCGGGAAGATGGGCGAGATGAAGCAGGTGGTCCGCACGCCCGCGTCGTAGAGGGTCTTCATGGCGGCCAGGCGGCGGGCGATCGGCGCGGCGCGGTCCATTTCGGCGCGGAAGGTTTCGTCGAGGGTGTTCACGCTGAAGCCGACGCGGGCATCCGGGAATTGGCGGATGAGGTCGAGGTCGCGCAGCACGAGGTCGCTTTTCGTCTGGATGCTGATCTTCATTCCGCTTCCGGCAAGCTGCTCCAGCAGGGCGCGGGTGCGCCGCAGCTTCTCCTCGCAGGGCTGGTAGGGATCCGTGACCGAGCCGATGAACGCCGACTGGCCCGCGAACCGCCCCGCGCCGCGCAACGGCGGCCATTCCTTCGCGTCGACGAACGCGCCCCACGGCTCCGGGTGGTCCGTGAAGCGCTTCATGAACGACGCATAGCAGTATTGGCAGGCGTGTTCGCAGCCGACATACGGATTGACGGAGAAGTCGCAGACCGGAAGGTTGGACTTCGTGAGGATGGATTTGACGGGAATGGCGCGGACGGTCATTTCCACGCGCCGAAGTGCAGCTGCTTGGACAGGTCGGGGCGGTACTGTTCGAGGACGGGCTCGGCCGGGTCGGGGTGGCCGATGCCGATGAAGGCCGGCATCATGTAGGTGGGCGGAACCTTGAGCGCGCGCTTCACGATGTCGTGCTCCTCGTTCAGCGGGATGCGCAGGGAGCACGACAGCCCCTCGGCCGCCGCCGCCAGCAGGATGTTCTCGACCACGCACCAAATGGTCGCGAAGGGGTTGAGCTTGGAGACGGTTTCGCCGTTCAGCTGCTTGGCCCGGAACACGGGGATGACCACGTAGGGCGCGTCGCGCAGCATCGTGTATTGCCGGGGCATGGCGTGGGCGTACATTTTCTGGCCGAGGGTGACGGGATAGGGCCGCGGCACGTTCAGGTAGCGCACGGCGTCGAAGCGGTCGGCGATTTTCCGGGCGTGGGCGAAGGCACGCTCCTTTTCCTCCGCCGTCCGCAGCACGATGTACTGCCAGCTGCGGTGGTGGTCCCACGTGGGGGCCTGGTTGCCTGCCTCCAGAATCCGCTCGACGGCCCCAAAATCGACGTCCCGGTCCAGCCATTCGCGGCTCGTCCGCCGTTTGTCCACTGCTTCGTAGAAATCCATTGTGCGTTCTTTGCCTTTCGCGGTGCCGGCCCGACATCGGGGGACCGCTGTTTTCTCTGTGCCGCTCCATTTTCGCTGCTTCCCCCTTCCTCCCGCAAGCGCAAACTTCCTTCCCGCCGACATTTTTCCCTCTACCTTCCGCCCCTTTTGTGTTTTCCTCCCCCGGCGCGGACGGAGCCGCGCCCTCCCACCCGGGGAGTCGTCGTTTCTCGTTGCACCGCCAAAATTTCCACGCCATGGAAGCAGATTTCGGAAAAAGTTCCATGGCATGGAAGCCGGTTTTGCCGTTTTCCCACACCATGGAAGCAGATTTTCCATGGCGTGGAAAACCCGGCGTTTCTGCGTCAGGCGCGGAGGCCGGCTTCGTAGGCTTCCTGGAAGACGGGGAGGGTCTTGACCGAGCCTTTTTCGTAGGCACCGGTGCCGTAGAGGACGCCGCGTTCGACGGTGCCTTCCATGCAGTCGCGCATGAAGCCGCGCAGGGCCGCCAGGGTCGGCTCCATCATGGCCTTGTCTTCGTCGGCAGCCGTGACGACGAGCCAGAACTCGGTGCCTTTGAAGCGGGCGAAGTCGTCCCAGTGGGAGACGCTGCGGTCGATGAGGGCCTTGAGCTGGGCGTTCATGGAGTAGAAGTAGACGGGGGTGGCCAGGACGATGGCGTCGGCGGCGAGCATCTTTTCGACGAGCTCGTTGGCGTCGTCGTTTTGGACGCAATTGTGGAGTTTCTGGCAGGCGTAGCAGCCGGTGCAGTAGCCGATGCGCTTCTCGGCGAGGCGGATTTTTTCGACGTGGTGTCCGGCTTCGCTTGCGCCCTTGGCGAATTGGTCGCAGAGGAGGTCGGAGTTGCCGGATTTGCGCCCGGAGGCGGAGAGGATGAGGATGTTCTTTTTCACGGGATTCCCTTTGTTTTCAGTCGAAGGTGGCTTGGAGGCGGAAGAAGCGGCAGGCGTCGCGTTCGGCGGGGGCGAGGGTGGCCACGTCGCGCCAGTCGGCGGGGTCGGCGGGAAGGCGCTCGACGCCGAGGGTGGCGACGGGCGTCCCTTCGGGGAGGTTCGATTCGGCGGCGAAGACCTCGGGCTCGCCGTCGGCGCCCAGCTTGATGCCCGCGACAAGCCGCGCTTTCTCGAAGGTGACGGTGGCGGTGCCGGGGCCCAGGGCGTCGGCAAGGCCGTCGGTGGAGAGGAGGCGCCCGACGCGGGTGTAGGAGTAGCCGCCCGCCGCGCCGTAGAACAGCACGAGGCAGTTGGAGCCGTAGAGCATGAGGTCGCCGGGGTCGATGGTGTCGCAGTGTTGCGCCGCCGTCGGGAGGGACACGCCGTAGCGGTATTTTTCGTTGCCGTTGAGCTCGGTCATGTCGAGAGTCAGCGGGAGCATGTCGAGGAACGCCCGCCCGGTTTCGGTGTTCTCGACGACCGCCGCGAAGTTGCGCCCCCCCGCCCGGACGACGATGGGCGTGGCCGCCGCCGCCCCGGGCGTTGTCGCGGCGGCGGCGAGGGCGAGCGCGCCGCACAGGGCGGCGCGGGCGGCAAAGGCGGAACGGCGGCGGGGCGTCACTTCAGGCTCTCCCGGAAGAACTCCGCGATGCGGTCGTGGGGAATCACGCCCGCTTCGTCGTCGTAGAGGTCCACGTGGGATGCGCCGGGGATGATCAGCAGCTCCTTGTTGCCGACGGTGGCGCTTTCGCCGCGCACGGAGATGCCGGTCATCTTCTCGAAGGCGTATTCGGAGAAGTAGCGCGAGTGGGCCTTTTCGCCATGGATGACCAGCACGGGCGTCTCGATTTCGTGCGCGTAGGAGAGCAGCGGCATGTTGAGGAACGACTGGCAGCCGATGGCGTTCCAGCCGTCGGTGGAGTTGCCGCTGCGGGGGTGGAAGCCGCGCGGGGTCTTGTAGTAGGCGTGGTAGTCCTTGACGAACCACGGGGCGTCCTCGGGCAGCGGGTCGACCACGCCCCCGGCGCGCTTGTAGGTGCCGCTGCGGTAGTCCTCGGTGCGCTGGGCGGCCATGGCGCGGCGCGCGGCCATGCGCTTGGCGGTCGTGTCGTCGGCGCCGAAGTAGCCCTCGCGCGTGACCTTCGTCATGTCGTACATCGTCGAGGCGACGGTCGCCTTGATGCGCGGG
>Ga0265298_10011220_pt1 | contig 10510 bp, 8 predicted proteins | sample AusTroGonzalo_MG_3_FD_193486 | JGI IMG/M metagenome (GOLD analysis project Ga0265298, IMG submission 193486) | Bovine rumen microbial communities from tropical cattle in Woodstock, Queensland, Australia - Gonzalo_01 | ecosystem: Host-associated > Mammals > Digestive system > Stomach > Rumen ... | reverse complement strand
CTCGTTCAGATGCACTTCGGAGAGGCTTGAAGACTGGCTGATACGCAGAAGGTTCACGAGGAACTCTCCGTCTTTCGCGACCGTCAGTTTCGCGCATCCGCTGTTTCCATGCAGCCAGTCAACCTTGGGCATGTACACCTTGCCGAAATTCGTCACCGTCACCTGGCCGTAGGTGCTCACGTCCGCATTGCCGCCCGTTGACGAATAGAGTTCGCCACCGTCAATCAGCAAGTTGCCCTTCGAGCTGCTGTAGGAACCGCTGCCACTAACATATAGGCTGGCGCTCGTTGTTGCACCACCCGCACCTGTCGTCACATGCGTCACGCCACTCGCGAGCTTTGCCCTGCCCTGAACCCTCAGTTTTCCCGGAGCGTTTGTGACGCTCGCACCAGGATCGAACACAACTAAACCTGACCAGTCGCCGACGACCTGAACATATGTGTCCTTGCTGTAAGTGGCACCCGCCGTGTTCTCGGCGATGATCGGGCACTTGTAGGTGAACGTGTTGTTGGAACCTGTCTTGAAGTTCTTCCCAGACGCGATCTTGATGATGCGGTTGGCCTTGATGGAGAACTGCGCGCCACCGAAAATCGTCGGCGTGCCGTCGATGAAGATGTTCTCAGTGGGAGTGGCTGGGTATAGGCCAAAGGCGGTGTCGCTGTTGGGCGCGAATTTCGGCGTTCCGTCGATATAGATGCACGTGAAGTCGTTCGTTTTGGAACTTCCCGTGTCAAAGTACACGACGGGCGTCTTGGTTGACGTGAGACGGAGTGCGCCGTCTGCTGCGCCGCTGGACACCTTCCCCTTGAAGTGCGTCTCTCCGTCCACCGTCATCGTGCCGTAGATGACCATATTGCACAAGCTGCCTTGAAAAGAATATCCGCCCTTGTTGATGGTCAGATCGTGTATGCGACGAGTTCCCCCGACGGAAATTGTCTTCGACGAAGAGTCGCCGAAGATGACATCGTTCGGGTCTTCTGCATTGTTCACCCATGCGGTATCGGCTCCGTCAACAGTCCAGTTGAGGGTCGACAAATCCCAATTGGCGTCGACTGGCGAAGCCTTCCACGTGTAAGTCGTCGCGGCTTTGGCACTCGCGCAGATCAATCCGCCGCAGCAAATTGCCACAGCACCGATTACAAGCAATCTTTCATAAACTAATTTCATCATGACTTTACTCCTTTTTCAGTTCTTGTATTGTACCATATTTGTCGGAAAGGCAAGTATTATCTTGCGCACCCCGGCATCTGATTTTGCGCAATGTCGCTCTTGCGGACATGGGGGCGAATATGGTATTATTTCCACCAGCGAACAAAATGAAGTCCAAAACTTTCCATATCTGCGTAGCGACGTCGCGCCGCATAAAGGCCGGTAGAAGCCGTTTCTCTGGCATCATGCGCTATGCCGCTGAGCGGCAAAATTGGATTGTGCGCTTTGTCGATCCCGTGAGGGAGGACGCAAACTACTATCCTCTGTCGAACGAACTGGCCGACGACGAGCCGGTCGACGGCGCAATCGGCCACTTCGACACGATCCGGCGCTATCTCGGAAGTCGCTTCGCCGACATTCCAGTCGTCATAATGAACAACTCCTACCGCAAGTATCGCGCCCCATCGCCTATGGTAAGGATTGTCGCCGACGACGGCGCCATAGGGCGGGCCGCCGCAGACCTGTTCGTCAAGCGCGGACTGCGGCATATCGCATTCGTCTCCGACATAAGCCAAGTGGTATCCGAAAGCCTCTACCATGCGGAACGGATGGAAAGCTTCCGCAAGGCGGCGCTCGCGGCGGACGCGACCTGCGACGTGTTTCTCAATCCGACGGACGCGCAGACGGACAACATCTCGCAACTTGCCGACTGGCTCGCGAGCCTGCCGCGGCCGTGCGGAGTGATGGCCTACAACGACAGCCGCGCCCAGACCGTCATCGACGCCTGCCACATGGCGCACCTCAAGATCCCCGACCAGATACAGGTCATCGGAGTCGATAACGAAGAGGAAATCTGCGAGAACACCTTCCCGACGCTGACGAGCATCCTGCCCGACTTCGAAGGCAGCGGCTACCTCGCCGCGCAACTTCTCGACAAGATGCTGGCAAAAGGCATGCCTCGCAAAGACATCGTGTACAAATACGGCGTCAAGTCCGTAGTCGAGCGGGCGTCCACGCAGGACCTTCGCGGAGGCGGCAGGCTCGTCACGCAGGCGTGCGAGTTCATACGACTCCACGCAGGCGAGAAGATAGACGTTGACTCGGTGGCCAAGGCGCAGAACGTCTCGCGCCGCACATTGGAGCTGCGCTTCAGGGAGATAATGAACGAAGGCGTAGGAGAAGTCCTGAGGCGTCATAGGCTTGAGCGCGTATGCAGGCTTCTAAAGGAGACCCATCGCCTGATCAGCGACATCTCCTACGATTCCGGCTTCGATTCCCCGACGCACCTTAAGGCCGCATTCAAGAAGGCCTACGGCAAGACCATGGGCGAGTGGCGGTTGTCGGAATGACGGCGGCTTCGTGAAGCCGCCCTGCTTGGCTTTTCCTCGTCGCAGCATTTCGCCGCCCGTTTCAGTCGCGAGACTGGCAAGACCCCCAGCGAAAATGAGAATTTTCTACGGAGAATCTTGAGGACTTTTCTTCTAATCGTAGTTTTTATGATTAGAAGAAAGATGGCGATGTTAATATGCGCAATAATCTTTCTTCTAATCAACGTTATGCCAAATAGAAGAAAAGTTCCGATTGACACGACAGTAATAATATGCGATAATATGCGCCAACAATTGAGGAGGAATATATGTTTGTTGGCAGAGAGCGTGATCTGAAAGATCTTGAAGCGCTGTGGGGGCGTGATCATGGTGTTTTGGTGACTTGCCGAGGACGTCGTCGCATAGGCAAGTCAACGCTAATCGAAGAGTTTGCTGCAAGGAGTGCGGACAGCTTCATCTGCATTGAGGGCCTTTCCCCGAGAAAGGGCATGACGGATGCCGTGCAGCGTCGATGGTTTTGCGAGAAGGTCGCCGAGTATTCAGGTCGGAAAACGATTTATGCCTCTACATGGTCACTGGCGTTTGCCCAGTTGGACGAGATTTTGAAATCTGCCCGCAGGACAGTTGTACTTCTGGACGAAATATCATGGCTTGGAGGATACAACCCAGACTTCGCCGGATATTTCAAGGAAGCATGGGACAGGAAATTCCGCAAGCATCCTAATCTTGTGTTCGTCCTTTGCGGTTCGGTGTCTGCATGGATTGCGGAGAACATTCTCAATTCCACAGGATTTGTCGGACGGGATTCGCTGGACATAGAGCTCAAGGAGCTTACGCCTTTGCAGTGCCAGCAGATGTTGGGACCGGCGGGGGACAGGATGTCCACACGGGAGAAAATCGATCTTTTGTCCGTTACCGGCGGCGTGCCCAAATATCTTGAGGACATAAGGCCAGAGTTGTCTGTAGATGAAAATGTCCGTCGAATGTGCTTCATGCCAAGGGGCATCTTGTTCCGCGAGTTTGACGAGACGTTCAATGGCGTGTTCGGACGCAGGGCGAAGACAAGGGGGCGCATCTTGAGGTTGCTGATGTCGGGTCCGAAGTCCGCCGCCGAACTGGCGAAAATCGACGGCAAGACGCCGAATGGAAGCTACGCCCGTACATTGAAGGACTTGCGCATGGCCGGATATATAGCAGGCGACGGCGGCTTGAATCCATGCACCGGCGAGCCTTCACGCGAGGAGCGCTTCAGGATTTCAGACAACTATACTCGTTTCTATCTTCATTACATCGAGCCAAGGCGGCAGATGGTCGAGAAGGACGTTTTCGAGTTTTCTTCGCTTGAGCAGCTCAAGGGACTTGATGCGATGTTCGGGCTTCAGTTCGAGAACCTGGTCTTGGCCAATCTCCAGACGTTGTTCCCCATGCTTGGCCTCGAAGAGTCTCTTGTGCTGTCGGCCGCGCCATTCACCCAGTGTGCAACAGCCGACCGAGAAAAGTGCCAGATTGACTTGATGATACAGACGCAGCGCATGATCATGGTGGTGGAGATAAAGCGCCGTCGCGAAATCGGCCATGAGATTGTCGACGAGGTTGATGAGAAGGTTCGGAAGTTGAAGTTCGGGTCTAGGCTTTCCCTGCGTACTGCGCTAGTCTATGATGGCAGGCTGTCTCCCTCCGTTGCGGCAGACCGGTATTTTGATTTCCTGATTCCGGCAGACCGTTTCTTCATGGAGAGCGGCCATCCCTGATGCGGCGTTTTTGACAGTGCTTTCCGCCGCATGGTCGAAAAACCGTAAGAGGGGTCTGGGGAGAATCCCCAGCTCAAAGACGCTCAAGGCAATCGTCTGTCGGCTGGATGGCGCAGAGCATGGGCGGAGTGGTAGCGGAGCCGTTTTGCCAGCCGTCGGAGTTGCTGATCAAATGCTCCGCGCTCACGCCGGGCGCGAAGACGAGATCCGCCCGTCGCGAAGCGATCGGGTTGCCGGAGCGAAGCGAACCCCGAAGGAGCCGAGACGATGAGCCTGTACGCAATCGGCATGCCGGGCGCCTCGGCGCGCTAGGGATGGCGCGCCCTGCCAAAATTGAGGCGCGGCGGAAATGCTGGAGCTGCGCTTAAGGGAGATAATGAAAGAAGGCGGGGGCCCGCCCGCCTCCTTCAGAACGACACTGCGAGCGCGATGCCGCCGTAGAAGTTCCACGAATGGTCGCAGCTGCGTCCCCAATCGGCGTTGTGGGCGCGGGCGCCGTCGCGCATGTTGGCGTCGAGCAGATAGTCGCTGTACGCCACGTAGCCAGTGAGAGCGAGGTTTTCGCAGATCTTCCACGTGAGCTCGCCCTTGACCGTGGTGTCCATTAGCCCGCCGTGGTCAAGCGCCTCGTCCGAGCCCTTGCGCTTGACGAAGTAGCCCGCCGCGCGCTGGGTGTTGCCGAGGCCCTGGCCGATCGAGGGACGGAACGCCAGCACGGGGTCGGAGTCCTCGCCGTCGCCTTCTACGATCGGGAACACGTGGCCGATCGAGAAGTTCACGTATGTTCCGTCGTCGGCCATGAGGTCGCGTTCGATGGCGAGCGCCGGCTCCAGCCAGAGGTCGCCAAGCGAGAGTTCGAGGTTCAGGTACTGCGTGTCGTCCATGCTGTCCGCGCCGTCGTCGTCCTTGTACCGGCGTATGTACTCGTAGATGTAGTTGAAGTCCACGGAGAGGGCGCCGACGCCTTCGCATATCTCGAAGTCGTGCGCCACGCCGACGATGGCGTCGATGGTGGTGTACTTTCCGGCGCGGTTGCCGTAGCCGTCCCGCTTGCCATTGGCCTTCGTCACGTCGAAGATCGATTCCACCCCGAAATACAGCCAGTCGAAGAACTTGACCTGCGCGCTCGGCGTGAGGATCGGGTCCTTGCCGTCGATCACGCCGTATGTCATGTAGCGCGAATCGAGCGAGAGCCCCGCCTCTGCGGAGACGATGGGGGTGTCTTCCTTCTCCTCCGGCCGGCCCGGATCGGCTTCGTCCGCCGCCCATGCGCCGCCGCAGACGGCGGCCGCGCAGACGATCGTGTTCAGTTTCGCTGTCATGGTTCTGTCTTCTCCTTGTTCTCGGGGCCCATTCCCCTGTTGAAGTTAGCATATTCTAACATATTCTCCGCCGGTCTGTCAATAGACTAGGCTAACTTTTTTAGGTATGGCTAATTTTTGCCGTCGCACGTCACCGTGCGCGGCCGCGCCTGTCCGACGGTTCAGGCCTGTGGAAACTGCCGGCGGCGGTAGTAGGCGGGCGTGTGGCCGGTGACGGCCTTCAGGCGAAGGCCGAGGTGCGAGGCGCTGCAGAAGCCGCATGCCTGGGCGACCTCCTCGACCGTGCGGCCGGCGTCGGCCAGGCGTTCGATGGCGGCGTTGACCCGGTGGCGCGTGAGCTCGTCCGAGATCGTGTGCCCGAACGTGCGCCGGGCGTGGAGGTTCAGCACTGTCTTGGAGCAGCCCGCTGCCTTGGCGAGCTCGAGGAGCGTCGGGCGTTCGGCGAGGTGCGCGCAGGCGTAGGAGACGGCGCGGGCGACGAACGGGTCGGCGACGGCTTGCGCCTCGGTCGAGGTGCGCGTGATCACGGCGTCGTGGCGGGTGACGTGGACGCGCTTCACCGGACGGCGCTCCAGGAGGCAGTCCATGGCCGCCCCGACGGCCAGCCCGCGCGCATGGTCGTTGACGGGGATGGACGAGATCGCCGGGACGGTCATTTCGCAGAGCAGCTCGTCGTTGTCCACGCCGAGGACCGCGATGTCCTCCGGTATGCGCAGCCCGGCGGCGACGGCGGTCGCGACCACCTGCTGCGCCCTGCGGTCGTGGACGCAGAAGAGCGCCGTCTGCCGGGGCAGCCTCCGCAGCCATTTCGTGAGACGCCTGGATTCAAGGGCGAAGTCGTTCTGCTCCTCCGGCGGCGGCGAAGGGTAGATGACGGGCGAAAAGCCGTCCGCGCCCAGCCGCTCGGCGAAGCCCATCATGCGCTCGCCGCTCCAGAACGTCGGCTTGGCCGTTCCGACGTAGGCGAACGACCGGTAGCGGCGCGCGATGAAGTAGTCCGCCGCCGTGCGGCCCTCCGCCGCGTGCTCGTTGATGAAGGTGACGACGTTGAGCGGCAGCTGAGGCGGCGGCTTCGCGCGCGTCGGCTCGATGAACACCGCCGGGAGGCCGGTGGCGATGAAGTCCTGCCGCTCGCGGTCGCTCAGGATGTAGGCGATGATGCCCTGGCAGCCCCAGGACTTCAGGTCCTTCATGCGCTGGCGGTTCAGGTCGTGCAGGTCCAGGTGGAACTGCCATGGGCCGGACGCCGATTCGTGGGCGTACTCCAACAGGCCCTCAAGCAGCTGGCGCTGGGTGAGCGTTGAGGTCGGGATGACCACGAGGATGCGCTTCTGGGGGCTTTTGTCCGACATGGCGGACAATATACCACACCCGTCCGATTTTGACAATATGCGTTTTCGAATTTGATAACGGCGTGGAGGCGTTTCGTGTATAATATCATGCAAAGGGAAAGGTCCGAAATGATGAAAAAGGCAACGAAGGCAAGGATAGGGATCATAGGGCTCGGCTTCATGGGGACGACCCACTGGGGCATCTACAAGGGGCTCAAGAACGCCTGCATCACGGCCGTGGCGGACGTAGATGCTAAGAAGCGCGCCGGCGACGTCTCGTCCGTCGTCGGGAACATCGGCGACGGAGACAACTCGAAGCCGCTCGACCTCACGGGCGTGACGGTTTACGAGAGCGGTCTCGCGCTCATTTCGGACGCGGACGTGGACATCGTGGACATCTGCGTGCCCACGCCGGACCACGCCGACCTCGTCTGCGCGGCGCTCGCCGCCGGAAAGCACGTCTTCTGCGAGAAGCCCCTCTGTCGCGACGCCGCCCAGATGAAGAGGATTCTCGCCGCCGCGAAGAAGGCCAGGGGGTTCTTCAACGTCGGCCTCTGCGTCCGCGCATGGCCGGAGTACCGCCATGCCTACGAATACTACAGGAGCGGCAAGGCCGGGAAGATGAGGTCCGCGACGTTCAAGCGCATTTCGCCGTCCATTGCCGGCAATGCATGGCACGACTGGTTCATGGACGGCGCCGTCTCCGGCGGGGCGCTCCTCGACATGCACGTGCATGACGCGGACGAGGTCAACTGCTTCTTCGGGACGCCCAAGTCCGTGACGGCCTTCGGCGCGGCCGACATCGTCTCGCGCAACGGCGGTGTCGATCACGTCATGGCGGTTTACGACTACGGCGACGGCACCCTCGTCACCGCCGAGGGCGGCTGGGGCGCGGCGAAGGGCGTTCCGTTCGAGATGTCCTTCACGATAGTCTGCGAAAAGGCGACGCTGAAGCTGGACGCCTCCGGCTACCACATCTATCCCGTGAAGGGCAAGCCGATTGCTCCCAAGGTGGACGCCAAGGCCGGCCCCACGGGCTGGCACCAGGAACTCGCCTACTTCGTCAACTGCGTCCTGAAGGGCGTGAAGCCCGACAAGTACCAGACGCTCGACTCCGTCGAGAAGACGATGAAGCTCATCTTCGCGGAGGCTCGCTCGGTCAAGACCGGCAAGCCGATCCGGCTATAACCCCTCAAACCCCTCAAACCTCTCAAACCCCTCAAACTTCTCAAACCTCTCAAACCTCTCAAACCCCTCAAACCTCTCAAACCCCTCAAACTTCTCAAACCCCTCAAACCTCTCAAATGAACTACATCGCACTCAACGGATGGATATACTGCGGATTCGGCGGCGAGAAGAAGCCGCGCGAGTTCATCGACTGGGCGGCCGAAAAGAAGCTTGACGGCGTGGAGCTGACCGTCGGCGACTGCCTGCCAGTCGATACGACCGAGGCCGAGGCCGCTGCGCTCGCCGCATACGCCAAGGAGAAGGGCGTCGCCCTGCGCACCCTCGCATGCGGCGCAGGCTGGGGTAAGTGGCTTTGCGCGGACGATCCGGCGGAACGCGCCGAGGCCGTGGAGTTCACGAAGAAGTACCTTCGCCTCGCGAAATGGCTCGGCGCCGAGACTGTCCTGACGGTGCCGGGCGCGACGCGCGTCGCGTGGGACGCCTCCCACGCCGAGGTCTCGTACAAGAACGCATGGGAGAACGCCACGGCGTCGATACGGGAGCTCGCGCCCGTCGCCGAATCGCTTGGCGTCAACCTCGCGCTTGAGAACGTGTGGAACCGCTTTCTCATGTCGCCGATGGAGTGGAAGCTGTTCCTCGACCAGTTCGAGTCGAAGCGCGTCGGCCTCTATTTCGACGTGGGCAACTGCTGCCTGAACACGAATCCCGCCGACTGGCCGGAGATTCTCGGCGACCGCATCAAGGCGGTGCATCTCAAGAACTTCGCCGAGACGGACTGCGCCGGCGGCCTTCACGGCTTCGGCGACGACCTTTTCAACGGCGTGGTCGATTTCAAGAGGCTGTTCGCCGCATTTGCGAAAATCGGGTACGCCGGGCCGTTTACGGTCGAGATGATCCCGTTCTCCCGCCTTCCCGACCTCGTGATGCCCGACCCGGTCCTTGCGGACAAGATGGCTGGCCAGATAAAGGAACTCAAGACGCATCTATGACAAGGTTGTACGAAAGGTTGCTCTTGTTCGCCGCCGTGGCGACGGCGGCCATGGCGCTTCATGCAACGCCGATCCGCTTCGGCACGTGGAACATACGCCTCTCGTCGATGGACAAGTGGGAGAAGGATCCCCGCTTCCCGAAGTGGGAGGCGCGAATGCCCCGCGTCACGGGCCTCATAGAGGAGAAGGGCTTCGACTTGATGGGACTCCAGGAAGTCGGCGGCCCGCAGACGGAGTTCATTCGCAAGGCCATGCCGGATTGGGAGCTTGTCGGGACGGTGACGGACGATGACGAGCGTTCGCGCACAAGCCACGCCAACGGCATATTCTACCGCAAGGACCGTTTCCGCGTCGATGAATGGGGCTGGTTCGCGATTTCCGAGACGCCCGACGTGCCAGGTTCGAAGTCTTGGGGCACGATGTGCGTCCGGGCCTGCACCTGGGCGCGGATGACTGACCTCAAGGACAAGCGCGAGTTTCTCTTTTTCAACACCCACTTCGACCACCGCAGCCAGCTTGCGCGAGAGAAGGGAATGGAGCTGGTGCTTGCGAAGATCGCCGAGAAGAATCCGGGCGGCAATCTGCCCGTCGTCCTCTGCGGCGACTTCAACTCCCGCGTCGAGTCGCCGCAGATCAAGCTGGCCAAGAAGTCTTTCGCCCGCGCATACGAAATCAGCGCGACGCCGCCGAAGGGGCCGTTCCGCACGGACAACTGCTGGAAGTTCGTTCCGCCTGAGAAGGAAGACGAGAATGCCGGGAACCGCATCGACCACATCTTCCTCTCGCCCGGCACGAAGGTCGCGGACTACGAGACGTTTGGCGACTTCTACGGTGACGACTTCTATCCATCCGACCACTTCCCGGTCAAGGCGGTCATTTCGTGGCGATGAAAAATTATGGTATAATAACGGCGAATTTACGGCTACCGGCATAAAGAAAGGAAACAAACCTATGAGAAAACTGCTGATAATTGGTGCCGCTGCGGGCGTGGCGTCCATGTCTGCGCTTGAAGGCGCGGTACGGGTGCCTGCGGCGTACCAGGATTCCGAAGAGAGTACCATTGACACGCGCGTCGGGACGGCGAGCGCCTCGTCTGCCGATGCGTTGGATTCCCGCGTAGGGTCGCTCGCCGATTCGCCCCTGGGGCGGCTTGACACGCTCCACAACCCCTCTCTCAGGATAATCATCCGCTGACAACAACCAAGAAGGAGAATGAAAATGACAATGAAAAGCAAGCTGATGGCCGTGTTCGCGTGCGCTTTGTGTGCCGCAACCCTCTTTGGCTCGGCGACGGACGTCCCTGTCGTCTCCGGCGTAACCTTCGACCAGCCTGGCGGCGGACGCACGGTGACGGTGACCTACAACCTCCAGTATGCGCCTGCTGTCGTGACGGTGGACGTTCTTACGAACGGCGTGAGCATCGGCGCGGACAAGGTGACGTACCTTGAAGGC
>Ga0265298_10011218_pt1 | contig 10511 bp, 14 predicted proteins | sample AusTroGonzalo_MG_3_FD_193486 | JGI IMG/M metagenome (GOLD analysis project Ga0265298, IMG submission 193486) | Bovine rumen microbial communities from tropical cattle in Woodstock, Queensland, Australia - Gonzalo_01 | ecosystem: Host-associated > Mammals > Digestive system > Stomach > Rumen ... | reverse complement strand
AAATGAGATTCGAACAGTTGTAAAAGGCATAGCCTGAGATATGCCTCACGGAATTCGGAATCGTGATGCCGTAGCACTTCGCGCCGCTCATCGCGTTGGCGCCGATCTGGGTTACCGGGATGCCGGCGGCCGTCTCGGCGGGAATGGATAGCATCTCCGCGGCCTTGCCGACGTCGGTGAGACCGGTCAGTCTCGCCTCACCGTCAACCACCGAATAGACGAACTGCTCGGTTTCGAGGGCGTACGCCGCAGTCAACCCCAGCGAAGCCGCGAGCATGAGAAGAAAACTCCGCGAATGGATAGTGGTCATGCCATGGTCTTTCTATTTCATTAATAGTTGCGCTTATTGTAGGACATTCCAGGGTCTGTTGTCAATGGCGCTTTGCCGATTCAAGTGCTGGCATGCTATTTCGCCTTTACAGTCTTCACGCTGGAGGTGAGCAGCCTGATGAGTTCGGTGCAGTCGTCGCAAAGGGAGAGGAAGGCTTTGTCGGGTTCGACAAGCTCGGCATCGCGCAGGAGTTCAAGCCAGTACTGCGTCTCGGCGGCTTCCTTGAGAGAAATTTGAAGTTTTGCTGCAAAGTCTGACTTGCTCTGGGCATAGCGGCTCTCCGCGATGTTCGCGCCAATCGATGTCCCAGACCGCAGCATCTGCTTTGCGATGACCGATTCCTTGCGGTCGCGCAAGTATTTGTAAAGGCGAACGATACGCAGCGCAAACGCTTTTGCCTTTGTGAACATGATGGAGTCGGTCATTTGTCTTTGTGCTCCTTTCGTGCTTGTGGAGAGTGTAGGGTTGCGGGTTGTCTCCTTGGAGTGTGTAGGTTATAGTGATTAGTGAATAGGTAATAGTTTCCAAAATAGGGAATAGGTTTCATTGGCATTCCGCTTTCCACCTATTCACTATTACCTATTCCCTATTTTGGAGGTGAGGGGAGTCGAACCCCTGTCCGAAACGGAATCAACCGAGCTTCTACGCGTGTATCCGGCCTTTGATCTCGGATGGAGTACGCCGACTGGCGGGCTTATCCCCATCCATCCGTTCGGTTCGACACCCTGCAGCGCCCGAGCGGAGAGTCCTGCAGCGTGGCCTGCTAAATTATGCCTCGGCGCTCAGCAGACATCGGCGCTTCGACATCGCGGCCGTTATTTAGGCGGCGAGAGCGTAATCGTTGTTCGCAATTACTTTTTTTCCTCGTTTTTTACGTGGCCAACGAGGATCCACGACGCGCAACCCGACCTCAACGCGTCCCGTCGAAACCGGATCACCCCCACATGGGAAAGATTTGGGAACTTGGCTCGGGCGGCTGGATTCGAACCAGCGACCAATTGATTAACAGTCAACTGCGCTACCACTGCGCCACGCCCGAATAGTCAAGTGATGGATATTATATCAAAACTGACTCCGCCCACGCAAGGGGGGGCATGAGATTTTTTAAAAAAATTATGTCCCGCCGGGGAAAGAGCGCCAGCGTCCCTTCGGGGGGACCGGATCGTATCCGTGGGCGCCGAACGGATGGCAGCGCAGTATGCGCCACACTCCAAGCAGGACGCCCTTCACGGCGCCGTGCACCTTAAGCGCCTCGATCATGTAGTTCGAGCAGCTAGGCTCGAACCTGCACGCCCCGCCCATGAGCGGCGAGAGCACGACCTGGTAGGCGCGCACGAGGGCAATCAGCGGGAAGGCCGCGACTCGCGAGAGGCGAGACGGGCCATCTCCTCCATCACTTCCTGGCATCTGCAGTTCCTCAGCGCGGCGCGGCCGATGAAAATCCACTCCGTGTTCGGAGGCATCGCGTCCGCCTTGACGAGAAGGCGGTATGCCTCCCTGAGAAGGCGTTTCGCGCGATTGCGGTCGACGGCGTCGTGGAAACTCTTCTTTGAAACGACGACGCCGGCCTGACGGTCGGCGTCGGGTGACGATAGTCGCCACGCGACGAGGAGACGTCCCTTTATGGAACGCCCCCGGTCGAAGATACGCTTGTACTTCGCGCCGGGGAGTCGCGTGGACATTTTCCAGTCCTTAGACCTGTGTAAGGCGCTTGCGGCCTTTCGCGCGGCGGGACGCGAGGACCTTGCGTCCCCCCTTCGTCGCCTTGCGGGCGCGATAACCGATTTTCCTTTTACGCTTGATCTTGGACGGCTGCCATGTCATCTTCATGATTGATTCTTCCTTTCAACTGAAATGAGCGGATATTTTACCATAATTACTCCTCGGCTTTCAAGTGCCGAAGTAGCTCTTCGAAGCGATTTATTTTCACGGTGAACCGCGAGTCGTTCAGGCGTCCGAAGCCGAACGTGCAGAACGCGCCCTTTATTCCGGCGTTGGACGCCGCGCACATGTCGGTCCAGCTGTCGCCGACCATCCAGTCGTGCGACGAGAGGCGATGCCCTCCGAGGCGCGCGGCGCAGGCCCGCAGCGACTGCGCGTCGGGCTTCAGCGGGATCCCGTCGCCGCCTGCGACCACCGCCGAGCCGAAGTAGCCCGCCATGCCGAACTTCTCGAGGATGAGCTTCACGGCGAAGTTGGGCTTGTTTGTGTTGACGCCGAGCAGCCAGCCGCGCGACTTGAGCTCGTCGAGCGTGCGCCTCACGTTCGGATACGGCGCGACGGTCTCGCAGCAGTGCTCGGCGTAGTGGCTGCGGAACATCTCCCACAGCTCCTCGTACGGAATCGTCGCCTCGGGTATCGCGTGCTCAAGCAGGTAGCGCGCGCCCTGCCCCACGTGCGTCATCACCGTCTCGACCGGCAGCTCGGCGAGACCGAGGTCTCGCCTTGCGTGGTTGACGGTGGCCGCGAGGTCGGCCCTCGTGTCGAAGAGGGTTCCGTCGACGTCGAAGAAGACCGCGTTCATTGCCGTCCGTCAGCTCTCCGCGCCTTCGACGATCTTCGGGAGGAGGAACTCGTCGCCGACGCGCGCCGGCGCGTTCGCGAGCGCGGACTCGCGATCGAGCGACGGACGAACCTCGTCCTCGCGGAATGCGTTCACGAGCGTGCGGCCGTGCATCATCGGCTCGACGCCATCGACGTCCACCTCGGAGATCTTCTCGACGTACTTGACGATGTTCTCGAGCTGGGGCTGGAAGACGGACTTCTCCTCGTCCGTCAGCTCAAGCCGCGCGAGCTCCGCGACGTATGCTACGTCAATCTTCATCCTGCTACCTCACGATGGTTGGGGTGATCCAGTTTCCGGCGGCGCGGAACATCTGCCGCGGCTCGTCGCCGCCGTTCTCGCGTTCAACCGTGTCCACGACGAAGAGCGCCTTGTCGCGCCCGGCGACGACGTGGCGTCCGTCGCGCGCCCAGACGGGATGCTCCCAGCTGCCGGGGGGCGTTGCGAGCTTCGCTCCGGAGTCGCCTACCTTCGGGTCCATCACGGCGACCTGGCTCTGTCCGCCGCGCTTCGTGATGTACGTGAGCATGCCGTTCGAGCCCCAGTCGGGGTCTACGTTCTGCGAGCCCTTCGCCGTTATGCGGCGCTTGTCCTTCGTCGCCACGTCGATGACGTATATCTGCGGGTGGCGCGTCTCGTCGGAGACATATGCGATCTTGGTGCCGTCGGGGCTCCAGGTCGGCTGGCCCTCGCTCGCCGTGGGCGTGTTGGTGAGGCGCGTGAAGCGTCCGCCGGAGAGGACGTAGAGCTCCGGATTGCCCTGGAACGACGCCGCGATGGCGACCTTGGTGCCGTCCGGAGAGACCGCCGCAGGCGAGGAGATGCCCTTCAGGTTGAAGGCGACCTTGCGCGCACCCGTCTCGACGTTGTGCTCGAATATCTGCTGTCCGCCATTGAGGTAGCCGATGTAGTAGACCGTGCTCGCGTCCTTCCAGCGCGGACCTACCGCCGCCTTGCCGTCGCGCGTTAGCTCGCGCACGTCCTGTCCGTCCGGATAGCACATGCACAGCTCCGAGGTGCGCGGAGTCTTGCGCGACACGAAGATGACGCGGTCGCACGCGAAGCCCTTCTGTCCGTTCTTGGACATCGCCTCGCACATCGCGTCGCTCATGCGGCGCGCGGCCATGCGCGCGGCCTTGTCGTCCGCGGCGGGCGTCGGCATCGTGAGCACCTTCCCGGCGCCGCGCGCCGTGACGCTGCCGCCGACCTGCCCCGTCACCTTGACCGCGCCGTCGCCGCGGACGGCGAAGCATCCGGTAAGCTCGAGGTTGCGCTTGAGCGTCGAGGTGTACGCCGCCGCGCCAGGCCCCGTCACGTTGATCGAGACCGAGGTCTTCTCCTTCTCGCCCGCGCCCGTGACGTCCACAAACGTCTGGCCGAAGGCCGCACACGCGGCAATCGCCGCGCAAACCGCAATGCAAATCCTGTTCATCATTTTCTCTCCTTGTCGTTTAAATTGTCTGTTTCTAACCCATCAACCCACTAACCCACAAACCCATCAACCCACTAACCCATCACGTGGTATAGTCTGCATTGATGTGCACGTAGTCGAGCGAAAAGTCGCAGGTGTATATGGAGCTTTCGAACTTGCCGAGATGCAGGTCGACGGTGACGGTAAAGGCGTCCTTCTTCATCACCTTCGCGAGCTTCTCGAGCTGCGCCTCGTCGGCGATTCTGCCGCGGCGGAACGCCCAGACGCGGTCGTAGAAGACCTCGGCGGACATGTCCGAAACCTCCGCGCCGGAGTAGCCTACGGCGGCGAGCACGCGTCCCCAGTTCGGGTCGCGCCCGAACCAGCTAGTCTTGGCGAGCGGACTCTTCGCGACCGCCCTCGCGGCGCGTTCGGCGTCCCTCTCGCTCTTCGCGCCCTTCACGGTGACGGTGACGAACTTCGTCGCCCCCTCGCCGTCCGTCGCCATCTGCTTCGCGAGCGACACACACACCGTCTCGAGCGCCTCGAGGAACGCATCGAAGTCCTTGCCCGGCGCGTCGATCTCGCGGTTCCCGGCCTTGCCGGATGCGAGGAGGAACACGGAGTCGTTCGTGGACTCGTCGCCGTCGACGACGAGGCGGTTGAAGCTCTTCCCGACGGCGAGCTGCAGCGCGCGCTTCAGCATCCGCGGCGAAACCGCCGCGTCGGTGGTGACGAACCCGAGCATCGTCGCCATGTTCGGCTCGATCATCCCCGAGCCCTTGGACATTCCTCCGACGACGACCTTCTTGCCGCCGACGACAGTCGTGGCGCAGGCCTGCTTCGGACGCGTATCGGTCGTCATCACGGCCTTGGTCGCCGCGAGCGCGTGGGCGCTAGTGCGGCCGAGCGCGGACTTCGCGAGCTTCATTCCGGCGAGGAGGCGGTCCATCGGAAGGCGCCGCCCTATTACGCCGGTGGACGCGACGAGCACGTGGTGCGGGTCGATCCCCAGCTCTCCGGCCGTGACGAGCGCCGAAAGCCGCGCGTCTTCGAGCCCCTGAGCGCCCGTGCACGCGTTGGCGCAGCCGGAGTTGGCGAGTATCGCCTGCACCCTGCCGCCCTTGACGACGGAACGGTCGTAGACCACGGGCGCCGCGGCTACCTTGTTCGTGGTGAACAGCGCAGCGGCCGCGCACGGTTCGTCCGCGACGATGAGCGCGACGTCGTTCCGGCCCTTGTACTTGATTTCCGCCGCGACTCCCGCCGCGCGGAACCCCTTGGCGGAGCAGACTCCGCCCTTCACTGACTTGCAAACTGGCATTTGGGATATTATACCAAAAATCCGCCTGCCAATGTCCCAGCCCGTTCACTCAACCCAAAAATCACTGGTCGCGCCAGACACTCGCGTGCCCGGAACGAGAATACCAGTCTCGCAACCGCGGCGCCAGCGAATCTTGCCGTCTACAAAACGGATCCAAAGCCCGCTAAGGCACGCATCCACCGACTCAAGCAACGCCTCGCCGCAAAGAAGCACATGAGTCTCCTTTGCGTCGGGACGCGACGAAAGGACAAGCGACAATCCAATGGAACTCACGTCAAACGATACCGAGTCGCCCGCCGACGGCCCGCCGACGGAAAGCACACCCGGCCCGATGCCGATGGACGCAACGCCCTCCACGGGCTCGCCGCGCCACCAGGTGCCGAACGAGGACCTGCGACAGCCCTCCCCGTCCTCAACGCACCATCCTGCGTTCCCGCGAAACAACATGCAATGTCGTCGGCTGACCTTGAGGAAGCGGCGTCTGGCCGTTTCGTCGCCTTGCCGTGGCAACGGCGGCACAATGTCGCAATTGCGCTGACGCCCCACCACAAAACCGTCCCCTGCGAGAAGCGAAATCCTCCGCGAACCGATGCGCAGTACCACTGACGTCTCAGCGGCGCACACGCCGCAAGTTCGATTGACACTGGAGTCAGGCGTATTAGGACCGGCCACGCGCGGAACAGCTGCATCATCGAAAAAACACGTCACCAGAGTGTCGTCCGACTTCTGGAATCCCTCATTGTTCATCTGCCGCTCGCCTTCTCGTCCGAGAATATCTCGTAGCTCTTCATTCCGCACACTTCGCGCACGACATCGTTGTATGGACGCACCCTGTCAGAATCCTCCTCGAGGACAAACTGAAAATCCACGCCTTTGTCGCGAAGGCGGTCGGCCACGCTTCGAATGTTGTTGTCGAAGATGTCCGTAGACGTTCCGTTGCTTGCAGCCACACCTCCAAGCTTGACGTAGACGCGGGAGGGACGTTGCGCGCATATCTCGTCGATCTGCTCAACGAGGCGGGCCGAGTTCCGAACCGGAAGGAACGACGCCGCCCCCAAGCGAGCCTTGACCGACACTGCATCGTCTTCCCCTCCGCCTATTACAACCGCCCTACCGGCGAGAACCTTGTCGCCTGGCGGAGGCTCAGGTGTACGTGACGCGGCAGTCGAGGCCGCAGGCCGTATCACCGTTGCCTGCTTTGGCGGGATATATAACTGCTTTGACGGAGCATTCGCCATCCCTGCCGATTCTCCAGCGGCAGTCATCGTCCCCTCCATCGGCGTCAAGCCGACGGACGGCCCGTCATCCTGATGCGCGTCCAGCCCATGTCCATGTGGGCTCGGAGCTCTTCCCTTCAATAGGATCCATGCAGATGCGCATACAAGCATCAAGGCCACGAAACCTCCCACGGCGGAAAGGACAATCATTGGATTGACACCGCTCCTCGCGTTGGAATGCACGAGTTTCGTCCTGCTGCCGGCAATCGAGTCAAGCCTGTCCAGAAGTTCCTTGGCGGACGAAATGCGCTTCGCCGTATCCTTCTCGCACATGTCACGGACAACTGCGGCAAGCTCTTCCGAAACGCCAGGGGAAAAAGTGCGTACGTCCGGAATCGGCTCTCGCGAGAGCACCTTCGCAATGATGTTCATCGAACTCGAGCCGTCGTACGGACGACGGCCGGAAAGCATCTCGAATAGAACAATGCCGAGGGAGTAGATGTCCGCGCGGACGTCCACCTTGCCGGCGTCGCAGGCCTGCTCCGGGGACATGTAGGCCGGCGTGCCGAAGACGGCATGCTCCATGGTGACGAGAGTGCTGTCGTCGGCGGACTTTGCAATCCCCAGATCTGCAAGCTTCGCCTCACCCTCCTGCCCGAACATGATGTTCTCAGGTTTTATGTCGCGGTGCACAAGGCCGAACTCTGACGCCGTTACAAGCGCCGAAGCGAGTTCGCGCGCAATCTTGAGGGCGCGTGCGGCCTCAATCTGTCCGCCAGAAGCGTTGAGCATTTCGCGCAGGTTGCCACCTGGCGCGTAGTCCATGACAAGATAGTGGAGCCCTGTGGCGTCGTCGCGGCCTGCATCGTGCACCGAGACAAGGTTTGGGTGCCTTATCCGGCAGCACAGCTTCGCCTCGCGCAAAAAGCGCGGGATGAACTGGTCGTTGCGAGCCGCCATGTCGGCAGAAAGCACCTTGAGCGCAAAATATGCGTCAAGGACGTCATGCCGGACCAGATACACCGCGCCCATGCCGCCGGTTCCAAGCGTGCGGACCACGGTGTATCTGCCGAATTTTGAGCCTGCTGTCAACATGCAGTTACCGCGCCAGGCCAGGCACAGTCTGCGCCATGTTGACCACGGCGCCGTTCATGGCCTCCTTGAGGAGGGCAGCAAACAGCGACACGTCCTCGCCAGAACGCGGCTGGTATATCCAGTGGTTGAGGTAGTCGCTGCCGTCGTAGGCATATCCCCACACCTTGTTCCCCGTAGCGCACTCGACGAGCTCGAACTCAACGGAAAGCGAGTTGAAGCTGGTGGCGTACGGAACGCCCAACACCCAGAGGCCCGCGGCAAAGCCGTAGGTAATGCAGCAGCTCCAGATGTCTCCCTCGTACGTGACGGCCTTCACGCGTCCGCGGAAGACATAGTCCGTCTGCACCTGCGAGTCGCTGTTCGCCTGCGAAACGTTCGCGAACAGTCCGCTGCGGCGAAGGCTCGCGGCGGCGGCGGCGGCAAAGTCCTCCTGCGGATGCACGTGGAACCTCTCGAGCGTGATGAAGCCGTCGCTTTTCTCGGGCGAGCCCTTCACCTCGAACCCGCAGGGAATGAACGGAATCCAGCCAAGCCAGTAGGAACCGCGGTCGTTGTAGCGGTGGTCACCAGTGTACGCGCCGCGCTGGTCCATAAACGGCATCACGGCGACAGACTTAGTCCCCCCGTTCGGGCTAACGCGGATCATAGTGCCGCGCGCTCCTTCGTAGTCGAACGTAGCGACACTGGTGCAGCCGGCCGCGCAGAGCGCAGCAGCGGCGAGCATTGAATTTAGTTTTGCTGTTTTCATGTAGAATCTCCTTTAGTTGATTTTACGTTGTGTTCACTTACTGACAAAACCCATGCTCCTGCGATAGTTCCAGAGAGATATGCCACTTTCGACTTCGACTATTTCGATTGTAAACGCATACGCAATCATACGCCCGTCTCTCTCGCGACTTTCCGCCGAAGTCGCTTTTAACCGCATCACAAGATTGGCGGCAACAAGACTGCCTCTCTTTGAGACAGTGTCGGGGTCAAACGCTGCATCGCGTGAATCGGCGATTTCCGGAATCCGTTCGGCACCTTCTGCCCTTGTGACCTCCATCTTGTCGGCGTCGCTAAGCACCGCGGCGAACTCGTCATAGACGACGGAAGTGTCCAGTTCGGGATTTCTCGTTTCGTTTACTGCCGTGGCGAACTTCAGGACTGGATTGCGCCCGCCGTGGTCGGCGCGGAACTTCTCGACGTAGCGTGCAAGCTTCGGCGCGACAAGCGCGTTGTTTACAGCATTGCGCGTCACTTCACGCACAAAGCCGGCGGAAATCTCCTGTTCCTCCTTGCTGATTCCAGAAGATGCGCAGCCAGCCGCGCAAAGCGCGGCGGCCGCTATAGCAATCACTCGAACCATGCGTTTCATTCCCAATTCCTTCGCGCACGCGCAAGTTTTCGATTACCAACCTACAGCGCCGCGGGTGGTGACGAAACCGAGTGATTTCGAGTACTTCCACATTATGAGCCCATTGTCGATTTCCGCCATATCCATGACGAAGAAGCGCTCAATGTTGCGGTTGCGGCCATCGCGCGTCTCCTGTGAGACGATCTTCGGCCGCATCACCAGGTTGGCCGCAACAAGTGTGCCGGTCTTTGCGACTGTGGCCTTGTTGAAGTTGTCATCATAGACGTTGAGGCGCGAATTACCGATTGCCTGCGTACGTCCCTGTCCCTCGGCCATGGTGACTTCCACTTTGTCGGAATTAAGCAACTCTTCAAAGAGGACATCCGAGATGACGGACGTATTGAGATCGGGATCGTTCGTGTCGTTTATTGTGCGGTCGAGCTTCAGCACAGGATTGCGACCTCCGTTGTCCGCGCGAAACTTCTCGACATAGCGAGCCAGCTTAGGTGCCACAAGGGCATTTTGCACGGCAGCGCGCGCCACCTCGCGCATCTCCTCCTGTGATATGCGCCTCGTGTCACGGATATTGGTGCGGTCAGCGGTGGGATCGTATATCTGCGTGGAAGCGCAGCCAGTAGCCATCAAAAGCCCGCCAAAGGCAGCAACCGCGGAAATTGTGTTGATGATTTTCATTTTCAATGTCCTTTCATGTTAGTTGTCGTTATGTGTTGATTAGGAGACCGCGCCATGCCGTTCTGACAGCGCCGTCTCGTTTTTTCCTCACTTCCCCTCCATGAGGTTTAGGCGGAAGTCCTTGCACGCGGGAGACGGCGCAACGGACTGGAACTGGACCGTCTCTCCGGGAAGTATCCACTTGTCCTGCCAGTCGGCCAGAACCGTCTCCACCGCCATGCCGTTTCCGTCGAACCAAGTGAACTTGTAGCGCACGTGGTACTTCTCCGGTCCGAATGCCTGGTCCCAGAACCCTACGCGCAGGGAAGTCGCCTCGACCTGCACCTGCTGGAGGCCTCCGGGCGCGGGGCTGAATCGCACGTTTCGGAGCGCGAGACGGTCACGAAGGAATCCGTCGGTCACGAAGCGCGCATCGGCTATGTGCGTCGGGGTCATGTTCTTGTCTGCATTCTCGGTGGTGTTCACCGTGCTCATGCAGCCTGCCGCGGCGGCGAAGGCAGCGACGAAGGCAAATCTTATAATTTTCATCTGTTGTTTTCCT
>Ga0265298_10011217_pt1 | contig 10512 bp, 13 predicted proteins | sample AusTroGonzalo_MG_3_FD_193486 | JGI IMG/M metagenome (GOLD analysis project Ga0265298, IMG submission 193486) | Bovine rumen microbial communities from tropical cattle in Woodstock, Queensland, Australia - Gonzalo_01 | ecosystem: Host-associated > Mammals > Digestive system > Stomach > Rumen ... | reverse complement strand
TGCCCGCGTATCACCGCGCGCCGAGGGAGCAGAAGGTATGGCTTGATCTGCAGAAGGGCGAGCATAAGATAAAGGTCACCGTAAAAAATAACGGCAAAGCGCCCGTTTTCACGTTCTCGTACAACGCGACGCACGAGGTTTCCGAGCCCGGCAGCTGCTATATGCACATAGACGCGATACTGAAATAAGCCATAATACGAATAAAGTAAGGAAATATCATAATGAAAAAATTTACAGTATTTATTTTGATTTTGGTTTTACTCGTTTCCGCCGTGTCATGCAATACAAAACCGGAAGAAACAAAGTCACCGGATACGGAAGCCGTGACGACAGAGGAACAACAGCTTCAAATGCCAAAGGTCTGATAAAACCGCTGATCTGCCATCATGCTTCAATTATTAAGAATTATTAAGAAAAATTAAGGAATTTAATAAAAAGGCGCCGTTTATTAAAAATTATTAAATCGGCGTCTTTTCTATTGATTTTTTGCCCCGAATGCGGTATAATATATACAACAAAATACAAAGGAGGACAAGAAAATGCCGTTTGTACCGATCATAATCGCGGCTGCCGCCGTGGTATTACTTATCATTATAGTAGCGCTTTGCTACAAAAAAGCTCCGCCGACGGAGGCGCTCGTCGTTACCGGTCTCGGACACAAGGAGCCGAAGGTCATATCCGGTAAAGGCACCGTAGTGATACCCGTTTTACAGAGAGTTGACCACCTCTTGATGAGGATAATGAAGGTTGACGTAAAAACGCCGCAGACGGGCGTCAAAACAAAAGAGGGCGTGCCGCTCTGGCTCGACGCCGTCGTCACGATCCAGGTCTACGCCAACAGCTCCACCGTAACCGACAAGGAAATAGAGCAGTCCGGCTGCAAGACCAGAAAAGAATATATCGTCATGCGCCAGCAGGCGGCGATATCCAACTTCTTAGGCTATAACGAGGAGACGATCAGCAACAAGGTAAACGACGTGCTCCAGGGCAACCTGCGTGAGATCGTCGCCACGATGACCGTCATGGACGTGCTGACAAAGCGTAAGGAATTTGCAGAGAGCGTGATAGAGAACGCTCGTCCCGACCTTGCGAAAATGGGTCTTGAGGTCGTGACGTTCAACATCCAGGACATCCAGGACGCGGTCGACAACTGCGGATCGCGTCACGGCGTGGTCGAGGCGATAGGCGTTCAGAGAGAGATGGAGGTAAAGCGCGACGCGGAAGAGGCGAGAGCCGTTGCGATGCGCGATATCGAGGTCGCAAAAGCCAACGCCGAAAGAGAGACCGCGCAGAAACGCGCCGAGGCTGAAAAGCTGACCGCGGAGGCGAACACCGCCCTCGCTTTAAGGCAGGCGGAGTTGAAGGCGCAGGCAGACAAGGCGAAAGCCGACGCGGAGGCCGCGGGACGCATTCAGATCCAGATCCAGGAAAAGATCAGAAAGCAGGCGGAGGCGGACGTCGCCATCGCCGCGCAGGAAAAAGAGATACTCCGCGCGGAAAAGGAAGCGGAGGTAAAGCAGAGACAGCTTGACGCGGAGGTCAGAAAGAAAGCCGACGCTGACAAATATCAGGCGGAGAAGAGAGCGGAAGCCGAGAAGTACGCGCAGGAGCAGAGAGCCGCGGCGCTTAAAGTACAGCGCCAGCTTGAAGCGGAGGCGAAGCTGATCGAGGTGCAGAGAGAAGCCGAAGCCAAGAAGGTAGCGGCGGAAGCTATGCTTTTCGAAGCGGAGAAGAGAGCCGAGGGGATCCGCCAGGTCGGCGAGGCAGAGGCGGCGTCGATCCAGGCAAAGGCGCTCGCGGAAGCCGAGGGTATCGACAAGAAAGCCGAGGCTATGAAAAAGTACGGCGAAGCCGCGGTCATTGAAATGGTGATGAACGCGCTGCCGGAGATCGCAAGAAACGTTGCGGAGCCGTTATCCAAGGTCGACAAGATCACGATGTACGGCGAAGGAAACAGCGCAAAGCTGGTCGGCGATATAGTCAACTCCACCACGCAGATCACAAACGGCATAACCGAGGGCATGGGCATAGATCTGAAGACGCTCCTTCTCGGAATGCTCGGCGGAAAGCTTGCCGGCTCGCAGGTAGAGGTCAAACTCCCCGACAATAAAGATAAAGAATGACGTAAAAAAATCAGGGATGCTGTAAAAGGCATCCCTGATGATATGCAATAAAAAGCCGTAAAAGGACGTTATTATTCTGATATTCTGGATGGTGAAATAAATATGGAGAAAGAAAAAATAACAAAACTGTTTGAAAAATACTGCGATAAACTCCGTATAACGCCCGCGTGGGACGTTAAGCTGGAGCTTACGGATGATCCGGAATGGAGAAAAACGGGCGACTTTAAGATAGATTGCGACGACAGAAAAGCGATACTGTTGTTAAACGTAGGTAATCCGAAGCAGGAAAATCTTGAAGAGGTAATAGTGCACGAGCTGATGCATATAAAGATGTATCCGCTCGACCAGGTGACGGAATCGCTTATCGAAAGCAATTTTGAAGAAGGCACGCCCGGATACGAATTTGCGTACCGCCAGTTTTTCACAACGCTTGAACAGACTGTCGAAGAGCTGACGAAATGCTTTCTTTTTGAATTCGGAGAGGATAAGGCCTTATCTTTCGGCCGCTGTGATAAAACAAAGTCTTTCAACGATTTGTACGAGAGCTTAAATAATATAGAATAGGCGAGAGTATGAAAATAATAAAATACACAGAAAAAGAAATACCGGACGTTCTGGATTTTGAAAAAAGACTGCGTGATGAGGAGGACGTCTGGGGCTGGGAGATAGACGACGAATATATAAAAAGCGTAAAAGCAAGCTTTCACGACGGCAGATTCAACGACACAGTTTCACTTTTGGCGTACGATAACGAAAAGATCGTCGGCAGGATAGACGCCTGTATCTTGCCGTCGCGCTTTGATGGCAGCGTTAAGGCGTACCTTGACTGGATATGCGTGGTAAAAAGCAGCCGTCACAAGGGCGTCGCGCAGGCTCTTTTGTCGGAGCTTAAAAACAAATTGAAAGAAAAAGGAATAGATACGATAATAGCGCTGACCGCAAGTAACGACGAGGCGCAGAGGTTTTACAAATCAATACCGGATTCCGAAATGCACGATACGGGCATTTGGATAAACATAAAATAAGAAAAATACTATGATAACGATAAAGAAAATGGAGACGGACGACGAGATAAGAGGCAAGGGCTGCGTCCACTATAAAGCGTGGCAACAGGCGTATACCGGGCTTGTAGATCAAAGCTGTCTTGATAAGATGTCGGTCGAAAAATGCGTTCTAATAGCTTATAAGTGGCCCGACAATCTGCTCGTCGCAAAGGACGGCGAGCGCGTCGTAGGATTTGTAGGTTACGGCGACTGCAGAAACGACGATATGAAAGACGCGGGTGAGGTATTTGCATTATACGTTTTAGCCGAATATTACGGCAAAGGCGTCGGACGCGCGCTCATGGACGCTGCACTTGATCTTTTGCCGCAAGACCGCGTCGCCGTATGGGTACTGCAAGGCAACAAAAGGGCTATCCGGTTTTATGAAAAATGCGGTTTCAGACCCGACGGGAAAAGCGATACGAAGATCCTCGGCTCACCGATAACGGAAATTCGCATGGTTTTAAAGAGAGGAGAGAAATAAAATGAGAAATGAAGGCGATCTTAAGGGCATAATCATATTTCTTATCGTATTTGCCGCAGCGGTAGCGGCGTACGTGATATTTTCGATAGCGCAGTCAAAGATACTTAAAAAAGCGGGCTTGCCCGGCTGGATGGGTTTTGTGCCGTACTTGTCGACCGTAAAGCTTTTCGATATTTGCTGGGAAGTGAAATACGGGCTGATAACGCTCGGAATACTGACGTTTTCATCCTTCTTCTCGTTTTTGTTCTTCGGCATACCGACGGCTATAATGAACGTGTATTCCGTAGTTTTGTACGTGAATATGTGTTTAAGACTTGCAAAATCGTTCGGCAAAAGCGGCAAATTCGCCGCGGGACTTATAATTTTGCCGTTCGTGTTCCTTATGATACTCGGATTTGATAAATCTGAGTATTTGGGTAAAAAGAGTTTAGGCAAAGAAGACTAAAAACCGCATAAAAAATCGCCCCGCGAGCGCGGAGCGGTTTTTTGTTTATGCGTCAGTTGATCTCAATTTTGCGGCTCTGCGGTATCTCTTCCTTCTTTTTCGGAAGCGTGAGTGTCAGAACGCCGTTTTCGTGCTTTGCGGTGATAGCCGCCGCCTCGACCTCGGAGATGTTGAAGCTTCTCGACACGGAGCCGTAGTAGCGCTCGCGTCTGATATAGCCGTTCTTTTCCTCCTCGTTGTTCTCGGCGTGCTTTTCCGCGGATATCGTCAGGATATCGTCCTTGACGTCAACGTTTATCTCCTCTTTCCTGTAGCCCGGGAGCTCCGCATCTATGATGTAGGTGTCGCCCGTGTCTCTTATATCGGTCTTGATGCCGACCTGCGCCTCATCATTGAAAAATGATTTCTGCAGCGCCTTGAACTCCTTGAAGGGGTCATAACCGTTTTTCTTATATGTTGTAATTCCGTACATAATAAATTCCTCCTTTTTGTTTGGGAAATTTCTTTCCCTTTTGTTTGACTATATGATACACCGCAAATGTTAAGTACGCAAGATATTTGTATTTCAAAATTGTAAAATCTGGCACTTTAACAAAAAGAGTGCTAAAAAATATTTGTAAAAATTCTGTACTGACGCTAATAATCAAGCACTCGTGCGAATAATATATGATAAAACGTCGAATTTTAGCACATTATAACGGGAGGGGAGACCCCTCCCCTACACGGTGCGGCGTGTTGTTTCTGTCATATCGCTGTTTTTTACCATATTATAATATCGTAGATCAAGTCATTGGAGAAAAGAATAATATGGACTTTTTCAATAGTCTGCATCCCGTTTTGCAGGGATTGATCGCAACGCTTTTTACGTACGCGGTGACCGCCGCCGGCGCGTCGCTCGTGTTTTTCTTTAAAAAGGTAAACCGCACTTTTATAGATACAATGCTCGGCTTTGCCGCCGGCGTTATGATAGCGGCGTCGTTCTGGTCGCTTTTGGCGCCGTCGATCGAGCTTTCCGAGAGCCTCTGCTACAACGTATGGCTCATCAACGCGTCCGGCTTTGTGTGGGGCGGGGCGTTCGTGATGCTGTCCGATTTTATAATGTCGCGCGCGGGCAAGCTCGACAACGCGGACGACAAGCTGAAGCGCTCCGCGCTTTTTACCGCCGCCGTGACGATGCATAACATACCCGAGGGGCTGGCGATCGGCGTCGCTTTCGGCTCCGTTCCGCTCGGTACCTCGCTTACCGCCGCTATAATGCTCGCGGTCGGCATCGGTCTGCAGAATTTCCCCGAGGGACTATGCGTTTCAATGCCGCTGTATCTGTCCGGCAAGAGCCGCGCAAAGAGCTTTTTCATCGGTCAGGCGTCCGGTATAGTGGAGCCCGTCGCGGGCGTCGTCGGCGCGCTGTTCGCCGTAACCGCGCGGTCGCTTTTGCCGCTTGCGATGTCGTTTTCCGCCGGGGCGATGATCGCCGTCGTCTGCGCGGAGCTCATACCCGAGGCGTTCGAGGGCAACAAAAAAGCGGCGGAGGCGGGCGTCATCATCGGCTTTGCCGTCATGATGGTGCTCGATATTGCGCTCGGATAATGAATTGCGCCGCCGGCGCAATTCAATAATTTTTAGTCACTTGTGATGTTGAAAAATACATAATTTTCGGGTAAAATAAAAGTATAATAAAGGAGGTGCAAAATGGCGAACTATAAGAAACTCGTTTTACTTCATTCAAACGATATGCACGGCGATTTTCTTTCCGAGGAGGATGACAGCAAGCTTATAGGCGGCGTATCGTTATTGTCCGGATATATCAACAAGGCGCGCGAGGAGGAGCCGAATACGCTCTACTGCATAGCCGGAGATATGTTCCGCGGCTCTGTCATCGACTCGGAATATCAGGGCATATCGACTATCGAAATAATGAATATGCTGTCACCCGACGTCGTGACGATAGGCAATCACGAGACGGATTACGGCGTGTCCCATCTTTTATTCCTTGAAAAATGCGCAAAATTCCCGATAATAAACGCAAACCTATATATCAAGACGAACCACGCGCGCCTGTTCAAGCCTTATACTATTATCGAAGTTGACGGGATGAAGATACTTTTCATCGGTATCCTTACCGAGGAGGTGCTCGCGCAGACGAAGAACGACGGTCTTGTCGGTACGTTTGTAAACGTGGAGGAAGCGGCGGCGGAGATAGGAAAAATATGCAATACCTATAACGCCATTGACATAGACTTTACGGTGCTTCTGACGCATATAGGCTATGAGGAGGACCAGAAGCTCGCCGCGGCGCTCGATCCCGCGTGGGGCGTTGACGTCATAATCGGCGGTCACTCGCACACGCTGCTCGAAAAGCCCACGTACGTCAACAATATACTGATAGTTCAGGCGGGCGTAGGTACGGACCAGATAGGCAGGTTCGACCTTATGATAGACACGGACACGAACAGCGTCGCGAGCTACAAATGGCAGTGCATACCGATTAATTCGGAGAACTGCCCGCGCGACGAGGAGCTCGAGCGGCTGATAATGCAGTATAAATCAAAGACCGACGAGAAATACAGCAGAGTGGTGACAAGGTTCAATAAAAAGCTGACGCATCCGTCGAGAATTCGTGAAACGGAGCTCGGAGACCTGTTTGCGGACGTGCTGAAAAAGAGCTTATCGGTTGACATAATGCTGCTCGGCTCGGGAAGCATACGGTGCGAGGAATTGGGCCCGATACTCATGTATTCCGATCTCTGCGAGGCGTTCCCGTACGACGACGAGATCTATATGCTCACCATAACCGGCGCGCAGTTGAAGAAAATGATAAAATATATGCTCCGCGACGAGGTATGGGAGGGCGCGCACTGCGAATTCTACCAGTTATCCGCCGGCCTGCAGGTCATATATTCAAGAGAACAGCATGAATTCATCACGTTCAGCTTCAACGGCATGCCGGTCGAGGATGCAAGGGAATATACGGTCGGCCTGCAGAGGTTCCATTACTTAAACACCGAAATCGGCTTCGGCGTGCCGCTCGAGGAGCTGACAAGGGTGCATAATTCAAGGATAGTCGCAACGTCGTGCAGAGAGATACTTGACGAATATCTTTCCTCGCATCAGAGGATCGAACAGAAAACGGAAAACAGACTTGTAGTGATTTAAGGAGAGTAAAAATGAGGAAGTTTATTGTTGATACAGATACCGCGTCGGACGACGCCGCCGCGTTGATGATAGCGGCGTTCTCGCCCGATATTGATCTTTTGGGCGTTACCGTGGTCGCCGGAAACGTCGGCGTCAGACAGGCGGCGGACAACGCGCTTATGACGCTTGAAGCGTGCGGCTGCGACGCCCCCGTTTATATGGGCGCATCACGTCCGCTTATAAAGCCGAGAAAAGAGACTATCTCCGTTCACGGAAAAGACGGAATGGGCGACAGAGGCATAATCCACCCGAAAAAAACGCCGGAGGATAAACGTGCCGTTGACTTTATACTTGAAAAGGTCGCCGAATATCCCGATGAAATAGAGCTTGTCGTGCTCGGCCCCGCTACGAATATTGCGATAGCGATAATGACGGACAGGGAAGTGATGAGCCGCGTTAAGCGTATATGGACTATGGGCACGCCCGGCTTCGGTCCCGGGAACGCGACGCCCGTCGCGGAATTCAACGTGTTCATCGACGCGGACGCGTATAAAGTGATGCTCGATCTCGGCGTGCCGACGACGGTCATAGGCTTTGATATGTGCGTCGGCGAAATCGGGCTTGACGAGGCGGAGCTTCTGGCGCTGTCAAAGGGCAACGAAGCGGGCAGGTTTTTGGAGCAGGCGACGAAGGTCATCCTTCAGTTCAACTACGACACGCGCGGCGTTCACATGGTCGATCTGCCGGACGCGGTCGCGCTCGCCGCGGCGGTGTGGGACGATTACGTGACGTCCTCCGTAAAATGCCACTGCTTTGTCTGCACGGAGGACAACGAGACGTACGGACAAGTCATATTCTATCAGCAGGGCAGAACGTACGAGTCGATGCCGAAGATTGACAGCTACAACGCCGAGGTCGTCACCTCCGTCTCCGAGCGCACCTTCACCAAGCGCTTTATGAGTATGCTTTTGAAATAAGCAGGATATAAAAAGCAGCCGCAAAGCTTAACGCTCTGCGGCTGTTTTACTGTTATACTGCCGAAACCTGTTTGAACAGCGCGACGACGTCTTTGTTGTTGACAGCGCCGTATATTTTATAAGTGTGTCAAATAAATTCATATACCGTCGCCGAAAGTGCAAATTTACTGTTAACATTAGCGGAAAAGACTTGAAAAAGGGCGGGCGTGATAATATAATCAGGTTAATAAACACGGGAAAGAAAAATATGAAAAAAACGTATAAAATAGCGGGACTGAATATCTCCGTATCGTCGTTATACGAGAACGTGCATAGGCTTTGCGCGGATTATATTTCCGACGGCGAGCCGGATATCGCCGTTATAACAAATCAAAGCGATATAGATTTTGAGCGTAAAAAAGCGGACGGGCGGTATTCCGACGGCTATCTTGAAACGCTTGCGGTATATCGCAAAATAGCGGAGACGATGCCGGAGCACGATACGGTATTATGCCACGGCTCCGCCCTGGCGGTTGACGGAGAGGGCTGTATTTTCGTCGCGCCGAGCGGCACGGGCAAAAGCACGCACGCGCGGCTGTGGCGGCAATATCTGGGCGACCGTGTTATAATGATAAACGACGATAAACCGCTTATAAAAATAACGAAAAACGGCGCTTTCGTCTGCGGCACGCCGTGGGACGGAAAGCACAGACTGAGCGCGAATATCACAGTACCGCTGAAAGCCCTGAGCGTGTTGAGTCAGGCAAAGGAAAATTCGATAAGGCAGACAGAGCCGTCCGAGGCGTACGCGGCGCTGCTGCAGCAGGTCTATCGCCCGAAAAACGCGAGAGCTTTGATGAAAACGCTTGATTTAATTGATACGCTTACCGCGCAGATACGCCTGTATTCCATGGAATGCAATATGGATATCGAAGCCGCGCGTATAGCGTATGAGGCGATGAAAGGATAAAAAATGAAATTGAACAAAGAATTTTTAATACATAAAACGGATAAGGAAACCGTCCTCGTTCCGACGGGAAACGCCGCGTTTTCCGGCGTCGTGCGCGGCAACAAAACGCTCGGCGCGATACTGGAGCTGCTGACAAAAGAAACGACGAAAGAGAAGATAATATCCGCGCTGAAAGAGCGCTTCGACGCGCCGGAGGATAAGATAGAGGAAGACGTTGCAAAGGCCTTGTCGGAGCTTTCAAAAATAGGTGCGCTTGATGAATAAGGGCATCTCGTACGAGGAATATCTGGAAAAGTACGGCAGTCTGACATACACAAACGTCGGCACGAGCATGATGCCGCTTTTAAAGCAGGGAAGAGACCTTTTTACCGTTACAAAAAAAGGCGAAAAACGGTGTAAGCGCGGCGACGTGGTGCTGTATAAAAAAGGGGGTAAATACGTGCTGCACCGCATCGTCAAAGTGCGCGAGCACGACTACGTGATAATGGGCGACAACTGCGTATCAAAGGAAACGGGGATACGGGACATAGACATAATCGGCGTTATGACGGAGTATAAAAGAAACGGAAAGCTGCACAGCGTGACGGATAAAGGCTGCCGCGTTTATTCCTATATAATGTCTCACACGCCGGCGGTCCGCGGCGCGGCGAAAAAGGCGGCTTTGAAGCTGAAGCGCGTCGTCAAGAGGTAGCGTATGGATAAAGAAAAAACCGCCGCCGTATATGATCTTTTGTATCTTATCTTTTGCGTCATAAACGGCGAAACGCCGGATAAGGACCGCGTTTCCGGCATTGATTTGGAGCTGATTTACAGTATCGCGGAGCGCCATTCGCTTTTATGTATCGCCGCGTACGCGCTTGAAAAAGCGGGGATTAAGGACGAAAAATTCAGCCGGGCAAAGGGAAAAGCGATACGCAGGGCGGCGATATTTGATATGGAGCGCGCAAACGTGCTCTCGGCGCTCGACAAGGCGGAAATATGGTATCTGCCGCTCAAAGGCTGTGTATTGAAGGAACTTTACCCGCAGATCGGTATGCGCGAGATGGCGGATAACGACATACTGTTTGACAACACCCGCGCGGACGACGTCAGAGCGATAATGGAGGACCTCGGCTTCACGGTAAAAAGTTTCGGTTTGGGCGCTCACGACAGCTATCTGAAACCGCCCGTCAGCAATTTTGAGATGCACAGAACGCTTTTCGCCGACGGTTATAACGACAATTTCAGAAAGTATTACAAAAACGTAAAAAGCCGCCTTATAAAAGACGATAACTCTTTTTGTCACAGCTTCCGCGACGGGGATTTTTACATCTATATGATCGGACACGAGTACAAGCATTATTCGCAGGCGGGAACGGG
>Ga0265298_10011216_pt1 | contig 10512 bp, 9 predicted proteins | sample AusTroGonzalo_MG_3_FD_193486 | JGI IMG/M metagenome (GOLD analysis project Ga0265298, IMG submission 193486) | Bovine rumen microbial communities from tropical cattle in Woodstock, Queensland, Australia - Gonzalo_01 | ecosystem: Host-associated > Mammals > Digestive system > Stomach > Rumen ... | reverse complement strand
TCCTTGATCCTCGCGACACTTACGCTAACGCTTCAGAGTGGGAGGAGAAGGCTAAGGATCTGGCTGGCCGCTTCATCAAGAACTTCAAGAAGTATGAGGGTAACGAGGCTGGTAAGGCCCTCGTTGCTGCCGGTCCCAAGCTCTAATATTTAGCTTAGACATATTTAGAGATACTCTTTCCGGCGCATAACTGGAAAGAGTATCTTTGCTTTAAAGCATTACTACCAAATATCATCCAACTACACAGAAATGAAAAGAATACTTTTTACAATTGCTGCCTGCCTTATGGCTGTTGTAGCATCAGCACAGCCCATGGGAGGTCGTCCGATGGGTGGCGGTCGTATGCCTATGGGTGCCCCCAGAGGTGGTATGGGAATGGAGAAACCTTTCTATGAACTGGAGTCAGATTCAATAGCCAATGCACGCGTTGTTGACGTAGCTGGCCGTCTTGACCTTTCTGAGAAACAGCTTGACAAGATGGTTAAGCTCTATGCAAAGGAGTTTGAGGAGTTATGCCGCAACCTGCAGATGTCTGTCAGAGAATTCCAGATGATGCAGAACGGTGGTTTCCGCGCAGGTAACAGAATGGCTATGGGTATGCCGACTACTCCCACCGACGTTCAGTTTGATACCGCCGGAGCAAGAAAGATATATGACCAGATCATTGCCAAGTATGACAAGCGCTACAAGAAGGCCCTGAACCCTGATCAGTATGAGCTTTGGAAAACTATGGCAGGAACAACACTTGACAACAAGTTCAGCAGTATTCTCATGCACGTTCAGGAGAACACTCAGAGCATGTTCTAAGCAAATAATAAACTTAACATGAAGATAGCTTTAATAGGTTATGGTAAGATGGGCCACGAGATAGAGAAGATTGCTCTGTCACGCGGTCATGAGGTTGTATGCAAGATAGACATTGACAATCCGCAGGATTTTGACAGCCCGCAGTTCAGGAATGCCGATGTTGCAATAGAATTCACAGCCCCCACTCAGGCTTATGACAATGTACTCAAGTGCTTCAAGGCCGGCGTCAAGGTGGTAAGCGGCAGCACGGGTTGGATGGAGCAGCACCGCGATGAGATGAAAGATCTGTGCAAGGACGGTTCAAACACACTTTTCTGGTCAAGTAATTTCAGCATCGGAGTAGCTCTGTTCTCAAAGGTAAATACCTACCTGGCCAAGCTTATGAACGGCTATCCCATGTATGAGGTGCGTATGTCAGAGACACACCACATACACAAACTGGATGCACCCAGCGGCACAGCCATAACCCTGGCAGAGGGTATCATATCACAGTTGGACCGCAAGACAGGCTGGACCAAGGGTACGGTACTCAATGCTGACGGAACTGTGACCGGCTCAGCCGAATGCGCACCATCGGACGTTCGCATTGACTCCATTCGCGAGGGTGAGATTGCCGGAATACATGAAATCACATATGACTCAAACGCTGATTTCATCAAGATCATCCATTTTGCAAAGGACCGTAGCGGACTGGCTCTGGGCGCAGTGCTTGCAGCCGAATATACAACAGACAAAAAGGGATTCCTGTGCATGGATGACCTTATGAACTCACTCTAATAAGACTCTTGAAATGAATAAACCGGGCGAGGTTGCAAAAAAACAGTGGATCAAGGCAGGAATATATCTTGCCTTGTACATTCTCTTCCTTATATGGGTCAAGAGCTGGATGGGTATAATACTCATACCGTTCATTTTTGATGCATTGATTACCCGGATTATCAAGTGGGACTGGTGGAAACACCTCAAGAACAGGTCCATGTATAAGTTCATGGAATGGGTTGACGCCATTGTTTGCGCTCTGGTGGCAGTCTATTTTGTGAACATATACGTGTTCCAGAACTACGCCATTCCCACATCATCACTTGAAAAGTCACTCCTGATAGGTGACCATCTGTATGTAAGCAAGGTGGCATACGGTCCGCGCAAGCCCATGACACCGCTCACAATGCCGCTCACACAGAACACTTTTCCGGGCGGAGCCAAGAGTTATATTGACAAACCGCAGTGGCCCTACGAGCGTGTAAAAGGCTTTGGAAAGATAAAGCAGAACGAGATTGTGGTATTCAACTACCCTGCAGGTGATTCGTTGGTAACAAACCCGCGTTACAACCAGCAGTATGACTACTACATCAACCTTATCTATCCTACAGGCAAGCAGATATATCTCAGGACAAAGAGGTCTGTCAATCCTGATACCCTGTCCCTGCTGGAACAGCGCCGTTTGTTTGAGACATACTACAATGAGGGTAGAAAGTATATTGCCAATAACGAGAAGGAGTTTGGCCGCATAATCTCCAGACCGGTTGACCGCAGGGAGAACTACGTTAAGCGTTGTGTGGGACTGCCGGGACAGACGCTTGAGATAAAAGGAGGAATAATCTATATAGACGGTGTGGCATCACAGCAACCCAAAGCTGCACAGACCAACTATATTGTTACTCTGCAGCACCGCATTCCGGAGGCTCTGCGTGAAAAGCTGCAACTCAACTTCCAGGATCTGCCTGACACATACAAGCCGGGTACATATATGATTCCCCTTACCGTTCAGGCACGCGATATTCTGGCAGAGCAGACAGGCATAGCAACTGAGATAAGGCCTCACAACCCCTCGGCTGCCGAGTCAGAATGGCTCTTTCCGCAGAACATGATAAAACAGTGGACCATTGATGACTACGGTCCCATATGGATTCCCGCACGCGGCGAAACCGTTGAGCTGACACTTGAGAATCTGCCGCTCTACGAGCGAATAATAAAGGTCTATGAAGGCAATGACCTGGATGTAGAGGATGACGGCACTATCCTGATAAACGGACAGAAGGCCACAAGCTACACATTCAGCATGGACTACTACTGGATGATGGGCGACAACCGTCAAAACAGCCTGGACTCACGGTTCTGGGGTTACGTACCTGAGGATCATATTGTAGGCCGCCCCGTATTCATCTGGCTCTCACTTGACGCTGACAAGAAATGGGGCCAGAAGGGCAAGATACGCTGGAACCGCATGTTCCGCTCCGTCAAGAAATACAATTGATGGATACCATACTGCTCAGTTCGGCTTATCTGCCACCCGTAAGTTTCTTCACCGCCATCAACAATGGCGGTGATGTGCTTATAGAACAATATGACAACTACTGCAAACAGACCTACCGCAACCGTTGCCGCATAGCAACCGCCGGCGGTGTACAATCTCTCACCATACCCGTGGTCAAGTCCGATACCCCCAAGCAGCTCATGAAAGATGTCCGCATAAGTGACCATGGTGAGTGGCGGCGTCAGCATTGGAACGCATTGGAATCAGCCTATATGAACAGCCCGTTCTTTATGTACTATCAGGATGATTTCCGTCCGTTCTATGAAAAGAAGTATGAGTTCCTTATTGATTTCAACACGGAGCTCACCCTACGCATAATGGAACTGGCGGGCATAAAGAAAGATTTGAGTCTAACCCGGTCATACACACGCAAGACTGACGGAATAACTGACCTGCGTCCACTTGTAGAACCCGGTGTTCAGGAACCCGCCTCTCCCCGTACCTACTGGCAGGTATTCAAAAAAAAGCACGGCTTCCTTCCAAACCTGAGCGCTGTTGATCTCCTCTTCAACATGGGACCCGAGTTTCCGCTGTACGCAGTAGGAACGCTCTAACTTTGTTGAATACGACATCGGGATCGATGCCGGTAAGGCAGCGGTAATCAGAGTAGATGCACTCTTTCTTGCCGTAGATGGAGCACGGACGGCAGGGAAGGTCCAGCTGAATGCAATTCTGGGGGTTCTGATTCCACCCCATGAAACCGGCCGCGGGATGCGTACCTCCCCAGACGGATACTACCGGCGTACCGGTAAGCGAGGCCATATGCATATTTGATGAGTCCATGGCCAGCATAACCTCCATATGGCTCATAAGAATAAGTTCACCCTCTATTCCAAGACGGGTGTCAATGATCTCAACTGAGCGATACTTATCGGCCCACGCCTGTACCTGGGCACGTTCCCTGCCGTAAGCAAAGACAAACTGACGGCAAACACCGGCCGAATCCAGCTGAGATACAACCTCTTCCATAAGGTACATGGGGTATATCTTGCTCTTGTGAGCGGCAAACGGTGCAATTCCAATCCACGGACAATCCTTCTCACCGATGTAACTGATGGCCGACAGGTCTCCCTGGCCGCTGCCGAATATGGAACGGAAATTAAGGTCAAACCTGAATCCCAGATTTGCAAGTACACGGCGATAGCGCTCAAATGACGTAAGACGCGGAGTAAGATCTTTGTTCTTAAGACGTGTAAGACGTTTGCGTGACGAGCGGTCCTTGTCAATACGGCTCACCCTGGTAAAGAACAGACGGAAGAATATGGAAAGAGCTGTGGTACGGAGCACTCCGTGAAGGTCGGCAACGGCATCAAAATGATGCTTGCGCAGCTGCCGGAAGAGCTTGAGCATGGCGCCCGGACCGTGATAATCCTTTTTAAGGTTGACACCCAGGAAACTCACGTTGGCGGGCATGCCGGCAAAGAAAGGGGCAAACTTTTCATTTGACAGCATGCTGAAATGCACATCGGGATATGCATCGGCAACTGACTTAATTACGGGTACGGTCATGGCCACATCTCCGATAGCGGAGAAGCGTACCATCAGAATATTCTTGTATTTGGGCTTACTGTTTTGATCCATTCTGTCCGTAAAGAACAGGGTTGAGCATAGGATCGTTGTACATTTTCATCTGCTTATAGACTTTCATGAACTTGCGTCCGGCAGCCATGTCGTCAAGCAGCATGTCAATGGCACTTGAAAGATCCTGCTTCTGCTCCAGGAGAACAGAGAGTTTCAAGCGGCAACGCTCCTGCTGGTCAAGCGGAGTATCGGTGCGCTCAGCCTCTATCTTCATATGATAGATCTTGAGCGCAAGGATAGAGAGGCGGTCAACAGCCCATGCGGGGCTCTCGGTATTGATGGTTGCGTCCGGCAGCGTCTGAACCTTGCCGAACTGATCCAGGAAATAACTGTCAATAAGCTCAACCAGATCCGTGCGCTCCTGATTGGAACGGTCAATGCGGCGTTTGATGGCAAGAGCCTCAACCGGGTCTATCTGAGGATCACGGATAATATCCTCCAGATGCCACTGCACGGTATCAATCCAGTTCTTGAGGTAAAGATAGAACTCTATGCTCTTTTCCTGGTACGGATTACAAATGGGAGTGTCCACATTATCAGACTTGTGATAGTCTGCAATGGCCCGCTCAAAAATTTCAAAACTTTTCTGGCTGAATGACATGTTAAACATCTTCTCTTTAAGACAATGCAAAATTAGCGTAAAAATCTGAATAGGCAACCATTGGAGCCAAATATGAATTACACACATTTGGGGTATTTGTGCACAGAGGTATCCTTTTGCATCCGCATTATTTGTGATGCATGTTGAAATTAGGTTTCTTTGCAGCCAAAATCATTTTTAATACTTAAAAATTACAATTATGGCAGATTCACAGATTGCAGAGAGAGTTCAGGCTATCATCGTTGACAAACTTGGTGTTGAGGCATCAGAGGTTACTCCTGAGGCAAGCTTCGCAGCTGATCTGGGTGCAGATTCACTGGATACCGTTGAGCTCATCATGGAGTTCGAGAAGGAGTTCGGTATCTCTATTCCCGATGATCAGGCCGAGAAGATCACAACCGTAGGTGAGGCTATCGAGCTCATCAGCCAGGCAGCTACAAAGTAATAAGCAATCTTCTTTCATAAAGATGGATCTTAAAAGAGTTGTCGTAACCGGACTCGGTACCGTCAACCCTCTTGGCAATACTGTCCCTGAATTCTGGGATAACGCCATCAAGGGTGTGAGCGGAGCCGGTCCTATTACCAATTTTGATATCAACACCATCCAAACCAAGGTCAAGTTCGGCTGCGAGGTCAAGAACTTTGACATAACCCAATACGTAGATCGCAAGGAGGCCCGCAAGCTTGACAAATACTGTCACTTTGCAATGGCATCGGCCATTCAGGCCGTAAGTGATTCAGGTCTTGACCTGGAGAAAGAAAACCTGGAGCGTATAGGCGTTATACTGGGTTTTGGAATAGGCGGTGTTGACTCCTTTGAAGAAGGTATTGAGACCATCCATGAACAGAAGAAACTTGGTCAGGAACTCAAGTTAACCCCGTTCTTTGTACCGCGCATCCTTGGTTCCATTGCAGCCGGACAGATTTCAATCATGTACGGACTCAAGGGCCCCAACTACGCCACATCATCGGCCTGCGCATCAAGCACACACGCCATCATTGATGCCGTGAACCTGATACGTCTGGGCAAAGCCAACGCCATCGTTACCGGTGGTGCCGAGGCTGCACTCGGTGACTGCGGCATAGTAGGATTCAGCGTTATGCACGCACTTTCCACACGTAATGATTCGCCTCAGACGGCATCACGCCCCATGAGCGCAAGCCGTGACGGATTCGTGCTGGGTGAGGGCGGCGGTATCCTTATTCTTGAGGAGTATGAGCATGCCAAGGCACGCGGCGCAAAGATCTACGCCGAGGTTGCCGGATGGGGCGCTACAGCCGATGCTTTCCACATGACAGCACCCGAGCCCGAGGGCCGCGGAGCAGCACGTGTAATGAAGGAGGCTCTTGAGGATGCAGGAATGCAACCGGAGGATATTGACTATATCAATATGCACGGAACATCCACTCCTCTTGGCGACATAGCCGAGTGCAAAGCCGTCAAGGCCGTATTTGGCGAGCATGCATACAAGATGAACCTGAGTTCAACCAAATCCATGACCGGTCATCTGCTGGGCGGTGCCGGAGTAATTGAGGCCATAGCATCAGTGCTGGCTGTCAAGAACGACATCGTTCCCCCCACCATCAACCATGAGGAAGGTGATGAGGACGAGCAGATAGACTACCGCATGAACTTTACCTTTAACAAGGCACAGAAAAGAGAGGTGCGCGCCGCACTGTCCAACACGTTCGGCTTTGGCGGACACAACTCGTGCGTTATCTTCAAAAAGTTCAAGGATTGAATCAGAATCGCCTGAGCGATATAAAACGTATTATCCGCAATGCGGCATCGGCCCTTACAGCCTTTGCCGCATTGTCGGGTTGTGCGGCTATAGGTAATCCTGACGGCGGCCCGTATGATGAGAATCCTCCCAGAGTAACAAGCAGCCATCCCAAGAACGGTGCCACAGGCTTTAACGGGCACAAGGTAACCATTGACTTCAACGAATTCATAAAGTTGGAGAACGCCAATGAGAAGGTGGTTATCTCACCCCCGCAGACCGAGCAGCCAGAAATCAAGGTAACCGGCAAGAAGATACAGGTTGAGTTTTTTGACTCACTGATACCAAACACAACCTATTCCATTGATTTTGCCGACGGAATTGTTGACAACAACGAGAACAACCCCATGGGTGATTACTGTTTCCGATTCAGCACCGGCAATGTCATTGACTCCCTTGAGGTCTCAGGCTACGTACTGAACGCCGAAGACCTGGAACCCCTAAAAGGCATGACAGTAGGCCTTCACAGTGACCTTTCTGACTCCGCCTTCATGACAAAACGCTTTGAGAGAGTGTCCCGCACCGATGCTTACGGTCACTTTACCATACGCGGAATAGCTCCCGGAAAATACCGGATATACGCCGTGATGGATATGGACCAGACATCCACCTACTCTCAGCGCAACGAGAAGATAGCATGGATGGACTCCGTGATAGTGCCCACTTCCGAGTTGCGCATAAAACAAGACTCCATCTTTGACTCCAACGGCGTATTTGACACAGTCCTGTACGTTCCCTATACCAAGTTCCTGCCCGATGACATAACTCTGCTGGCATTCACGCCAGAGCCCGTACAGCAGTACATGACCTCATATGAACGTCCCAAGCATGAGAGGTTCAAGATGCAGTTTGCACTCCCGCTGGACTCGGTGCCGCTTATCAAGGGCATAAACTTTGATGAGACCGACGCATACATCCTGCAGCACAGCCAGCGTTTTGACACGCTTGTGTTCTGGATGAAGGATACCGCTGTTTATTACAAGGACACGCTGCAGCTGAGTGTGACCTATCTGGCGACCGATACCGCCGGTATGCTGTCACCCACCACCGATACGCTCAAGCTCATTACACCCGTAAGCCACAAGTACCTTGTCAAGGATGCCGCCCGCAAGGCCGAGGAGGCACAGAAGGAACTGGACAAGAAGATACGGCGTCTGGAGCGCTCAGGTGACTCGCTGGGTATAGTCAAGCTGCTCACTCCAAAGACAGAATTCCTTAAGCACAAGCTCAAGTCCGGATCAGGACTCAGAGTAACGGAGAGGGAGATTACCCTTGATTTTGAAGAGCCGGTTACATTCCTTTCCGACACAGCCGTACATCTGTATCAGAAGGCTGACTCCATATGGAAACCCGTTCCTTATGAGATAGAACAGGATTCCGTCAATATACTCAGATACTACATTTACGGTGAATGGAAACCCGGAGAGACATTCCGTATCAACATAGACTCGGCAAGCATTCAAGGCCTGTACGGATTGCACAATGCACCTGTTGAGAGCACACTCCGGTTCACTGCACTGGACCAGTTCAGCACACTTACCGTCAATGTAAGCAACCCCAAGCCCGGCTACACGGTGCGTCTGCTTGACAACCGCGGCAAGACGGTAAGAACCGGCACTCTTGAGAACGGGAGCGTTGATTTCTTCCTCCTGACACCGGCCACATACTACGTCTCAATGTATCATGACGCCAATGGCAACGGCAAATGGGACACAGGTGACTATGAGACCAAACGGCATGCCGAGAGTGTATGGTACATACCCCGAAGCTTTACCTTAAAGCAGGACTGGACCCATGAGACTGACTATTGGAACGTAAACGAGCTGCCCATATCCGAACAGAAGCCTGAAGCACTTTCCAAGGAGATAAGCAAAAAGAAAGAGGTCAACACGCACAAGAAGAATGTGGAAAGGCTTGAAAAGAAAGCCTCTCAGAAAGAGTCTGAAAAGAAAAAGAAGGAGCGCAAGCGTAACGAGCGCAAGGAGAGGCGTGAAAGCAACAAAGCCAAGTACCGCGCCATAAGAGCTCAGGCCAAACAGAAGAACAATAGCCAGGAGAGCACCTCTGCTGATGATTCAGAAACCGTTGCTGAGCCCCTATCAGAATCCGGCGTTGACGCTCCAGACGTTCAGGAAGTTGCCACCCCAAACCAGTGACAGGTCTTCATCACTCAGACCCTCAGCCATAAGGCGCATGGTCAGTGATACAAACCATGACGCATCTTCCAGACCAGGCAGTCCGCCGCCTCCATCAAAATCAGAACCTATTCCTACATGATCTATGCCCATAACGTCAATCATATGCATGATATGGCGCACGGCATCCGTAACAGTTGCATTACCGCCTTTCTTAAGGAATCCGCTGTACAGACATACCTGAGCCACGCCACCGCTTGCGGCAAGGGCACGCATCTGCTCATCGGTCAGGTTACGTGTATGGTCACACAGGGCACGGCTTGATGAGTGGGAGCAAATGATAGGCTTGCGGCTGCACTCCAGCGCATCCCAGAAACTCTTCTCTGATGCATGTGACAGGTCAACCATCATACCCACGCTGTTCATGCGCTCCACCACCTGACGGCCCAGGTCAGACAGGCCGTTATGCTCACTGTTACCTTTGTGTGAGTCACATATGTCATTGTCACCGTTGTGGCACAGGGTCATATACGCCACGCCACGGGCTCGGAAACGGTCAACGTTATCAATATCCTTTCCTACCGCATAACCGTTCTCTATACCTTTGACAACTGATTTTATACCCTTGAACTTGTTCCTGCGCAGTTCCTCAGGAGTGGTGGCAATAGCGGCAAATCCGGCACACTCGCCTATCCTCTCATCAATGAGCGTAAGCAGACGGTCTGCCTTGGCTACCGCCGCCTTGAGTGACTCCTCATCACGTTCATACTGATGCAGATAGGCCACCATGAAGCTGGCATCCAGACGGCCGCAGGTCATCTTATGCAGGTCCACCAGCGGGTTGTAACGGAACGTGGGGCTGCCATCGGGTGAAGGCTCACCCACATATGCATATTCAACCTCCACACCGGGGTTCTTTTGATAAAAATGCGCACCCTTATCAAAGAACATGGGGCTGTCGCAGTGACTGTCCAGTATGATGGTTTTGCTGTGCAGCTGCTTGGCACGTCTGAACAAGGCCGCCTGCTCCCTGAGCCAGCCAAAGATGGGCATCATGGTACGGTCATTCTCCAGAATAAAACACTCCGGGTGCCACTGCACGCCAAGTATAGGACGAAATGCGGTTGACTCCATACCCTCAATGATACCGTCCTTTGACCTGGCGGTTACACGGAAGCCCTCAGGAACCTCCTTTACTGCCTGGTGATGGAATGAGTTGACGGCAATAGTCTCACTGCCCATGAGTGAATAGAGCAGCGAATCCTTTTCAATCGTCACCTCATGTGAAGGCAG
>Ga0265298_10011215_pt1 | contig 10512 bp, 8 predicted proteins | sample AusTroGonzalo_MG_3_FD_193486 | JGI IMG/M metagenome (GOLD analysis project Ga0265298, IMG submission 193486) | Bovine rumen microbial communities from tropical cattle in Woodstock, Queensland, Australia - Gonzalo_01 | ecosystem: Host-associated > Mammals > Digestive system > Stomach > Rumen ... | reverse complement strand
CGGGCAGCGTAATGTCATACCCGAACGTGTATTCCACGCCAGCCGTGAATGTGGTGCCGCTCGCCGGCATGATGCGAAGCGAGAACGTGTTGCTGTTCCAGGACCGGTTGTCCTGAACCAGGACCGACATCGGCAAATGGAACGCGATCCCAAGACGGAACAACCCCTCGCGATCATACACCTCCAGAGCGGAGATCGTGCGGCGGGCAACGGTCGGGGAACTGCCCTGCTCGACTGGCAACGCCACCACGTAGGAGTCGAGCTTGACGCTGCCTCCGCCAAATTCCGCAATGGGAACTTCAATCCCCACCGTAAGCGCGCCCAGCGTGACGTCCCGGTCGGGCGTCATGGTCCAGACTGCCGTGATGGCGTTGGAGGAAGTCACCTGCGGCAGGAACGTGCCGGAGAATACTGGCCCCGTATCCGTCCCGTCCGTCTTCTGCGTGAAGGAATACCGCCCTTCCGCATCGGGATCCCCGGTGCCGCCGCCCTCGTATGTAGACCACGATGTGGAGTACGCCCGCGGGTGGAAATAGGCGTCGAGCGATGAGATATTAAGGCGCGCGTTGCTGGAGATCCATACCAGGTCCGGTGTCCCCACGCGCACCGCCAGCAGGCCGTTCTCCACCACGAACGCGATGGTCTGTCCTTCGCAGACAGGTTCGACGGTCCATCCGCTCCATGACGATGGCGCTTCGATTTCCCCGGCGGATATCAGCGGATAGAACCCAACCACGGGCGGTTCGTGCGAAGACGAGCGCTTGAACACGATACGCCCCCGTTCCGGCAACGCCACCCGCCCGGCATGCGCGAACACGGGCCGGTCCGGCGGCAGCGCCCCGTCGCGTTCGAACGTGATGCCGTCCGGCAAGCGCAACGTCCCTTCCCCCTCGAACGCGAGGCCCACGAAGTCCGCGGCGTTCGTCATCGCCTGCGGCGCGAGCGTGGCGCCGTCAAGCAGTTCCACGGAACCCGCACCGAACACGGAATCCACCATCTGCTCTCCATCGAGAACGCGAAGCCGCGCGCCGGACGACACCTCCACTTCCGCTGTCGGCGGCAGCACCGGACGCACCACAGCCTCTTGCGCGCGGAAAGTCCGCGCCAGCGCCTTCACCTGACTCTGGTCAAGCGCCCGGTTCCAGATGCGCAGGTCGTCGAACGCGACGTTGCGGCGGAACGTGGACGCGACCCCGCCCGACAGCGCGCTCGCCCCCAACACGAGATCCGTCGCCGCGAGCGAGAGCGTCTTCCCCGACAAGACCTTGCACAGCACGCCGTCTTCGTAGAGGCTCACGGTCCCAGTGTCCGCATCGTAGACCGCGGTATGCAGGAACCACGTTGACCCGCCGGTGCTCGTGGCCACCCCGCCCACGCCGAACGTGACAGCCGACGACGCGCACGGGTAGACGCCCATCACGCGCGGACATTGCTCGTGCGAGAAGCGCAGGCTCCCCGACGATGTTCCGTCGCCGAGAATCGCGAACACGCCGTTGGCGGCCGAACCGCTGCGGAGCGCCACCGTGAACGACCCGCCGCGCGGCAACGCCGCGGCAAGGCGTCCGCCGTCGCCACGCAGGCGAATGTGCGACGTCGCATACGTCAGCCGCGCGGCCTTCGATCCGCGATTCTCCGGATAGTCCATCGTCTCCAGCACGGCGTGGTACGTGCCGTTGGACGGCACGGATACCAGATCAAGCCCGTTCGGGCCGCTGTCGCGAAACACCTTGTCGCCCCCATCGTCTTCCAGGGCATCGAACGTCCAATGCGCTGTCGGGGCCGGCAGCAGCGCGGCATCGTCGCGCACCGGACGGCGCGCCTGATATTCGCGGCGCACCTCGTCGGCAGACCACGCGCCGCGTAGCCACTGCACCTCGTCCAGGTAGCCGGCATACTTGTGGTTGGCGTCGGTGGACGACCAGACGCCAAGCTCGATCCACGGCGACAACGGCACGGCGAGGTCGCTCGAGCGCGTGACGGTGTCCCGCAGCTCGCCGTCCACGTAGAGACGCATTACGCGGTTCGAGTACGTGCCGACCACATGGTGCCATTCGCCGTCGACAAGCGACCGCTCGAACGTGGCAACGGCCACTTTGTTCGTGTTGTTCTTCTTTCCGTCGCGTGACCAGCTGCACGTGTAGAAGCCGAGCGCCTTGAACGGCTGCGTGTTGCCGTCCATCACCGAACCGAAGTAGAAGCCGTTGCCCCAGTTCAGCGTGCCGAGTGCATTGATCTGGTCGACATGTATGAAGTTCGGTCCCTTCCCGCAACCCGATTCTGGCTTCATCCAGAAACTGAAGGTGAACGGGGCGTGTCCGCTTGGAACCACGCCCGTCACATCGGTCCCGGCCGCGCGTATGAGTTTTCCGCCCGACAGCGCCGTGCCGCCAAAATGGAGCGCCTTGCCCACCAGTCCGCCGTCGATAACCTCTGGTATCACCTCGCTGTCCTGACGTACCTCTAGCTTGAACGCCGCCGCCGGCGTCGCATCCGTGCCGATGTCGTCCTCATCCTCAAAGCGCCAGGCCGCCGCCAGCCCTTCACGGTAGAATCCGCGGCGGATGGCAAGCGTCCCCTCGTTGATCCGCACGTCCCCGCACGACACCTCGCCATCGAGCGCGAGCGTTCCCGCACCCGCCTTGGCGAACATTCCTCCTACCAGCCGACCTGAATAGGACTTGCCGGCACCCTCGTCAACTGTCAGCGTCTCGCCTGCGGGCCACGATATGCCGCCATCCACGCCAACACCCGCTATCGACGCGAGTCTCTGTCCTGCAGAGAACCGCAACCAGCCACCGCCCTCGATTTCAGCCGCTACCGTCGGGGCGACGCCTGTCGGTTTCGCCGATGTCCCGATCGCGAGGTCTCCGGAGGCGACACTCATGAGACCCGCAAACGACAGCGGGTTGCCAGTGCCGCCATGCGTGAACGAAAACGTTTTCCCGCCGGAGACGCGCAGCTTCCCCGTCCCCGTGAGATCGCCTCCGAAGCTGGTGGCATTGACGTTGAAACCGCTCATGAGGTCAAGTGTCGCACCGGGAGCGATGTCAATGCGGGTGGTCGCCGGATTCACGCCCGCATCGCTGGAAACGCCGGCCACGGCGTTGGAGCCGAAGTCGACGGCGAGACGCGCGCCGTTGGAGAGGCGAAAGCCACAGTTGCGCAGGTTGTAGTTGTTGGTCAGCGAAACGCATCCGCCCTGCACCGAATGTGTCACTTCCCAGAAGAAGGCGTCGTTCTGGCAGAGACGGAACGTGCCCGTCCCCTTCTTCACGAGCGGCATCGTGGGATAGTCGAAGCCCTTGCTGGTGAGAGGATGGAAGTCGAGCCGTCCACCGTCAATGCAGATGTCGGCCTTGCTGGTGAAATGCACCCGCGCGGCCTCCGGCGAACGCGCGATCGTCCACACGTCGTCCGGACCGCCGGATAGGATGATTCCGGAGATGAACATGGCACCCGTGGTGTTTCGGACGTTGTAGACGTTGCCGTCCGCGTAGTCGAATTCGATCACCGCTCCCGGCACCAACGCGCGAAGGTCGTAGACCGTGTAGCGTGCGAACAGCTCCTCGACTGAATACCCGTCCCTCGACTCCGCCCGCCAGTTGGCCGGATTCCTCCAGCTGCCGCCCGACGCCGCACCGATCCACACGTTGGTTCCATCCACCAGCTCCACGCCCATAGCCGGCAATGCCGCCACGCACACAAGTACAAGATATACCAGTTTTCTCACGTGTACCCCTTAATGTCCTCTGCATCCTTTACCGCTACGTGGAATCGTATCACATGATGACAACTGTTATTTCTTGAAGTTCGCCGTCACGACGAGCGCGCAGTGGTCGGTCGCCTCTGGTGCGGCGACCACCTTGCGCGAGAGGACCTCGACACGGTCCGCATGGGCCGTGTCGACCATGATGTAGTCGATGCACTTCGTCGGGTTGTCGGCACGGAACGTCGGTTGCGTGACATCGGAGAGGATCGTGAAGTCCTTCTTCATGATCGCGATGGCGTTGGATTCCGGCAGCGCGTTGAAATCTCCGGCGATGAAGACCGGCTTGCCGAGGTCAGCCAGGTTGACGCGTACGATCTCCGCTGCGCGGTCGCGGAAAGCCTCCTTCAGCGGGAAGTGCGTGCAGGCCACGACGTAATCTTTGAACTCAACGATCTCCAGGCAACGCGTGTGCGACGAACCAGGCATCAGCACCTTCGAGACGGACAGCGGCTCTTCCTTAGAGAGGATTGCGAGCCCGTAGTCGCCGCCAGGCCGAGATACCTTCTTCACGAATGTTCCCTTCATGCCGCAGAGCTTCGCGAGCTCGGCCGTCTGGTCCACACCGCCCACGCGATCGGCGCAACGGTCAATCTCCTGGATGGCCACCCAGTCGGGATTTGCCGCCTTGATCACCTCCGCGCACTGCGGCAGGTGTCCCAGGCTCCCCTTCGGCAACTTGAACGGATCCTTCAGCCCGCACCCGATGCGAATGTTGAGGCTCATCATCGTGATCGGGCGCGACGCCGCCGTCTCCGACGGCGTGCAGCATCCCGCCAACATCCCGGCAACAACCACTGCGAGTCTGCATAATCTGCTCATCTATCCCTCCTAAGTTCTTTGTGCTCTTTGTGCCCTTTGCGGCTAAACAACGATCTCCCCAATCAGAATCTGCGGATGCGCCTCGGTGATGCGTACCTTCACGGACATGCCGACTACGAGCGGACCCTTCGGCTCGAACACGACTATGCGGTTGCCGCCGTCGCGTCCGCTCCAGCGGGCGGCGTTGCGCAACGACGGCCCCTCCACCAGCACCTCGCGCACTGTTCCCACGAGAAGGTCGTTGCGCGCCTGCCCGCGCACCTGTTGGTCGGCGAGCAGCACCTGGTCGCGTCGCTCCTTCTCGTCGGTCGGCACGTCGTCGGGCAGCGCCGCAGAGCGCGTGCCGGGACGCGGCGAGTACTTGAAGACGAACGAGTTGTCGAACCCGGCCTCCTCCATGAGCGAGCGCGTCTCCTCGAAGTCGGCATCAGTCTCGCCGGGATAGCCCACGATCACGTCGGTCGTGACGGCGAACTCCGGATCGAACGCGCGCAGCTTCGCGACCGCCGCCAGATACTCGGCTCGCGTGTAATGCCGTCCCATCTCCTTCAGCACGCGGTCGCTCCCGCTCTGCACAGGCAGATGGAGGTGGCGGCAGACCTTCGGGAACTCGGCGTACGCGCGCACCAGCTCGTCCGTGCAACCCTTCGGATGTGCGCTCGTGAAGCGGATGCGCTCCAGTCCGTCGATGGCGCTCAGCGCCTCCAGGAGGCGCGGGAACGCCTCCGTGTAGCCGCCTGGGCTGGGCGGATCGTCTGGCAGCCACGCCTTGTTGCGCATGCCGTAGCGCAACACGCTCTGGCCGAGCAGGCACACCTCCTTCACGCCGCGCGCGGCAAGCGCGCGCACCTCGGCCACCACTTCGCGTGCTGGACGCGAATACTCGTGTCCTCGCACGTCGGGCACGATGCAATAGCTGCAGCGGTTGTCGCAACCGAGCAACACCGTGACAAAGCTCTGGAATGCGGTGCCGCCGCCATGCGCGTCCATCCCTGTCGGCACCTCGTCGTCGTCCGGCAGCTCGAGGATGCGTTTCTCGCCCGCGAGGCAGCGCTCCACCAGGCGAGGAATCGCGCCGAACCGGCGCGGCCCAACGGCAAAGTCAAGGTTCGGCAACGACTTGAAGACGTCCGCGCCCATCCGCTTGACGGCGCAGCCCATCAGCCCCACGATCTTGACGCGGCTTGCGGCGCGTTGAGGACAACGCGCCCTACCAGTCTCGGCGGTCGCGGGGCGACGCGCCTTACCGCGCCCTTCCTTGGCGGCGATCAGGTTGCCGCACTTGCCCACGGCCTTGCGCTCAGCCATGTCGCGCACGGTGCAGGAGTTTACGATCACAAGCTCCGCGTCTGCCTCGTTCTCGACACGTACGTGACCCGCCGCCGCCAGCAGGGCCTCGACGGCCTCGCTGTCGCGCACGTTCATCTGGCAACCATATGTATGCAGGTGGAATGTCATAACGTACCCTAGTCTGTTGAGAGAAAGTATAGCAAATCTGCGGGCTGGTTGTAGGGGAGGCGCACTGGGACAACGCGCATCTTGCGCGTTGCATTGGCGGGCTGGTTGTAGGGGAGGCGCACTGGGACAACGCGCATCTTGCGCGTTGCATTGGCGGTCCATTGGCAGTCCACGCAACGGGCGAGACGCCCGTTGTCCCAGTGCCTTCGGTCAGGCCAATGGCCTGGCGCGCAAGCATGGTTAAACATTGGAATTCAGGTCAGACCTATTTTCCAATGTTTATGCGGTCATGGTTCATGCAATTTCATACGAACCGTAATCTTATTCAAGCAGCTTCATTCTTTCTGGCACACGAGACTTGAGCCGACCAATGTTCCCTCTCATGCGCCGCCAAGATGGCGGCGTTCCCAGTCAGAAGCGGCAGTCCATGCGGTCGCAACAAGTTGCGCCGCTTAATGGAGTTACTCAAGGCTGTTCAAGAATTCGTCCGGCGACAAAACCGTGATTGGGGAATTCGCAAAACCAGTCTTGTCACGAGTAACGATCACATCCGCACCCCAAGACTGCTTCGCATCGACAAATATCTTCATCCCAACGCCTCGTATTTCTCCACAAGGGCTTCGGCAAGTATATCCTTGTAATCACGACCATCTTTTACCTTTGCCGCTCCGCGAAGTGCCCTGACTTTGGGGGATATTTGTCTATTTCGAGAGGTACGGGAAGCTACATTCGGCCTATGAACCTCTTCCAACTTCACAAGAATGATGCGATAGCGCCCACTTTCAGGAAGCGAAAAAGACACGGTGTCAGAATCCCCCGAGATGTTCTCACACCAGACCCCCTCCGCTGATCCCACGTCGGCCACGGTCTTCATCCAGTCTACTCTATCCATCAATTTCGGCATGTCGCTTCTCCTTGGAAAACCTTGAGGTACTCTTCCTTACGGAATCTGAACGACGCTATTCTACCCCATCCCCCGTCCGAAAATAAGCCGGAAATCAAGAAGCGCTTCCCCACAACGACATTACCTCTATCGCTACCTCTATTTGGCGATATTACCCTTTTTCGACCTTATGGCAACCTCATCCGAGGAAGACGCCCTGGCGCTTCAGCTGCGCAACGAGCGTGGCGGTGTCCAGCGCGCGCGGAGACGCGCCCGTCTTCACGCAGAGCGCCGCCGCCGTCCCGGCCGCCTGGCCCATCGCCATCACGGGCGGCATCACGCGCACCGCGCCCGCCGCCTCGCTCGTGGCGGAGAGGCAACGGCCGGCCACGAGGAGTCCTTCCACCTTCAACGGAACGAGGCAGCGGTACGGAACGCCGTACCAGTTGCCGTTCTTCACGGTGACGTACTGGTTGCTCATGGGGCCGAAGCGACCATGGATGTCGACCGAATTCGCCGCGAGCAGCACCGAGTCCGTCGGCACGCGCCCCTCCAGGCAGTCGTCCACCGTGAGGCGGTACTCCCCGAAGACATGGCGCGATTCCCGCACGCCCACCGTCGAGCCGGTGCAGAGCAGCCGCGCGTCCCTGCAGCCGGGCACGTACTTCTTGAAGAACCGGAATATCTGATCGACCTGCGCGCGCCCGGCGGACTCCGCCGCGCTCCAGCTCTCCGGGTCGGTGGAGTCGACGCCCATGATTCGCGAGGTGTTGATGAACCACTCGTCCTCCTTCACGCCGCGGAAAAGGCCGATCGACACGCGCTTGAGGTTCCAGTCCCCCGCCGCGCGGGCCTCGGCCACGCGCCAGTGGAGCGAGCGGTAGTTCACGCCGTCCTTGCGGTAGAAGTTGTCCTTGTTCGCCTCGATATCTGCCGTGATGGCCGCGAGGTCGCAGTTGCCGATGCGGAAGAACATGGTGGCGGGCTGTACCCGCTTGCCCTTGGGGTCGCCAAACTCGGTGGGGACGCCGGCGCGGAAGGCGACGTCAGCGTCGCCCGTCGCGTCGATCACGACCTTCGCTCGCACGTCGCGGAAACCGGCCTTCGTGAAGAGCCGCGCGCCGGCTATGCGCGTGCCGTCCATCAGCGGCTCGACGAAGTCCGCGTGGAAGAGCACCTTCACACCGGCCTCGGCGCACATCTCGTCCAGCAGGAGCTTCAGCGCCTCCGGCTCGAACGGCGTGCAGTGGTCGTGGCCGATCTTGATCCAGCTCGTGAAAGCGGTGCCGGCGCGGCAGTCCTTCGGGTGGATCGCGCCGCCGCGCGCCACGAGCCGCTCGACGATCTCGTTGAAGAGGCCGCGGATGATCTGCACGGAGCCCGTCTTGTCGTAGCACGTCATGAACGGTCCGACAAGGCCGCGCGTCGCCATGCCGCCGAGGCAGTTGCCGCGCTCGACGAGCAACACGCGCGCGCCGTTCCGCGCGGCGGCTATGGCGGCGCACACGCCGGCCGGACCGCCGCCGGCCACCAGCACGTCGGTCTCGTGGAGGGTGGTGGGGGCTGGGACGCTGGGGGCGGCCGAGACCACCGGGACCACCGAGACCGCCGGGACCGAGACTGCTGCCATGGACGCGCCTTTGAGGAAACTCCTTCTTCCGAAATCCATCTTACTTCCTTCCTGTTGCCTTTGGGATGGCAAGGGAAAGTATAGCAAATCTTTGGTGCTTGGTGCTTGGTGCTTAGTGCTTAGTGCTTGGTGCTTGGGGCTTAGTGCTTGGGGCTTGGTGCTAGCAGGGAGTCAGAGGCGAGCGGCGAGGGCAACGCTGCACGCAACACCAAGATCGGACCCAGGGAGACGTGCCGCCGCGGAACGCGCGTCGCGCGAAAGATCTGCCGCGGACATCTCGCCGATGCCGTGCATGCGCAAGTAGCGCACGCCGCGCCGGTAAGCGCGCACGGCAGCGTCCACGCCGGCCTCCGAGGCCGCCGCGAGTGCCGCCACGTTCCTTGCGCTCAGGCTCGCGTTGGCCCATCCCCCCTCGGCGTTCTGCTCGCGCACGAGCGCGACGACGGCCTGCTGCAGCGCGGCGCGGTCCGCGGACGGGTCCTTCGCAAGCACCGTCACCGCATACGCCTGCACGTAAGGGGCGGCCGTCGACGACGAGAACGATCCGTCCGCGCGCTGGCACGCCACCAGCTTCTCAAGGGAGAATCTAGGAACGGGGCGGAAGAAGATCGACGCGACCGCCAGCAGCGCCACGAGGCACGCCGCGAGCGGAAACAGCGCGGCAGGCCTAAGCAGTCCGCGCAACGAACGCGCGAACGCTCCGCGCCGGGCCTCCGCCTCCACGGCGGCCATAACGTCGGCTGCAAAGCCGTCGCGCACGCGCGCCTGAGGTGCGGCGCGCAGCGACGCGACGAACGCCCGCAGATCGGCGTCCGACCCGTTCAAGATTCTCTCTATGTCTTCATTCATGCCAGCAGCTCCTTCAGCTTCCTCAGCGCGTTGAACATGCGCGATTTCACCGTGCCTACGGGAATGCCCAGTATCTCGCCCACGTCCGCGTACGGCAGGTCCTGGAACACGCCCAGCTCCACTACGTCGCGCAACGCCGGCGAAAGCCGAGCCACCGCGCGACGGACGTCCTCGCCCGCCGCAGAGTCCGCCGGCGCGCCCCCCTGCTTCGGGGATGCGTCCGACGCGACCTCCGCCTCGTGCGCAAGGTCCTCCTCCAGGCCGCGCCTGCGGCCCTCGGCGCGGAAGAAGTCCACTGACACCTGCCCCGCCAGGAGGAACAGGAACGTCGTGAACTTCGCCTGCGCCGTGTACTTCTTACGGTAGTTCCACAGCCGCAGGAACGTCTGCTGCGCGAGATCCTGCCCGTCATCCCATGAAACGCCGCGACGCATGAAAAAGTTCAAAAGAATGTTCTGGTATCTTTCGACCAGTTCCGCGAAAGCGGCCGTCTCCCCTCTGGCCGACAGCGCCATCAGCTCGGCATCGGGGCGGCCGCTCATTGCTCGGGGGCCTCCGCCAGATTGGCGTCCGCCCAGGAGGCGACCATGCGCACCACGGTGGAATGCGTGGCGAAGAATCCCGTGGAGTACGTGCCGGGCTGCATCAAGCCAAAGCCTGCAAGAAGCCCGATAGCGACGGCGCTCTTGAACAGTCCGCTCACCATCCCGAGGAATGCGTTCGTAGGCTGCGGCACCATCACGGAAACGAATTTCGCGACAATCCACCGCACGAGGCCGAACGCCACGAGCGCGAACACGAAATCGATCACGTACGTCGCCGCAACGTTTTCCGCAAAGCCAATGGCGCTCGCGCACGTATGCGACAAGCCAACGAGGAACACCCCCGCACCGCTTGCCGCCGCGAAGCCCGCGAGCGACCCCAGCTCGCCGGAAAGCCCGCGGAAGAGTCCGATTCCGGCGAGCAGGGCAGCCAAGCCCGCAAGGACGAAATCAAGCGGCATCAGCTCCATCGCAACCCTCGACCGATGCTATTTCAGCTCCTGCCGGTACGCCTTCCAGGCGTTGAGATGCTTCTCCCTGCCGGCCTTCTGGAGCGCTGCGA
>Ga0265298_10011214_pt1 | contig 10512 bp, 15 predicted proteins | sample AusTroGonzalo_MG_3_FD_193486 | JGI IMG/M metagenome (GOLD analysis project Ga0265298, IMG submission 193486) | Bovine rumen microbial communities from tropical cattle in Woodstock, Queensland, Australia - Gonzalo_01 | ecosystem: Host-associated > Mammals > Digestive system > Stomach > Rumen ... | reverse complement strand
CGGGGCCGCACCGTGCGCCGGAGGCCGCGGCGGTGATCTCCAGCGGCAGCACGGAGCGGCCCATGGCTGCGCAGCTGGCGTCGGTGATCTCCGGCAGCATCCAGGCACCGGCCCGGAGCAGCTGCGCCCTGGCGTCGATATTCGCGCCCTAAACGCCAGGCAGCTGCGCCCGGTGATCTTCCTCGCCTGGCGCAGCTCACGGCCCGCACCGGCGACGCCGGAGGCCGCGCCGGTGGCCGTGGTCATAATCGGACACAATTACAAAGCGAGGGTACAAAGATGCATAACAAGCTATCACCGGCCTATGAACACGAATTGATGATAGAACGGCGCGCGCGCCTGGTTACGTTGCTGACGGGCGCATTTAAGACGGCAACGCTTGTAATTCTGCGCTGCAATGCCGATGTGCCGACAAGGGAAAGACAAGACAAGATGCGCCTTGCTATCATCCGGGCAAAGGTGAGAGGGTGCCGAAAGTATCTTATCGGCCGGAAATATTCGCAGGGCGGGCAGGTGGAGGCATTTTATCTCTATCTTGATATTGACAAAGAGGCCGGGGAGGAAATCTGCAAACGCTGGAGCTGCGGGCCGTATGAGGTCAAAACGGTGAACACGCATGAAAAAGAAACTTTCCAAACTGATCTATTTCTCAATAACCCCGCGCCCTGGAACAAACCGATTTACGAGCCGTGCCGGGGAATATGGGACAAAGTGACGCCATGAAAGACGCTGCATATTTTAAGCTGGCCCCGGATGCAGAAACACGGGTTATAGACTGCGGGCAATTCAGCCGGACAAACACCGGCGCGCCGTTTTGCGCTTGTCTAAAACACCCCTATTGCTGCGGCGTGGATAGCGGCCCGGACAAGTGCAGCTTTCGCATACCCAAAACCCAAAAACCATACATCCCAAAACAAAGACCATCGACGCAGGGGCACGGCAGGGCAGGCCCTACAATAGCAGGGTTTATGACGCTGCGCGAATTTGCAGCCCGCAGCGGCATAACATTGACCGCAGCAAAAAAACTTGTACAGAGAAAAAGAGCTATTCTGCAAGGCCATATCTCAAAACACAGCGGCCTGTTATACATTGATGAATGGGCCGCAACCAGGATATTAACCCGCTAAAAAGATAAAAACACTTGAAACGGACGCCGGGGCGCTTTCGCCTGGCGTCCTTTTTTGCGCCCTGGACGGCGGCAGCTGCGCCCGGTGATCTTCTCCGCGCTGCGCAGCTCACGCCCCGCAGCGGCGACGCCGGAGGCCGCGCCGGGGATCTCCAGCGGCAGCACGGGGCAGCCCGTGGCCTCGCAGCTGGCGTCGGTGATCTCCGGCAACATCCAGGCACCGGCCCGGAGCAGTTGCGCCCTGGCGTCGATCTCCGCGCCCTGGACGCCCGCAGCCGTGGCCCTGTGTCGGAATCCGACACGCGGCGCAATCTTAGCAAGCAACGCCGAATGATACCATCCGGCCATTTTATAGGGTAAATACCCTATAACCCCACAAAAGCGGCCCTGCTGCATCGAATAGCAGAAACCAAACGGGGAAAACATCGAGCGCGGGCCGCGCTATCGGCTCCAGCCGGGCCATATCCGGCCATTATTCCATGAAAAAGGCCGCACCGTGCGCCGGAGGCCGCGCCGGGTGATCTCCAGCGGCGGCCCTTTAGGGTATGCCCATACAGCGCAGCAAAAAGCAATGTCATTTTCGGCCCGTATAATTGCAACATCATTTTTGAAACGCACCATAGTAAAAACACTATCCTATTGAAACGCCGGGCAAAATGTGTTATATTATCTCCGGGACAGATAAGCGCACACACGCGGAAAGGACGGCAATAAATGAAAATAGGATATGTTAGAGTTTCCACGGAGGAGCAGAACGAGGCCCGCCAGGTGGAGGCGCTGAAAGCGCAGGGCGTGGAGGATGAATACATCTATACTGACAAAATCAGCGGGAAGAATACCGAGCGCCCGCAGCTGCAAGAAATGTTATCCTTTTGCAGAAGAGGCGACACCGTAATAACGGAAAGCATATCCAGAATTGCGCGCAATACCCGCGATTTGCTTTCCATCGTTGACGATCTCACGCAGAAAAAGGTGGAGTTTGTCAGCTTGAAAGAGGGCATAGACACCACGACGCCGCATGGCCGTTTTATGCTGACTGTCTTTGCAGCAATGGCCGAGCTGGAACGAGAAAGCATCTTGCAGCGGCAGCGGGAGGGAATAGAGATAGCAAAGGCAGAGGGGAAATACAAAGGCCGGAAACCGATTGATATTGACGAAAAGGCATTCCGGGAAATCTGCAAAAAATGGCGCGCCGGAACAATAACCGGCGTGGAGGCCGCGAAGCTGGCCGGACTGAAAAAAAATACTTTCTATCGCAGAGTGAAAGAGCTGGACTGTTAAGCATGGCAGCATCCAGGGCGCAGCTGCGCCCGTTTTGTTAAATTGCCTATCTGCGGCGCGTTTGTCTGTCCCAAGCTTACACGCCATAACATAGGAGAGCGCCCGCGCTATTGCGCGGGCGTTTTTCATGCGCCGGTGATCTCCAGCGGCAGCACGGGGCCGCCCATGGCCGCGCAGCTGGCGTCGGTGATCTCCGGCAGCATCCAGGCACCGGCCCGGAGCAGCTGCGCCCTGGCGTCGATATTCGCGCCCTGGACGCCCGGCAGCCGTGGCCGGTGATCTTCTCCGCGCTGCGCAGCTCACGCCCCGCACCGTGCGCGCCGGAGGCCGCGCCGGTGATCTCAAGCGGCAGCACGGGGCGGCCCGTGGCCTCGCAGCTGGCGTCGGTGATCTCCGGCAGCATCCAGGCACCGGCCCGGAGCTGCAGCGCCCTGGCGTCGATCTCCGCGCCCTGGACGCCCGGCAGCTGCGCCCGGTGATCTCCAGCAGAAGCGGGAATGGCATTACAGGCCGGGCGCATTGTCAAGCGAACAAATACCCCTTGACAATGCGCGCTTTATGTAGTAATTTTTATGTGAATACAACAAACAGGAGGTGAAAACCATTGTCCCCCACAAGAGGCCGCCCGGTGGCAGAAAACCCTTGCAAAAATTGGCTGCGTGTACGATTGACAGACGCAGACCGGGAAAAGCTGGAGTATACCGCAGCAGCTCTAAATATGAAGCTGTCAACGGTAATCCGGCAGGGCTTAGAAATCATGTACCAAAAGGCAAAAGAAAAAGAGTAACCGGGAGCTGCTGGAACAATCCCCGGTTACTCAAAACGAACAGCAGGGCGGCATATACCGGCCCCGGTGCATTGCTATTATATCCCGGCCCGGAGCTGCCTTGCAAGGAAAAAATGCAAGGAGGAAAAGCAAAAATGACAAACGAATGCAAAGAATACCCTGTATTTCGCGCCCTCATGGATGAGGCGCACGGCATCACGGAGGGTGCTATGCTGCCATTCATCCAGGAAGAAGATGCAAACACGCGGGCAGCATGGGCAAAGGTGGGCGAGCTGCTGGAAAAGCACGTTTCCGGCCTTGAAGCACAGGCCGAAATAGAGGACGCCATTATAGAACATGAACAAGCTGCGGCATGGCTGGCGTATAAAAACGGAATCCGCGTTGCGCTGGAGCTTCAGAAAGAGCTTCGAAAAATCGCAGCGCCGGAGGCCGCGCCGGTGATCTCCGGCGACGCCGGGCAGCATCCAGGGCGCGCGCCCGGCGCGTGATCTCCGGCAGCATCCAGGCACCGGCCCGGAGCAGCTGCGCCCTGGCGTCGATGTTCGCGCCCTGGACGCCCGGCAGCTGCGCCCGGTGATCTTCCCTCCCTGGCGCAGCTCACGGCCCGCACCGGCGACGCCGGAGGCCGCGCCGGGGTATGAGGGGCAGCGCCCCGCAAAAGTGCGGTGTACGGGCACCGGCGTTGCTTGCCAAGATTGCGCCAAATAAAAATAATTCTCTCTCACAAACAAACGGACAAACCCCGCGCCGCAGCGCCCTTGTTTGTTAGCTTGTTTTGATAACTTGTTTTGTTTCTTGTTTTGTATAATGTATACCGGCAAAAGGTGGACACGAATTCTCAAAAAGGTGGACACGAATTCTCAAAAAGGTGGACACGAATTCTCAAAAAGGTGGACACGAATTCTCACCGTGAAGAGGTAAAACAAATGGTAAAAAAGGACAATAAAATAGAAAAGCGGAACGACTTGAACGAGCTGCGGGCGCGCCAAATGACAATGCAACAGCTGCGCTTTTTTGCGATCTATCTTTCCCGCATCAATGCCAGGGACGAAAGCACCCGGCGGGTTAGCTTTCCCCTGCTGGACTTCCAAAAAATAATGGGCCTGGGCCGCCTGTCTGTTTCCAGCATCAAAAACATAAAGGCGGCAACAAGGGGCTTGCTTTGCCAGGTGGTAACGATACCAAAGGAAAACGGCGGGTATAGTCAATTTCAGCTTTTCAAAGAATGCGAGGTTGACCAGGATGAAAGCGGCGCGTGGCGGGTAACGATTGACGCCCACGATAAGGCGCTGCCCCTCTTCTTTGACTTCAAAGAACGGTATTTTATTTATGACGTCGGTAACGTGCTGCGCCTGTCGTCTGCAAATCAAATCCGTATGTATGAGATACTCAAACAGCGGCAGAAAATGACGCAGCCGGTTACTATCCAGCTTCGAGAGCTGCGGGAGCTGCTGGGGATCCCGGAAGATGCGTATGCAGAATATAAGGACTTTAAGCGCCGGGTAATTGATGCAGCGCAGAAAGAAATTACAGAACAAACGGATATACAATTCAGCTATACGCCCATCCGGGCCGGGCATAAGGTGGCGGCCCTGGCATTTACAATCAGCGCAAACACAGCGAACTTTCCGCAAATGAGCATAGCGGAATGGATTGATATGCAGCCGGAGAGCAGCGGCAGCCCGCCAGCGTTGCCGGAGGTCCCGGACACAGCGCCGACGCCGGAGGCCGCGCCGGTGATCTCCAGCGACGGCCCGCCCGCAGCTGCCCCCGCGCCGGTATTCATGCCGGAAGAATTGGAGCTATACGCGGAGGCGCTGCCGGAGGGCATGACGCCGGGCGAGGTGGACGCCCTGCAACTGGAGGCGCGGAAACACATAGATACCCCCGAAAACCGTTTTGACGCCGATATAAAGATATATGAATATCTCCAGGACAAAACAAAGTTAATGATGGCGCAGCGGGCCGCAGTAAAGCCGGAAAACCGCTTTGCATGGCTCAAAAAGGCCGTTGCGGAAGATTGGAAATAAGGGAGGCCGCGGGCGATGGGAACGAAAGACAGTAAAACCGGGGAAAAATACATAACCGTTTCGGAGTATGCAAAGGTTAGAAAAGTGTCTACAACGGCAGTTTACAAGCGCCTGGAAACAAGCTTGAAACCGTGGTATAGAGTTGTAGACGGTAAAAAGCTGCTGTTATCAAGCGTTTTGTATGAGGAAAAAAAGAACGACTATACAACCGTTGTAAACAACCGTTCTGAAACTTTCAACCCGGATATGGCAACCGTTGTAACGATGATGCAGGAGGAAATCGCGCGCTTGCAAGCCCAGGTTGACGCGCAGCGGGCCACTATTCAAGAGAAAGACGCGAAATTGATAGAGTTTGCGGAGAGATTCGCGGAGCTGGCAAACCAGGCGCAGCAGCTCCACGCGGCGGAAAAGGTGATAGAGGCCAAAAGCACAGCGGGCGACGATACCGCGCCGGAGAAGAAGAAACGCGGGAAATTTTATAAATTCCTGTTTGGAGAAACGGATTAAATACCAGCGCCCCGGCATAGGCAAGCCGGGGCGCTGTTTGTGTCGCATTCCGACACGCGGCACCGTGCGCCGGGCTATCTCCAGCAGCGGCACAGGGCAGCCCGTGGCCGCGCAGCTGGCGTCGGTGATCTCCGGCAGCATCCAGGCACCGGCCCGGAGCAGCTGCGCCCTGGCGTCGATCTCCGCGCCCTGGACGCCCGCAGCCGTGGCCGGTGATCTTCTCTCCCTGGCACAGCTCACGGCCCGCACCGTGCGCGCCGGTGATCTCCAGCGGCAGCACGGGGCAGTACATGGCCGCGCAGCTGGCGTCGGTGATCTCCGGCAGCATCCAGGCACCGGCCCGGAGCTGCCGCGCCCTGGCGTCGATCTCCGCGCCCTGGACGCCCGCAGCCGTGGCCGGTGATCTTCTCTCCCTGGCACAGCTCACGGCCCGCACCGTGCGCGCCGGAGGCCGCGCCCTCCATCTTTTCCCGGCAGAAAATCCGCGCAAACAAAAAAACTTGCATTTCGCCGTCGCATGTGCTATGATGCAAGGCGAAAACCGAAACGATGAGAACACCAAACCGGGCAAAGGCTGCGAACTTTGCCCCGTATAGCGTGTTCCATCGCGGAAATATTGTAGAGGCCGAGAGCGTAGAGCGCCACGGGCTAACAGTCTTTCAAGAGATGGTTAGCCCGTGGCGCTTTTATTATCATCATCGAAACGGAGGATTGCAACAATGAGAGAAAGCACAGGGCAAAAGAAAGTGTTAATGACAGAGGACGGGGACGAACTTCTAATCGTAGAAACATCAAAAAGAAGCCCTGCCGACGTTGGCGTCTATGTAAATATAGAATGGCTGGACGATCAGACAAGCGCCGGAATATGTGAGGCGCAAATCAAGGCTGTCATGAAACATATGACAGAGAAATGGGAAGAAATAAAAAAAGACGATGAAGAACTCGCGTTTTGGGTATGGCGAAAGCTCAGGGGTGTGAGAATATCGACATACAATGCATATGCGCACCGAAAGCGGCAAACCGGCAACGAACTATATAATTGGATGACGCTGATCGAACAATACGAAAATGCAACAACAGACCACCTTATAACTACAGAAAACAATGGCATTGTTCTTTTTGCCCTGGACAAGGAATACCAAGACAAAGAAAAAAGAAAATCCCACGATATAAGTACAGAACTGTTTGTGTGTAATGAGCTTATCGAAAAAATAATGGACGATCTGAAAGGCTACAGCAAATCGAAATATCAAAGAATGATTGAGAAAATCTGCATTATGAAAGGTGGTTGCAAAAAATGAACCAACACAACAAGAGAAAACCGCACCCGAAGCCGATCATGGCAAACGATGAAGAAATCAAGGTAATCAACGAAAAAGGCGAGGTCATCCATACGGCAACACTTACGCCGGAGCTGCCAGGGCAAGCGTTTTTCGTGGTTAGTAAAACGTGGATGTATCAGACAGGAACGCTGCCCGCCGACGTGGCGGCCCTGGCGGTGCAGGGATTCGCTGCGGCGTTGCAATCGTGGGTGTCCACTTTATACGAGATTGACCCGGCCCGCGCTGATGCTGTCATGGATGCGCTGGACGCAGAAACAGGCGGGTAACCATGGCAAAAACAAAGATAATCAAAACCATTGAGGCCGGGCAGCTTCGGGAGGCCGTCATATACACGCCCCCGCGAAAGTATGACACCCAGCAGCAGCGGGCGCAGCGCAGCAAGGTAACCAGCAAAGCACAGGCGGCCTCAAACAAAAAGCACCAGGTTAAACGCCTGGAATATCTCATAGCGGCGAACTTTGAGCAGGGCGACAGGTTTGTAACGCTTACATACAGAGATGGCAGCTTGCCAAAAAGCCGCAAAGAGGCCCGACGGCAGCTCCGGGACGCGATAACCCAAATCCGGGCGGCCTACAAAATGGCCGGGTATGATCTCAAATATATCTACACGACGGAGGACAAGCACGGCGACGGGCGCATACATCATCACTTGATAATCAGCGCAGCGCCCGGAGATATTGAGATACTGCGCAGCTTATGGCCGCACGGGGAAATAGACGTCGAAACGCTGGCAAAGTACGGGGCAAACCGGGCGCAAGAGCTGGCAATCTATATGCTGAAAGAGCGAAAACCGAACGGCGAACAGGGTTACACCTGCGCAAAGGTAATGACGCAGCCGGTAATCAGAACGGAATGGATAGACGAGGATTGCACATTGACCGCCCCCCGTGGGGCCGTGATCCTGGAAGAGGGGAAAGAGATAACCGAATGGGCCGAGTATTACCACCTTAAATACATACGGCCCGCACCGACGAGCGCCCCACAACCGGGCCGCCGGAGGGACGAAAACCAGCAAAATAAACAGACGGGGCAGCGCGCCCCGTTCAGTCTGGAAACAGGTATTAACTTTAGAAAAAACATAGCAAAATCAACGCTTCCGGCCTTGCAGTAACCAGGCGAAAAGGATAGCATGATAAGCGAGAAACAGACGAATGCGCCACGGCGACGCCGGGCAATCTGCGGCATGGAAATGCAAACGCTTCAAGACAAAACCAAACGGCGCCACCAGGAGGGTGGGGAGGGGACCCCCTCCCCGGCCCCTGGCGCATACCCGGCGCCAGCGCCGAAATACCCCCGAGGAAAAATCAAAGGCCCGGAGCGACACGGGAAAAAAGAGGCCCGCGGGCCGCGGACGCAGAACACGGACGCGAAACGCGGGCGGGTGCCGCAAAAAGCGCGCTGCCCCCCCATGCCGCATAGCGGAGCGAAACAGGCCGAAGCAAAAGCCGGCTTTTCCTTTCACGGCTTTTCGGCCCGCCGGCCATGCCGGGCGCGCGGCGTCTTGATCGCGTGCGCCGTGCGCTTTCCCTCCGGCAGCTGCCAGGCCCCGGCGCGGTGTGGTGATGTCCGCGCCGGGTGATCTCCGGCAGCATCCAGGCACCGGCCCGGAGCTGCTGCGCCCTGGCGTCGATATTCGCGCCCTGGACGGCGGCAGCCGTGGCCGGTGATCTTCTCTCCCTGGCACAGCTCACGCCCCGCGGCGGCGACGCCGGAGGCCGCGCCGGGGATCTCCAGCGGCATCCAGGCGCCGGCCCGGAATTGCAAAATTCTCCATTAGACGGAGGACGGTTATAGATGCTCTTTCGTTATGTCGTATACCGGTTACACGTTCCAACCGGCGAAATTTATGAGCTATCCAGGCACATACTTTTATGTGGAGCTGTTGCGAAAATGGAAAAGCTGATAAACAAGAAGGTCGAGCATACCGTGCTCGCTCTAAGGTGGAATTATGAAATTCTGATTTTTGATAGAAAGCTAAGGAGCATCGCTCCGCTTTCAAAGATGTTTGAAACAGGGGCGGCAATGATAAGGAGGTATAACAATGGCAAAGAATATAGAGATTGAACTCAATTTGAAAGGGCTTAATGAGCTTATGCGAAGCGAGGAAATACAGAACATCCTTGACCAAGCCGGGGAAGCTGTCGCAACAGCTGCCGGCGTGGGCTTCGGGCACAGAACAGACGTAATAAGATGGATAGCAGTTACCAACGTTTACCCGGCAACCACAGAGGCATACAGAAAAAACATGAAAGAAAACTCGCTGCTTGCTGCGGTGGGTAAGGTTGGACTGAATACGAGAAAATGATCTCCGGCGAAAGGAGAGAAACAGCATGACAATTAACGAACTGAAAGCGGCCATTGAAATAAAAACGGGCATCCCTGCGGCGCTGATCTCCGGCACGACAGGCCCGGAAGTTTTCAGCTCTGCAAAACAGCTTGCAGCGTTCAAAGGCGCGGCCCAGGAAGAAACAAAAACGGCGCGGGCGCAGTTTGCGGAGTTTGCCGGGGTACAGCTCGGAACACAGCAAACCGGCCTGGATAACGCAATGCTGCGGGCCGTCAACGCTTATGAAACCGAGGTAATGACAAAACACCCGGAATTAAGCGAAACCGGCACATACACAGAAACCGGCGCAAAAGACAGCTTTGCCGAATGGTTCAGCTCGTTTTTCGCGTTTGACCCGTCGAAATACTGAAAACACTTAATAATGGAGGAATAACAAATGCTCAACATCTATCAAAGGCAGATTGCAAACCGGGACTTGAAAAAGATTATCCGGGACTATCAGGAGGGCTATAACAACGCCTGCGCAGCGTCCAGGGATGCATACATGAAAACGCTTGCGCCCGGCGCTGCCGTCCCCCAGGAGGGCCGTATTTATCGGCAGACGGAAAAAGACGAATTCAAAAGCAAGTGCAACGGCTATAAGGCCCTGGCAAACGCTGCGCTTGACGGCCTTGTCAGCTCGTTAGGCAGCGCTGTTACTGCGGCCCCCTCCACCGAGGCCGTTAACTCTATCACTCTTCTTTCCATGAGGGCAAACGCGGAAAAGAAAGACTTTGACCGGCTTTTGTCTGCATACGGGGAAAACGTACAGGCATACAAGACTATCGTTTCCATTGCTCACGATCGCGGCATTGAATACGAAAGGATGCACCCGGAAGAGGCGACACTCAACAGCATCGAAAACTTGAGGGCGACTCTTAATTCTGCGCTCACGCTGGAAAACGCCGAGGCGGGCCGCGCCGGAGGGTTTATGTCCTGGGTTGCGCAGGATATTGATGAAGCGTTGCCGGTAGACTAAGCGGCACGGGGCCGCACCGTGCGCCGGAGGCCGCGGCGGTGATCTCCAGCGGCAGCACGGAGCGGCCCATGGCTGCGCAGCTGGCGTCGGTGATCTCCGGCAGCATCCAGGCACCGGCCCGGAGCAGCTGCGC
>Ga0265298_10011212_pt1 | contig 10513 bp, 10 predicted proteins | sample AusTroGonzalo_MG_3_FD_193486 | JGI IMG/M metagenome (GOLD analysis project Ga0265298, IMG submission 193486) | Bovine rumen microbial communities from tropical cattle in Woodstock, Queensland, Australia - Gonzalo_01 | ecosystem: Host-associated > Mammals > Digestive system > Stomach > Rumen ... | reverse complement strand
GCTGTCTATGTCAGGGATAACGTATACTCCGGCAGTCGCGGATATAAATATACGTTCCGACCTGCTTGCGTCATAGGTTATTCCTGTACCGCTCAGGAGCCCGAGTACGTCGTCAAGCTTTTCCTGCTTTATAAGGGCTATGAAGTTGTCGCCGCCGATACGGCAGACGCATTCGTCCTGACAGTCCAGCAGATTTTCAAACATACCGATGAATTTTTTCATTACCCTTGTGCCGTTTTCTCTGCCTATCTGCTGATTGACTATGGAAAACCGCTTCAGATTGAAGTATATTGCTGTGAATCTATCGATAGTCTCATCCTTGTACAGCTTCCTTATGAGGTGCATGAAGTGGCGGTGATTGTACATATTAAGGTCGTTGTCAAAGAAGGTGAGACGGTGTGTAAGAGAGAGCAGTCTTATCTTGCCGTTGAAGGTGCTGAGCAGTACGATGAAAAGGTTGATCCTGCTGCGCTCGGTATCATTCCACGGTTCGGCGTCGTTCACTATGAAAACACGGTATACAGCTATCTGTTCATCGGCAGTGATTATTCTTTTGCTGATATACTCGCCGAGGCAGGGGATACCGCAGTTATAATAGCGGTGAACAGATGCAAGACCGAGGTGCTCGGCGGCTTCGTTCTCATATGTCAGCGCTTCCACCTTGCCGATCCTCAGTACATGGCAGAGCCTTGTCATAGCCTCGGACATGATATCCGGCGATGCAGCTTCGACGTTCTGCATGAGGACAATGAACTCTTCGAGGGCAGAAATGTATTCATCTGTGGACATATGACTCACCTCCGTGTCTGCATACTGATAGTCTCTGATTAAATGATACTAACATTATAGCACATTGCCGGCGACCATTGATTGACATTCTGTGAACTTAGTATTAACATCACAATGTATCGCTATATTAGTTGAAATATGATGTGTAAAATGTACAAGCCAGCTTATCCTGTTTATGTGGTTTATACAGACAACATAGAAAAAATTAACAAAAGCGTCATAAGTATTTCTATGTTTGTCACAATTTAAATTCAGTGGATAAAAGTTTTAAAGCAAAAAAGTGTTGACAGTCTTTACAGTGTATGGTATAATTTTTTTCGAGATAAAACGCTGCTCAGAGCAGTGTAAAGGAATGATCCGGAGGTCGGCAGAATGAAGAAGATATGCGTTAAAACAAGTCAGCCCTATGAGGTGCTCATAGAGAGGGGAGGACTTGCAAAAAGCGGTGAATATATAGCGGCAGTCACAAAGTCGCGGAGGACTGCGATCATCACTGATGATATCGTGGAAAAGCTCCATCTGAAAACGGTAAAGGACTCGCTGGAGGCTGCGGGCTTTGAATGCAGTGTTTTTGTTTTCCCAAACGGCGAGCAGTCGAAATGTCTTGAAAATCTTGGCAGGATATTTGATTTCCTCTGTGAGAGCAATATAACAAGATCGGATATCATCGTTGCCCTCGGCGGCGGAGTCGTTGGCGATATCACGGGATTTGCCGCAGCTTCCTACCTCAGGGGAGTGGATTTTGTGCAGATACCCACAACCCTTCTTGCACAGGTGGATTCATCTGTAGGCGGCAAGACAGCCATTGATATCCCCGGAGGAAAAAACCTTGTGGGAGCCTTCAAGCAGCCTGCCCTTGTTATCTGTGACAGCGACGCCCTGAAAACACTGCCTCAGGAGGTGCTTGCGGAGGGCATGGGCGAGTGCATAAAGTACGGTATGATACGGGACGAAAAGCTCTTTGAGCTCATGGAGTCCCATTGCCTTGAAAATGTTGATGAGATAATGGACGAAATGGTATACGCCTGCATAGACATAAAGCGCAGGATAGTTGAGAATGACGAGTTTGACCGCGGAGAACGGATGGTGCTGAATTTCGGCCATACTCTTGGTCATGCTCTTGAGGGCTGGCATAATTATAAGGACATCGCCCACGGAGAGGGCGTTGCCGCTGGTATGTGCATGATAACCGACAGGCTCGCTCCTCAGCTGTCGGAGAGACTGAAAAAATGTGTAAAGGCTTATAAACTGCCGACGGGAAGCGATATCCCTATGAATGAGCTGCTCCCGTTCTGTTCAAAGGACAAGAAGAACGAGGCAAAGGACATAAATTACATTATTTGCAGGGAAGTCGGAAAGGGCGAGATAGTAAAGGTGCCCTTCAGCGAATTCTGCCGTCTTATGGAGGGCTGAGAATGGATATTAGCATAAGACCCTCGGTGCTGCATGGAAAGCTCAGCGTTCCAGCGTCAAAAAGCTGCGCACACCGTTCAATAATATGCGCCGCGCTCGCTGAGGGAGTTTCGCATCTCAGCGGAGTTACCATGTCAAAGGATATCGAAGCCACTATCGGCGCTATGACCGCTCTCGGAGCTGAATTCACCGTGAACGGCGGCGATATCACCGTAAAAGGCAGCGGCGGCAGGAAAACGGATAAATGCGTCATCGACTGCAACGAGAGCGGTTCGACGCTCCGCTTTCTCATTCCTGTTGCGGCAGCTGTGGGCTGTGAAACAGAATTCCGGGGAAGAGGACGTCTGCCTCAGCGCCCGATAGATATATTTATCCGTGAGCTTGGCAAAAACGGCGTCCGTTTCGATTATAGCAATACAATGCCATTTACCGTATCCGGCGGACTGAAAAGCGGGATTTTTGAGATAGAGGGGGACGTTTCCTCACAGTTCATAACCGGACTTCTCTTTGCTCTTCCTCTCCTTGAAGGGGATTCCGAGATAGTTCTCATCTCGCATCTTGAATCCCGTCCCTATGTTGATATAACTATAGATACGCTCCGGCGTTTCGGCGTTTCCGCAGAAGAAACGGAGCGCGGCTTCCGCGTTAAGGGAGGTCAGAGCTATACTGCAAGAGACGAGAAGATAGAGGGAGATTATTCTCAGGCTGCATTCTTCTGCGTGGCGAATGCTCTTGGCTCGGAGGTGGAGCTTCACAACCTTAACGAAAACAGTGTTCAGGGCGACAAGAAAATCCTTGAAATTATCAGAGGGATGTGTTATAATAGCAATATCGGACATTACAGAGCCGACTGCTCGGATATTCCCGACCTTGTGCCCATACTGGCTGTGCTGGGAGCTTTCGGCAGCGGAGAATCTGTCATTTATAACGCTAAAAGACTTAAAATAAAAGAGAGCGATCGCCTTGAAAGCACCTCCGCAATGCTGAACGCACTTGGCGGAGACGTTACTGTTACCGATGACGGGCTTATTATCCGTCCCACAAACGCCATGCACGGCGGCACGGTTGACAGCTACGGCGATCACAGGATAGTAATGGCTGCTGCTGTTGCTGCGACCCGTATAGACGGAGAAGTCGTCATAAAGGGCGCTGAAGCGGCTGAAAAGTCCTATCCGGCTTTCTTTGACGACTACAAAATGCTCGGAGGTAAAGCCAATGTCATCAGTATGGAATAACAGGATATCCATATCCATGTTCGGAGAAGCCCACGGTCCCGCGATAGGCGTGACAGTGGACAATCTTCCCGCAGGGGAGTATATCGACGCCGAAGCGCTTGCGGATTTTATGGCGAGAAGATATACCGGCGGAGGTTCTCCGGCTGTTAATTCCATGCCTCATATAATGTCGGGCATCTTCAATGAACGCACTACGGGCTCGCCCTTATGCGCTTTCCTGCAGAATACAGAGACCTCTGCTCCTCAGCACGAAGAGCTCGACAATCTTGTACGCCCCGGACACGCAGACTATACAGGTACTCTCAGATATAAGGGCTTCAACGACGTCCGCGGCGGCGGTCATTTTTCCGACAGACTTACGGCTCCTCTCTGCTTTGCGGGAGCTGTCTGCGCACAGATACTTGAAAGAAGAGGTATCTATACGGGAGCGCATATACTCCAGATACACAACATAAAGGATAATCCCTTCGACCCGGTGAATATAACCCGTGACGGCGTTATCAGCGTGAGGAGCAAGAAGTTCCCCGTTATCAACGACCGCAAGGGCTGGGATATGATAGAGGATATAAACAAGGCTCACGAGGGCGGCGAATCCCTCGGCGGCGTTATCGAATGTGCTGCCGTGAATGTTCCTGCCGGTATCGGCTCTCCCGTTTTCGACGGACTTGAAAACAATATCGCTCAGCTCGTATTCGGTATCCCCGGAGTAAGGGGGCTTGAGTTCGGAGCAGGCTTTACTTCCGCTAAAATGGTGGGAAGCCAGAACAATGATGAGTTCTACGTCAACGACCACGGTCACGTCCTCACAAGGACCAATAACCACGGAGGCATAATCGGCGGTATTTCGTCAGGTATGCCCATAACTCTGAGAGTTGCCATGAAGCCCTCGGAGTATACCGCAGGCGCTCAGACGGCTGTTAATTACCGTGATATGACAAGCGAGACAGTGGAGAGCGAAAAGAATATACCCTGTACTGTTCCTGCGGCTGTTCCATGTGTTGAGGCTGCCGTTAATATCGCTCTGCTGTCAAATATGCTGGATTATCCGAATTTCTGTTAAGGTGACATACTATGCAGGACGAAAATATAATGAAAATGGCTGAGCGGGCAGATACTGAGATAAGGGACGTTCCTACGCTGAATATTCTTCTTTGCTACCTGCTCTATAAAATAGACCGTCCGGTGAGCCCAGAGCAGCTTTACGATATAGCTATAGGTACGGGTATAATAAACTACTTCTACTATCAGGACTCTATAGGCTATCTCCTCAAAAACGGACTTGTCTCATCTGAAAAAGACGAAAACGGCGGAGAATGCTACGTCCTCGGTGAAAAGGGCAGGGAGTGCGCAAAACAGCTGAAAAACTATGCTCCAAAGTCCTACAGGGATAAGCTCGTCCTTGCGGCTCTGAGATACTTTGCAAGGATAAAGTACGAAAAGGAGCTGAAAATAGAGTACGAACCCGTAGGAAAGGGTTACTATATCCATGTAAGATGTATAGATACCGGCTTTGATCTGATGGATCTCAGGCTTTATGCTCCGGATCTTACTCAGGCGAAGCTGATAGGGGAGAAGATACTCCTCAATCCTGCAGGTTTTTACGGAAAAGTCATTGAGGTGGCTCTCTCAAATGAGGAGCAGCCCTACGACCTCAGTGATAATTGACGACATTAGGAGCTGTTGCGGCAGCTCCTTTCTTGATAAGGAAAAAAGGAATGGATACATTAAAAGCCTCTGAATTTATCACAGCAAATGCAAGACCACTTGAAAAGTCGCTTTATTGCTATTGCTTTGAGAACGGCACAAGGGGAAAGGTCATACATGAGCTGCTGAAATATATGAATGATGACTGCGGCTTCGGAAACGCTGTGGAGCCGGATAACTGGAACACGGATTCAAATCCTGTAGCTGCCAACGATGCAATAATGACTTTGTTCAGAATAGGCGCTCTTGACGAAAAAAGCCGGCTCACAGATCGTATAGCCCATTATCTCGGCTCTCATGACTCATTTGACGAAGAGAAGAAGCGCTGGCTGTTTGCCATAGACAGCAATAAGAACTATCCTCACGCAGTATGGTGGGAGAAGAACGGAGACGGTATACGCGGTTTTAATCCTTCGGTCTCACTGGCGGCGTTTATGATGTGCTTCAGTGATGAAAAGCAGTATTACGTTCAGATAGTCCTTGAAGCCTTTGAAGCTCTTGCGGAGCAGGAGGACATGATAGCCGACGACCTTAAATGCTTTCTTCTTGCATATGAACTTATGGAAAGAAACGATGTGGCAGTTATAGGCAGCGGCTTCAACGCAAAGGATATCCTGTGCGAAAAGCTTGAGCAGGTCATATGCGGCGATACTTCAAGGTACGCAACGGAATATGTTCCCAAGCCATCGGACTTCTTCTGCGGTATATTCGGACAGTTCATAACGGACAGGATACGTCCGCTTATAAGAGCCGAGAGGGAAATACTCGGTCAGCTGCAGCAGGAGGACGGCGGTTTCGATATATCATGGCAGTGGCATAACGGATATAAAGAGTTCGGACAGGCGAGAGACTGGTGGAGACCGAGACTGACCCTCGATAAGCTACTGTTTTACAGATACAATGCATAAAAAAGGGAGTAAAAAATGAAATACGGACTTGTTATGCAGGGCGGCGCTATGCGCGGACTTTTTACCGCCGGAGTTATCGACGTCCTCATGGAAAACAATATAGCTTTCGACGCAGCTGTGGGAGTTTCGGCAGGCGCCGCCTTCGGCTGCAATTATAAGTCGGGACAGATACGCAGGGCGATACGCTACAATACAAGATTCTGCAGGGACAAGCGCTATTGCAGCGCACTTTCCCTGATAAAAACAGGAGATATGTTCGGCGCGGAGTTCTGCTATCATACCTTGCCGGAAAAGCTTGATATCTTCGATAAAGAAGCCTTCAACGCTTCGCCTATGGATTTCTGGGTGGTGTGTACTGATGTTTCCACAGGCAAGGCGGTATACCATAAGTGCGGGGCGATCTGCTATGATGAGCTCGAATGGATAAGGGCTTCCGCTTCCATGCCTCTTGCCGCGAGGATAGTAGAGGTGGGAGGATACAGTATGCTTGACGGCGGTATAGCCGATGTGCTCCCTCTCAGGTTCATGGAGAGCAGAGGCTGCGAAAGGAACGTGGTAATACTTACTCAGCCGCGTGATTACGTGAAAAAGCCGACGTGCGCAATTAATCTCATAAAGATAAGATACCGCAGATATCCGGAGCTGGTAAGGGCTATAGGTAATTATCATAAGATGTACAACAGTGAGACAAAGTACATATTCAGTGCTGAAAATGAAGGGAGAGCCTTTGTTATCGCTCCTCCGGAGAAGCTTCCTATAGGTCATACAGAGCATGACCCTGATGTCATGAGGGAGGTCTACCGTATAGGCAGGCGTATCGCAAATGAAAAACTTGAAGCCCTTCAGGGCTTTATGTCAGAATGAAAAAACAGACCTGTTCAGCTGAACAGGTCTGTTTTTCAGAGCTTTGCGTATTTTTTCACGCGGTTCGATATTATAAGCGCGAGGACAAGCTTCAGAAGGTCGAAGGGTATGAACGGAAGAACGCATATTTCCGCCGCTCTTCTGAACGTCATTGCGTTTCCGCCATTTGAGTAGCCGTATACGAACCATAATGTGCCGAAGGCATAGCATACGGCAAGTCCTGCGATTAGGAGCAATATACGTACAGGGAGCTTTTCGCCGGAAAGCTTTGTGCCTGTCCAGTATATTAGAGCCATAAATATAAATCCTATGATATACCCTCCGGTAGGACCGGCAAGGACGCCCACGCCTCCCTTGAAGCCGGTAAATACGGGAAGTCCTGCGGCTCCGATAAGAATATAGGCTAACCATGAGAACAGTCCGTTCCTGCCGCCGAGGGTCAGCAGGGCGCAGAATACCGCAAAGGTCTGCATGGTGAAGGATATGGTGCCTATCGGTATGGATATCCACGCGCATACCACCGTTATGGCTGTGAAAAGAGCTGTGAGTACAAGCTCTTTCGTGGAAAAGCTTCTTTTTATTGTTTTCTGGTCTGTCATCTGCAGCATCTCCTTAATTATCATATACCTAATTATAACATAGTCCGGCAGCTTTGTCAACCTATATATTAAAATTTAGTTGACGATCGCTGTGAAGATAACAAACCGGATAAATCGTTCCGTATCAGAATAGATAAACGTGATATGTTATATCTGAGATTTGATTAAAATAAAAAAATATATCTTTTCCTGTTGCGTTTCTGTCTGAGGTATCGAATAGATATGATGAAAGCCGATACAATGCATTATAAAAGCTTTAAAGATTAGAAGGTGAGATCATGACACATGAAGAATACAGGCGAGCTTCCGAAGCGTCAAAGGAAGAAGCTCAGCGCAGACTCTTCAATGAGTATTTCAACTATGTATACACTATCGTTTTCAGCAGACTTCGCAGCTGCGCAAACCGTGAAGATATCGAGGAATGCGTCAGCGACTCATTTGCCGATATCTACATATATTACGACGAGAGCCGGGGATTGAGCGGAGATATAACAGGATTTATCGGAACAGTTGCCAGACACAAAGCGTCTGATATGTGCAGAAAGCTTGTACGTTATCAGAGAAACACTGTATCCGCAGATGAGGAAGAGACTGTAGATCTTGCAGCTCCTGACAACACAGAAGAAATCGTGGACAAGAAGGAGCTGCGTTCAGAGCTGATACACTGTGTGGAGCTTCTCGGCGAACCGGACTCCATTATAATAATGCAGAAGTATTTCTTTATGCGCAGCTCAAAGGAAATAGCGGAAATAGTTTCTATGACGCCTGAAGCTGTGCGTATGCGTTGCAGCCGCGCTCTCGGAAAGCTCAGGTCAAAGCTCACCGAAATGAACATTTCACTGTAAGGAGGTACAGGTATGAAGGATAAAGAACTTGATCTTGAAATACTTGAAAATGCAGACGATTCTGATATAAGACGCATTGCCGGCAACTGTCCTGCTTCCGAAAGTGACAAGGAAAGGATGTTTGCAATGAGCAGAAAGATATATACAGAAAGAACCAAAGAAAGTAATGAAACTCCCGCTATGGTGGTATCCGGCGTGGAGATATACAAAAAGCCCTTATGGCAGAAAATAGTCTCGGCAGCAGCTGTTATCGCTTTAGTCGCAGGAGGCGCGGCAGGCGGACTGGCTCTGTTGAAGAATTGTATTCCTCATCACTTGATAGCAAAGGTACCGCTGTCGAAGGTTACGGAGAAAGATAAAAATAATGGAACTGAAGAAAAAAGCGGCAAGGATTCTCCGCTTATAAATTCCGATTATAACGCTGACGACCATATCAAGGTCTATGATCCGATACTTAATGTTGAACGTGATGTCCTCGTCAGTAACTGTTTTGTAAATATGGAACCTTTTAATCAGGAAAACATTGACGTATATAGTTTAGTGCACTGCAATGCTGCGAAATTATCGGAATTATTCAAGGATTTTGAATGGAAAGAAACAAACGGTGAAGAAAGATTTGAGCATACCTCATATAATTTGATCAGCTGTGATTATAATTGCAATGATACAATGTCTCGTTTGGAAGTGTTGTTTTATGATTACGGATTAGTAAGCGTATATGATCTTTCTGAATATGATTCAGATCCAAATATGAAATTCTATGATATAGGAAAAGAGAATACAGAAAAAGTATTCGACTATGTTCTTGCTGAATATGACCTTGTAAAGAGCAATATATCTCCGGATAAATTTATAAAGCTGCTTGATTATTCATATGTTGATATAGCTTCAACAGAAAATGATACAAGCAACCTGACAAAACTTGACAGTGCAGATGCACAGAAGCTTGAAAGCGCTATATTATCAGCTCAATGGACAGAATATAATAAAACAGTCAGAGATGTTTATGCTGAAAATAACAGAGATACATTAACGACACGTACCATGTTGTTTGTAAATAAATTCATTGATGGCGGATATGAAATGGATCTGTATGACTACAATATGCTGGAATGTCAGTTTAATGGTGTCAAAGCAGTATATAAAATATCAGACGAGCTTAATGATACTATAAAAAGTATCATTGATAATGCAAAAGGAGCTTCTGTTTCTTCAGTACCGGCAGAAACTGTTTCCATACCGCCGGTCGCTGATATGCAGTACGAGCTGGCAAAGGAACAGCTCAAGGAAAGAGGTCTAAATATCAATACCCAAAAAATGGCAGATGAAACTGTAAAGCCTGGTTATGTTATAAAGTCAGAACCCGCAGCAGGTGAAAAAATTCCTAAGGGCTCGACGGTAACTCTTTATGTAAGCAGCGATTCAGTCGATAAGGTCATGGAAATGTATGATTTCAGAGGCATGAACGCAGATGACGCAAATGTTCGGGCAGGATATTACGGTTTTAATATACATACAACTACTGTAGCCTCAGCACAGAAAAAAGGTATCATAGTCGCTCAGTCGCCTTTGCCGGGCAGTGGAGTTGCGGAGAGCAAGGAGGTACACTTTTATATCAGCAGCGGGAACGCTTCGGAAGGTGCGTCTGATCCCGTGATAAGCATACCGGACAATGCAAGCGGAAAATTCAGCTTAGACTACGTTATAACAAGAGATACCGAAGATTCAAGGATATTATCCGGTGAGGAGTTCAGCTGTCCCGGAACGTCAGAAGTAAATATTCCCGTTGAACAGTTTGACGACAACTCAGTAGTAAACGTATATATTACAAACAGCGATACAGGTGTAAGAGCGCTGCTGATCTCATTCTACTGTGAACACATCGGCGGTAAGAATGTTATCAGCAGGATCAGCAGCGATGATATATCAGAAGTATTCGGATTTTTAAGCGGAAACTGAGATGTGCGTTATCCGGCGGCATATATTGTTTGTATACACAGTTGATCAGCGGATTCTGCGCTTTGCACAATAGCACTGTACCGTATATGTACAAAGCGTCAAAAAATGATATGGTTCAATATAAATATGGTGCGCAGATTCCTCATAAAAACAGAGGAATCTGCGCACCATAACGCATTTTACGGCAGCAACGCTCC
>Ga0265298_10011210_pt1 | contig 10514 bp, 6 predicted proteins | sample AusTroGonzalo_MG_3_FD_193486 | JGI IMG/M metagenome (GOLD analysis project Ga0265298, IMG submission 193486) | Bovine rumen microbial communities from tropical cattle in Woodstock, Queensland, Australia - Gonzalo_01 | ecosystem: Host-associated > Mammals > Digestive system > Stomach > Rumen ... | reverse complement strand
CTTACCACCGCCGAAGAGCTCCCGGAAAACCTTGCTGAACATGGCCCGGATCTCTCCGAACTTGGAAGCAAAGGTTTCCTTCATGGCCTTATCCAGCTCGGCGATAACGCTGCGCAGGTTCTCCTCTGCCTTGATGATATCGTCATGCTGTGTCTTCAGGAAGGTATACCGCTCGAATACCTCCTTATATTCCTCAATGGCACCTACATTTACCTCACCCAGTGCCTTGATCCTTTGCTTTACTGCAGAGATCTCCTTCTTCATCTCCGCAGGGCTAAGTTCTTCCTCATCCCGGAGCTTTTCAGTTTCACTGTAGGTAAGCTCATACTCCTCCCACATGTAGGTGGTAAGACTTTCCTTGCTTTCCTCCAGCTTCTCCATGGCCGTGGTGAGCTTAAAGGCTTCCTTCTCAAGACCGGTCATATCCGTGGTCAGGGCTTCCCGCTTTCCGAAGAACTCCTTATGTGTCTTATTGATGACTTCCTTTTCTTCCTGCTTCTTTGCCTGCTCAGCCCTGATCTCCTCCAGCTTCGCCTGGTTGGATTCGATCAGCTTCTTACTCTCACTGATCCGGTCGGAAAGCTCCGTTACCTCACGGACACGCTCGCCACAGCGTCCCTGCAGCGATGCCTTCTCCTCCTCCTGACGGGCAAGATCCGCGGCAAGACGGGAGATGTCATTCTGATAGAACTCGTCTCTTTGGGTTACGGTACCAAGAGACAGCTGTGCCTCGGCCAGCTGTTCCTCCAGGGAACGACGCTCCCGGTCGATCTCCTCACCTTCCTTTTCCAGGCCTTTGATGGACTCCTCCTGCAGCCGGATGGCTTCCTGCTGCTGCTTTTCGGTATCGAAGAGCTCGGATTTATTCTTTTCGATGTCACGGACCTGCTGATCCAGCTCATCATTTTCGCGCTTAATGGAAGCAAAGGAGGTTTCCAGGGCAGCGACCTTTCGCTCCACCTGCTCCAGATTGATGGAAACCGAGTTCTTCTCCAGCGTCAGCTTCTGGATCACGGACTGATACTGGATCCGCTGCTCCTTCAGGGATTCCCGCTGCATGGAGAGCTCAGCATCTTCCTTCTTCGCCTCGTTATACTTCTTTGTCATATCCGCGATCTGGGAGGTCAGCTCGTCCAGCTCTCTCTTCCTTCCCAGAAGGTTGCTGTTGTTCCGGAAGGCACCACCGGTCATGGACCCGCCGGGGCTTACCAGCTCCCCGCTGGGGGTTACCAGACGCAGGGTCTGCTTATACTTTCTTGCGATCCGGATGGCAGCATCGATATCCTTTGCCACGATGGTCCGGCCCAGCAGACTCTCGATCACGGTCTTATACTTCGGATCGGTCTTTACCAGCTCGGAAGCGATACCGATCACTCCGTTTTCCGATAAGGCATCCGGATTCACGGATCCTCTGGACATCACGGAAGAGATGGGGAGAAATGTGGCACGTCCCAGCTTTCCTTCCCGAAGGAAGGCGATCATCCGCTTCGCAGTCTCTTCGTCCTCGGTAACGATGTTCTGGATGGATCCGCCGAGAGCCGTCTCGATGGCTGTCTCATACTTGGAATCCACCTCTATGATATCGGCAACCACACCGACGATCTTCGGATTCTCCTCCTTTTGCTCCATCACCTTCTTAATGCTGTTTCCGTAGCCTTCATAGCGTTCGGACAGGTTCCGGAGGCTTTCGAATCTGGATTTAAGCCGGATCAGCTCCTGACTGTAACGGTTCATCTCGCCGCGAACGGTTCCGCTCCGGTCCGTCTTGGCACGAAGGTCCGCCTCCAGACGGTCCATCCGCTTCTGGTTATCCGACAGGCTGTCGGATACGGAGGTCTTCTGCTCGGAAAGGATCTTCTCCTCTTCCTTTGCCTTCTGTTCCTCACTCTTTTCGGACAGGTACTTCTGACGAAGCTCAGATCTCCGGAGAGTGATATTCTCCAGCATGGTATCGTACCGGGCAACCTTCTCCTTTACGGTTCCGCCCAGGTTCATGTAATCGATGATGGCACCCTTGGCCTGCTCGATCCTTACGGAAACGTCATGACGCTGCTCCGTCTTCTCCGTAAGAGATTCCTCCAGGGTCCGTACTGCCTGCTTCTTCTCCTTTAACTCCGAGGAAAGGGTGCTGCGGGTCTTTTCCACGGCCGCCTTCTCATCGGAAAGACGCTGGATTTCTCCGTTGATCCGCTCCATCTGAAGAAGGAGCTCCTGCTCGGAGTTCTTTGCTGCGGAGATCTTCTCCTGCAGGACACGGATTTCACCCTCTGCATGCTCATTTTCCAGAGAGATCCTATGGGAATCGTCTGCCAGCTCCTGCATCCGCTCGGTCAGGGCTTCCAGCTCCGATTCAAGACGATCGTACTCTTCCTTGGTATGGTCAAACTCCGACTGCAGGCGTGCCCGCTCTGCCTCGGTGATATCCAGCTTCTCTTTGGTCTTATGGATCTTATCCTCAATCTGGTCGATCTCCAGGTTGAAGAGATTGATATCCAGGCGCTTCTGCTCCTCTTTCAGCTTCAGATACTGCTTTGCCTTCTCAGACTGCTTCTCCAGAGGGCCCACACGGTCCTCCAGACCGCTCAGAATATCATTGACACGGTTCAGGTTGTTATGCTCCTGCTCCAGCGCCTTCTCCGTTGCCTGCTTATTCTTCTTATACTTTACGATACCGGCAGCCTCGTCAAAAAGGTCCCGGCGGTCATCCGGCTTTCCGGACAGGATCCGTTCGATCTGGCCCTGACCGATGATGGAATAGCCTTCCTTACCGATACCGGTATCAAAGAAGAGGGCTGCCACATCCTTAAGACGGGTGACATTTCCGTTGATCAGATACTCACTCTCACCGGAACGATACACACGACGGGCGACCGTTACCTCCGTAAAATCCACCGGAAGGCTATGGTCCGAGTTGTCCAGGGTGATGGCTACATAGGCGAAGCTCTGGGGCTTCCGAAGCTCGGTTCCGGCGAAGATAACATCCTCCATCTTGGAACCACGGAGCTTTAAGGCACTCTGTTCACCCAGCACCCAGCGGACCGCATCACCGATATTACTCTTTCCGGAGCCGTTGGGTCCGACGATGGCAGTGATCCCTTCGTTGAACTTAAAGGTCATCCGGTTGGCAAAGGACTTAAATCCATTGACTTCAATACTTTTCAGATACATAGTTTTCGAATTCCATTTCTGTCTTACATTTATGCTTTTTTGCGAAATGCTTTAGGAAAGCCCAAGCTTACGCAGGGTCTTATGCGCCGCCTCCATCTGTGCTCCCTTGATGGAGTGGGCCTGCCCGATCTCATACGGGGTTCCGCCAATTTTTACCTGTGAGGTATAAACCCGAAGGTGATCCGGTCCGGACTGATCCAGGAGCTCATAGGTAAGCTCCAGCCCCTGACTCTGGGCATACTCCTGCAGAATGGTCTTGGCATCCGTAAAGAGAGTTTTATGCTCCATATCCGTAAGAAGATGCCGCTCCACGTATTCCCTGGCGGGCTCCATGCCTCCATCCAGATAGATGGCACCCAGCACGCTTTCAAAAAGATCACAGAGGATGGAGGAACGCTCTCTTCCTCCTGTCAGCTCCTCTCCCTTTCCCAGGATCACATAGTCTCCGTAGCCCAGACCCTTCGTGATCTGGGACAGCGTATACTCACAGACAAGACTTGCCCGCTTCTTGGTAAGCTCCCCTTCCGAAAGCTCCGGATACTTCTGATAAAGCGCCTCACTGGAGATATACTCCAGGATGGAATCCCCCAGGAATTCCATTCGCTCATACTGGGGAATCTCACGAATATGATATTCAGCTGCAAATGATTTGTGGGTCAGGGCCGTGCGGAGCAGGGTGGGATCCTGAAACCGGTATCCGATCCGTTCCTCAAGGGGTCCGAACTCCATAGATTCGTAATTCATATTATTCGGTAACGGTCCCTTCTTCTGCCAGGCCTTCGATGATCTTTCCGCTGACATTTGTATTTACGAAGTTTTTACACTGAAGGACCGCAGAGGAAAACTCTTCATCCTTCGAATTGCCATGCACCTTCACCAGAAGTCCGTGCTTCAGGCCCAGCAGCGGCGCACCGCCCTTGTTGCTGGCATTGAAGTTGCTTAAGGTCTTCTTCAGGGATTTCTTGATCATAAGGGCACCGATCTTACTCTTCACGGTACTCATCATGGCCTTCTTGATCTCCTTCAGGATCATCTTGGAAAGGCCCTCGTAAAGCTTCAGGACCACATTTCCCACGAAGGCCTCGGTCAGGATCACATCCGCCTTACCGAAGGGAATCTCCCGGGATTCGATGCTTCCGACGAAATTGATGGACTTGCAGGCCTTCAGAAGCGGGAAGGTTTCCTTCACCAGGGCATTTCCCTTCTCCTCTTCCGTTCCGATATTCACGATGGCAACCCGGGGCTTTTTGATGCCCATAACATTCTGCATGTAAATGGAGCCCATCTTTGCAAACTGCACCAGGACCTCCGGCTTTGCATCCACATTTGCACCGCAGTCGATCAGAAGCTTCATGCCCTCCGTGGTGGGAAGCAGGGGAGCCAGCGGTGTCCGCTTTACGCCCTTGGCACGTCCGATGATCAGGCTTCCGCCGGCCAGTACCGCACCGGAGCTGCCCGCAGAGATAAAGGCATCTGCCTTTCCTTCCTTCACCAGATTAAGACCTACTACAAGAGAGGAATCCTTCTTTGTCTTGATCGCCTCCACCGGTGCATCATGACAGGTAATCTCTTCGGCACAGTCGATCACCTCCAGACGATCCTTATCATAAGTATATTCCGACAGCAGCTGATCCAGCTCCTTTTTCCTTCCGGTCAGAAACAGCTTCACGTCCTTATTCTGCTGCAATCCGTTCACGGCTCCTTTTACGGCTGCCGGAGCACCATTATCTCCTCCAAGGGTATCGATGACGATATTCACACTCATGGCTTCTCTCCTTTTGGTCCTTCCGCTTTTCACCCTCCGAAACAAAGAATCCGAAAGGTGCACATAGACTACATTATTTTATATGAAAACGGTCCTGAATGCAAGCATACCGTGAGCAATTCGGACGGATTCTTTTACGGATCAAAGCGCCGAAAATGCAACGAAAAAAAGCCCATGCCGACGGCACAGGCTTGTCATTTCGTATAGATTAATCTACAGACACGATTTCCTTCTGGTTGTAAGAACCACAGTTCTTGCAAACGCGGTGAGGCATCATAAGAGAGCCGCACTTGCTGCACTTTACCAGGTTCGGAGCAGACATCTTCCAGTTTGCTCTTCTCTTATCACGTCTAGCTTTTGATATTTTTCCCTTCGGGCAGATTGACATACCGATCACACCTCCTTACCAAAAATCACACTTTCGTTATTATACAGATGAAAGCGTGTATTGTCAACACATAATTTCAAGAAATTAAGATATTTTATTCAAAGGCATATTTCAGGGTTTCTCTTGCGATGGCCAGCTCCTCATTTGTGGGGATGATGGCACACATCACCTTGGAATCCGGGGTGGAAATGATGGTCTTGGTACCGCTCTTCTTATTGGCCTCTTCATCCAGAGTGATGCCGAGATAGGTAAGGGAGCTTACGATCTCCTTACGGACATCCCCGTCCCACTCTCCGATGCCGGCCGTAAATGCGATGAGATCCACACCGTTCATTGCTGCAACATATGCCCCGATGGTCTTAATGATATGATAGCAGAATGCATGGAAGGCCAGAGTTGCCTTCGGATCCCCGGATGCTACGCCTGCATCGATATCACGCATGTCACTGGAGATGCCTGAGATTCCGAAGAGACCGGACTCCTTGTTAAGGACAGTCAGTACCTCATCCATGGAAAGCCCCTCCTGCGCTGCCATGTACTGAAGCACTGCAGGATCCAGACTTCCGCTGCGGGTGCCCATGATCAGACCCTCCAGCGGAGTAAGTCCCATGGAGGTATCCACGGATTTTCCGCCGCTGACTGCGGTTACGCTGGCACCGCCGCCCAGGTGACATACGATGATCTTCGTATCCTCGACGGGCTTGGAAAGAAGCTTGGCTGCTTCCTTGGATACAAAGCTGTGGCTGGTTCCGTGGAAGCCGTACTTCCGGATCTTATACTTCTCATAATAACGATACGGAATACCGTAAATGTATGCCTTCTCCGGCATGGTCTGATGAAATGCCGTATCAAATACCGCCACATTCGGGACTCCCGGCATCAGCTCCATGCAGGCACGGATGCCCAGCAGGTTTGCGGGGTTATGCAGCGGAGCCAGTCCGCTCACCGCCTCGATCTCCTCCAGTACCTTGTCCGTAACGCGAACCGAGGTGGAGAAGGTCTCTCCGCCGTGAACCACACGGTGACCCACCGCATCGATCTCGTCCAGGGACTTAAGGGAACCGTGCTCCGGATCCAGAAGCTCGCGGATCACGATCTTCAGAGCTGTTCCGTGATCGGGCATATCCTCCTTGATCAGGATCTTCTCTCCTGTTTTCGGATGATCAAACTTGATCTGTCCGTCCAGGAAGATCCGCTCGCAGAGTCCCTTGGCAAGCACCTGCTCGCTTTCGGAATCGATCAGCTGATATTTCAGGGTTGTGGAACCACAGTTAATTACAAGTATCTTCATCTTTCTGCCTCCGCTTATTTTGTCATTCATTATGCCAGTTTCGTTTTTTTTTGCGTATCGTCCGGGAACTCCTGCGTAGACTCCTGGACATCCTTTATGTCAGATGTATCCTTTACGATCCGGATATCCGGCCGGTTTCCTTCCGCCTGCGAAAGTGCTTCCTCTTCCCTTCCGAAGATTACGATCATGCCGCGGCCGTTTTCCTTACTGAAGTACATGGCACGGTCGGACTGATCCAGAACATCCACGATCTCCGTAGCGATCTCCGGGTAGTTGGACATACCGATACTGGAGTTCACATGGATCTCTTCCTTCTCGTAACGGACTACCGTATTCACGATATCATCATGCACCTTCTGCAGGATCTTCCGGAACTCATCCACGGAATAGCCGGGAAGGATCAGGAGGAACTCCTCACCGCCGTAGCGCACCGCATACCCGTGATACATGTCCGCATACTTTCGGTCCACTGCAGCCACCATACGGATCACCTCGTCACCGGCCAGATGCCCGTAGGTATCGTTGATGGATTTAAACTTATCGATATCCAGCAGAGCCATGGAGAGACTTCTGCCGTCCACAATACATTTTGCACAGATGCTGGGGAATATCTCGTTGAAGTAGGCCCGGTTGTATACGCCGGTAAGGCCGTCCTTTACGGCCATGTCCTTCATCTGCAGATACAGCTTCGTACTCTGCACGGAGCTGGTGAAATCAACCAGCGCCGACTCATAGAAGGAGTATCCGGCTTCAAAGAAGTCATAGGTACCGGACATAACCACCATGACACCGTAGTAATCCTCATTCACGTAAGCCGGGATCGCTACCGCATTTACCACACTGGTATCGCTTAGGATCCCCGTCAGGAAATCGCCGTTATCGCAAAGCACCAGCGGGTCCGGATTCTTTCTTCTCTGAGTCATGTCATAGATCGTAAAGAAGTCCCGCTCCATGGCATCCCGGTAGGTTTCATTTCCGGTGATCACGGCACAGTAGGGGTCATTGTTCAGGAAGACCTTCTCACGGATATAAAGACCTACGGCGGTAGGACTCTTCAGCTCCATGATGTTCTCCATCATGTGCTTTGCATTCTCCTCCACATCGAAGGTGGATGAGAAGCCCTTCATCATCTCGATCAGGGAACGAACCTCTTCGTTCTTGCTTTCCAGCTCCCGGTTGGCCTTTACCAGGTTCAGCTTCTGGAAGTTGATCTCACTGTTGACCTGCTCCACACGGTCCTGATACTTTAAGAGCTTGTTCCGCTCCTCCTCCAGGTTGATGTACTTGAAATGGGTATCCGTTGCCTTCTTTTCATACATCCTTATACCGTCAAGAAAGCTATGGAACATGATATAGCAGACGCCCACGATCACGGCTCCGATCAGGATCTCCAGAAGGATCCAGACACCGCTCAGGATGTTCCGGAAGCAAAGGGCCATGCTGACCATCACCAGGAAGAGATACAGAACCCGGCGGATAAAGATACCGAAGTCATCGAAGATATCATTCAGGATCATATCCTCATAAATGATCAGGATATCGTAGATCAGGAACGGGATAAACTCCATGGGATGCGGAGGTCCGAAGAGGGTTCCGCCGGACAGGAAAAGTATCGCCAGAAATGCCCGGACGCTGAAGAACTTCTTCGGCACGTTGAACTTCCTCCAGAGAAGATATTCATCCATAACCGCGCAAAGAAGGATCGCGATCAGATAGTATGCCAGGGTTGTGGGCTCGGGAGAAACCTTGCAGAAATAGCACATTAAAACGACACTAAACAAAACCACATAGAAAGCTCTATGCAGCTTGAAGTGTCGTGACATGTAGATCGCTTTATACTGCTCCGGCATGATACCCTTCTCCCACGAGCAAATTTAACCTATGATATTATATCACTTATTATGTCTCACATCAAGAAAAGCCTTTGCAGTTCTTTTGATGTTTTTTCCCTTAACTCCTCCACTGCTCCGTCATTTTCTATGGTCACATCCGTATTCGACGAAAAAAAATGATCCTCCGGCTGACTGGAAAGCACGGCTTCCCACTTCTCACGGGTTCCGCCTCTGCTCTCCAGAAGCCGGTGTATCCGAAGCTCCCGGTCCACGTGGATGTACCAGAGGGCGTCACAGATGCTCCGATACCCGTCCTGGATCAGCAGCGCCGCCTCGATCACAAAGAGACGGACACCCCGTTCCCGTGCTCTCCGGATCCTGGCACGGATACAGCGCTTTACCGAAGGATGAACGATACGATTAAGACAGGCCAGAGCTTCCTCATCCTGAAATACCTTCCTTCCGAGACGTTCCCGGTCAATGGTTCCGTCCGGACCAAGGATCTCCTCTCCGAAGCAGTCGACAATCCTCCGGTAACAGGTATGTCCCGGCTTCATCAGGGTATGGGCCAGACGGTCCGCTTCCACAATATATGCCCCGGGCTCCTCCGAAAGGATCGAAAGCACAAGACTCTTTCCGGATCCGATCCCACCGGTGATCCCCAGGATCCTCATATCATTCTTTTTACAGGCCTTACTTTGTGTCATAAAGGTTTTCTCCCGTATGCAGGTCCACATAGAGAGGAACGGCAAGCTCTGCGGCGTGCACCATTTTCTCTTCCAGAAGCTTCTCCACTTCCTCCACCTCCTCCTTCGCTGCTTCGATCAGAAGCTCATCATGGATCTGAAGGATCAGTCTGGACCGCATGCCCCGTTTTTTCAACTCTTCCCGAACTGCGATCATGGCAAGCTTGATGATATCCGCAGCCGTTCCCTGGATGGGGCTGTTCATGGCAACCCGCTCCCCGAATTGTCTGGTCATAAAGTTGGAGGATGCAAGCTCCGGAATGGGACGAAGCCGCTTATAAAGAGTCCGTACCGCTCCCGCGGTCTTCCCGGTCTCCACCAGAAGATCCAGGAACTGCTTTACACCCCTGTAGGTTTCAAAATACTGATCGATATACTCCTGGGCCTCCTGCCTGGAGATATCCAGATCCTGTCCCAGGCCAAAGGAGCTGATGCCGTAAATGATCCCGAAGTTCACGGCCTTGGCCTTCCGGCGAAGTCCGCTGTCCACCTCCTCCAGCGGGACGTGGAACACCCTGGATGCCGTAGCCGCATGGATATCCTGGGACTGACGAAAGGCTTCGATCAGATTCTCGTCCCCTGACATGGCTGCCATCACCCGAAGCTCGATCTGGGAATAATCGGCATCCACAAAGAGGAAGCCCTCCTCGGGGATAAAGATCTTCCGAAGCTCCCGTCCCAGCTCGCTCCGCATGGGAATATTCTGCAGGTTCGGTTCGGAGGAGCTGATCCGTCCGGTGGCTGTGACGGTCTGATGGAACCGGCTGTGGATCCTTCCGTCGGGACCGATGGCGGTAAGCAGCCCTTCCACGTAGGTGGAACGAAGCTTTGTCAGCTGACGGTACTCCAGGATCCTCGGAATGATGGGATGGGAATCCCTGATCTTCGTTAAGACATCCACATTTGTGGAGTAACCGCTCTTTGTTTTCTTTCCGCTCTGCAGCTCCAGCTTCTCAAAAAGGATCTGCCCCAGCTGCCTGGTGGAATTGATATTGAAGGCCTCTCCCGCATCCGCGTAGATCTCCTTCGTCAGGGTATCGATCCGGCTGTCCAGACGGAGGCCGTACTCCTCCAGAGCATCCTTATTCACACGGATCCCGTACTGCTCCATATCCTGCAGCACAAAGGTTGCCGGATGCTCCATGGTGTCATAGAGCTCCTTCATATCCAGCTGCTCCAGCTTCTTTGTAAGCACTGGGTACAGAACCTCCGCGGTATAAGCCCACATGGCGAAGGCTTCCCGCATTTCAGGCATGGCAAAGGAGAAGACGGAGAGCTCCTGCTTCCCCACCAGATCCTTTTCACTCTTAACCTCGATATCCAG
>Ga0265298_10011209_pt1 | contig 10514 bp, 8 predicted proteins | sample AusTroGonzalo_MG_3_FD_193486 | JGI IMG/M metagenome (GOLD analysis project Ga0265298, IMG submission 193486) | Bovine rumen microbial communities from tropical cattle in Woodstock, Queensland, Australia - Gonzalo_01 | ecosystem: Host-associated > Mammals > Digestive system > Stomach > Rumen ... | reverse complement strand
AACGTATCTCAATTGGCTGATTTGCCTCCAAAGCTCTGATGCAATCAGGCACAATGCGGTCTTTTGCCCAGTCACCACCACCAACCACATTACCTGCACGAACACTGGCAATGCTTACATGATGTTTCTTACCATAATCAGCAGGATTGAAGAAACTTCTGCGCCAAGAGTTAATAGCTATCTCTGCGGCACCCTTTGAAGAAGAGTATGGATCATAGCCACCCATCGGTTCATTTTCCCGATAGCCCCAGATCTGCTCCTTATTCTCGTAGCACTTATCAGTGGTAATCATGACAACCACCTTCACGGAATCTGTAGCTCTGACAGCCTCCATGATGTTGATGGATCCCATCACGTTAGTTTCGTAGGTCTCCACAGGAATCTCATAACTGAGTCGTACCAAAGGCTGAGCGGCCAAATGGAAGACAATCTCAGGCTGATATTCCGCAAAGATCTCTTTCATTTTCTGACCATCTCGAATATCAGCTCGGATGTCGGCCTTGATCTTCTTGCCTATACCAGAGAGGACAAAATTGTCTTTCTCAGAATAGGGATCCAGGCCAACTCCCACTACTTCTGCCCCCAACTCATGGAGCCAGATAGAAAGCCAGGAGCCTTTAAACCCTGTATGGCCAGTGACAAGAACCCGCTTTCCTTTGAAAGCACCATTGAAAATATCTATATTCATGCCTTAGATGCTACAAAAGCCTTGATGGTATCAATCATATACTGGAGTTTCTCTGGTGTCATACCAGGATAAAGTCCGAGCCAGAAAGAATCACGCATGATAGAGTCTGTAACAGGCAGCGAACCGCCTACTACGCGATAGTCCTTATTTTCCACGTACTGCTCAAAAGCAGGATGCTTCAGCAGGTTACCTGCAAAAAGGTTACGCGTCTGAACTTTATGATCCTCCAGGTACTTGGTTAATTCGTTGCGTGTATAGCCTGCATCTGGTTTTACTGTGATAAAGAAACCAAACCAAGAAGGTTTTGAGTTCTTCTGAGGCTCAGGAAGAAGCAATCCTTTTACACCTTTCAAACCACTATACATCGTATCAAAGTTTTCTCTTCTGCGCTTTACGATGAAATCAAGTTTCTCCAACTGAGCACAGCCAATGGCTGCCTGAAGATCTGTGGCTTTGAGGTTATAGCCCAGATGGCTATACACATATTTATGATCATAGCCCTGAGGCAACTGTCCAAACTGGCCCGTGAAGCGACAACCACATGTGTTATCCACACCACCTACGCACCAACAGTCACGTCCCCAGTCACGATAGCTGTTGACATACTTATGCAGTTCTGGGTTGTTGGTATAGACAGCACCACCTTCACCCATCGTCATGTGGTGAGGAGGATAGAAGCTACTGGTACCTATGTCACCAATGGTGCCTGTCTTTTTCCATTCGCCATCAATAAAGTACTCCGAACCCAAAGCATCACAGTTGTCTTCTACCAGCCAAAGATTATGTTTCTTACAGAAATCAACCACGACCTGCAGATTGAAAGGATTGCCCAAGCTATGTGCAATCATCACAGCCTTGGTCTTTGATGAAAGAGCGGCCTCCAACTGTGTGGTATCGATATTGCTCTCTTCAATGCTCATATCTACAAATACAGGCACTGCGCCATATTGCACAATACAAGCGACAGTCGTGGGGAATCCTGCTGCTACTGTTATTACCTCATCACCGCGCTTGATCTGACGCTCTTTCAGCTCAGGCGCTGTCAGTGCATTAAACGCAAGAAGGTTGGCTGATGAACCTGAGTTACAGAGTGAACAATATTTCACACCCAACCATTTTGCGAGTCGAGTTTCAAACTTATGTGCCCAAGGACCTGCTGTCAGCCAAAAGTCCAGTGATGCATCCACGAGATTGACCATTTCCTCATCATCGAAGTAACGACCACCATAATTCACACGAGACTTACCTGCCTCAAACGCGGGCTGAGGAGCATGTACTTCACGATAATATTCTCTTGTCAGATCCAAGATCTGTTTTTTTAAGTCTTCTTTCTTAGACATATTATGTTTCTAATTATGTTTTATTACTTGTTTGGAACTTCTCTATCCCACTTTTTCCAAGGCGCTTTTTTCTCCTTAAGAAGCTTCTCCAACATGTCACGTTCACGAACGTTATCCATACACTGCCAGAAGCCCTCGTGAATATAGGACATTAACTCGCCTTGTTTTGCAAGTGTCTCTAATGGTGTCTTTTCAAAAATAGTTGAATCGCCATCTATCAGATCAAAAATCTCTGGCTGCAATACCATATAACCAGCATTGATCGGAGCTCCATCTGCCAGATTCTTCTCACGGAAGGATTTGACGGCTCCACCCTCAATATCAAGAACGCCTTTATCTTGAGCTAGCTTAACTGCTGTAAGCGTTGCAAGTTTGCCATGGTTCTTATGGAACTCGAGGAGTTTATTGATATTCACATCACAAACACCATCGCCATAAGTCATAAAGAAGGGTTCATGGCCTACGTATTTCTGAACACGCTTGATGCGTCCGCCAGTCATCGTATTATAGCCAGTATCGACTACTGTTACCTTCCAAGGTTCCAAATGACTTTCATGGATCGTCATGTCATTCTGACCTCCACGGAAATCAAAGCTGACATCAGAATTACACAAGAAATAATCAGCAAACCATTTCTTAATATATTCCTGACGATAACCTGCACAAATAATGAACTCGTTATGCCCATAATAAGCATACTCTTTCATGATATGCCACAAGATAGGCATACCACCAATCTCAATCATTGGTTTGGGTTTAAATGCAGACTCTTCGCTAATACGAGTACCAAAACCTCCGGCTAAAAGAACGACTTTCATGCTAAACTAATTTCATCAATATAGATTAATATTTATGTCAAATGGACTTTCAAAATCTTTTAGAAAAGGATGTTTTGTATCCTTCTCGCTAAGAATGGCCTTACCCTTGATTCGCCAGTTAATGCTAAGAGAGTCATCCAATATACAAATACCACCATCTGCTTCCGGATGATAAAATTCATCGCACTTATACTGAAATACAGCTGTCTCTGAGAGGACTGCAAAGCCATGGGCAAAGCCCTTAGGAATAAAGAACTGAAGGTGATTATCTTCAGTCAATTCTACAGCCACATGCTGACCGTAAGTTGGACTATCTTTACGAATATCAACTGCGACATCAAGCACTGAACCTTTGACGCAACGAACCAATTTGCTCTGGGTAAAAGGAGGGCGTTGAAAATGGAGGCCGCGCATTACGCCATAACAAGATTTGCTCTCGTTGTCCTGAACGAAGGTAATAGGACGAACTTTCTCGTCAAATTCTCGTTGAGAGAAGGATTCGAAGAAGTAGCCTCGCGAATCTTCGAAGATTCGAGGTTCCAGAATTAACAAACCTTCTATTTTTGTTTTAATTATGTTCATTCTAAAATAGATTTTTAGAAAAAGACAAAACAAATATTCCTAACACACAGGCATAATCAACTTATTACCAGGGCGTTAGATTAAATTATAATTCAAAATACACCCAAAATGGGTCTGCTTTTGGAATCGATTCCCTTTATTTGTTTGCAAAAATACGACTATTTTCTGGAATAAACAAAAAAATCTGCAAATTAATGCAGATTTTTTGTATTGGAGATCTCTCGACTAATGCATTCCCGACGTTCCGTCGCCTACCCGTAGCCTTTCGAAATGACAAGAGGGAGCAGAATATTTATGAGAGACCCAAAAGGGGTTTGAGTTGGTTCTCCTTGTAGAGGGCATAAATGGTAGTGCCTAATGCAGCTAAGAAGAGACATACTATCATAATTAACTCTTTTTTCGGGCCAGAAGGGCCTAAAGGTACTGTAGCCGATTGGATAGTTGTAAACGAAGGGGTTTCTTTCTGCACCAAAGCCTTGGCTGCGAGCACCTGAGCACTGGTTGCTGTAAAATTATTGTACTGTAACTGCATCTCGTTTTCCAGATCGTTTTGTTTCTGTTGGGCTGTAAGCAAAGTCATATCCTGATTCGCATCCATATACTCCGAATACAAAAGGCGAGCACGTTCATAATCTTTTTTAGCCTGTTTATTCAATTGTAATGCATAATCCAAATCATGGCGAGCCTTTTTGGTGCGATAGGCTGTTAAGAAATCTTGTAAGCGATTTCTCACCGAATCAGCCAATTGAGCTGCTACATAAGGATCCTGTACTTTTACGTCAATAGTGATAAGGCCTGTTTTCTTATCTATCTTACATTGAACATTACTGATAGCCAAACCTGCAATACGCGCCTGTTCACCAGTGAGTTCAAAGGTATTGACCAATGTATCTTTTTGGGGTTTAGGAGCCATCAAACCAAACAAGTCCTCCCACCAAGGCACTCGCCACTCGTATTTTAAGTAATCATAGTAGGTCATTGCCTGCTTATCCTTTTTTCGTTTCACCTTGATTGGAAAAAGCGAGGTCTTGAAATCGACACTTTTCATCAAATCGGGATAGACAGATGGTGTAATGGCGTCACTCCCCTGTGAGCCACTTCCTATATTCAGGCCAAAAGACGAAGCCAAAGACGCTAAGCCACCCAAGTTACTGCTTCCGCCACCTGTTTCAGGGGCTAACAGAATCTGACAATTGTAGGTTTTTGGAAGGGAGAAACCAATGATAAGGGCTACTACAAAGGCAATGCCGAGCGTCTTATAATAGAGTGTCTTATATTTCTTAATAGCCTGCCAAATGGCATCAAAGTCAATCGGTACTACTGGCTGGTTGGCTGTTTTCTTTAATTCTTCCATATCGTTATTCTTTTGTATGAGATCTCTCCATGCGCTTCGCTTAGATTCCCGACCTGTGGTCGCCTACCCGTAGCCTTTCGAGATGACAGGGGGTTAGAACGACTTAATTAAGTTGGTAACTGTGGCGATCATGGTCACCATCGTTGCCAATGAGGTGCCGAGGGATGCAATCATTGCTATGTTCTCATTAACTGAACGCGTCTTGTTGGGCACGATAATCTCACAACCGGGTTCTATCTTGCCTTTGCTGACCTTAGATACGAGCCCATTCTGGTAGAGGATATATGCCTTTGATTTCTTTGCACCATTACCATAACCTCCCGCCTTGTTAATATACCATTTATAAGATTTTCCCTGCATATAGGCCACGGTGTTCGGATGCATCACGTTGCCATTGATCTTAACGGTTCCAGAATATTCCGGTACGACGAGACGGTCGCCTTCACGGAGAACCACATCATAGTCGCTACCTGGGTTCGCCAAAGCTTTGTCGAGCTCGATACCCACATAATAAACGGTATCCTGCCCCATCTTGCTGGCATCCAAGCCAGAACCACCCTGTACCTGTGCCATCTTCAGCAGATGCTCCAAACGAAACTTCTCATCTTCATTGAGCGGTCGCTCAATACGGGCGCCACGAACATAAGCCAGATCGGTGACACCACCTGCCATCTTGATGGCATCAGAAAGGCGCAAATTCTTTTTATCAAGAGTGTAACAACCTTCAAAGAGGACTTCGCCCTCGACCATAATGTTACGCTGGGGCATATAGCCAGGGCTACGGCGCACCATCACCTCGTCGTAAGGCATCAGCGTAAAGCTGCGATCGCCATCAATCAGGAGACCATCCTTCAAAGTGAAGGAGAAGGTCTGGGCAATCTCCTTGCTATAAGTCGTCGCCTTCGGATCGATGATACGACGTGATACATCGACACGAGCGGTAGAAGCTGCGTCCGTCAGACCGCCAGCCTGAATGATAAGATCCTCTATAGTCTCATTCTCAGCATACTCATACGTACCAGGCACCATCACTTCACCTAAGATCGCTATTGTCCGTGAGTTAGTTTTATCCTGACGCACAGCAATCGTGAGAACATCCTCATTCTCCAGAGGAATGTCAGCTACCCTGCCATCGAGGATACCTGCCAGATCGACAGAGATGACACGCCATGTACGATCGGGCTTCATGCGATGCAGAACGGCACGACCCTTGAAAGCAATCTCGGTAACACCACCAGCACTCTGCACCAAGGCACGAACAGTGGGGTTGGAACCTAAGTCATACTGTCCGGGATGGAAGACGGCACCATCGACAGTTACCGTATTTTCGAAACGTGCCAAGATGGAATCAACCGTCACAGAGTCACCATCAGCCAGCTTGAAGCCTGCCATCTCGAATTCAGGGACATTATAGGCAGAGTATTTGTCTCCTGCCACACGATTCAGACGGACTGCTTTTTTATAAGCACCAGAGGCAAAACCGCCTGCATATTTGAGCAGTGTGGCCACGCTCTCATTCTTTTTCATCTCGTATGCCATCGGACGCTTGACGTAACCGGCAATGTCCACAATGCAATCGAAGGGACCGACCATGATAACATCGTTGTCAGCCAAGCGGACATTGCCCGTAAGCTTGCCATTGAGGATATAGTCGTAGAGATCGACTGAGGTGACCTGACGACCGCCACGGAAGACCTTAATGTTACGCAGCGTACCAATGCCATTGACACCACCTGCCATATAGAGGGCATGGAACACTGTAGCAAAGGCAGAGAGGGTGTAAGTGCCTGGGGCAGCAACCTCACCCATGATATTGACACTGATGGTGCGCGTCTGACCGACGGTGAGACGAATCTCCGAACTCTTATAGCGCGTACCGAGGGTCTCCTTGATACGGTCATTGGCCTGAGCGACAGAGAGGCCACCAATATGAATAGGGCCATAGCCTGTGACCTGAATCGTCCCATCGGGAGAAACCTGAAGCTGCTCTGATTTCTGAGAAGCACCATAGACATCGATAAAGACCTTATCACCAGGACCAACGACATAGCTGGTAGGCGTGGCAATGTTCATATTCGGCTCAAAAGAAAGCGCTTTCTTATTGAAAATGTCACGGCCAAAGACGACCTTGCCGTTGTAGGTATTATCATCCAACTGAGCTTTCTTCACCTTTTCACGAGTGACATCGGTGGCAGAGGTTGCCTTCACCTGTTGGGTGAAGAGAACGTTGCCTGCTGAGTCTGTCAGGATGGCACCATTGTTATCGCGCATACGGCTATCCTCAACCAGCACATCGGAATTTGCACCTGAAGAACGAGAGGATTTTCCACCGTTCAGGCTTTCATACTGCGAGCGTACACGCTGGAGTTGCTGCATGGTGACACCTTTCTGCATCAGGCGCGTAGCAATCTGTGACTGAGATGCACCAGTTTTCATCTCACGCTGAAGCTGTTGCATCACTTGGGTATCACTCATCTGTGCCTGAGCCATGAGGGTTAAGCACGATAAAAACATCGTCAGAAGATATTTTCTCATTATTAAATAGCTATTTTCTTAAACTTATCTTTGCAAAGACGGTGCAAAGGTAAGGTTATTTTTTCAATTTACCAAAATTATTCTTATATAATTATGTAAAAAGCATTAGATTGTGATTTCGGCAGAACCTAAACAGCGGTGGTGATGGAGATCATAGATAACACAGAACTGACCAGGGGCGACACCATGGATCCTGTCTTTGGCATGTACCTGGAAGGTGGCTTCGGAGGTCTGCTCAAGGGTGCCGGGAAGGTATTCGGGGGTGTGACGGATCTTGAAGGTGATGTCATGGATGGAAGAGAGGTCTTGCGTCAACCAATGCATATCATGAATGAGGAAGGACTGTTTATAAGCAGTATCGGGGTTATAGCCATGTGAAACGTAAAGAATATTACCAGCGACATCCTTCTTTACTACGAACCATGGACCACCACTAAAACCCATGCCCTTTCGCTGACCAATGGTATGAAACCACAAGCCTTTATGTTCTCCGATGCGACGTCCCGTCTCTAGTTCAATGACATCACCGGGCTGTTCCCCAAGGTAGCGACGCACATAATCATTGTAACTAATCTTTCCCAAAAAACAAATACCTTGGGAGTCCTTACGTTTGGCATTCACAAGGTGTTCACGTTCTGCAATCTGACGTACTTCATCCTTCACATAATGACCAATCGGAAAAATGGCCTTCCGCAACTGCCAGTCGTAAATCTGCGCCAAGAAATCGGTCTGATCCTTCACTGGATCCGGACTGGTAACAAGCCACTTAAGACCAGCCTCATCGATCTCTGTCTGAGCATAGTGACCGGTGGCAATGATATCATAGTCGTGACCCCGTTTCTCATCGAATGCCCCAAACTTGATGAGGCGGTTGCACATAACATCAGGATTGGGCGTAAAACCTGCCCGAACTTTCTCCATGGTATAACGCGTAACCTGATCCCAGTATTCCCGATGGCAATCAACTACTTCCAGGCGGCAGCCATATTTATGGGCAACAGCAGTGGCCATCTCAAGATCCTCTTCCGAAGAACAATCCCACTTGTTTTCCTCTTCCGGACCAATCTTGATATAGAAACAATCTGGGTGGAGTCCGAGTTTGGCAAACTCGTACACCACTACACTGCTATCAACACCTCCCGAAAGCAGAACAGCGATGCGCTTAGAACCTATATCCGAAAGCTGCATATACCTTCCAATCGTAAAGTCGTCCCCAAGTGTCGTCACTACCATAGGTAAAGCGGTTGAAGTGGCCATAGACACGGAGGTATGAGCGCTGCCAATTATAGATCACTGCCAGTCTGGCATCAAAATTCCACGTCACCTTATTGGGAGTTTTATGGGTGGTTTCTTCCTCCAGTTCATATATTGTATTCGGGTCTTCTAAAGCCTCCTCAACAGTCTCTTTATCTGAGATATAATAGATGGTATAGTCATAAAGGGTAGTACGGTTATATAATGCAAGTGTTGGCATAGCCAATACGTTGATCAGCCATCCCCGAGCAGGCACCCAGTTATAGGCATAGCCCACGCCAACGCTGGCCTGCGTGAACTTCAGTTTACCGACACCTTTCATATAATAGACCCATCCCCAGTTAGAATCAGCACTATAATCGGCACTTGCATGATGATACATCGCTCCTACCATCAAAGAACCTGCAGAGCGTCGCTGGATCAGCGACTGGTCATAGGCTGCCGCATAAGAGAAATGCTTACGATTAAAAAGATAGTAACCATCCAGAAAGAAGGAGCGAATCTTGATTGGGTCTTCAAGCTCATCATAATAGCGTTCCTTGTATTGCTGGCCATGGTCATTGGTGGTAAATGTGAACTCCGGCATATTACTGCGGAATGAGTTGATGCGGAGATTGATGCCAAAGCTACCGCCTGTAGCTCCTAAGGAGAAAGTCGTACCATCTCCCCCTGTCAATTCCTTTGACCATCCTAGACCATAGCCTCGATAACCAACCCAGGCACCTAAAGAGGTGGAGAAACCATTGTTGGTGACAGAGGACATCTTGCCCTTAATATTATCCTCGAACTCAATATCAGTATGCATCTTCAAAGTGGTCTCACTGGCATCAGCGCGCACCTCAACAGCCCAAGGGCGCTTAGGCTGTTCAATATATGACCTATCGACACCCTTCACAGCAGAAGAGTCAATGAGGGTCTTTACCCACTTTAAGCCCTTATGGATTGCCGACTGATTGGCATTCTTAGAAGACTCTTGTGCCATAGACAAGAGCGGGGCGACTGTCAATAGACATGAAATTGCAACTCTATTCATATACTAGTATCCTTCTCTATATTTTCCTTCATCTTTATCCTCCATCATCGAGAGGTAGGAATGGTAACGGCTTGGGGCAATATAATGGTCTTCGAGGGCCTGGAGCACTGCACAGCCCGGTTCATGGGTATGGGTGCAGTTTGAGAAACGACAGTTCTTGGAGAACTCGAAAATCTCGCGGAAGTAACTGGTGAGTTCCTCTGGTTCCATATCGAAGGTACCAAAACCTTTGATGCCCGGTGTGTCAATCAGATAGCCATCTCCCAATTCCAGCATCTCTGAGAATGTAGTCGTGTGCTGCCCGAGATTATGAGCATCGGAAAGCACTGCTGTGCGCAGATTGGCATGAGGGATCAACTGATTGATGAGGGTTGACTTCCCCACGCCACTATTACCACTCAAGAGTGTAACCTTTCCTTCAAGCAAAGGGCGTAGTTCCTCCACGCCTTCGCCCTTCGTGGCAGAAACCTGCCTACAGGCATAACCAATCGACTCATAGAGGTAAACCATCATCTGCTGGTAGTGAAGCGATTGTTCATCCAAAAGGTCGGTCTTATTGAAGATCAGCACCACCGGCACACGATACGCCTCTGCCGAAGCCAGAAAGCGATCGATAAACGTTGTGGAGGTCTGGGGATTGACCACTGTTATCACCAGAAAGGCCTGATCCACATTCGCCGCAATGATATGGCTCTGCTTGGAGAGGTTTATACTCTTACGGATGATATAGTTACGGCGGTCTTCAATCTCCGTAATCAAGGCCGTACCCTCATTGTTAGGCACGATCTGCACCCAGTCGCCCACTGCTACCGGATTTGTACTGCGGATGCCCTTCAGACGGAAATTCCCCTTAATCTTACAATCAATCAGCTGGCCATCGTCCGTACGAACGGTGTACCAGCTGCCTGTA
>Ga0265298_10011208_pt1 | contig 10514 bp, 6 predicted proteins | sample AusTroGonzalo_MG_3_FD_193486 | JGI IMG/M metagenome (GOLD analysis project Ga0265298, IMG submission 193486) | Bovine rumen microbial communities from tropical cattle in Woodstock, Queensland, Australia - Gonzalo_01 | ecosystem: Host-associated > Mammals > Digestive system > Stomach > Rumen ... | reverse complement strand
CAATGCTTCTATCAGCGGCAACGTCACCTTACCGTCTCTCAGGTCACTCATCGTCGGCTTGCCGAGGTCCTCCAAGTCGCTGTAGTCGAAGATGTCATCTTTGATTTGGAAGCACAGTCCCAACAGTTTTCCGTACTCACGCAAGGCCGTGCGTTGCCGTGCCGTGCACCCTGCGCTCTCTGCACCCGCCTCTGCGCAGGCTTGGAACAGTTGCGCCGTCTTCTGCTCGATGACCTGATGATACCGCGCCTCGTCAATCCACATGCTCTGCCCTACATGCAGCTGCACCATCTCGCCGCTCGAGAGACTGCGACCCAAAGCCGAGACAATCTCCAAGATACGGATGTTACGCACCTCCGCCACCAGACCAATCACTTTCGCCAGCATATAATCGCCGATGAGCACCGCCACTTTGTTGGTCCATTTTGTGTGCACAGCCGCTACGCCGCGACGCGTGTCGGAACTATCCACCACATCGTCATGTATCAGACTCGCTGTGTGCAGCAACTCCAATGCCACTGCCGAACGGTGCGTCTTATCCGTCACGGGATTGCATATCTGCGCACAGAGCAGTACCAACAACGGGCGTAACTGCTTGCCGCGACGCGAACCTACATAGGACAGCACCTCTTGCTGCAGCTTATTGTCCGCACGCAGGCTCTGCTCCATGATGCGCTCGTAGTGTCTCCACTCCGCCTCAATCGGTTTTCGTATGTCGGATAGACTGGCCATACCTCAAAATCGCTTGCAAAGATACAACAAAATACGCAAATATGCAAATTTTTGCGATTTTTTTGCATTATTGTGCCGTTATGTATTGCATAGTTCTAAAAAATGTAGTACCTTTGCAACGCAAATTGAAAATCACATTGTTTAACAGATATTTTTTACGATTATGGCAAACGAGAAAAAATTAGTTCGCAGCAACAACAAGCTTTTGGCTGGTGTTTGTGGCGGTATCGCCGAGTATTTTGACCTCGACCCGACGCTGGTACGCGTATGCTACGCAGCGCTCACCTTGTTCACCGCGGGTTTCCCGGGTGTGCTCCTCTACATCATCATGCTCATCATCATGCCGCTTCCGGAGGCATAAGAGCTGCGATTAACCGATTAGGTTCACCAGTGTCAAAGCCGTCATGGCTTCGACTACCGGCACGGCGCGAGTGGCAACACACGCGTCGTGTCTTCCTTTTACGCCCGCTTTGGGCGTACTCGGCGTCGGCTTGAACACGCAGCGGAACACCACCTCCGTACCGTCGGATATACCTCCGCTGATACCGCCCGAGATGGCGTTGATGACCGAACCGGCTTGCGTCACGCCCGCAAAACCCGTACCGTATTCGAAGCCTTTGCAGGCGTTGATACTCATCATGGCGAAGGCCAGTTCGGCTTGTAACTTGTTGAAAATCGGTTCGCCCGTACCTGCGGGCAGACCGTGGATACGGCACTCCACGATACCGCCTATTGAGTCGCCTTCACGGCGGAAAGACTCTATCGTCTCAGCAAATTTCTCCGGATTGGTCTCTGCGCCCACCTGCACCAATGCTGCACGGATAGTGACACCTTTCGCCGCGAGGTCTTGTTTGGCGATGCAACCCGCCACTACACGTGCCGCCGTCTCTCGCGCCGACGCCCTGCCTCCTCCGCGGTAGTCACGGATACCGTATTTGAGTTCGTACGCCTTGTCCGCATGTCCCACGCGATAGGTATGCTTGAGCGCTTCGTAGTCTTCCGGCCGCGCATCTTTGTTGCGAATGAGAAAAGCTATCGGCGTACCCAAACTCACGCTGTCCAACACACCCGACAGCCACTCGACCTCGTCGGGTTCACGCAACGCACGCGCAGACACGCCCGTCTGTCCCTTTCCTGCACGCCTTTCCAACTCCGCGCGAATCATCGCGAAGTCAATAGGCAGACCCGCAGGAACGCCGTCCAGCACTCCTCCTATCGCCGCGCCGTGAGACTCGCCGAAAGAGGTAAAACTCCATTTGTCACCAAAAGTGTTCATACGTGCCGGACGTCGCGTTTATTTGGTAGCGCCGCCGAGGGCGATATACAGTCCTATCAGTCCGATAGCGCCGTTATACATATTCTCGGCCTCACTCAGTTGGGCGGAGAGGAGTGACTCCTGAGCTTTGAGTACCTCGAGGTACGATGCCTTACCGGCATTCATCAGCTCATGGGTGCCGCCGTACGCATCATGGAGCACCTCCACCTGACGCTTGTAGAGCACGGATTTGTCTTTGGCTGCCTGACAGTCCGCCAAGGCCTCGTTCACTTGATTACCGGCCTCGATAACCGTCTGCACGTACTGGTTGAGTTTGTCCTCTTGGCTCAACTTGGCAATCTTGAGTTGCGCCTGCAACTTACCTTGCGCGAAGATAGGCTGCGACAAGGATGCCAAGGCTTTGAGCAACATCGCACCCGGGTCTGCTCCGCTCTCGCCTACCCATCCGAGGATACCCTGCAGCGAGAAGGACGGGAAGAACTGTGCCCGCGCCAAGGCGGTGTTATAGAATGCCTCTGCGAGCGCTTGGTCCGCCGCTTTGATGTCGGGTCTGTTCTCCAACAGCGCAGCCGGCACGCCGGTACCGAAACGCAGCGGCAGTTCGTATTCTCCCCATACCGCACGCTCGATATGCCGCGGCGTGATACGCAGCAGGGTGCATATATCGTTCTCTGCCGAACGGATATTGCGCTTGGTATCAACAATCTGCCGCTTGACATCCATACAGGACGACTCCATCTGGTTGACGGCGGTCGAATAGGCCTGTCCGTTCTCCCAGAGTGCACGCTCGGTCTCCAGCGACTCATCCCACAGACTGTCGGTCTCGATAAGAATCTCCAACTCTTTATCAAGCAGCAACAATTGGAAATACTCCTGCGCTACGGTTGCAATGAGGTTCGCCTGCGTAGCGTCACGGGAAGCCTCTGCTTGCGCCAGCACCGCTTTCGCCTTGCGTTTGTTGACCGTCACGGAACCCGAAATGCCGATGTTCCAATCGAGTTGCAAGGGGATGTTATACGAATAGTTCAACCCTGTACCGCTACCTGCCGAACCGAACATCTGCGTGGAGATGCTGGCTTGCGGGTTCAGACTGAGCGAAGGCAAGTACGCCAATTTGGCTGCTTTGAGCGAAGCCTGCGCTTGCTCCACGAGCAGGCGTGCCGACTGCATGTCGGTGTTACGCGCCAAAGCCGAGTCAATCAGGTTTTGCAGCAGCGGGTCCGTGAAGAACTCCCGCCAGGACACTTCCGCTATCGTAGAGTCGTTCAACGCCGCCTGTGCTATCGAGTCACCGCTGCCGAACAGGTCTTGCGGCGCATCCGTCTGCGAATGGTATTTCTTGTACACGCCGCAGGAACTCATTACGAGAGCCGCTAAAACTATAGATAGAATCTTTCTCATTTCGTTTCCTCCTTTCCTTCTGAAGGCTGCTCGCTGACAGCCACCGGACTTCCGTTAAACTTCTCCTCCAGAGTCTGGAAGATGATGAAGAAGGCCGGGGTGATGAACAGCAGGGCAATCGTTCCGACACTCATACCGCCTACGACACCGAGCGCCAACGCACGGCTTCCGTTTGCACCCGCACCGCCCTCTATAATCAACGGAATCATACCGGCAATCATCGTGACGACGGTCATCAAAATCGGACGCAGACGTTCTTTACATGCTTCGAAAGCCGCTTCCGTGATGGACAGACCTTGTTTGCGACGCTCGGAGGCGAACTCGGTAATCAGAATCGCCGTCTTCGCGAGCAAACCAATCAACATGATTACACCGGTCTGCAGATAGACGTTGTTCTCCATACCCGGATAACCCATCTTGTTGCCGATATACGAGAACAGGAACGAACCCATCAAACCGAACGGCACTGATAATAAAACAGCTAACGGCGTGAGCCAGCTGTTATAGAGCGAACCCAAAATCAGGTAAATCAATACCACGCAAATCAGATAGATGATAAGTGTCGTGTTGTCTTTCGCACTGGAAGCCACCTCACGCGACATCGAGCCGTACTCGTACGAGCAATAACTCGGCATCTCTTTTTTGAACACCTCGTCAATCGCCTGTTGCGCCTGCGCCTCCGAGTAGCCGTTCGCAGGCGTTACGGAGCAGGAGATGGACTGGAAGAGGTTGAAGTGGTTCTGGGAAGACGAACCGACAATCTCTTCGAGCGTCACAAACTGCGACAGCGGCGCCATCTTGTTGTTCGCCACTTTGATGTACATGTTATTCAGCGACGACGGGTCGAGTCGATACTCCGGCGAAGCGCTTATCCAGAGTTGATAGACCTTACTGAACTGGTTGAAGTTACCTACATACGAACCGCTGCAGTACGCGCCGAGGGTATTGAGCACCGACTTGGCGGTCGTACCCGCGCGCTCGCATTGGACAGGGTCCACATGCACTTTGTATTTCGGGAAACGCTCCGAGAACGTGGACATCGCACTCGCTATCTCCGGACGCTCCGTCAGTTTGGCCATGAGCGCATTGGTCTTGTTGCCGAAATCGGAGAAGTCGCCGTCGCTCCTATCCTGCACTTGCAGGTCAATCGCATTGGATGTACCGTATCCCGGAATCTGCGGCATCTGGAACGGCAATACTTGCGCATTCTTAATCGACATGCAGTCAAAGTAGAAACGATACATGATATTGTCGATATAATGCTCGTTACCCTTACGGTCGTCCCAGTTTTTGAGACGGATGATGAGCGAAGCGTAACTCGAGCCGGCATTCGAGATAAAACCGTAGCCGCTACAGATAGCGTAACTCTCCATCTCCGGTATCGCTTGCACTTTCGCTTCTACCTGCTTCATTATCTCGACGTTCTCATGCAGCGTGGAGCCTTCCGGCATACGTACCTCACAGAGGATAACACCTTGGTCTTCCTGCGGAACAAGTCCCGAAGGTAGAATCTTCATAAAGAGCACGAATAGAGCTGCTGCCACTGCCAACAAAGCGAAAGACAGGGCAGGACGTTTCAGGTATTTCTGCACGGCACCTTGGTATTTGCCGAGAATCGCATTGTAACTTGCCTCATACGCCACCTTGGTATAGTAATCAATGCCCTTCCATTTTCCGCCTTTAGCTTTCGACTCATCAGCGGGTCGCATCAGGATGGCGCAGAGGGCCGGACAGAGCACCAAGGCGCAGACGCACGACAGACCTACGGCACCGGCCAGCGTCACACCGAACTGGGTGAAGAATGTACCGCTCGTTCCGCTCATAAAGGTCACGGGGATGAACACCGCCATGAATACGAGCGTACACGAGATAACGGCTACCGACACTTCACTCAGCGCCTCGCGCGTAGCTTGAACCGCCTTCTCCTTTCCGCTCATGGCGTCCCTTTCACCTTTCACCTTTAACCTTTCACCCTTTTCTAACTTCGCCATCACGGCTTCGACGACGACGATGGCATCATCGACCACGGTACCGATGGCGAGCACTAATCCGAAGAGCGTGATGATATTGAGAGAGAAGCCCGCTAACTGCACAATGGCAAACGTACCGAGCAGCGAAACGATAATCGAGATGGACGGGATAAGCGTCGCCTTCCAGTTTTGCAGGAAGAAATACACCACGATGATGACGAGCAGAATAGCAATGATAAGCGTCTCCACTACATTGTGAATGGCGGCGAAGAGGAAGTCATTGCTGGTCTGTAACTTCACGAACTCCAGTCCTGCCGGCAGCGTCGGTTTGATTTGGTCGTACAGCTCTTCCAGACTCTCGTTCACCAGCGTAGCGTTCGCGCCCGGCGACTGGAATACCATGAAGAACACACCCGGCTTTCCGTCCATCAGCGAAGTCATCGTGTAGGATTTGGCACCTATCTCTACCGTCGCTATATCGCGCAGATAGAGCACATTGCTGTTATCCTGCGTACGCAGCACGATGTTCTCAAACTCCTCGATACTCTTGAGCGTACCCTTGTACTCCATCGGGTACTGATACGCGTTCTCCGATTGCTGACCCAACGTACCTGTCGAAGTCACGAAACTCTGCGAACTGATAGCACTCGATACATCTTCCGGCGTCAAACCGTACTGCGCCATCACGTCCGGTTTGAGCCATACACGCAGCGCATAGGTGTTACCTAAATTATTCACCTCACCTACACCCGTCACGCGCAACACCATCGGTTTGATGTTGATATCGATATAGTTCGAGATAAAATCCGCGTCGTACTTACCGTCGGTCGATTTGAGACCCGTAATCTGCAGAATGTTGTTCTGACGTTTGTTCACCGTCACACCTGTCTGCAGCACATCGCTCGGCAACAGGGATTGCGCTTGAGTCACACGATTCTGGACATTGACCGTCGCCATGTCGGGGTCCGTACCTTGCTTGAAATAGACCGTAATCGTAATATCACCCGTCGAGGTTGCACTCGCGGTCATGTACGTCATGTCCTGGACACCGTTGATCTGCTCTTCCAGCGGACGAACCACAGAACTCATACAGGTATTGGCGTCCGCACCGGCATAGTTGGCTGTTACCGTTACCGTCGGAGGTGCTATATCCGGATACTGCTCAACAGGCAAGGTGTTGAGGCTGATATATCCGACAAGCATAATGACCAACGCAATCGAGATGGCCATCACGCTTCTTGATATAAAGATATTTCCTTTCATAGATTAAAAAAGCACTCTTTGTCCTTCAATCAAATTGTTGGCACCGACGGTCACAATCACATCGCCTACTTCCAGTCCTTCCGTCACAGCTATGTCGCGGTCCGAACTGATACTTGCGGTCTTGACAATCACGCTGGTCACGCAGCTGTCCGGACCTACTTTGTACGCCAGCGATTTGTTCTGGAGGCGCACGATGGCGTTTTGCGGAACTACCATCACATCTTTCACATCAATCGGAATGACAACCGTACCTTGGATACCCGAATAGAGGATACCGTCGGGGTTGGGGAACGTAGCCTTGCAGGTCAGCGCACCCGTCGTGCGGTCCACCGTACCCGTGATACTCGTGATACGGCCTTTCTGGCTATACTCCGTGCCGCTCTTGAAGAGGAAAGTCACATCGGGGAAATCGGCCAAAGTATATTTGTCCCCTTTGGCATCCTCCGTAGCGCGCTCTTCCAAGATAGACTCACTCACCGAGAACTCGGCATACATCTTCGCGTTACCGCTGAGCAGCGTCAGATAAGTACCCGGACTCACTTGGTCACCCGCATAGACGGGTATCGAACCTATCACACCTGCTACCGGCGCGGCTATCGTGCAGTATCCGAGGTTCACGCGGGCGCGATTCACCGCAGCCGTGTATTGCGCTACCGATGCCTTCGCTTGCTTGTAGGTGTTCTCGGCATTGTCGAGCACATACTTGCTCACGATTTTCTTGGCGTACAGGTTCGTGTTGCTCTCAAACTCCAATAGTGCACTGCTCTCTTGCGCCTGAGCAGCCAAGAGGTTCGCCTGAGCCGACTCGAGTTCCAACTGCGCATCGCGGCTGTCGATACGGAACAGCACTTGGCCTTTCTTCACCTGCTGACCTTCCTTGATACATACCTCCACCAACTGACCGCTTATCTGCGGCATGATGGTCACATCGGCCGTACCTTTGAGGGTGGCGCTGAACTTGAGCGGAATGGAGATGTCGCTCTTACTGATGGTTAATGTCTGATACGAAGTGGGCACCACCTGCGGTGTTTTCCCTCCGCACGCAGCCAGCACTACGGCTACTGCTCCTAAAAAGAAATGTTTGATTTGCATTATATATATCGTTTGATTGTTTGTCACACAAAAATCGGCCGCAAAGATACAACAAAATTTGCATATATGCAAATATATGTGCGATTTTCTTGCTTTCGTGCTGGTCTTTCTTGGAAAAATTTCTTTTTTGGGGGCTTTCTTTTTCGTCTGCGGTGTCGCTTCGCTCCGGCTTGTTGGTCGCTGCTTTCGTTGCGCTTTTGCCTTTATTCGAAGATATTCCCTGCCGGTATAATTCCTCTGCTTGTTGTAGCCGATTTTGGTCGTTTTGAGACGAAAAATGACAACTCTGCACGCAAAAAATCAAGCCCCAAAGCAGCCATAACTCTACGCGTACAACTTTATTTTTCATACATAAATATAATTTGCTTATTTACAACTATTTATAAAATATCATAAACACCACTCGTACAACTGCCAAATTTGCACATATCATAAAAAAGCAGTACCTTTGCACCGGATTTTGAAACACGATTCACGACACAAAATTAGTAAAACTTTTTAACATATGCAAATTATGGAAAAGAAAAATCAAATTTGTCTGCTTTTTGTAGCTTTTTTACTACTAAAAGGAACGTGCATGTACGCGACGGTGTATAACGGCACATGTGGTGAGCATTTGACGTGGACGCTGAATTCTGAAGACAGCACATTGGTGATTAACGGTCGAGGAGATATGTCCGGCATGCGCTTCGCGAGCCAACAATTCCGCGATGTGATCAAATACGTTGTGTTTCCGGAAGGCTTGACCTCTATTTCCGAGTGCGCTTTTGGTGAGACTTGGAATACTTGTAAGAATCTGCAATCCGTCAACTTGCCGGACAGCGTGGTTTCGATAGGAAAGAAGGCCTTTCTACGCTGTAGCGGTATTAGAGATGTGCGTTGCGGCAAAGGACTGAAGAATATAGGCGATTCTGCCTTTTATAGCTGCGAGTCTATGAAACATCTGGAGCTGAATGACAGTTTGGAGTCTATCGGCATCGCCGCGTTTTATTTAGACACTGCATTACAAGGAGTCATCGTTTTCCCCGAAAACTTGAAGTATCTCGGTTCAAATGCATTTGGTGTCATTTCTCAGCAAGCTCGCAACCTTACGGCTATCTGGAAAGCCAGACATTGCCAGCATCTCCGTTATTCCGCCGGCGCATGGGGACCGCCGCTTGATAATTTTTCCAAAATTGTATTTGGAGAACACGTGGAATGTGTTCCGGATTACCTTTGCTATTCCACCTATTGTGACACCATCATACTGCCGGAAAGTGTCGATTCCATCGGGGAATATGCATTTGGTTGGGACAAAAATCTAAAACATATCGAAATGCCGTCCTCTATAAGCTACATCGGAGAACGTGCTTTCAGTCAATGCGATCATTTAACCTCTCTACGAATTCCCGAAGGAATATCTGTCATTCCTAAGGGTTTCGCTACAGAGTGCCATGCATTGAGCGAGTTGACTCTTCCTTCCACACTGGACAGCATCATGGGTAGCACTTTTAATTATTGTACCTCGCTCACGCACATTACCCTTCCCGCAGGCATGAGGTTCATCGGCGACTTTGCCTTTTTAAATTGCAGTAATTTAGAGTACATGAACTTGCCCGAAGGGTTGACGAGTATCGGAAAAAGTGCTTTTCGGACCTGTACCTCTCTTGAGTCGGTCACTATTCCAGAGAGCATAAAGAACATCGACGAATATACGTTTGCGGACTGTAGTGTTCTGCGTGAGGTGAATATGCCCAACAGTATCCGTCAGATTGCCGGAGGTGCATTCCGAAACTGCTCATTGGACACCTTGGTTCTGCCATCAGAACTGACCTTGATTGGCACCGGAGCTTTTCTGAACCAAAAGAAACTGACCGGAATAGTTATCCCTGACAAGGTACTACAAATTAAGTCCAATGCCTTTGAAGGGTGTACAAACCTGCAAAAATTACAATTAGGAAAGAAGACGGCGATGATAGATGCCGATGCCTTCAAGAATGACTCTTTGATTTCGGAGATTCGTAGCCGTGCGGCGTACCCTCCGTTGGTAGAGAGTAGCACTTTTTCGGGTGTGCCGGATAGTGCCTGGCTTTTCGTGCCGGTTCAGAGCATCGCCGCCTATAGAGAGGATCCTGTCTGGGGACGATTCCGTATGCCGAAAGAAGAGGAAATCAATTATGTGACGGTAGATGCGGAGGAGACGACCGCCACATTCACCTGGCCGACAGACAGCACAGCATCTTCGTACCAGATAGATATTTACAAGGATGGGGAGGTTTTCTGCAAACTGACACTTGGTAAAACAGGACAATTATTGGGTATCACTTTCTCCGCGCCGCGCAGAAAAGCGTATGCGAACCAAGCGGACAACAGTCTGTCTTATACACTGAGTTTTATGGTGACCGGCCTTGATGCCGCTTCCCGCTATAATTATGTGCTCTCTACACTCGACGAAAACGGCACGCCTCTGCATGTCTATATCGGCGATTTTGCCACGACAGGCTATACCGGCGAACTGTATGGTGGAGGCGATGAAGTGGTTCCTACGCCGCCTATCATTCCTTCCAATCCGGAAGCACATCAAGCACTGGAAAATGTCGATGAATCCGGCACTTTTGACGGTTCAGGCGGCAAAACCTTCCTCAACGGTCAACTGCTCATCCTACGAGGCGAGCATGTATATGATGCTCAAGGAAAGATGGTAAAATAAGGGTAGTCTGCAGGTAATCTCGAGGGAATCTCGGAGGAATATCGTATCCTGCACTACCTTATATATACATAGTATATATCCCGTGATTTTG
>Ga0265298_10011207_pt1 | contig 10517 bp, 15 predicted proteins | sample AusTroGonzalo_MG_3_FD_193486 | JGI IMG/M metagenome (GOLD analysis project Ga0265298, IMG submission 193486) | Bovine rumen microbial communities from tropical cattle in Woodstock, Queensland, Australia - Gonzalo_01 | ecosystem: Host-associated > Mammals > Digestive system > Stomach > Rumen ... | reverse complement strand
GTGCCATTCCGGCGATGTTTTGAGATGCTTTAGATTTTGTACTACAAAAAGACAAAAATCCAAATAAGACAAAAAGAGCAGGGCGATGTACCCTACCCGTTCTATAATTATATATAAATTTAATAAATGTATTTAGATGCGCGGTTACAAATTATCTCAAAAGTATCATCGTCGGCAAAATTTTGTGCAAGCATCGGATAGCATGAAAGATAATTAATGCCAAGTTCATATTTAGCAGCCATTGCCATCATATTGACATTATGTCTTGTTTCCTTATTTCGAGGACCGTAAAAATCTTCAAAGAAACAAATGCGATATGGACAGGTTCTGTCATATATCACAAGACCACGTGGACTTTCATAAATCTTTTTGTGAAGTTCAGCATCAATTGCTTCTTCATCAGTGTTAATAGCAAATTTATTTTCTGATTTATATTTGTCAATAATCTTTTTTGCTTTTTCTGCGGTCATGCTACCACGCGCTGGCAATTTCACCCAAGTCATAAGGGTTTCTTTTGTTGCTTTAGATGAAAATTGACCTGGAACAAAATATTCTGGTATAATATCACTATTATTTATAATATATTTCTTGAAGGCGGTAGCTGTTTGCAAACCACATTGTGCTAACAGAGCAATAAACTTACCATTATCAAATTTTATATCATTATCTACATTCAGTCTAACGTTTTGACAAAATTTTTCATATATGGCTTTAATCTCCTCTGTATTGCTAAAATCAACAGGCACAACCTGTCTTGCACAAACTGACAACAGTGCGTTTTGAACAGCCATTAAATCGGGGGTACGCCCAAACAGTGCTTTTACATTTCCGTCTTTGACAAGTGCCTCTATTATGTATTCGTTTAGTCGTTTCATTTAGTTGTTTTTTATATTAAAAATAAAAAGCCGAACTCAACAATCACTGCTGAATCCGGCAAGGAACAAATCATGAAGAAACTGATATTAGTTTAAGCGTTCTCCTCTGTTTTCCAGTCTGACTTAAATTCGAGTGACAGCGTGCCTGGCTCGTCTGACGTATAGTCAAAGTCAGTTGGTGAAGTTACTTTAGTCAAAATAACATCTTTGAAAGTAACGTCTCGGAGAATATCACCTTTGCGGTTTGAAACGGCAACGCGAAGAAATTCAGCGATGTAGTTTGCTTTAACTTCTGATTCGCCTGTCTCAATGTTATAATTAAGATTATTCCAAGCTTTGAACAACTTGTAAATATAGTTGTCCGTTTCGTTGCGAAGGTTCAGTGTTAAGTCAACTGTTATCGTAAATGAAGTATCACCGATATGTGGTGCAAGATAAGAACGCACTGTACCGTGGTAGTTTTGCTGTTTAACTTCTGGAGTTTTATCAAGTTCCAAACCACCGACTTTGGTTACATGCTCTGAAAGCAAATTTACGTCCTTACCAAACGATGCCTGTAGCGCTGCAGGAATCGTAAAATATACTTCAAATAGAGAGGTAAAATACGGCTCGTAGTAATTGCGGCCTGCCTCACTGTTTTGAATATGTGGTAATGCCATGGCGTTATTATATATATTTTTATTAATAATAATTATGCGCGCTGCCGCATGAAATTTATACGTTATTCCTCAGTGCAGCATCTTGTGCTTGTGTTCGTTTATCTTTATATATATTACCTAAATATTTCTTTTTGCTTTTTGTGCCGTCAGTATGTATTGACGGGTTAGCAGACAAAATATCTACAGTGCCCTTTGCGTCACCTGAATAGATATTACCGCTCAATTTTGTGTTGCTTAAATTGCGTCTATAATCGTTAACGTCTCGTACTGCACCAAGCACATTACCGTTGAACAACGAACCGCCTTGTTCAATCAGACGTTTGCCCGACACAGTGTATATGTTACCAAGGTACAATCGCGTAACTGCTGATTTGACTTTGTCTGTACCAAATGCAACAAGTTGCTCTGCTGCGTTTGTAAAAAATCCTTTCTTTTTGTTTGTCGATTTGGAAGTTGTATTTTCTATATTATAAGTCATCAACTCTTGCTTGAACTGCCTGTGTCGAAGTTCAGCTGTTTTTTCAGTTGGTGCTGTTCTATGAAATACATCTGATAATATAAAATCAGAAACAAAACGACCCATAAGAGCATTGTATGCTTCCTCATATATATTACTATATCGAATTACTAATTTATGTTTAATATTAAAAGGATTTTCATTAGATATATTTTCAGTTGAATATGATTCAGCAATGTCTATTTCACAGCCACGCAATTCAAAATATTTATAAGACGTTGTATCTTCACTCAGCGGTTCTTCAGTTGAAGAACTTGCACCCATTTTCTTGCTTCTGTTTATCGAACGAATAGGTACGTTTCCGATGTAAACACCCATATTAAACTTACGCAAATTCGCTGGTATAATTTCTTTTTTCTGTATTTTAGAAAAACACGCTGCTTTATATGCATCAAGCATGGTTGAAATTCGCGTATCAATAGAATCATCAAGCAGCCCTATCTCCAGTTTATAAGGTGGCAATGGGCTGCTGCTTTCGTCATATTTCCATTTACCATCTTTGAAGTTTTGCAAACCCTCGCTTAATCCCGTCAACGTCTGAAAATACCACGGTGATTTAACATTAATATCAGATAACAGCTCAAGGAATGTATTGAGATATTGTGCTCGTTCATACTCGCCATTGGCCAATAAAAACCACAATGCTGAATTGTTGCCATAACCTGTCTCAGCATTCATAGTATTCTTGGCTTCTTCCTCAGATTTTGCTGTGACACCGCCAAGCAATCCACCCTCAAAAGAATCGCCCTCGGAACCCGAAGCATCATCGAAATAAAACACAAGCTTAAAAATGAAAGCGCCTGGTTGGTCATATTTATCATTGCGGTCATAAACATGCCTAAAATTATAAGCATTCACTGTTGACAGCTCGCCCGTTGATATTTCATTTTGTTGAGCAAATGAATTACGGATAGTGCGGTATGATAATATATTATTTAGATTATTTTCTGGGTTCTCTTTTTTACCGATAACGGAATCTAATTTTACAGCCATCTTTTTTATATATAATTAATCTATTCTTCCGTGACCTTATCATTCTTTGTTAGTCGCAACTTATAAGACCACTTGAACGAATTATTAAAATTTTCAAAATCTATTATAGTTCCAAGTATCAGATATTGGCCTGACACTTGTTTGTTAAGCACAGGCTCATTTGCGGAATTTGTCTCCGTTTCGCCATTTTGCTCTTGTACTGAATGAAGCACTGCGTTATAATCATACCAAACAAAATTGACTCTATCTCCACGTTCCAAATCAAGCACAGGTTGAGACAGTTCAACCTCAATCATATTAGTAGTAATTTTCTTTCTAAACGTAGCATTACAGTGCGCTTGTGCATATCGGTTGAAATCTTCAAACTGCTCACCGCAATATTCATATCTATACATCATTGTTTCGTCATAATCAGAATCAGCAAGCTGCAGTTGGTCTATTTTTCTATTAATATAATTATAAGTATCTAATAGTCGATTGTCGCCTATAAGCACAATGTCACCACCTTCACCAACAATACGCATGTTCTTAACATAAAGAGAACAGTTGTGGTAAAGCGTTGAATTAGTCAAACCAGGCAGTTCAAAGGGTTCTTGCTTTGCACGGGTGTCCTGTAATGCTGACGGCAATGCTTTAATTTTCAGTCCTTTGTCAAAGTCATTATAACGCGAGTATAAGTCTTCAAATATAAGATTGTTTCTAAAGTCAATCCATGCATCAGGTATTATTGTTGCTTCACCACCTTCTTTTGTTACTTGCTGTAACAAATCGACAAGCGACATGCTTGAAGCATATATCCAACGTTTATCGTTTGTTCCTTTGACATTAGACGCAAAACCGAGTTGCAGTTGATTGCTGACTTTATCAAACAATTCGTAAGTTGTTATTTGTCCGTACGATTCAAGTCGCGTATCATACAGTCCTTTGCATTTATAGACGCAATGGCAAGTCACATAATTGCCTGTTATGTCAACACTGTCCATTATAAAGACAATATTTATCTTACGAGCCATATTATCAGCAGCAGGCACAAGTTGTATTTGAACGTCAGTATTCTTATCAAATTTATCGAAGCTTTTGATATATCCGAAACTATCATTGAACTTAAAAACGCACTCAGGTATAAACCCAGTCGATTCAAGGTGGAAAAATACAACGTCCTCGGCGCGAACTGTCAAATTGCCAAATCGTATCAACGGAGCAAGTATGCCGTTCACATGGGTCTGTGGGTTTTCTGAGACATTGCCAGCACCTTCGTCAGCTGCAGGTTCAAGCAGCACATCGTATATCGGTGGCAATGTGATATTAGGGTCTCGGACAACAGTTATCTTGCTCATTATTAGTATTTATATATATATTAAAAAATAGAGTTGGCGCACCAATCGCCATAAATTTATATATAAGATATGTTATATTATATTAAGAGAAATCATATATGCTTCTACGGCAAGTTGCGATAATTTGTTCGGTTATATCTCAATGGTTAAAAATTGTTAAAACATATTTATCATGGTGAATTTTTAACAGAAGTTTTATAATGACCTTATATTAATAAAATTTGTGTTAAATGCTATGAAAAAGAGTTTGAAACAACGTATAATAGACAAAAAGTACGATATATTACTTTATTTATATTATGGTTTATCAACCGCAGTATTATATGAGGTACTTATAAGCTTTATGAAAATTATAATGAAGAACTGATGTTTACAAAGTTTGGTTTTTCTCGCATAAATGAGAAGCATTGGCAAAGACAGACGCAGCAACAGGCACAGCAAGTTATAATCAACGGTCAACCTGTTCAAGGTCCTGTACAAACCATGACTGTTGATATAGTTCAATTGCCTGATGCTATTATTGAGAGCCAAGATGGTTCAACAGAAAATAGATTGGGCTTTAGAATTTCAATCAATGGTACGGACCAGATTGACGCGTATGTATCAACGCCAGAAGAACTGATGAAGGACTATTTTAATATTTAATTTATATAATATATGAGCCTAAGAAACGGACTGGGTGACAGAATGAAGAAAAATTATGAGCTCGTGAATGATATACGGCTTGTTCATAGGACACCTGTTATTGTACGAATTGACGGAGTAGGTTTTTCTAAGTATACTAAAAACTTACACAAGCCGTTTGATAGCACTTTGTGTGAAGCGATGCAACATACCGCTATGGATTTGTTGATGCTTATACCTACTTGTAAGTTCGCTTATACACAATCAGACGAAATCAGCCTGCTGCTTATCGATTATGATAATATAAAAACAGATGCCTGGTACGGCAATTCTGTACGCAAGTTGACTTCTGTTATTGCGTCTCTTGCAACCAGAGAGTTCAATCAGAGTTTTCAGTTGATTCGAGCGCGTGAATCACAATTTTGGCCAGGCGGAGCGATTTTTGATGCGCGAGTTTTCAATATTCCTGAAGCAGAGGTTGCAAATTATTTCATTTGGAGACAGCGCGATGCTATCCGTAATTCAATTCAAGCGTGCGGACATACGTTATATACACAAAAAGAATTGGAACATAAGAATACTGATGAAATCAAAAAGATGTGTGCAGCAAAACACCTCTATTGGGACGACATTCCAATAAGCAATCAGCGAGGTGTCGCAGCATACAAAGACGGAACAAACGGTTATATATCTGATAAAAATATTCCGCTGTTCACTGAAAATAGAGAATATATAGAAAAATATATTCCAAAGCAGTGAATTTATTTAAGTTGGTTTTATAATCATATATATAAACAAATAAAATCAAACAAAATGGAAAAGTATAATTCAAAGAACACTCGTCTCGACAATCGCGGTTCATATTACAAAGCAAAGACGTATTTCCTTATCGATAAGGTACGTAGCATAATGTTTGTGGCAAACATTGAGCGCAACCCAGTAGGCAATTGGGCTGTCACTGAAAGCGACATACTTCTTTATGAGCCGGCAACTGGGTCTGTTATTATGCCTGCAGGCAAAATTTTCGATTCTGTTATAAAAATTGATGACGAAACAAACCCAAGTGAGATTAGACGTATTATCACCAGAGCTTATGACGCGTTTATAATTGACATACTTAACGCAGTACATAACAGCGACTGTGAACAGATAGCAACTGATTTTACAAACGAATTGCAGGAATTTCTTGAAAAGTATCAATGTAAACTCGAAACTGACACTGCAGAACGGTTTAACCTCAATGTTGTTATTGACGGCAAAATTGTACCAATTGCACAACATGATGGTTATGGCTTCAGTTTCATAAGATAAATATTATTAAATAAAAACATTTGCTATGTTGGTAGGCGATACGATAATAGGCAAAAAGTATATAAAAATAGATTCTAAAGAAATCACTCTGGTTGTTGACACTAAAAACGATAAGGGTTATAAAACCTTTGAATTTGTCAACAAGTATACCATGATAAGAGGCAAGTTAATATACAAGCTTTCAAATATTACATTTGATGGCAAGAAAATAACAGAACTTGACTTGCTTGAAGGTGGTAAATTGCCATACACAGGTGATGAATTAAAAGCTATATATGATATTTTCAAAGCCAGCATTGAAGAGGGTAAAACCAAATGTCTCAATTATTCAGAAAAAATTAGAGCAGATAAAGTAAAAGAGACAGTCGAAAAAGTTCTCAAAGAAACGGGCTTGGAAATTTTGTACATTAACGGTCAAGGTCTTGTAATCTGTAACCATGGTTTGAAAGTTATTGAACCTTTGTTTTAAGCAAAACAATAAAAGATAAATGAAGGTGGTAAATTTACCACCTTTGTTTTTATAATCACATATAACAAATCAAACATTAAAAAGTCATGGGAAAGATTCTTGTAGCAAAATTAGATAAATATATAAATAAAATTCAGGACGAGGGTATTAGAAATATCACTCGACAAATTGTCAGCAACGCCGATGACATTCACGCAGTAAAACCTGCTTCTTCAACAGGCAAATATCACCCAGTATCTGATTTGGGTGAGGGTGGATTGGTTCGACATTCTGTACTTGTTGCTGAGATTGCTGATACGATGTGTCTCCAGTTTGCGAACAGCGAAACAGGTGAGGGCATGCTTGAGAGAGACATTATTTATGCCGCTGCTCTTGTTCACGACTTACATAAATATGAGGTCGGCAACGAATATTCGCTAAAGAATCATGCCGACAAAATGAGTGAAGATATTAGAGCGCTTGCTGTGTCTATCGACAATGAGGACACTAAACGCAGTATTAATCTTATTGCAGATTGCGTGCTAACCCACATGAGTCGTTTTGCTAAGAAAGGACATGCGCAACCAACGACCCGAGCACAAGCTATCGTTTCTGCTGCTGACCTTGTTGCTGCAAGCAAAGAGTTGCCAATTCTGATTGAAGATTTTACTCGCGAAGCACAAAACATTATAAAGAAAGACAAATAATGAAGCGTACAAAATTTACATTGGATTTTGCTCACAAAATTGCAAGCTTGAAAATGTCGCTTGATTCTCTGACTTGTGACCGTGATGGTGGTTTCACTGATTCAGAAATAGAGCATATACGAGAAGAGTTAGAGAAAATAAGAATGTATATATCTAAAAATATATGATGACTTATCTTACCTTAATTGCCGCAAGGTTGTTCACATTAATAACAATCTTTCTACGAAGCATAATCGGCATTTGGCTGCTGGCCTCTTCATTACAACTGTTGGGCGTTGAAGATATAGTAGGTTTCAGTGTACACTTCAGGTGGGCGTATGTATTCATTTTGTTTAGTTGCGCATATATCGCGCAAATCTTCAAAATAAAAATCAGTCCAAAGGAAGATGCAAGCACGCTTGTAACCAGCAAACCTAATCCTTATTTGCTTTAATGTATGTTAGATTGTATAGAAATATTATATGCTAAACTTTTGTTGGACGAACTTGAGCTTCTTGAAGTTAAAAGTGATGTAGAAATCGACAAGCAGCAGAGTTCTGAATATGATGTCAACGCAAAAGAATACACACAATATTTGGAAGAGTTATTAGGAGATGACTTGAGCGATTGTCTTTAAGTCATGCGAGTGAAATATAATGTTTAATTTTGTTTGTTTGAGTGCAGGGCGTGAGTCCTGCTCTTTTTGTTTTTTGTAGTACAAAAATGTAAATCATCTTGAAACACACCCAGATTAGTTATACAGAAGGCTTCTGGTCTTATGAAGTTAAAGAAATGATAAATGTATCAGTTTCAGTGGTGATAGGACCAGAAGCCTTCCAGATAGCCTTAACAGCGATGTGCTATTTTTATTGTGTTTTGAGTAAATTATCTGAACAAGTTTTATATTGACATATCAAACAACTAAACTTGAACAAAATGAAAAATTCAGTTGAACAGCAAGCATATAACATTGCATTTCGCGCATTACTTAGAAACGGTTATCCTAAATGCGACCTGCGCACGAAAATTGGCAAAATGACGCTTAATTTCTATAATAAAATGAAAAGTGACACAGTGTATGTGTCTTTTGCGGTGGACGCACGTGCTAAGAGAAATGCCCGCTTTGAAAATAGACGTTATAAATTTACAAACATTCTCGATTGCGGAATGACAAAAGATTATATAACTTGTAAAAGAGCAAATGCTTTAGATTGGGTAGAAATTTATCCCGACCGCATGGCTGTTGGCAATCGTAATCACTGGGCACATACAGAACGCGACCGCAAAATATTGAGCGTACTTTCTAAATATAAATAAACGGACAAGTCAACATATTTTTATATAAATAAATTAATTATATATTATGAAGAACTTGCGGCGTTTTGTGACTGAAGGTGTTGTTAATAGTAACAAGCAGTCAAAAACAATGGAAATACACCCCATAGTTACAATAGAAACGAATATAAAATACCATCAAGCAGACATGCCGTCGAGTTGGAACGCGAAACGATTTGAGCAGCGTTTTATTGAAACAGTAAAGAACAATCTTGATGGTCGTTATTACTCGTCTTATAAATATTTTGATGTTGTATTTCAGCTGAACCCACGCTCAGGCAAAACACGAGTACGATTTATCATGGACGGCAATAAAGGTGTCGATGAGATTACGGCATTCGATTTTGAATTTGATAACTTGGGTATTATAGATGATGATACAGTGGTAACACCAGGAATGTCAAAGCGAGAATTTTATGATACAACAGAAGAAAGCAAATTAACGGAAGAAATATTGTTAATGCTTATTGATAATGCATTGAATAATATATAATATATATTTATGAAGAACATTACATCATTTATTGCGGAATCTACAACACGAGCATATTCTCAAGAAATCATTAAAGTATACCCTGAGGTTAAAGTCAATGTTGTTATAAATTATTTTTCGGCGGATATGCCAAAAGCTTGGAACAAGCGTGCTTTTGAGAACAGATTACACGAAGCAATAGGCGCTGGTCTGTCTGACCGTGAATATACGCATTATAACTTTTTTGACGTTACTTTTAAGCAAAGCAACACCGCAGGTGCAACAGATTTAGTTTTTACTATGAAGAGCACAAATGCGCCAAGTATAAAAGAACTGCAACCCATCACATTTTCATTTTTCACCAATGGTATGATTGCAGTTGAAAGTATAAACAAAACGAATATCACTTCACCAAAGATATACAATTGGCTTCAAGGTGTAGACGACATATCGGAAGATTTGATTGCGGATATTATTGAGTTATATCTCAAAGACGTTTTGCACTAATCAATAAATATAATTATAAAACTATAAATAAGGCGCTCGTATATAGGCGCCTATTTTTGAGTGAATTTCAACAATCTTTAGTTTATATTGTTTTTATATATTATAACAGGAATAAATCATGAGGATTAACAACATTAAAATCTACGACTTTAAGTCGATACGTTCGCTTGAGCTCGATTTTGATAATGAGCTTCGCGGCTTATGGAAACTTGGTGGCAACACAGGTGCAGGTAAAACTTCTGTTGCTGAGGCAATAATATTTGGCCTATTCGGTGATGTAAAGGGTAAAAAGAAAGAGACACTTATCAGGTGGGGACAGCCATCGGCAAATGTGACGCTTGAAGTCATAAGCAAAGGGCACAAGATAAATATTTCACGTACCATCGGTAAAAAGGCAAATATATCTGTGCTTGTAGATGACATACCGATGGAATATACCAACAAATCAGACATTCAAACACAACTTGAAACTGATTATTATGATATAAGTCGCATAGGTTTGGAAACTTTATGTCTTATCTCATTCAACAACTTTAAGTCATTGATTAGAATGACCGCTGCTGAAACGCGTGAGTTTATCGATAAGACAATTGGTACTTGTATCTTGACGGAGTACACAAATGTCATTAAGAACAAAAAGAAAGAGCTGCTCGTTGAAGTTGACCGATTGACTAATGAAATGAATATAGTAATCGGCAAAATTGACGAAATAGAGAACACAAAGAAGCAAGTTACAGATGATAATATAGATGA
>Ga0265298_10011206_pt1 | contig 10517 bp, 8 predicted proteins | sample AusTroGonzalo_MG_3_FD_193486 | JGI IMG/M metagenome (GOLD analysis project Ga0265298, IMG submission 193486) | Bovine rumen microbial communities from tropical cattle in Woodstock, Queensland, Australia - Gonzalo_01 | ecosystem: Host-associated > Mammals > Digestive system > Stomach > Rumen ... | reverse complement strand
AATTTATCGGCTTTTTTGTCTCAAACACGGTAATCATCCGTAAATTTGCGGAATGAAGGCTGCGAAGCTTCAAATTTCATATTTTTAGTAAAAATGACCACATTCAGCCCGAAAATGAATATTGAAAAACAGAAAAATGCAAAAACTTCAAAAAACCGCTTGACAAATCCGAGAAAGGGGGGTATAATACAAACATCGGAGGCAAGGATGTCATGAGTTCGGCTCATATATCCTGTCTCCTTTTTTATTCATATTTCATTAAATGGCAATGGTGTCGTAGAAGCGTTAAGTGCTTTTCGGCACCTTTTATTTTTTTGGAGGCGATGCATTATGGATGCTGACAATAACATCGAGACAAGCAGGTAATAAAATAAAACTGTACCAAACATCTGAAAGAGGGAATTTATATGACAGTCGAATTTTGGTTCCTGATCGGAGCCGCACTTGTTTTCTGGATGCAGGCAGGCTTTGCAATGGTGGAGACGGGCTTCACCCGTGCGAAGAACGCAGGCAACATCATAATGAAGAACCTTATGGATTTCTGTATCGGTACTGTGGTATTCTCGCTGCTGGGCTACACGCTTATGATGGGCGAGGATGCACTGTTCGGTCTTATCGGTATCCCGAACATGGATATGTTCACACACTTCAAGGAATTTATCACAAGCCCTGCTGACGGCAGCTTCACAGGTGCTTCCACATTCGTATTCAACCTGGTATTCTGTGCTACCACCGCAACTATCGTTTCCGGTGCTATGGCAGGAAGAACAAAGTTCTCCAGCTACTGCATTTACTCGGGTATCATCTCCCTGATCGTTTACCCGATCGAGGCTCACTGGATCTGGGGCGGCGGCTGGCTCTCTCAGCTCGGCTTCCACGACTACGCAGGCTCCTGCGCGATCCACATGGTCGGCGGTCTTGCTGCTCTGGTCGGTGCGATCTTCGTTGGTCCCCGTCTTGGCAAGTATGAGCGTGACGAAAAGGGTAAAGTCATCAAGGTAAACGCTATCCCCGGTCACTCAATTACACTGGGCGCACTTGGCGTATTCATCCTGTGGCTGGGCTGGTACGGCTTCAACGGCGCTGCTGCTACAAGCGTATCCGAGCTGGCTTCGATCTTCATGACTACAACTATCGCTCCTTCCGTTGCAACAGTAGTTACCATGATCTACACCTGGATCAGAAACGGCAAGCCTGATGTTTCAATGTGCCTCAACGCTTCCCTTGCAGGTCTTGTAGCTGTAACCGCAGGTACTGATGCATTCGATGCTATCGGCGCAGCAGCAGTTGGTCTTGTATCCGGCTTCCTGGTAGTATGGGTAGTTGAGTTCCTCGACCTCAAGCTCCATATAGATGACCCCGTCGGCGCAGTCGGCGTACACTGTGCAAACGGTATCTGGGGTACACTTGCAGTAGGTCTGTTTGCAACCCCCGATGCACCCGCAGGACTTGAAGGCCTTTTCTACACAGGCAAGTTTGAACAGATGGGCAAACAGCTCATAGGTTTTGCAACAGTTGCAGCTTACGCTGTACTGATGATGATCATCACATTCGCTATCATCAAGAAGACACACGGACTCCGCGCCTCTGCAGAGGACGAGATCATGGGTCTGGATATCTCCGAGCACGGTCTCCCCAGCGCATACCCCGACTTCATGCCCTCCGTACACAAGTACACCACCTACGAAGAATATGCAGACGCTACCGTTGTTACGGGTGAGACACCCGAGGCTGAGGCTGTACCCGTACAGAAGCTCCCGAGCTTTGTTGAAGAGGGCAGACCCAAGCTCACAAAGGTCGAGATCATCTGCAAGGAGGCTAAGCTCGACAAGCTGAAGAACGCTATGACCAAGCTTGGCATTACCGGTATGACGGTATCCCACGTAATGGGCTTCGGCACACAGAAGGGCAAGCCCGAGTATTACAGAGGCGTACCTGTTGAAGTAAACCTTATGCCGAAGGTACAGGTTGACATCGTGCTTGCTAAGGTACCTGTAAGAGACTGTATCGAGACTGCTAAGAAGGCTCTGTACACAGGTCATATCGGCGACGGCAAGATCTTCGTTTACGATGTTGAGAATGTTATCAAGGTAAGAACAGGTGAGGAAGGTTTCGATGCATTGCAGGACAGTGCAGACTGAGTTCACCGTCTGAAAAGTATGTAATATAAAAATCAGAATACCCCTTTCGCGCAGAAAAAGTTTAAAGCGCGGGAGGGGTATCTCTTTGTTCAGGGGGGCTCTCTCCTTGACATAAAAGCGCGGTGCTGATATAATCAATAGTAGTGAAAATCTGCAAAGATGCGGAGCTGATGACATGAGAAAAGCTGTGATAGGTATACTCGCGCACGTTGACTCGGGAAAGACAACTCTTTCCGAAGCGATGCTATACAAAAGCGGAGCCATACGCAAACTGGGCAGGGTGGATCACCGCGATGCCTTCCTTGATACTGACCCCATAGAGCGTGACAGAGGCATAACCGTCTTCTCAAAACAAGCGGTGTTCTCGTGGGGAGATACATCTTATACTCTTCTTGATACTCCGGGGCACGTTGACTTCTCGGGAGAGACTGAACGCACCCTTTCCGTGATAGATGCAGCAGTGCTTGTCATCAGCGGTACGGACGGTGTACAGAGCCATACGGAGACGCTGTGGAGACTTCTGAAAAAGTACCGCATACCCGTGTTCGTGTTTATAAACAAAACCGATATGCCGAATGCTGACAAGGGCTTTGCGCTGAGGTCTGCTCAGGCGAGGCTCAGCGAAGGCTGTGTGGATATGACACGCCCCGATGATGAACTTGCCGAGTCGCTCTCGGTGGTGAGCGAGAGGCTCATGGAGGAATACATCGGGAACGGCACCGTCAGCGATGACAGCATACGCGAGGCGGTGAAGTCGGGAGAGTGTGTGCCCTGCTATTTCGGCTCGGCACTCAGACTCACGGGGACGGAAGCTCTGCTTGACGGGATCACGAAGTATATAACAGTCCCCGAACCGAGGGAGAAGTTCTCGGCGAGGGTATATAAGATCGCTGATGACGGTTCGGGCGCAAGGCTTACGTTCATGAGGATAACGGGCGGCAGGCTTGCGGTGAGGGATGCTCTTACATACACCGATCGCAGCGGAGAGGAACTGACGGAAAAGATCAGCCGTATAAGGATCTACAGCGGAGAAAAATATCAGAACACCGAATGTGTCGAGCAGGGAGAAGTCTGTGCTGTGCTCGGTCTGTCGGGATGTTATGTGGGACAGGCACTCGGGGCAGGCGGCGGAGAGTTCGTTCAGCTGACGGAGCCTGTGCTGAGCTGTTCCGTAAAGCCCCCGGAGGGCGTTGACGATCACACGATGCTGAAAGCTCTGCGCATTATGGAGGATGAAGATCCTGCACTGTCTGTTGGTTACAACGAGCAGACGAGAGAGATATCCCTTATGCTCATGGGTGAAGTTCAGGGTGAGATCGTAAAGAGGATACTTTCGGAGAGGTTTGGTATAGAAGCTGAGTTCGGTGAGGGAAGGATAGCATACCGTGAGACTGTTGCATCCTCTGTTGAAGGCGCAGGGCACTTTGAACCCTTGCGTCACTATGCCGAGGTGCATCTGAGACTTGAACCTCTTCCGAGAGGGAGCGGACTGGAATTTGCCTCCGAGTGCAGCACAGATCAGCTTGCACGAAACTGGCAGAGACTGATACTCACCCATCTGCGTGAGAAAGTCCACAGGGGAGTGCTGACAGGTTCACCTGTTACGGATATGAGGATAATACTCACCGCAGGAAAGGCACACCTGAAACACACCGAGGGAGGAGATTTCCGCCAGGCGATATACAGGGCTGTGCGTCAGGGACTGCGTTATGCGGAGAGTGTTCTGCTGGAGCCTTACTATTCTTTCAGGCTGGAGATACCGCCTGTTAATGTGGGCAGGGCACTGACCGATCTTGACAAGATGGGCGCTTCGGTATCGTCCCCCGAAACAGACGGTGAGATATCCGTTATAACAGGCAGAGCGCCTGTATCGGCACTGAGATCATACCATACGGATGTGGCATCATACAGTAAGGGACTGGGCAGACTGTACACCGAGGCAGACGGTTATGACATCTGCAAAGATCCCGATAAGGTCATCGCAGAGACAGGCTATGATCCTGACAGCGATCTGCGCAATACTGCCGATTCGGTGTTCTGTTCCCATGGGGCAGGACACGTTGTACCGTGGAACGAAGCCAATGCACTTATGCACGTCAGCACCGAGCCCGCACGCTCGGCTGAGGAGGAAGCGGAAGAAGTGCGCGAGAGGGCAGACAGCTTCGTCAGAAGGGCAGCAGATGACAAGGAACTCATGGAGATATTCGAGCGGACCTACGGAAAGATCGACCGCAGAAAAGAGCAGGCTATGCATACCCCGAAAGAGCAGAGGACAGACCGCTCAAAACCCCGTGCGGTACCCAAGGGGCCTCTGTATATGCTTGTGGACGGATACAACATAATCTTTGCGTGGCAGGATCTCAAAAGACTGGCAGCGAAAAGTCTTGATCTTGCCCGTTCCGAGCTTATCAACAGGCTTGCGAACTACAGAGGCTTCATGCAGTGTGAACTCATAATAGTGTTCGATGCCTACAGGGTCAAGGGAGACATACGCCGCACCGAGGAACACAGCGGTATAAGCGTTATCTACACCAAGGAAGCTGAAACTGCGGACACGTTCATTGAGAGGACGGCACATCAGCTCTCAAAGGAATACCGTGTCAGGGTAGCTACCTCGGACGGACTGGAGCAGATCATAATAATGGGCGGCGGAGCACTGAGAGTTTCGGCATCGGAATTTCTTCTTGAAGTTGAAGCTGCCGAGAAAGCCGTAAAAGAGATCATCGCAAGGCTTTGATCCTGTGCGGTGATGATACAAAAAAAGACCGCAGCACTTGTATGGGTGCTGCGGTCTTATCTTTTATTTGCTGTACTGCATCCTCATAAGGATCTGTTTGTCATCAAAGACGGGATCGTCTGATCCGACACCTATGAAGTCCTTGCCGAACATATCAAATATATTGCCCTTGAGGGTGAACTCGGGCAGTCTGCCCAGGATATGTTCACCGTCGCAGAGAAGTGAGGTCTGCACGGGAGTGATGTACTCACCTTTTTCGTTGAATCCGCCGCCTTCAGCCATGACCGGCACAACAGTGAGTCTGCCGTCCAAGAGCTCTTTGACAGTTTTGTCGCTGCGCTCTATGCGGAAATTCAGGAAGCCGTTGTTCGGAATATCAGCCATATTCATTCTTGCGCTTCCTGTGTGGGGAACGCCGTATTTATCTGCGATGCGCTTGTCGGCATACCCCGAGAGCAGGACTCCGTTCTTGATATAGGTGTATTTGTCATCGGGGAGCATAACGCCCTCGCCGTCAAAGAACGTAGTGAACCAGCTTTCCTTGTCGGTGACATCGTGGGTGAGGGTGAAGCTGTCGGCGAAGACCTTCTCACCAATCTTTCCCGAGAGCAGAGAAGTGCTGAGGGATAAGTTCTCGGCATCAAGGAACTCATACAGCTTACCGGTGTAGCCGTAATACTGATTCTGTATTATCAGTTCCTCGGGGAGCTCCACTCTGTTTGTAAAGTTTGTGAGAAAGTTATCAGCCATAGCCTTGAACTTCTCAAAATCGTACTGCCTTTTGTTGTAACTGAGCCAGCCGTCTGCGATGTCCTTGCTGTCCTTGTGCCTGAAAGTGAAAAACGCGCCGAGCCTTGCATCGGTATTGGAGACATCAAGTCCGCAGTCGTTTTCCATGGCATCGGTGCTGCGGAGGGTAGAAATTTTGCCTCCGAATGAGAAATCGGGGTGGTGGGTCCTGAGATAGTCAATGATTTCGCGTGCGATATCCATAAGCTCCTTGTCGGAGTATTGGGCTTCTGATTTATCCCTGTGACGGGAGCCTGTTTCAAGAGCAAATTTGTAGGGACGTTTGAGCGCCAGGTTTTTCTCTGCCTGTTTAAAGCCCTCAGCTTCATCGACGTTGCCCTGGATGAGCTGTATGCCTGCATACTCGCCGTCATACACACGGAAGGAATACTCGCTGCGTGTGTCTTTGTTGAATGACTTGAACTTGGTCTCTTGTATCTGTACCTCGCTGTATGAAAAATGAGATGTGATTTTTTCTTTATTCATTTCAGTGCCTCCTCAGTTGACGTTCAGCGACTTGACGCGGATAGTGGGGCCTGCATCCGAAACGGGCATGGACTGTCCCATTTTTCCGCAGGTGCTGATATCGCAGAACTCAAGGTCATTGCCGACGGCATCGATATTGAAAAGGGTCTGGAAGACAGTTCCCGTAACAACGTTTACTCTGAGCGGTTCTGCGATCTTGCCGTCCCTGATGCGGTAGCAGATCGAGGGCTTCATAGTGAAAGTTGCCTGACCCGTGCCGTAGATGACATCATAGACATAGATGCCGTCCTTGACCCCTGCGATGATATCCTCGGGAGAGGTGTCGCCCGCATCCATGTAGGTGTTTGTCATACGGACGATAGGTGTATAGCCGAAGTCCTGAGCACGTGAATTGCCTGTCAGCTCCTCGCCGAGGGTGGCTGCGGAATTGGCATCGTGAAGTCTTCCCGTGAGCACGCCGTTCTTGATGAGCCATGTCTCTTTGGGAGCTGTGCCTTCGTCATCGTAGGCTATATATCCGCGGTGGGGGAACATATCTCCGCTGTCGCAGATGGACACGAGATCCGAGCCGACCTTCTTGCCCATTACCCACTCATCGCGGAGGGTCTGGTCGTTGAGCATAAAATCGGCCTCGCTCTTATGGCCGAAGCTCTCGTGGGTGAACATACCCGTGACCGGAGGTGCAAGCACGCAGACGTAATCACCGGGGGTAACATCCTTGGCGTTCTTTGCGTAGTCAAGATATCTGTCACGCTTTTCGATGACTTCCTTCTCGTGACCTTTCAGCTTATCAAAATCCACGAAGCAGAAATGCTTTCCGCCCGAATAGGGAACGCCGTCAACCACGAAGTCATACCCTACGCCGATATGGCACTGCTGGAAGTCCTGAATTATCTCGGCACCCTTACTGGAATAGAACTCCTTGATAAAATGTCCCTGATTGTAGTTTACATACCACTGCTTTACCTCGGAGATGCTCTCATCTATACAACCTTTTATATAGTTCTGCACGAGTTCTTCGCGCTGTTCGCGGGTGACATTGCGGTTGTCGATCACGCCCTCGAGACGGAGAGCTTTATCTTTGTGTACCTCATACAGTTTAACGGCAGGGTCATTCAGGATATCGGGGTTCGGCTCGGCAATAGCGGCTAAGCTGTCAAGCTCCTGCTGGATATTGTCGAGGTCATCGGTCACGCCGGTGTACCACATTTTTCCGTCATAGACTCTTACCATTGCGCCGTTTATCGGCACTTCGGTGTTGCTGCGTACTTCGCCGTTATGAACGCTGTAGGATGCTAAGATCTTGCGTTCAATCCGGATGTCGGAATACAGTCCCTCGGGAAATTTATACATTTTATTACCTCGCTTTCGGGTCAGAGATCAGGTTTTATATAAAAATTTTAACCTGTAAATATATGATAACACAGCAGGGCATCAAAGTCAATAGAGTACGCATATACGCGGTATCGGATTAGCAGAAAATGACAAATTCGTCTCGTTATATTTGTGCAAGCTGACACCATAAAAACAAAACCCTCAAATCTAAAGAAATCTTTAGGATTTCTTGATTGTGGATTTTAGGTCCGGGGGTTATGATAAATACAACAAATGAAACGGAGGTTTTGATATGAACGAATTCATTCTTAAAACAGACGGACTTACCAAGAAGTTCGGAAACTTTATGGCAAACGACAGCATCTCGCTGAACATAAAGAAAGGTTCGATCTACGGACTGGTGGGACGCAACGGAGCAGGAAAAACCACTTTTATGAAAATGATCTGCTCGCTGTCCTCACCTACATCGGGAGAGTTTGAACTCTGCGGAAAGAAATATCCTCATCTGGGTTCGGCAAAAGCAAAGGTAGGCAACCTCATCGAAGCACCGGGAATTTATGCCAATATGTCGGCGTATGACAACATGAGAGCAAAGGCTATGCTCATGGGCAAGGCGGACGAAAAAGTCATAAATGAGATCCTTGATACCGTAGGCCTTTCAAAGGCAGGCAAGAAGCACGCAGGAAAGTTCTCGCTCGGTATGAAGCAGCGTCTCGGCATTGGACTGGCACTTCTGGGAGATCCCGAACTTCTCGTGCTTGACGAACCTATAAACGGTCTTGATCCTGCAGGTGTTGCAGAGATAAGAGAGACTCTCCAGCGCCTCAACAAAGAGAAAGGTATCACCATACTGATCTCCAGCCACATCCTCGGAGAGCTTTCTAAGCTCTCCACCGATTACGGCTTCATCGACAAGGGCTCCCTCATCAAGGAGATCTCCAACGAGCAGCTTCTTGCGGACTGTGCAGAATTCGTAAGACTCAACGTCAACGATGTAAACAAGGCAGCATCGATAGTCGGACAGCTGGGTATAAACGGTATCGAGCTTGCGGATAACGGTGAACTTCGTCTGACAGGCTGCATGGGCCGCACCGATGACATAGTCGAAGCACTGGTCAACAACAAAGTAAGAGTATATGAGATAGCAAAGCAGGGCATTGATCTTGAGGAGTATTACCTCAACATGATCAGTTGAAGAAAGGAGCAGTAAAAATGTTTGGTAATATTAATCTTGATATGTTTGTCATGAGAAAAAAGAAGTCGGCGTACATTATCGCAGTACTCATGTTCGGAACGGCAGTCCTGTTCAGTCTGGTAAGCAGGTTCGCTCCCGATGAAGGCGGAAACGTCCCTGTTACCTTTATGGATATTTTCGATTCCTCGATGCATCTGTCCTTTATGCTTCTGGGCATCTTCTATGTGATGTTCCTCGGCTCGGATATCAAGGACGGTTACATCAAGAATATCGCAGGTTCGGTCAGGAGCCGTATGGGATACATCTTCTCCAAGCTGACAGCTGTTGCGGTATACACAATTATCGCCATCGCGGTAACAGCAGTCGGATCCTTCGCTTTCTCCGCACTTCTTCTTGACGGCGCAAAGGGCTTTGAGGCAATGCAGTTCTGCAAGTACCTGGGAACTATGTTCATTCTTCTTATGGGCTTTGCAGCGCTTGTATCCTTCTTCATATTCTTCTTCAGAAGCACCACAGTCTCCATGGTAATGTCAATAATCATCAGCGGATATGTCCTCAACAATCTTTTCTATCAGCTGATAGAGATGCTCCTCAAAAAACTCAAGATCGACTTTGATCTCGGTTATATCTCGGTGAGCAAGCAGATGCTCGCACTCAATGCGGAGTCTGCCGACAAGGAACTGTTTACCGCCTGTGCAGTAGGCATCGGATACATTGTAGTATTTACGTTCCTCAATAAGATAGCAATGAGCAAAAAGGATATAGCATAATTGACATTGAACTCCCCGATGTGATATAATTAGAAAAAAGCATCGGGGAGATTTTTATGGAAAACGAGTACATACTTATAGTGGACGACGATTCGGATATAAGAAATCTCATTGGTATATACCTTGACAATGAGGGATACAAGTACATAAAATGTGACAATGCTCTCACAGCTCTTGAAGTGGTGGGGAACACAAGGGTCGCTCTCATACTGCTTGATGTGATGATGCCCGGAATGGACGGTATCACAGCCTGCATGAAGCTGAGGGAGAAGACAAACGCACCGATAATTTTCATATCTGCAAAAAGCGAGGATATGGATATCGTGAGCGGTCTGATGTCGGGCGGTGACGACTATGTTACCAAGCCCTTCAGTCCCGTACAGCTTATGACGAGGATAAAGGCTCAGCTGAGGCGTGTGCGTCAGTACAGCGGCACACAGGAAACTGTAAAGACTTCTATCGAGTACGAGGACATTACTCTCGATACCGATTCCCATCAGGTGTGGGTGAACGGTACTCAGGCAGAGCTCACTTTCAAGGAGTATGAGATACTGGAACTTCTTATGCGCAACAAGGGGATGGTCCTCTCGATGAAACAGATATACGAAGCGGTATGGCATGAGGAGTTCTATGCGGCAGAGAACACCGTGATGATGCATATCGCCAACCTGAGAAAAAAACTGACTGCCGCAGGTGCCGATAAGGGTCTTGTGAAGACCGTCTGGGGCAGGGGGTATAAAATATGAAGCAGCGCAACGGTAAAGCGCGGCGGTTTGATCCCGTTTATCCTGTCGGAGGATTCATCATCAGTGCATCGGCGGCGCTGCTGATCCTCGGTCTGGGAGGAGTTTTCAGCGATGAACTGAAAGCTCAGAATATCAGCAGGCTTTATATCATGATACCTGCGGGTATCGTTTCCGTTATCGTCTTTTTGCTGCTGATGAAGAAGCTGCTCGGCAAGAAGTTCAGAACGATGAAGAACTACTATCTTATGGCGGCGATCATTGCTTTTGCATTTTCGATAATCGTGATCGACATCGTCTCGCACATAATCAATGCGATAG
>Ga0265298_10011205_pt1 | contig 10518 bp, 16 predicted proteins | sample AusTroGonzalo_MG_3_FD_193486 | JGI IMG/M metagenome (GOLD analysis project Ga0265298, IMG submission 193486) | Bovine rumen microbial communities from tropical cattle in Woodstock, Queensland, Australia - Gonzalo_01 | ecosystem: Host-associated > Mammals > Digestive system > Stomach > Rumen ... | reverse complement strand
CCAGAAACCCGTTTGTTCTTGCGAAAAGGCTCTCAAGGCCGACGTGAAGAAGCTCACTTCCGAAAATGGCAAGCTTGCCAAGAAGCTCGCTGCTGTCGAAGCAAAGGCTAAGAAGGCTGCCACTGTCGCAGCTAACAAGGCTACCAAGCTTTCCGACAAGCTCGCTAAGGCTCAGGAAACCGTCAAGGCTCTCAAGGCTTTCAAGGCTCAGCTCAAGGCTAAGAAGTAATTCGAGTTTTGGTGTGGAGAGTAGGAAAGGCGGTCATCTGACCGCCTTTTCGTTTATTTTCGGTGTGTTTCTAGGAATGAGTCCGTCAATGCTTTCCGCAAATCGTCGCTATCGACCTTTGCGAGAGAGTCGGCAAATTCACCGGGCGGAACCTCGTTGAACTCCCAAGATTCTTCGTAGTCGTCGTGGATGTAGTTTGTAATGCTATCAAGGTCGGCAGTCACTTCGTCACCCATCACGCTTGAGAAGTACTTGTAGCGACCGTCACCGGCATTGGTTACCGCTCCCCACTTCTTTCCGTTGTGGTCGATAAGGTCGACCTGGTTTCCGTTTTCTACAGCCTTCAGACCGGTACCGAGAATCATTGTGTCTACGGCGTCTTTCAAGGCGGAATTGAGCTGTATCTGTACTATGTCTGCTGGCATGTTGTTTCCCTTGTTTGAACGTAGTTTATAAACTGGGGAATAAAGGAAGCATAGTAAAAATGGATAAGAGTGTCAAGAAGAGAGCTTTGAGGGAAGGAGTCGAGTTGCCCAGCGTACTCGCGTTCGGTCGTGGTTATGGTGAACCGGCTGGTCAAGGCGGCATGGACGCAACAACACGGTTTAACCGCATGGCGACTATGTCCGACCCGTATAGCGGAGGCATCAACCCGGTAATGGCTCGCGTAGCCGGGTTCGACCAGCAGAACGCGTTCAAGTACTCGGTAGACCCGAATCCGGAGCTAGACCAGTTCGTCGACACGCTGTTCCTTTACGACCTCGGTCCGGAAGCGACCACCATCAACGGCGAGAATCCGTACAGACTCCTTGAGAAAATCCAGAGCGGAGAAACCATCAATACGCCGTCCATGCCGGCTCCGATGCCTACTGCACAGACAAAAAATACGGAAGCCATCGACGACAGCTTCCTTGACTTTGCATCCATGTTCGGCGAACCGGCTAAAAAGTAGCTCCGCAGTCCGAGTTGTTGAACGCATAGTTGATGCAGTCCATTCCCTCGGAATTGCTTGAATTTCCACGGTCCTCGTCCCACGGCAGACAGCGAGGGCCGTTATTCGTAACCGTACCCGGCTCCATTACGTAGCCGTTGGCAATCATGTCGTAGCGACCGTCTGCATAGCGGACGGCTGTCATCTCGTGGTCTGTTGTAGGAACCGCTTCGACAATCTTGAGGGTTCCGTAGTAAGGCTCGCGTCTCGGCGGAGGGCAAGCCATTCCCGGATAGTGGACTGGGTGCATCAGGTCCGGATGCCTTGCACAGGGCGGAATCGGCATAAACGGTTTTCTCATGGGAACCTCCGATAGTGTGGCGGCAGTGGCATGCACGAATAGCACTTCACCGGAAGGCATCCGTGGTCTGGAGCACACTGGTAAGTGGGGAATATGACCGGGGCTGGGAACCACGGCTCGTTAGGTACGAAGAAGGGATGATGTCCGAGACATCCGCAAGCACAAGCATGGTGGAAGTCCGGATAAAGTCTTGACGGCACGTACTCCCACGGACCCTTCTGTCTCGGCGGTGGCGGACAGCAACAGCCGAACGTGGGGAACGGAGGCTGGTTGGGGATGAAGTAGAACGGTCCGCAAGGAAACGGAGGACGCTTCATGAATGTCGGCGTCTGGTGTACGTGCGGATGCGGTAGGCAACAGCATCCTGGTCCGACCGGTCTGGCGACTGGGTGTCTCGGCGGAAGCGGAGGAACGTTCGCGTATTGGCGTCTGCAAGCACAGGTCATTGTTACCCCCTCGTGCCGGATTTCTTCTTACCCTTGGCAGAGCGCTTTGCCGATACCGGCTTGTTCGGCATCTTCATGATCTGGTCGTGGATGATATGCACGTAGGAATTTCCGCCGAGTTCGGTGTATACCAGATAAAGCTTCTCGAAGTTCTCCTTGTCGTAGTCGCTTATATACCCAAGCTCGTTCGCACGGTTGTAAATGGCGGTGAGCGCATTACGGATAGAAGCGATGGTCGCCTCCTTCATTATCCGTTGCTCGTTTCGGTCTGTCTCGAACTTGGAATAGAGGTCGTCCTTCAGACCGGTGATGAACTGGTTAATCTGGACGATGTTGTTCTCTATCGCGGTGATGCGGTTCCCCATCTCGTTCTTGTTGGTGAACTTCTCGACGAACCACTTTCGTAGCGGACGGATGACACCTACGAGCGTGGCTACGAACGACGTGAACGCGATCAAGAATGCTGAAAATAGCTGGATTGTCTCAGTAAGGTTGCCTAATTCCATCGTGCATATTCCCTTGAAACTTCTTTTGTAAGTTTATACGAAATGATTGACAATGAGGGTGCATAGTGCTATATTTGGGGCAAACATGAGGAATTTATTATGATTTTTATGACAGCTCACATGGATATCCGTAACGTTCCTGACGAACCGCATTTCGCCGTCGCACACTGCATCGCGGCAGACCTCTGCTGGGGAAGCGGTGTCGCCCCGATTATCAACCGCGAGATGTTCGACGCTGAATCCAAGTGCCGCTACAAGTGCTCCACGAACCCGGACGGCGTCGCTAGTCAGCTCAAGGTAGGCGAAATCCTCCCAGTCGTCTCTAATAAGCGCAAAGGCGTCCTTATCAACCTTATCACGAAGCTCCGCTCACCGTATAAGCCGACATACGAAAGCCTTACCGAAGCTTTGCAATCGCTCAAGAATTACGCTTGCATGATCGGTATCACCAAGATTTACATGCCGAAAATCGGCTGTGGTATCGACATGCTCAGCTGGGACGTTGTACAGCAAATCATCAAGGGCGTGTTCTACGATACGCCAATTGACATCATCATTGCCTACAAGGACTAATCATGGCTCTGCTTACTGCTCTAATTAACAGTATCAAACAGTTATTCACGAAGAATAAACAAGATATCAACACCGAATCAACAACGGATGAACAAAAACCAATGTCTCTCGGCGACCGCATGAAGTGGTACGAGTCGCTGTTCAACGGTCACGACTTTCCGGGAAAGTATCCGCAAGCACCGGCGAAGCACGCTGTACGAATACCAGCTGGATGGCCGTTTGAAATCGACGCATACGGCTCGGTGCCGAAGGACTTTTACCCGGTAATCCGCGTGGACGGTCACTGCTTTAGCACGTTCACACGCAAGTTCAAGAAGCCGTACGACCGAACCATCCTCGACGCCATGAAGGCTGCTACAATCGCCTTGGTCGACATGTTCCGTGCCGTGGTCGGGTATACCCAGTCCGACGAGATTACAATCGTGTTGCCGAAGGACTGCGAGCTGTTTGGCAGACACTGCCAGAAGATCGCGTCGCTCGCTTCATCTACTGCTGCGGTAGCCTTCTACGACTGGCTCATCCACGCCGGATATGTGGGAAAGCAACCGGCGTTCGACGCCAGGGTTTTCGGATTGCCTAGCGAGGACGAAGTCGCCAACTGCATCGTATGGCGTGAACGTGACGCAATCAAGAACTCCATCAGCAATGTCGCACGCAAGTTTTACAGCGACAAGGAACTCCACAGCAAGAACAGCGACGATAAGCTCAAGATGTTGTCGGAGAAGGGTTACGACTTCTGGAACCAGACGCTCTCCAGCTTCACTCGCGGCATGTACATTAAGCGTATCGTCGAGGAACGTCCGTACACTCCGGAAGAGCTCGAAAAGCTTCCTCCGTTGCACCAGGCTCGCACGGCTCCGGCTGGAACGGTCACAATCACTCGTTCCAAGTTCATTCCGGTGTACTATCCGCTGATTACCAAGATCCAGAACCTCCCGGACGTACTCTTCCGTTCAGAGAAGCCGGTTCTGAAGGAAGGTTCCAAGCTTGAATACAACTTCGAACAGGAAGGCTATAGCGACCCCCAGGACGTCACATGCTGACCTACTTCATATCGGACTTGCATCTCGACGCGTGGTGTCCCCTTACCACAAACAAGGCTATACTACGCAAGTCGTTCGATGAACTATATGAACGGTACTTCCTTCCGGCGGAAGCCGTTTCAATAGCCGGCGACATCGCCGACGATGATGTCACGTTTCTTGCGTTCTGCAAGTACATATCTGAAAAGTACAAGCATGTCTACTTGGTATTCGGAAACCACGACCTAACCGTAAGGGGTTCGTTCATAGACCTGGACGGGTTCACCCAGTGGAAGACGACCGAGGACAAGCTCGACTACATCAAGATGTATCTGCTCTCCATACCGAACGTGCATCTGCTTGACGGAAACGTCATAGACGGATTCGGCGGTACGATGGGCATGTGCGACTTCTCGTACGACGGATATGAGGGAAGACCCGTAGACACGCTGACGATGTGGCACCGCGACTGGTATGACGGTCGCCACTGGAACTACATGGGGCAGGACCCGCTCGCCATTCTGAAGTCTGAATCCGACAAGATCGATGCCGTCGTCAAGGAAGCTCCGAAGGTAGTGCTAACGCATTTCCTTCCGACACAGCTGGGCATTCAGCCGCAGTTCGTGAACACGTACCGCACGGCGTGGTACTGCTTCGACGGTGCGAAATATCTGGAGCAATTGCCGGAGACCACCATCTGGCAGTGCGGACATACGCATGGCTGTCTCGACACTACCTGGGTGGACAAGAACGGAAAAGGGCATCGCATCATCTGCAATACCCTTGGTCTTCCTCACGAAAATTTTCCGTTTGTTTCCTTCAAGGAAGCGAAGACGTTCCTTATAGACGTCTAGTCGACAGAAACAAGCTTGTAGTTCACGATGCTGTTACCTACCGTGATGCTGATCGTAGTGGTCAGCATCTTTGCTTTTTCTGCATAGGCGTTCTCGACAAGTTCAGCAAGCTTCTTGCCGTATTCCTTGCCTTGCGGGATGCCCATCTCCTTGACCTTGTCGGAAAGAGCCTTCATGTCCGGCTTGTTCTGGGAGAGGAAGCGGGCGATGTTCATCTTCTCGTACAGATAAGCCGGATATTTTATACTAGAGAGAACGTCGAGAACCATGTGGTAGTCTCCTTCGGCGATCTCAACAAGCTTCGACCACTTGTATTCCTCTGGCTTAGTGTTGTTGATATAGCTAAGTGAGTTGCCGTAGAAGTTGAGCATCTTGAATTCCTCACGTGTCGCTACAAGGGCTTCCATAGCGGAAATGCGGAAACCGAGCGATGCACAGATGAACGGAATTACGTTGCTCGTGTTCAGCTCGACGTCGCCGTAATCGATATTCCGGATTGTTACACGGTTCATGTTGTAAATCAAATCCGGAAGACGGTGGTCAGGTCCAAATGACGCGATCGGTACAAACGCCTTGATATGGTTTGTAAGGGTCGTGTTCATCAGTGCTTCAAAGAACGAGGACATGTAATGGCTAGCCTTTTCAGTCGCCGATAGGATTTCCTTACGGATACGCTCGCAAGACACTTTGCCGATAAGTTCGGCGTTATCCAAGATTGCGCCCCATGTAAACGCCTCTATACCGTAGCCGAATACCGTAGAGAAACGGATGGCGCGGAGCATGCGGAGAGCGTCTTCCTTGAATCGGTCGTCAGCCTTGCCGACGGCACGGATTTTCTTGTTCTGGATGTCGTCGATACCGCCGTAGTAGTCAATAACCTTGCCGTCACAGTCCATGCCCATCGCGTTGATCGTAAAGTCACGGCGAGCAGCGTCTTCCTTGAAGGTCTTGGCGAACTTTACGGAATCAGGATGTCTGCCGTCGGTGTAGTCGCCGTCGGTACGGAACTGGGTCACCTCGAAGGCGTGCTTGTCGATGAGCACGAGGATTGTGCCGTGCTTCTCGCCGTTGTTGCTTTCCGTATGGAACTTGTCCTGCAATTCCGGAATCGGCATGTTGGTCGCGATGTCGATATCGTGGATGTTCGCCGAATCGGTCTGCTTGATATAGTAACGAACCATGTCACGTACGCATCCGCCGACGGCGTATGCCTCGTAGCCGTATGACTTGATTCGTCTGATCAAGCCCATTGCGATATTAAGTTCTTCGTTGTTAAACTTTGTGTAGTCGATTTTCATAAGACCTCCGATACAAATATAACTTTTAATTTGTGCCTTGTCAATACTTGATTCCGTTGTATTGACGAAATCACTGCATTTTGCTATATTTCGGCTAAAAGAGGTTTTAATGAACACGAATATTACGCCAGAAACGAAGACGGACTATCCGGTGCATCACGAGGACCCAATCGTGCATCCAGCCGGAGCGAACATCGCCCCGAAAGAATACATGCCAGACGAACCAATTGTCATTGAGGAACCCGATGCTTAGATTTTTTATCGACCTTGAAGGAACGGTAATCGACAGTCTGAAGAGTAGAAACATTCTGAAATTCAACTGCGAGCAAATCCGGAAGTATATCGCTAAACGAGTTGACAATGAGCCTTATATTGTGTCTATCTACACGTGGGGTTGGAAGACTCGCGACGAGATTGATTTTTCTTTATTGAACACGGTCTACCAAGCCATTGGTGTCGACACTTCCCACGCCGGGTCAATTTATGTCAAGAGCGACGCCATCGACTGGATTTGCGACTCCCTATGGGGCAGAATGCAGACGCTCAACCTTGTCAATGAACCGCGTAACGTTGACGACCTCAAGAATTGGCTTCTTCGACCCGGAGCTATGGGTACGTTCGGCTATACAAAGGTTGACGTAGCCAATTACTTTGCCGACAGCCATAACGGAAAGTTCAAAGTTGTACTTATTGACGACCTGGTTACCGAATCCGACGAGTTGCACGTGTTTAACCACCTCGAAGTGGTTAACCCGAACCGTCTCGCAGTCCGCATCGACAACAACATCGACCCGACGGTGACACTCTACACGCCGGACGGACAGCCCGTGGGCGAAATCAAGAATACGTGTGCACTGGACAACGTGCGTGTCCAAATATGCAAGCAGCATCTTACCGGATTCTACTTCATCTACAATGGACAGAAAATCCACATCGACGGAAACGGCAATGTGGAAGACTGGCCGAAAGGATGCTTTTCGTATATCCTCGAAGCAGCTGGCGAACTCCTTGAAAACGCATGGGGATTAGAAAAGCAGATCAATGAGTACAAGAAAAAGAAGGGCATAGCATGAGCACTGTAGCCGTATATCCAGGCTCGTTCAATCCGGTGACAATCGGACACCTTGCCATAATCGGCAAGGCTTCCAAGATTTTCGACAAGGTCATCGTCGTTGTAGCACGGAATCCCGAAAAGGATAGCAAGATTCCATGCTTTCAGCGTCTCGAATGGATTGGATATGCCACTCGCAATATTCCCAACGTTTCTATCGTAGAATTGCCGAGCAACTACTTACTGGTAGATATCCGCCACAAGCTCAAGGAGCAAGGGATTGACGAAGACCCGAACGTTATCATACGCGGTCTCCGCAACGGCACAGACCTCGACTACGAGATGTACCAGCAAATCTACAACGACAAGCTTGCAGACCTCAACCACCACATGGAAACGGTATACCTGACCGTACCGCAGTTCAACCACATCTCGTCCACCAGCTTGAGGTCGGTTGCGAAACTGGCTAGCTTCGAGCGTTTCCGTGATACGTTCGGTTGGATCGAGCCGAATATCGCCGGTATCACTCCTCCCATGACATTTACCGACTATAACGATATCCTCAAGCAGATTTACGAGGCGTATCATGAGTAAGACAAACTTTTACATCCTATCTGGAGAGATGGGTTCCGGGAAGTCTACGGTAGCAAACCACCTCAGCTCTCTCGGTTATCGCGTTATCAAGGCTGACGACGTCGCAAAGTCCGTACTCTATTCCAATTCCGACACATGCAAGACCATTTCCGAAATTCTCGGAAACGATGTATTGTTGAACGACGGTTCCCTTAACCTACGCAAGATCAAGAGCCGGATTTTCAATCCGAACAACCACAAGATGTACCTCGATTTCGAGTCGTACGTCACGGACAAGTTCGGCGATTTCCTCCGCAGAAATGAAACCCCCGGTGCTCCGTACTTCGTCGAGATACCTCCCATCGAGACCTCGTGGAGAATCGTACCTTACGTCTATACGCCGACTGCGTTCTATATCGACGTGGACAAGGATGAACAGCGTAAGCGTCTTTATGGACGCGGCTTGAGCGACAAGGACATCGACGAGCGTCTCGTTTACCAGAACAAGAAGTATATCCAGGACGCGTTCTATACGGAGACTGTGACAGGAGAAGGCTTCGACATGTTCGACGAGCCGTACAAGCGTATCGCCGCCGACATCATTTCCAGACTCTCCGACGAAGACCGCACAAACGTCTTTGTCGACCACATCAAGAAGCTGCCGGAATCCGCAAGGAACGGACTCATTTGCAGCGTTTACAAGACTTCGGCACGCGGATGCAACGGGTGCCCGCTACAGTGCAAGGTAGGTGTATATGCAAGCATCTAATGTCATGTCCGCAATCGCCGGTGCTGGACTTACAGCCGGCATATTGCTCATCTTTCCGACAAAGACGGTCGTCCCGTGCCAGAATGAAATCTACACGGTGTGCCTCAAGGAAGAAAATAAAGGCAAGTGGGATACGAGCTACAAGACGGTGACCGGGAAGAACGAGTGCATGAAGTTCTCGGCTAAGAACTTCGTCATCAACGAGGAGTTCGCATTCACCTACATCACTAACCGGTATAACCCGTCCGAGACATATATCTACAAGGACCTTGAAATAGAAAAGAGCTGGTTCGTCTGTGCCGACTCGGTCAGGGCTACAAACAAAGGCAAGCCAGTCAATCTGCCGGAGGCGAAGTAATGGAAGACGGAGATGATTACGGCATTCCGCGTAATACCAGTACGGCTGAAATTGTTGTAGTCGTACTGTTTCTCATTGCGTTGATTTCAGGCGGTTGGTGGGCAATCGGCGAACGATTAAAGAGCCAAGCTGAAGCTCCTAAACCACCCCCTCCGCCGAAATGCCAGAACGAGCTCGCAATTATATGCGAAAGGTCATTCCGGGTGTCGGACAATTGCAAGGCGTGGAATTTGAACCAGTACAAGGTTAGCAAGCTGTTCGGTGGCGACTACCGCATAGAAAGCCGTACCGTTCTAACCGAAAAGTACACGGTTGAACGTTATATGCTCCGCTCGGTCGACGTCGTCTGTACCGACACTATAGCCGTCCACTAGCACTGCGTTCAGCCTCGGCTGTCCGGATTCTTTCGACAAGTTCCGCTTCGCCGAGGTCGTATCTCGCCATTAGAGCCCAGATGTTCATCGTGATCGATGTAATCAGCTTGTCAAGGCGTGAACGGAATATTACGTCCCAGATGAGTATCGTTGTTGTTTCTGCTGGAACCGGCTTATAGCGGTTCCATATAAAGTTTCCAGCCTTGAAATAAGTGTCGCCATGCTCCGTGTATCGCGTTATCTTTATCAGCCTGACCTTTAACCTTGCAAAATGGGTCGAGACCAGTCTCGACGTATTGACGATATCCTCGGTAAACTGTAACCGTTTCTGAAAGTCAATCGCGTCATTCTTGTTGTGGAATATGGTTGCACGAATCCCGCTGTATAAAAGTTTCCCATTCGGCATCTCGCCGACTACCATGACATCGGTGTTGCCCAGCCGGTACCCTTGTGAAAGGCTCGCCAACGCGTTTATCTTGAATCGACCGGTAACCCACTTGCACACCTTGCTGACCGTCTTTACCGCCGTAAACGCGTAGATGGTGGTAAATAAAAGATCTCGTAGGGTTCTTATACTAAAGTTCAGCTTCATGCCAAAAATATAACAAACATGATGCACAAATTCAAATAATTGCTATATTTGAAACAAACGAGGATTTATATGCACAAGAACAAGAAGAATACGCCAAAATCGCTCAGGAAGGCTAAGAAGCTCAACCTTGCCAAAGAAACCGGACTGCTGGACTTACAAAAGGCACCGCAACCACAACAAAGATTCATTCCCCTGATGACAACTGCCGAGGACATGGCAAAGGCTCTTCTTGAAATAGGCCGCGTTGAAGAGAACTGGCATGAGTCTTGGAAAGGGACGGAGATTACGGCATCCGCATTTATCATCGAAGATACTGTTTTTGAATCGATGGATTTCATTTTGGACGTCAGATTACTGGGTTCAAAGGATTATATAATCGTATTCTCTAACTGTGAGTTTAAGAATGAAAAGTCTCGGCTTGGTGGTTTGCCTCTCAATATTGTCGGTAATCGAAATGTGGTTGTATTTAACAAGTGCAAGTTCTACAAGTCAAATTGGGAAGTCCATACTCCAGGACCTGTCATTGTTGACTCGTGTCAAACATACAGTCAATCGTTCTATTTCGAGTCGCATGGCGAGTC
>Ga0265298_10011203_pt1 | contig 10519 bp, 8 predicted proteins | sample AusTroGonzalo_MG_3_FD_193486 | JGI IMG/M metagenome (GOLD analysis project Ga0265298, IMG submission 193486) | Bovine rumen microbial communities from tropical cattle in Woodstock, Queensland, Australia - Gonzalo_01 | ecosystem: Host-associated > Mammals > Digestive system > Stomach > Rumen ... | reverse complement strand
TATTGACGACTCCACGGTTCTCCTTATCAGAGATGAGTCACGACGCACCCTGTTGTGCCACGAGTTCTTGCAAGTCGACGAGCAGAACTTCTTGCCCACTCTGCCGTAGAATTCGGCGCCACACTCCAGACAGGTGATTTCCTGCTCCTGCATCAGATCGTTTACATATTTCATTGCGATGTCTCCTTTGCGCCAAATATGGGCAAGCGGGACGATATTTCCAAGTGAAATAATAATTATGGGAAAGATTCTTACGTTTCTTTAAAACCACTGTCTTTCCCTTACATAAGAATTCTTGTCCGATGTTTTACATTTCTTAATGAAACCACAAAAAAAGGCATAAAACAACAAAGAAACAGAAAAAAATCCCCATTCTTCCGATGGGAGCTCTGGGAACTGCCTCACACATCGGTTTACTTTGCCGACGGGTCCCCACGTGGTGCGCAACATGATAGGGGGCAGTCAACTAAAATCAATCATCATGGAACAATTAAACAAAGTAGAACTCAGAGGCAAAATAGGAAGTGTCCGCATCGGAAACTTCGGCGACCAGACGGTCGCGCACTTATCAGTCGCGACAAACTATGTATACAAGACCAAAGAAGGCGCTCCTGCGGCTGAAATCACATGGCACAACGTGACCGCATGGAAAGGGATGAGGATGCCTGACTTCAGTTTCCTCAAAAAAGGCACAGGGATATATGTATGCGGCCGTATCAAAAACACGAAATACGTCGCCCAGGATGGCTCTGAGAGGAGTTCGAGCGAGGTTATAGCCAGCGAAATGAGTCTCGTAGAAGACAATCTCACATCCGAGTGTTCATTCTGACCCATGAGGCGCATCATCCTCATATTTGCTTCCCTTATCGCCTCCGCCACGGTCCTGTCCGGGCAGAGGTTCGCCCTGTCTACCAACATTCCGGATTACGCCATGCTCGGCACGCTCAATATCAAAGGCGAAATGGCATTTTCCAGACATTGGAGCATCGGGACCGCAGCCAGGTACAATCCATGGACCTGGCACGGCGGCGATATGGAGAGGCAGATGCAGAACAGGCAGATAACCCTATCCGGAAATGCACGCTACTGGAACTGGAACACCTATGCCGGCTGGTGGCTGGAAGGAGGATTACAATACCAGCAGTACAGCAGGGGCGGAATGATTTCAAGGGACACGGAGGAGGGAGATGCCATAGGAGCCCGCTTCGGACTTGGCTATACTGCACTTCTCAGCAGACATTGGAATCTGGAGATGGGTGCTGCGGGGTGGCTCGGCAGGACCGCCTTCACGCTATACGACTGTCCACAGTGCGGGCAGACGTCCGACGCCGGAGAGAAATGGTTTGTCCTGCCGGACGGACTCCTCCTGGGACTTGTATATATATTTTAAGATGAACAGATTTCTTCTCCTATTCTTATTGATTGCGTATTCCTGCGCATCTCAGCACAAAGTCCGCGAACTTCAGCGGAACGCCTACGAAGCCGGCCTGAGCATTTCGGGCTCCTATGATACCGATTTCGAAGAACCGGCAAAGGACACCGTACAATTCTCCGGACATAAAGGAGACGGCCCCATAATAATGGATGCCGTCCGCAATGAAGACGGAGAAATGGTCGCAACGGACAGGATTCAGGCAGCGGTTGTCACCGCCAGGTTTCACAATATCGCTGAAAGGAAGGGGCAGGTGGATCTTCGTTTCGAAGTGAATATCCCCTCCGGCATGCAGGACAGCCGATGGCAATTGCGCCTGTATCCGGTCCTGACTGTTCCCGGTGAGAGTTCGTATCTGGAGCCCGTAATAATCACAGGAAAAGATTTCAGGGCACGACAACTCAAAGGCTACGAACAGTACCGGAAGTTCCTGTCCACCATCATCACTGACAGCACAGGATTTATCCGAATGAAGACGCTGGAAATCTTCCTGAGGCGCAACATCCCTCAACTCTATGCACTCAAGGATGAGCAGAGGGTCGTAAGTGACGAAGAGTTCTCGTCAATCTTCGGGGTCAATGCCAGGGAGGCGGTCGAGCATTATACACAGCAATGGAAAATACGGCGCAACGAGGCACGTAAATCCCGCCGCAGCAAAATGTTCGACCGTTATGTAAAAGTTCCCATTATCACCGAAGGCCTGCGGCTTGACACAGTCACCACATCGTCCAATGGAGATTTTGTCTACGAATACATCCAGACAATCAAAGCAGCCAGCGGTTTGAAAAAGGCAGACATAACGCTTGAAGGAGAAATCTTCGAAGACGAGCGGAGGATATACACTATCCCGCGGAGTCATCCCATCACCTTCTACATCAGCTCACTGTCAAGCTTGCTGGACCCGTCCGAACACTACATGACCCAGGTCATAGAAAGAAGGGCGGAAGCCAACAGCGCCTGCTGGATAGACTTCGCCGCAGGGCATCACGACATCGATCCGGATCTTGCCCACAATGCCGTAGAGATCGGACGTATCCGCCGTCACCTCACCATCCTGATGGAAAACACCGAGTACGACATCGACTCCATCACAGTCCTCGCGTCATGCTCCCCGGAAGGCCTCTTCCGTGACAACAAGCGACTGTCCCTCAGACGGGCGGAAGCAGTCTCGGGTTATTTCAACAGTTATATCCGTCACTGCCGCGACTCGCTCAACAGTGTCGGCGGCGCCCGGATCGACCTTGACGCCAACGTCACCGAAGCCCCGCAGGAAATTCGATTCATCTCCCGCGGCAACGCCGAAAACTGGCACATGCTGGGAAAACTGGTCAATGCCGATACCCTCCTCACAGCAGCCGACAAGGAGGCATTCTTCAACACCGCAGCCATCGTCAATCCCGATGAGCGAGAAGCCGCCGTCAGCCGTCTCCCGGCATACCGTTATTTCAGGGAAAAACTATACCCGCGCCTCCGTACCGTCGAATTCGGCTTCTTCCTACACCGGAAAGGCATGACCCGTGACACGGTCCACACCACCATTCCAGACACAGCCTACATGGCCGGTGTCCAGGCCCTCCGCGATCACGACTTTGAGCGGGCCATCAAAATCCTCCGCCCCTACGAAGACTATAACACCGCCGTCGCCTGCTGTGCCATGGAATATAACCACTCGGCTATGTCAATCCTGGAGAAACTACCCGTGAGCGACCGCACCGAATACCTGAAAGCCATCCTCTGCTCCCGGCTCGGAGATGAGGAAAACGCCGTCCGGCATTATCTCAAGTCCGTTTCCCTCAACGGGAGCTACACTTTCCGCGGCAACCTTGACCCGGAAATATCCTCACTGATAAGAAAATACAACCTCAACCGATAGTTATCTACACCAATGAACAGATTTATCACAATCACAATCGCCATCACGGCATCCGTCACATTCCTCTCTTGCTCTAAAGCGCCCACTACTTCTCCGCTTGTCGACAAAGCAACCATTTCCATCTCGATCATCTCCGGAACCACTAAATCCGATGACGTTTCCGTCACCGGAGGCGAGGAGGCGATCACCTCTCTGGAAGTCCTGGTCTTCCGGGCCGGCGAGAGCCCCGACAACGGCATCCTGGACACACGCAAGACCGCCACGGCCAGCGAGATAGCCGCCAACTCCCTCACTCTCGAAGCCACTCCCGGCAAGAGAAACATCTATGTCTTTGCCAATACTACAGGCCTCGACGACATAGCCAAAGAGTCCGACCTGAGGAGCTACGTATCCTCCATGTCCGACAACAGCCGTGACTGCTTCGTGATGGTCGGCACTCCCGGTGCGACCAGCTCGATATCAGCAGGTAACACAACCAACAGCATCAATGTCGCCCTCCACCGCCTCGCCTGCCGCATCAAAGTCGGAAACATCAGGACCGACTTCCCTTCCGACGCTCTCCGCAGCACAACGTTCTCACTGAAATCCATCTATTTAGCCAATGTCCCCGCCACTTTCAAGCCAATCAACGGTGACATCAGCGACATCTTCAGCCCCATCCCTGCCCCAGCAGGTTACATGTCTTCCACAAATGACCTGACAGCCCGTTCCTACACCGGCAAAACGCTCACCGACAATCCCTTCAGTGCTGAACTTTATCTATACTCATACCCCAACGGCGATACCGGCCACACCACCAAAGTGGTCATCGAGACGGAAATGGACGGCGTCACATATTACTACCCGATAGAAATCACCGACACCCGCCCCAACACCGCCTATACCATCGGCAACGTCGTCATCACAAGACTCGGCTCCACTGATCCCGACACCCCGGTAACCACCTCAGGCTGCACATTCAGCATAGATGTCCAACCATGGCAAAAAGGAATCATCAATGGAAACGGCAATGACTTTACCATCTAATCCGGTCCCCCTCCTCTTACCCTTCCTTATCACAATAGTGCTGTCATGCGCTATAAGGGAAGAAAGGATAAACTGTCCCTCCACCCTCTCACTCAATCTCTCTGAAGCCCGCAGCGTAATGAAAGAACTCTCTGCAGACAGGCTTGACCTCACCATCCGCGGCAAGGAGGAATACGCCGACATCAGGAAAATAGGCGTCGGGGACATTCCAAACTGCCTGGAAATCCAGCTGCCCAGAGGATACGCGGAAGTCGGTGCCTTTGCCGGCGGTGGAAATATGCAGTTTCTCTCAGGAATGCTACTGCTTCCCATCGGCCACGAGGCCGACATGCTGTGGGGCTACTGCGCCGACATCGACTGCACGTCAGAGCATACAGCCGACACCGTCATACTGCATAAACAATTCTGCACCATAGATATCAACATCTCAGGCATGACACCGGACGATAAGTGTCACATAAACGTAGAAGGCAACTGGAACGGCCTCGGAGCATACGACCTCACCCCCGTCAAAGGCAATTTCAACGCACTCGCGGAGACTCTCCCCTATGGCGGCTTCCGGGTCCGGGTGCCACGTCAGGGAGACAACTCCCTGAAAATGCGTCTCATGAGACAGGCTCGCGACGGGACCGGAGAGCTCATCAAAACATTCAGCATTGGCGAGATAATGGCCGGCAAAGGCTACGACTGGCACGCCAGCGACCTCGACGACATATCAGTAACAATAGACTATGCCACCCTCTCGGCCGAAATCGGCATCACCGGATGGGACGGCGGGGGCTCAAAAGACTACATACTATGAAACATACTACAATCATTCTCGTGGCTGCCATCATTGCAGCTTCATGCACAGGAAAACTGCCTGACACTACATACGAAGGCTCCGCCACCATCACGGTATCCGCCCGTCCCGATGGAGAGGTCAGCTCCAGGGCTACGGGAATCAACGATGATGCAATCTCAAAGCTTCGCATAGAAGTCTATAATGCCGACGGTACCATGGACACCGCAGGGACATTCACGGAGAATCAGTCACCGACGCTTACAGTGGGATGCGGAAAGCACAAACTCATCAAGGTCTACGCCAATTTCAAGAAAGACGAACCATCGGAAGAAGTGTTTCTGGACAGTGCACTGGACGGACGTCTGGCAATGACCGGCCAGACAGTTTGCGACATCTCCGGCGATACCGGTATCTCCGTGCATCTCAGAAGGCTTGTTGCCAAAATAACTGTCAAAGGCATAATGAATCATACTGCTCATGACATCACCATTGAATCCGTCTACCTGACCAACGCAGTCTCCGCAATCGACGGCGGCATCGAAACTGGCTGGTCCAACCGTATGGGGTTTGAGAGTTCCGGCTACGACAGATTCCTCTACTCCCATTCAGGATCGGTATTGCCATCAGGAAGTGACGCTGAAGACATATTCACCTTCTACGCCTTCCCCAACGGCACTGACGCCGACTTCCACAAGGCGACATGGTGCCCCCGCAAGACCCGTGTGGTGCTGCAAGCCGTCATGATGGGGCATAGATACTATTACACAATCACAATGTCTCACATCGCCGCAAATACAGAATACACAATCCGGTCCGTCGATATCACGCGTCCAGGGTCCTCCTCTCCCGAGACATCCACCGACGTCAATGATGCCGGCGCAATCATCACATGGAGGCACTGGAACGACACGGAAAACGAAAGGACGATATGAAAACACATTACATGATCCTGGCAGCCGTGCTCATACTGTCGGCCTGCCGCGCAGGCACACAGGATGGGGATATCCCCGATGCGACGGCAGACATCACCCTGTCTCTTCCGGGTGCAGACACCAAAAGTCGTATTTCCGACACAGACAGGATAAGTGAGATGACCGTGGCCGTTTTCAATCCCGAAGGCATTCTGGAGACGGCCTGCTACTCAGAGGGCGTCTCCATAACACTGCGTCTTGACAGAAACCGAAGTCACAATGCCTATATCATCGCCAATCTCGGTGACCTGACTTCATGCATTCCTGACACCGAAGACGGCATGGACGGTTTCAATGCCATCATTCCATCCTATGCCTACATGATCGGGAAGGGACTGCCGGGAGCAGGCAGGGCCTTGATTCCTCCGGGCTGGAAAGCCGGACAGGAACAGCAGGTCATTCTCGATCGCCTTGCGGCAAAGCTCGATATTGACATTGACATCAGCGAGATCGGGGACGACCTGAAAGCGCTTGAATACTCCCTGATCAGCGTCCGCAACCTCAACCGTTCCCTCACTCTCTTCCCGTCCGGTGTCTCACCGGCATCAAGGGCGGAATCAGAAGACGATTTCCTGCCCGATTTCGACTTTGACGATCTCAAGGGGACGGTCACCTCACGCAATGTCACGCGTACGGTAACCCTCATAGTTCCAGAAAACATGTCTGGCGCAAATGACGGCCTCGCCACATACGTCGAGTTGTCCACGCGCAAAAAAATCAACACCGACGGTGTCAAAGGCGGTATAAGTTACCGTTTCCACGTCAATGATGACAAAGATATCATCGGAGGAGAGTCCTATCGCATAAACCTCCGTCTCACCTGGGAAGGGATGTTCACCGAAGGGTCATGGCAGGTCTGCCGCGACGATGACTGGGCGGACACGCGCCGCTTGTTTTTCTCCGACTCCGTCGGGTCACGGCAGAGCTCAGTTATCAATATATGTCCCGGAAGCACTGCAGATACCTACGTATATTACAGTCATGACGGCTCCATACGCGACCGCGGCCGCAGAAGCACGTTCAACCACTATCCATACGGCTGGCAACTGTTCCTTGACGACACGCAAATATCAAAGAATTCCACTTCCGGCAGCATTGGCGCCACTGGAATATCATGGAATATTGATGATACCAACGACAGGATCACGTTCAGAGCGTCACCCACCGCCCGGTCCGGCACTGAAATCCGTCTTTATGCAGAATCTTTTGATGAAAGGCATTCCCACGAGGCAAAGCTGAGAGTCACGCGTCCTCTCTCCGCTTCCTGGGAGTCCGAACCCAAGTATGTCGCCCAGCAGGGTATCCTGCGTGCCATCGGCGCTGAGAGCGCCGATATGGTGCACTATTCGGTGAAAGAAGGCGATGGCATCATCCGCCTGACCGACAACGGCAACGGTTCCGCCACAGTCTCTGCGACAGGCCCCGGTTCTGCAATTATCCGGATGGATTGCGCGGACTCCGGGCAGGAAGGGGTCTGCACCGTCTCCGTCCGGAAGCCGGTCATGATGCCGAGCTCCGGTCTCCGGTCCGGTGCCATCACCCTTCACCCCGACGGCACCGAAGTCCACTGCGGCTTTACTTTCGTATCCGAAGAGGGAGATGCACTATCCTTCTCCCCTGCACTTTACGACGAATTCCTCGCACCCGTATTCGACACAAAGTCAGGATATGTCGACATCCTTCCCAAAGATGACACGCGCACATCCTTTGACATATTCATTGGCCGGTTACATCTGGACGGCAAAGCCGTTGATTATAGAGGAGGTGTGTTCGACAGACTCTCTGTTTCAACGAGAATACCTGGCTGCGCAGTAAATAAGATCGGTGACATCCCTATAAATGGTACGGACCCGTTTTCCTCAAACTTCCGCAACGGGAGGAACACTTTCTACGGGACATGGCATGACTACTCCGCCATAAAGGCCACGACATCTGCCACTTTATCCACAACAGGCATTGAAAATACGCTTGGCAACGAGCAGTGGCCTATCCGTATTCCCGATATCTCTGCCCGGACAGAGAGCATTTCATACTGCGGGGTACCTGAGGGCATCCATTCAGACGATGCCGCCAGCCTCGATCTGTCGTCCATAAGCAGGAATACAGGATACACCACCCTTATTCCATCCTTCACGCACCGAGGCAGGCACGCTGCCGGTAAAGTATGGCTTATGGGTGTAGTATCCAACAAACACTCACAGTCAGACACAATCCGGGCGGCGGCAGGCTACATCAACATTTTCCTTCATGGCGCAGCCGGGTGTGAGATTACCCGGCATGTCAGCGGCGGCAGCTACTCCGTCCCTACAGGACCTCCAGGCATCGGAACGACTCCTGAATACGACAAATGCTTTTATGTGCGCTTCCGACTGTCACCAGAGACATGTACGGCCTCATATGCATTCTCCCTGATTGCAGGCAAGGGCAGTATAAAACAATTCATATTTGGTGTAGATGGCTTTGATGAAACTGCCGGAGCTGTTTTCATTAAAAGCATAGGAGAGAGGAGCAGCTATCTGGTCCCCATGTGCAAAGGATTCTACGAGAAAGACGAGTCTGAAGATTATCAGATATGCTACAATGGTTCAAAGATGTCCACATATACCGACTCCGGCTATTCTCAGTTGAAGAAACTTGTCCCGGGATTGATGGGTCTGCGTGAAGACATATCCAACAGGCTCTATAAATTAGATGGATCCGCATGCTATCACTACAAACCATTCGGTGATATGGTATCCGCTGATGGCTACGGCTTCTACATACTGCATGACCTGGGCACGATAGCCCCCGCGACGAATGGATGGTTCTGATTGTCGCAAATATTGACTATATTTGGAAAATTAAACCGTTTTCCAGATGAAAAGGATATCCTCGCTGATCATTCTCACAAGTATAGTCATACTCGGCATGACATCGTGCCGATTCCGTGGAGTCAAACCCGTTCAGGATGCTGAGACAGAGACCGCTGAAAATGCCGTCCCGGATAGCATCCCGCCGCTGGGCTTCTGGACAGAGGATTTCATGGAGGAAGAGGGCTCCGTCCGCAGCGGACAGACTTTCTCCTCACTGTTGTCCGGAGTCGGTCTCAGCGGTCCCGAAATCTATGGCATTCTCTCTGCGAGCGATTCCGTTTTCGACGTCAGGCGCTTGAGGGCAGGCAATCCATATCATACTTACTACACCCTTGACAGCCTGCAGAGAGCGAGGTATCTCGTGTATGAAGAGAGCCGGACCGAGTCCGTCGTGTTCGACTTCGATTCACTCAGGGCGTGGCGCGTAACGAGACCGGTAGAGCGTATCCTCCGTTACAATGACGTCACCATCAAGTCCTCGCTTTGGAATGACATGAGGGCGGCCGGTGCATCTCCGCTTCTGGTCATGGACCTTTCCGACATTTACGCATGGACCGTGGACTTCTTCACCCTCAGGGACGGAGACCGATTCAAGGTCATGTACACAGAGAAACGCTGCGAAGGTGAGTTCATAGGTATCGATACCATTTATTTCGCAGATTTCATCCGAGACGAGAAGAGCCTGCCCGCCATTATGTTCGATCAGGGAGACAAAGGCAACCTTTACTGGAGCGACACTGGAGAAAGCCTCCGCAAAGCTTTCCTCAAGGCTCCGCTTGAATATAAGCGGATCAGCTCCGGCTTCTCCTACCACCGTCTGCACCCAGTTCACCATGTCGTCAGAGCGCACACCGGAGTAGACTACGCCGCACCGACAGGTACACCCGTCAGGACTATAGGCGACGGTACCGTCATCAGCGTCGGCTGGGGTGGAGGCGGCGGCAACACCGTAAAGATCCGGCACAACAGCGTCTACACCACCGCCTACCTGCATCTGTCGCGCTACGCAAAAGGGCTGAAAGCTGGGCAGAGAGTGCGTCAGGGCGAAGTTATAGGATATGTCGGTATGACAGGCACCGCCACTGGTCCCCATCTTGATTTCCGCGTATGGAAAAACGGTACTCCCATCAATCCTCTCACAATGGAGTCCCCTGCCGCAGACCCGCTCAAACCGGAGTTCAAGGAAGCCTTCGACAGCATATATGTCCATTACAGGCATGTAATGGACTCGCTTTCGCGTCTTTAGGGTTATTCTGAAATCGCAAGCCGCGCGAGAAGCGGCTCATTTGTCGTGAGGGCATCCACGCCGAGAGAAGCGAAGTACTGCATATCGGCGTAATCGTTGACGGTCCAGACATTCACGCTCATGCCCAGATCATGAGCCTCTTTCACCCATTCAGGATGTTTGCGCAGGACATTATGATTATAATCCAGGCCGTTGATCCCCTTTTCATGAAGTTCGACAGGTGACAGGTCTCCGCTGAGATACTGATTTGTGAATTCCGGAGCGAGGGCTGCGATTCTCTCACAAATATGAAGGCTGAAAGAGATGAACACGACCTTCTCAGGAGAATACAGGCC
>Ga0265298_10011202_pt1 | contig 10519 bp, 13 predicted proteins | sample AusTroGonzalo_MG_3_FD_193486 | JGI IMG/M metagenome (GOLD analysis project Ga0265298, IMG submission 193486) | Bovine rumen microbial communities from tropical cattle in Woodstock, Queensland, Australia - Gonzalo_01 | ecosystem: Host-associated > Mammals > Digestive system > Stomach > Rumen ... | reverse complement strand
AATTGAGAATTGAGAATTGATAATTGAGAATTGAAAATTAGCAATTATGAAGAACGAAGTATATGCAGCCATTGCTATGGCACTTTACGAGTTCAAGGGCAACAACGTCCACGACAAGGAGCCCGGCATCATCACGATTGCCGAGAAGCAAACCCAGTGGAACGGCTATGCCCAGACGATGACAGCACACCCTTAATGAATTAAGAGTTAAGAGTTAAGAATTAAGAGTTATAAATATGAAGAAAGAATATAAATACACCATCAATGGCAATGAATACAACGTTGCCATTGGTGAGATTGTAGAGAATGAAGCCGTAGTCACCGTGAATGGTGAGGAATATAAGGTGGCATGGGAGCCCGAGGCTGAGCCAGAGAAGAAAGTTGTAGTGCGTAAACCCGCTGCCGAGAGTGCTGACAGCAGTTCTGATGCTGGCGAATCGTCAGCTAACGTCAACACAAACAATGCCGTCAAGGCTCCGCTGCCTGGCGTTATCACGTCTGTTAACGTGAATGTCGGCGACGAGGTGAAGGCTGGCGACACCCTGCTGGTATTGGAGGCCATGAAGATGGCCAACAACATCGAGGCCGAGAAGGACGGCAAGGTAGCTGCCATCTGCGTGAAGCCTGGCCAGAGCGTCATGGAAGACGACCCACTGGTGGTGATAGAATAACTCCTATACTGCCCAATATAAGAGGATGTGCTGGCCACATCCTCTTTTTTTGTTCGTCCTACACGGACAACGCCCCCATTTACTGTCCGAAAAGGTCCATAACTGCGCTACCGAATATATCCTAACGACCAATCATAGCGACGGCTATAATAAAGGGATAAAAAAACAAATAAAATATTTGGTATTTTACTCGCTTATACGTATCTTTGCACTCAGATAAAGGTATGAAGATATGACGAATAAGAACAGACACGTATTAAGCCAGATTAAGCAGATAGCTCGGAAAACTGCGCCTAAAGGTAGTGTCGTGCTTATCTTTGGCTCCAGAGCCAGAGGCGAGGCACATAATTAAACTGTTTATTGCTGAACACTAATAATATAATGTTGAACCCTTAAAACCGCAGATGCCTATAGGCTGAGATCATCCTCTTTTTCTTTTTGTGTGCAATCAAACAAATACGAATTATAAACTTAACACAAAAACGATAATGAAAAAACAATTACTATTACTTGTGATGATGTTTCTGCCAATGGTGGCACTTGCAGATAAGAGCGGTACATGTGGCGACAACTTAACATGGACACTTGAGGAATCTACAGGCACGTTGACTATCAGTGGCAGCGGAGCGATGACAGACTATTTTTCTTATGCTCCATGGTATAATGACAGAACAAAGATTTTAATTGTAATCATAGAGGACGGGGTGACGAGCATTGGCAAGTATGCTTTCTATTATTGCTCCAGCCTGACCTCTGTCACTATTGGCAACAGTGTGACGAGCATAGGACAATGGGCTTTCTATAATTGCTCCAGCCTGACATCGTTGACAATTCCCAACAGCGTGACGAGCATTGGTGAGTTTGCTTTCAATGACTGCTCCGGCCTGACATCGGTGACAATCCCCAACAGTGTGACGAGCATTGGTGATTATGCGTTCTCTAGTTGCTCTGGCTTAACCTCTGTCATTATTCCCAACAGTGTGACAAGTATCGGTGATAAAGCTTTCTCTGGTTGCTCCAGCCTAACCTCCGTCACGATTGGTAACAGCGTGACGAGCATTGGAGGTGAGGCGTTCTCTGGTTGTAGTGGCTTAACCTCTGTCACAATTCCCAACAGCGTGACGAGCATAGGAAGTTATGCATTCTGTGAATGCTCCAGCCTGACCTCCATATCCGTTGAAAATGGAAATACCGTATATGATTCCCGTGATAATTGTAACGCTATAATAGAAACTGCAACCAATACACTTGTTGTCGGCTGCAAAAATACTGTAATTCCCAACAGCGTGACTAGCATAGGAGGTAGCGCTTTCTATGGTTGTAGCGGCCTAACCTCTGTCATTATTCCCAACAGCGTGACTACCATAGGAGCTCAGGCGTTCTATAAATGCTCTGGCTTAACCTCTGTCACTATTCCCAACAGTGTGACGAGCATTGGAGAAAGAGCTTTCTCTAGTTGCTCTAGCCTGACCTCCGTAATTCTGCATTGTAAAGAAGTTGGTTCATGGTTTAGTAGCAATTTTAAATCCATTAATGAAGTAACTTTAGGCGATGAAGTAACAAGCATTGGTAATAGCGCTTTTTATGGCTGCTCCAGCCTGACATCCATATCCGTTGAAAATGGAAATACCGTATATGACTCCCGTGATAATTGTAACGCTATAATAGAAACTGCAACCAATACACTTGTTGTCGGCTGCAAAAATACTGTAATTCCCAACAGCGTGACATCCATTGGGGACTATGCTTTCGCTAACTGCTTAGGCCTGACATCGGTGACAATCCCCAACAGTGTGACGAGTATTGGATATCGTGCCTTCTCATATTGTTCTAGCTTAACCTCTGTAACTATTGGCAACAGTGTGACATCCATTGGGAATTATGCTTTCTCATATTGTTCTAACTTAACCTCTGTCACGATCCCCAACAGTGTGACGAACATAGGTGATTATGCTTTCTATAAATGCTCTGGCTTAACCTCTGTCACTATTGGCAACAGTGTGACGAGCATTGGATATGCGGCTTTCTGTTATACAGGTATTACAACTGTAATTTCTCTTATAGAGAATCCGTTCGTGATATTAGGTAAATCCTCGGATTCCAGAATTTTTAACCAAAATACATTTAATAACGCTACATTGTATGTGCCAAAGGGTACTATCGATAAGTACAAAGCAACAGAGGGATGGAAAGACTTTGCGCATATTGAGGAAGGGACTCCCGCCGGAATCAATGTTATTGAGAATACCAAAATAAATCATACCACTATTTTCGACTTGAATGGTGTTCGTCTGTCTGAGCCCAGGAAGGGTATTAATATTATAAATGGCAAGAAGATTATCGTAAAATAACTATTTTCGTCTGAGTACACACCGGATTGCGAAGCCACACTCTCAAAGAGAGAACCGACCCCGTTGTGTAAAAATATCCCCGCAATTCTGAATGAAATTGCGGGGATTTCTGTTACTTGTAATAGCCTACTCTAACGTAATGCCTTGGGATGCCGAAGGGTGCCCATGAGATGTGGAGCCAGCCAGGGCCGGTCAGGAGTTGGTCGGTCAGGGTGTGGGCTTTCAGGAAGTCAACGAGGCGTTGGAACTGCTTGGGGTCCTTGGGGCGGATGTCGGCAGCGCAGCCTTGCAGGTGCTGGGAGTTCTTGACACCACCAACCTGAGCGTTTACGCGGCTATTGCGGAAGCCGCTGTTGACGATGATGGGGCAGCCGATGGCCTCGCGGGCGGGCTCCAGCAGCTGGCGGCAGCCGTAGGCCATGTTGGCAATCTGCTGGATGGTGGGAATGTTCTGCGGGTACTTCTTCCAGTTACAGAATTCTGCCAACGTAAAATGCTGGGAGAGTTTGATGTCATTGATTACTGTGTTTTCCATTGATTTTGCGTGTTATGAGTTTCACATAGTAGTCGAGGCCGAAGATGCTGGCGACGAGCAGGAAGGCTTGGGCCACATAGACCAGCAGGCCGTTCGACACGTCGTCAATCATGATGACCTGGTAAGAAACCAGCGCAATGCTGCTCACGATGAGCAGCACCGCACAGGCATACTGAGAGATTTTAAAGCGCGTGTTTTCCATAGCATCTTACATCATAGCCTGGGCACCAGCACCACCTAAGAGTCCTGCACAAATGGCAGCAATAATTTCCAGAATGATTTTCCATGTCTTGTTCATAATCGTGTGTGTTTTTAAAGAGTGAATAATAGGGTTAATTGTGTGTGTATCATGGTATTAGATTGCCTTTCTAACACTACACAAAGGTACGAAAAATAAATGAAATATGCAAGATTTTTGGCTACTTTCTTTGTTTTTTAGAAATTAATTACTATCTTTGCCATCGTAATAATATCAAAAAGTATGGAAGCAACCGCATTAAATCCAACCCAGATGCACTTGTTGAAGCTCTTTGCCTTCAACAACAGTGAGGATTATGCTCGTGAGGTTCAGACGGTGCTGACCCGCCATTTTCAAGCCCAACTCGATGCCGAGGCAGATCGCCTTTGGGACGAGGGTATTCTGAATCAGGAAAAACTTGATGCCATCCGTCAGGAAGATCTTCACGCGAAGTAAATAGGATATGGCAAGATTAGTCCTCGACACAAACAGCCTCCTTCAGTGCATTTCCCGTCGAAGTCGTTACCACGATTTGTGGCTCTCGCTGCTCGACGGAAGGAATACTTTGTGCGTTACCACGGAGATTCTGGAAGAATATGCCGAGATCTTGGAACGCAAAACAAGTCCCAAATTCGCTGAACTGGCTCTTAATGTGATAACCAATAATCCCTATACGCTTTTCGTTACGCCCTATTACCATTTCAGACTAATCGTTGCAGACCCCGACGACGATAAATTCGTTGACTGCGCAGTAACAGGCAATGCAAAATATATCGTAACTGAGGACAGTCATTACGACGTTCTCAATGGTCTTGATTTTCCGAAAGTTGATATCATCAAACTGGATGACATTATCCAAAAACTATAGAATGTTGAACCCTTAAAACCGCAGATGCCTATGGGCTGAGAGAAATATAAATAAAGGACATATAGGATGAACATCCGCTTTTAGATTCTTGTTATCCGAAATTCGCCAAATTTCAAGAACAATGTACAAGAACTGAAGTAGATAGTTCACGCCAATGGCGTGGGCGTTTACAAGTTTAAGTACATTAGGTGTTTGGCGATGCCTGGATAACGTAGACGAAGTAAATTGTCCACGTTTTTTTGTGTGTATTCAAACTAAAAACAATAAACTTAAAACAAAAACGATTATGAAAAAACAATTACTATTACTTGTGATGATGTTGTTGCCGATGGTAGCACTTGCTCACGATATTGCAGTGGCTAATGCTGATGGCGTAACTATCTATTACAATTATGTTAATGATGGCGCAGAATTGGCAGTCACCTTTCGTGGTAGTTCTTATAGTTCTTATAGCAATGAATATACAGGAAGTATATCCATCCCTGAAAAAGTCAAATACAATGATGTTGATTACAGCGTGACGAGCATTGGAGGGTGGGCTTTCTCTGATTGCTCCAGCCTGACGTCGGTGACAATTCCCAACAGCGTGACGACCATAGGACACGATGCTTTCCGAAATTGCTCCGGCCTGACATCGATTACCATTCCTAACAGCGTGACGATCATAGCAAACGATGTTTTCTCTGACTGCTCCAGCCTGACCTCTGTCACTATTGGCAACAGCGTGACGACCATAGGACACGAAGCGTTCCGAAATTGCTCCGGCCTGACTTCTGTCACCATCCCAAACAGTGTGACGAGTATAGGAGCTAGTGCTTTCTCTGGTTGCTCCAGCCTGACTTCTGTCACCATCCCAAACAGTGTGACGAGTATAGGAGCTAGTGCTTTCTCTGGTTGCTCCAGCCTGACCTCCGTAATTCTGCATTGTAAAGAAGTTGGTTCATGGTTTAGTAATTTTACATCCATTAAAGAAGTAACTTTAGGCGATGAAGTAACAAGAATTGGTAATAACGCTTTTTATGGTTGCTCCAGCCTGACTTCTGTCACGATTCCCAACAGCGTGACGAGCATAGGATATGAAGCTTTCTCTGGCTGTTCTGGCCTGACCTCTGTCACTATTCCAAACAGCGTAACTTCCATCGGTGGGTATGCTTTCTCTAATTGCTCCAAACTTACCTCTGTCACTATTCCCGTAACTGACCTTGTCGCTTTTTGTAACAACCAAATAGTATCTTTAATAAATAATAGTATAGGGAAACCAATTAAGTTGATAGATGCCGAAGGAAAAGAAATAAAAGAATATATAATTCCAAACAGTGTGACGAGCATAGGTGATAGAGCTTTCTATAATTGCTCTGGTTTAACTTCTGTCACTATTGGCAACAGTGTGACGAGCATTGGTAATTATGCTTTCTATGGTTGCTCTGGCCTGACCTCCGTCACCATTCCCAACAGTGTGACAAGCATAGGTACAAGTGCGTTCTGTTATTGCTCCAGCCTGACTTCTGTCACTATTCCCAACAGTGTGACGAGCATTGGAGAAAGTGCGTTTTATGATTGCTCCAGCCTGACCTCTGTCACTATTGGTAACAGCGTGACGAGCATTGGTGAGTATGCTTTCTATAAATGCCGCAGCCTGACCTCTGTTACAATTGGCAACAGCGTGACATCCATTGGGAATGATGCTTTCTATGGTTGTAGCGGATTAACTTCTGTCACGATTCCTAACAGTGTGACGAGCATAGGTAGTTCTGCTTTTTATAACACAAAACTCAAAAAAACAATATGGCTGACAAATACACCACCATCGGGTTATACAAGTGCCAAGGGAACTGTGAATTATGTGTCGAACGACCAATATACATCATTAACGAATAAGATTGTCTACCCATTCCTGAGTTCCATATTTGAAGTAGACGGTGTTAAATATGTACCCGTGAGCCCATCTGACCGTACTTGCGATGCTATTGATTGTGTTTGCGACAGCTCTTCTGCGAATACCAAGATTTCTTCAACAGTATCATATAAAGGCATTACTATGACAGTTCAGAAAATTCAGCCATATATCTGCTATGGTAACACATTCATTGAAAATCTGACCTGCGATAATGATGGAGCGATAGCAGAATATGCATTTTATAATTGCAAGAATATGAAGAAGCTATCGTTAGGCGAAAACATTACATCTATTGGTAATAATTCATTCCAAGATTGTTCTTCTTTACAGTCGTTAATCATACCAAATTCTGTTAAGGAATTAGGTACCTATGCTTTCTCTGGTTGTACATCGTTGACTAATGTGGCTATTGGCAACCTGGTAAATACAATCGCAACATTTGCATTTTCCGGTTGTACATCATTGACTAATGTCACAATTGGCAATCAGGTAAATTCAATAGATACCTATGCTTTTTCTGATTGTACTTCGTTAACTAATGTCACAATTGGCAATCAGGTAAATAAGATAGATACTTATGCTTTCTCTGGTTGCAAAGCTCTACCCCAGATCAGCATTCCTAAGTCAGTAACAACAATTAATAATTATGCTTTTAATGGTTGTACAGGATTAAAAGAAGTCTTCATAGAAGACCGCGAAACTGAGCTGACCTTGGGTAGCAATGGTTCTTCACCTCTATTCTCTAATTGCCCGCTTGACTATGTATATATCGGAGGTAATATCAACTATAGTTATTCCCCCTTCTATCGCAATACAACCTTGCGTAAAGTTGTTATAACCGATAAGGAAACAGAAATCTCTGAAAACGAATTCTATGGCTGTACCAACCTGCAGGAATTCACGATTGGTGATGGTGTGACAACATTTGGCGACTGGGCCTTCTCAGGCTGTTCAAGTCTGAAAAGCCTTTCATTTGGTACACAGTTGAAGACCATCGGCAAGGAAGCTTTCTCTGATTGCGCCTCTGTCACTAAGATAGTCAGCAAAGCCCAAATCCCTCCAACCTGTGGCTCTCAGGCTTTGGACGACATCAACAAATGGACGTGTACACTCACAGTCCCAACAGGATGCAAAGACAGTTATGCAGCTGCTGACCAGTGGAAAGAATTCTTCTTCGTAGAGGAAGGTGACGGCGGCGGACAGCAGAATCCAGACACACCTGAAACGAAGAAATGCGAAAAGCCCACTATCAGTTACAGCAATGGAAAACTTACATTCAGTTGTGGAACAGAAGGCGCAACATGCATGTCGACCATTAAGGATACTGACATCACATCGTACACAACAAATGAGGTTCAACTCAGCGTGACCTATACCGTTAGCGTCTATGCCACGCTTGCCGGTTATGAAGATTCAGACATCGCGACCGCTACACTTTGTTGGATAGACCAGCAGCCAGCAACAGAGGGCATGATAGATGGAATAGCTAACGTACCTGCTAAGGCAGTCCTGATTAAGAGTATTGGGGGGCAGTTAACTATTGAGGGCGCTAACGATGGTGAACGCATCAGTGTTTACAGCATCAATGGAACCCAAGCAGGCTCAGCCATTAGTCAAAATGGACAGGCTGTAGTTGGTACTAATCTGCAACCAGGCTCTGTAGCTATCGTGAAGATTGGAGAAAAGAGTGTGAAGGTGGTGGTGAAATAAAGAATTTATTCTATTAAGTGCAATTTCCCCGCAATTCCTTGGAGATTTGCGGGGATTTCTGTTACTTGTAATAGCCTAATCGAATGTAGTGGCGGGGAATGCCGAAGGGTGCCCATGAGATGTGGAGCCAGCCGGGGCCGGTCAGGAGCTGGTCGGTCAGGGTGTGGCCTTTCAGGAAGTCGACCAATTGCTGGAACTGCTTGGGGTCCTTGGGGCGGATGTCGGCGGCTTGGCCTTGCAGGTGCTGGGAGTTTCGGACGCCACCAACCTGAGCGTTAACCCGACTGTTGCGGAAGCCGCTGTTGATAATGATGGGGCAGCCGATGGCCTCGCGGGCGGGCTCCAACAGTTGGCGGCAGCCGTAGGCCATGTTGGCTATCTGCTGCGTCGTAGGAACGTTGGCAGGGTACTTGCGCAGGTTGCAGAACTCTGCCAGCGTGAAGTGTGGGGATAAGCGAACGTTGTCCATTATGCTCCCATGCATGCTGTTGTTCCCAATGCTGTCAGGGCTGCGGTTGCAGCTGCGATAACAATCCTCAGAAGGACTTCCCAAATAGTGTTTTTCTTCATAGTGTTGTGTGTTTTTAAAGTGTGAATAAATAGGGTTAATTGTATCTCTTACTGACTACAAAGGTACGAAAAATAATCGAGAATCCCAAATTATTTCGTGTCTTTTTCATTTCTTTTTGCTCTCTTTTTAATATATTTTATTCGGTCACAGAAACGAGTGCAATGATTTGATACAGCACATAATTCTTAAATATTCAATATTTATTTGCGAAATATTTGGTTGTAACAATAATATTTTGTATCTTTGCAACCAAATTTATTGATTATGGCAATAACAATATTAAGCGCGAAGAATTTCGCAATAAAACTGAAAGCGACCATCCAGGCATCAGGAAGACTCGGCTTCACTGCCGAGACTGCTAATGCCTTGGGGTTAGAGTCCGGAAAATTCGCAAAGTTTGCAAAAGACGACGAAAATGACTCCTTATACCTTATTATTATTAATGAGCGTAGTGAGGATGCCTTTGAGATACGACTGACGAGTGGCTACTACTATGTACCCACCAAGGTGATGTTCGATGCGCTGGGGTTCAACTACGAGAACGGCAACATCATGTTCGACCTGGTGCGCAAATCCTCTCTTGACGACGACCTTCAGGGTCAGGTATACTTTATGAAGCAGCGTCCCATCAAAAACAAAGAAAAGAAAGATGACATAGATATACCATGAAAAAAGGCTCCGCATATCGGGAGTGATATAGCGGAGCGCACACTGGAGGACTGGTCTCGCGAAGCCTAGGAAACTTTATCAGAGACCGGTTCCTCTTCTTTAAAGCCATCAGGAAAATGGTTATAAAGCGGTTACAAAGTTAGCGTATTTTTTGCTTTCCGCCAAGAAAACACCTTTCCCGCTGTAATTATTTGCAATTTTTTAATAATCGGATAACATTTATGACCAAAATAATGGAAATACCAATTGAAAAATTCTCGATATTCCCAAAAGGCTATCGTAACCAGAAAGGCCAGGCTGTATTGGCCACACGCCCACAACAGAGTCAGACAATAGCGTGGACCTACGATTACATAACCTCTGTACGTGCGCAGTGGGCTACCGAGACCCTGCGTTCCATGCTGGGGAATGCAAGTAAAGACGAACTGGCTGATTTCAAGAAGGTGAACTTCGAGGCAGCCACTTTCAACGGCGTCTTCTCCTATCGCAATGCACGCAGTCTTGTGACCCGTTCGCCTTTCATCGTCATTGACATCGACGACCTGTCGTCAACAGAAGAGGCCCGTCACGTACAACAGCAACTCATCCACGACACCGAGGTTGAAACGGCGCTGTGCTTCGTGTCGCCGAAAGGCCGTGGCGTGAAGTGGATTGCAAAGTTGCCTGTGTGGGCACAGCATGACGACTTCAAGCAGACCTTCCAGACGATGCAGCAACATGTAGGTTTCCACTATGGCATTGCCATCGACAAGAGCGGATCCGATGTCTGCCGCACCTGCTTTTTGCCTTATGACCCCGAATGTTATATTAACCCTATTTACTTTTTACGATGATGAATAATAACTATACTGACCTTGAGCACCTGGAGCTGGTGGCTCAACGACTTGCCGAAGCAGGCAGGGATATTACGGCAGACTATGCCGACTGGATCAACGTGACCTTTGCATGCGCCTCTGTGGGCGAACAGGGTCGTGAGGCTTGCCACACCATTTGCTCGCTCTATCCCGGT
>Ga0265298_10011201_pt1 | contig 10520 bp, 13 predicted proteins | sample AusTroGonzalo_MG_3_FD_193486 | JGI IMG/M metagenome (GOLD analysis project Ga0265298, IMG submission 193486) | Bovine rumen microbial communities from tropical cattle in Woodstock, Queensland, Australia - Gonzalo_01 | ecosystem: Host-associated > Mammals > Digestive system > Stomach > Rumen ... | reverse complement strand
ACGGGAGCGCAGACCGCCGTAAAGCAGGGCCAGCCGTACCCCATTAACCACATAGGGACGCACCCGGAGTTGTACGATTCCTCGGTGGTCGTGCCGCTGCTCTCCAATGACCTGGCTTTCCTACGCGCCCGCGGGGGTGACTGCACGGTGAAAGTAAACGGTTACCTCAAACCATATTACGACGTCGATTGCCTGTTTGACGGCACCCCCGCGAGTATGCAGTTCCAGGGAACGCGGGAATACCAGGGGCAGACGTACAACCTGGCCCTTACCAGCGCCAGCGACGAGGTGCTTATCACTATCGCAACGCCCGGCATGACGGACGGCATCAATACGTTTACCCTCAATAACAGGACCTGCTACGAGCATAAGTCCGAGTGGGGATCCCGCTTCTTTGTGGACTTTGGAAACGATTGGTGGGGCAGTAATTCGGCCCAGGTCACCGTCAAATACGGCTATTGGTATTACAACAACGGGCAGCTTGTAGTCGTAGAGCCAAACGACGGCATCAGCGGCGCCGGAGCCAGGCAGACGTTCAATTTCCAAAATGTCAACGGCCTGGACTTTATCAGCTGTCTTTTCCAATCCAACGGCGGCTACGGCGTTATCGAAATCGACATCCTGCTGACGGGCTTCCACATGAACGAGGGCGAAACGTCCGCCTATAAGTATACGCCCCGCGTCTCCGAGGTGGGCCTTATCAACCTCAATTCCCCCGGCCCCGGCGGTCCCCTTATGTCCCGCGGAACGGACCACCCCATTTTCCGCAACCTCACCCCCGGCAAAAACGGGTGTTACGATTTCGGTAACAGCGGCGCCATGTGGAATAAGCTCTACGTGAAACGGATTTACCTGTCCGCAACGGCTTACCTGGAGGTGGACGGCAACAACGTCGCGCACCTGTATGGCGCCGCCGGCCTGGTGGTCGAGAACGGAGACATAGCAAGCGCTGGTCCTCAATCATAACGGCTATGGTGCAGAACGGTATAGTAACGCGGCCCGTAGGCGGGCAAATGACCTTCCAGGAGGTGGCTAACCTCCTGGTGGTGCCGAAACGCGCCGACGGCAAATACCACCTCATAGACCTTATCAACGCCGTTAGCTTGAATATGTGGTCCGCCCGGAAACCCGTGCGCTATCTTTTGAAGGCTTTGAACCTCACGGATGCGGACATGGCCTCCGTGAACTACGGCATCGACACCGGGCAATACTCCGGCATCTATACCCAGGGCGTGGACGAGCTTGCTGCGTTCCTCACGCGGGCTATAAGCGCACGGGGGCAATGGACTTACCTGCGCCCCCGCGGGCGCATATCCGCGAGTGTGTGCGAGTGGCTGCGCTTCCTGGACTTCGAGCGCTACAACCATAACGCCATACCTCCGTACTACATTGACGGCTACGGCTACCCCTTGCAGCTGGAGGTGGGCGGAGCGCTCCAGCTTGACGTCACGAAGGCAAGCGGAGCAAACGCGGAGATTGACATTGAGGATATGAATATCTTCCTTAACCCGGACACAGAGCACCAGGTTAGCGACTACCGCCTCGGCGTGATCCTGCGCACCGGGTACGGCAACCCGAAGATTTTCCTTACCTCCGCCACCCTGGACCAGCTGTTCATCCAAAGCCTCACGGAGCTGGTGAGTATCTTCATCCCCCTTTCCGACGGCACGACGTATTGCCAATTCGTTTTCACGACGATTGACCCCAGCGACATAGACCCGAACACCCACGAGATTGTAGCGGAGCCGTCCAGCGCTGCGCAGGACGCCGGCACGATATGGCTGCCCAATTGCTACAAGGTTATCGAGGTGTCTCCGAATTTCCAAATTATGGCGGTCTCCGGCGCCTGGGAGTGGGGCGGCGGAGCCGGCACCTACTTTTTCCAAATCCACGCCAACGACGAATCCGTCCCGCAGTACATCGACACCCGCGTTAATATCACGAATAACGACGCGGACACCGGCTCGGAGAACTACGTGGACCTGTACCTGGACTACTACTTTGACTACGACGGAGGCGTCTCGCAGACCTATACGGCCCATGACGAGGTGGCCGTCGGGGAGCAGGGCGACGTGGTCCTTGACACCTTCCGGGCGACGATCCCGTCCCCCTATACCAGCGAATCGGATTTCGCTGCAGACAACATCTACGTCCGGCTCCGCTGGGAGTGGGACGGCAATACCAGGTATTACAATTTTTCCACCGGCTTACCTTCCAGGACCAACCCCGGTTTCGTGAACTTGGGCGACCTCCTCGGAACGGATGCCGACGAAATAGACGACCAATAACAATTAGATAGATATGGCAACAATTCCAAATGTACGACGCCTGTCCGACGTCACAATGATTACCGAGCTGACCGATAGCGGCGTGGCCGTGGATTGGTCCGGGCTTTCGGACATCAAGGCCCTGGCATATAGCGAGAGGCAGAAGGCCGTCGCCGCCGTCCTGGAGGCGGCTGTGGACGAGGACGACCATACGAAGCTGAACGTGGAGTATGACGCCGACCTCCCGCAATACCTGGGCGTCTGCAAGCTCGTCGTCCGCTGCACCTACAACGGACGCGAGAAAACCTATGACACCCCGGCTTTCAATTTCGTAGACACTACGGCGGAGGCCACCGGCGTCCTGGTCCTGGACGACCCCGTCGTGAACGTGACGATAGCTGTGGAAGAAGTCAGCACGTCCCTCCTGGACGACGCGATTGCGGCAGCTTTCGAGGCGGCTTCTGAGGCTTCTGCGACCAACCGCGAGGTGCAGGCAGCGGAAGGCTTGCGAGTGACAGCCGAGCAAGGGCGCGTCAATGCGGAATCGGGACGAGTGAGTGCTGAGTCTGGTCGCGTAAGCGCAGAAGGAGGTCGCGTGTCGGCTGAGAATGCGCGAGTGAGCGCAGAGAGTGGGCGCGTGTCCGAATGGGGTTCACTGAAGACCGACGTGAACACTTCTATCAGGCAGTCGGATGCGGCGGCATCAAGGGCGAATGCAGCAGCGGGCCACGCTGCGCCTTACATTGGCGAGAACGGCCATTGGTACAGGTGGGACACCACTACAAGCGCGTATGTGGACACGGGCGAGAAGGCCGTTGCCCCCGTCCTTGCAGCCGACAATGACGGCGTGATATATGCCGACGGGACGCAGTTGACTGATGTATTGAAGACCACCGCTGCGGATGAACTGGCGCAGGAAGGAACAAGCGGGAGTACCGCCGGTGACGGAACCCGCTGGGGGGCTTATAAGGCAGCAGAGGCGAGTCGTGATACGGCAGCACAGGCCGCAGAGGGAACGAGCGAGAGCGCAGCAGGAGCAAGCAACAGATGGGGTGCATATAAGACGCAGGAAGCGAATCGTAATACTGCTGCTGAGAACGCAGAGGGTAGCGCGAGTAGCGTCGCAGGAGACGGCTCGAGGTGGGGTTCGTATAAGAGTGCTGAGTCTACCCGTAATACGAATGCGAGCAATGCTGAAGGTAGTGCAAGCAGTGAAGCGGGAGACGGAAGCCGTTGGGGGGCTTATAAGGCAGCAGAGGCAACTCGCAACACGAACGCCCAGAACGCGGAAGGTACTTCTTCCGCAAGCGCAGGAGACGCGAACAGATGGGGCGCTTATAAGAGTGCAGAAGCATCTCGAGGAGCGGCTTATGAAGCGGCAGAAGGAACGAGTGCAAGTGAGGCGGGTGACGGCACGAGATGGGGCGCTTACAAGACCGCAGAGGCCGCGAGGAGCGCCGCCATGAACGCCAAGGCCGACAAGGTTGAAAGTCCCACCGCTGGACATTTGGCGGGGTTAGACGCCTCTGGGAATCCAACGGATTCGGGTAGCGGTATTGACGAGTCACCCACGGAGGACTCCGATAATGTCCCCAAGTCCGGCGGCGTATTTTCCGCAATCGCAAACGCGGTAGCAAACGCAGTTAGCACGCTCAAGTCATGGGCGCAGGGCATCTTTGCCCGCATAGACGGCTCCTACGACACCCTCACCGCAGGTATGTCGAAGAACATCGAGGGGACGAGTTCTATAAAGAGGACGTTCCTGTTCGACACTACCGCAGGTAGCGCGGACGTTGCGACAGGCCCTGCAACGATTAAGTCTATTGAAGGTAACGCCGTGGCGTGGAATCAGCTGGTGAAGAATGGGAACTTCTCGGATAATACTGCCACATGGGCGCCGTATATGGGAACTGGACAACAGGCAAATGGGAAATTTACTTTTACGGCAGATAGTACAACTACTGAATGGGCGCAGGTATATCAATTAAATGCGGTTCCAAGAATATCTGGACACATTTATTATATCTCGGCAATTTTCACGCCGTCTATTGACATTAAAACTCACTTCCAGAGTGAAAATGTTGAGTTTTCCGTTCCGGCTAACACCAGAAAAAGGTGTTCTATGATAAATAACGGTCATTTTTCAAATGATTTTTCCAACTATATGACTGCGGCAAGTGCTTGGACTGTCGGAGACACTGTAGTTATTGAGGATTGTATGCAAGTTGACCTCACCCTCCTATTCAACGGCAACATCCCGTCAGGCTTCACGGCTGCGGACTTCGAGGCGATGTTCCCTCTTTCGTACTATGAGTACAATGCTGGCACCCTCATTTCCGTCACCGCCACGGGTATCAAGACCGTCGGGTTCAATCAATGGGACGAGGAATGGGAGGTAGGCTCCATTGACCTTACAACGGGGGAGAACACCTCGTCAGCCAATACCATACGGAGCAAGGGATATGCGAAAATACTGCCCGGCAAGCAGTATTATTGCAAGGCCCCCTCAATCGCTGGGTTAGGTATCTTGGCGTTCTTCTATGATGCAGCAAAAGACTTAATCGTTGGATATGACGCGGGAACGCAGAAGGTTTATAACGCGAATAGAATAAATAGCCAGGTGTTTACAACTCCTGACAACGCGGCCTATATCCGATTCTATGTCACCGATGAATACGGAACCACCTACAACAACGACATCTGCATCAACCTCTCATGGGACGGCTCACGTGACGGAGAATATGAGCCGTACGTGGAATACGACAACAACTTCGATGTCACCAAGTTCTATGGCAAGTTGAACGGCGAGGGTAGTTTTGTGCAGGGGTTCCCCAATGGCATGAGGAAGTCCAACTACGCAGGAACAATCCGCGACCTTATCAGCCTCGAAAAAGCCACCGCGGACGTACCCGTCGGAGATGTGGATCTGGGGGGACTCACATGGTATACCGATGTTATGGGCAGCAACTATCGGCATTATGCAAGAATCGAAGATGCCAAAGCAGGATTCCTTACCGATATAATGTCTGATAGGTTTGTCTCTTCAACCGGCCCTGTAAACGACGGCGAACACGCCGCAGACAATACGATATGCTTGTTTGGTAAGGACGTATATATCGTGTGCAATGCTTATTCAACGGCTGCACTTTTCAAGGCTGCTATGGACGGTGTCCACCTGTTCTATCCCCTGGCCACCCCTCTGCACTACACCGACCTCGTTTACCGCGACAACGGCGTAGACACACCCGTGGCCGCACTCAATATCCTCGTGAACAATTGGGGTACCGAGCAGCAAGTCGTTGCAGACCCGGAAGCAAGCGGCGACCCTAACTCCTGCCCCGCGACGCTGGATATCAAGTACGGTATCGACGCGGCGGAACAGCTCGACACAATCAATCAGTCGGGAATCTTTACCGACGACCTCAAAGCCAATCTCTCGGCCCTCGTAGGAGTGCTGAACACAAACTGCGCTACTGCGCTCGGCGGCACGATTTCGATTAGCGAGAATCCCGTTGACAAGGTCTACACCTTCACCTTCACGCCAAACGCACAAACTGAATAGTTATGGAACATATCACAATCACACAGGTCGCTGACGGCGTTGTCCGTCTCACCCCAGATGAAGGTTTCCTCGTTAAGAACAAGAAGTCCGGGAGGCTTTACAGCGAGGTCGTTTGTAAGGATAACGAGCAGCAGCAATATGAGGCGGCAGCAATGAAAAGAACATAGCAAAGTTCACAACGATTAAAAAATAACGACCATGCAACTTGAATGGACACAAATCATTATCACAGCCATCACGGTGATAATCGGAGATGTGCTGATTCGCCTGCTCTTCTTCAAGCAGGATAAGAAGGCTAAGAATGTGCAGAATGTAGATGCGGAGGTAGCGGTGGCGCAGCACGCAAACGAGATGCTTTCACAGCAGCTTGAGCGCAGCCACGAGACCATCGCAAGGAAGGACGAACAGATTAACAAGCAGCAGGATGAGATTGCGAGCCTCAAGGCGGCGCAGTCATGCCTCTTTGACGACATGTGCATCCATAAGGGGTGCAGGGTGCGGAAGCCCCATCAAGGACAAGGAAGCCAGTGGTACGAGAAGTACCGCGAAGACCCGAACCTCGGTGCGGACTATATAAGCATTGACACCCTTGTGAAGCAAGATAGGGCAAAGAGACTGAAGATGGAGAAGGAGGCTGAGGCAGAGGTCGTGGTCTTGCAAGAGCCTACAAAGTTAAAGGACGGATGGCAGAGTAGCGAAGAGGCGAAAGTAGGCCCGAAGGAGGAAGAGATAAAGGACAAGAAAGAAATAACCTAAAATTCGGTATAGTATGTATGAGAAAATAGTAAGAATCGCGTGTATCGTCGCAATCGTAGTCCTGGCCGCTGCCCTGTTCTGCGGCCTGGTCTACACGTTTATTGTAGGATATAAGGCCGGCAACGCCTGGCCGTTATATGTGTACGTGGTTATGCTCCTGGTCTTTGGCTGGGATAATATCTACGGCACGTTTAGGTGGCTCGTGGGCCGGGCTTTTTCCAAATGACCGAACACGCCCCACTCGTTCAAACGGATTCGCTGGGCGTAGCGGCGAAGGGCGTAGGGGCGGCGACTGCAGTCGTCGTCCTGTCCGACGCCCTTAACCTCGCCCTGCCGTTCCTTATCCTGGCCCTGGTGGTCGTCCTGGTTGACCTTTATTTCGGGATCCGGGCGGCCCAGGGACGGGGTGAGGAGGTCCGCGCCTCACGCGCCCTGCGGCGCACCATTGGAAAGATTGCGGAGTACCTTTGCTGGGTGATCCTGGCCGCAACCCTCGCCGTGACCTTTGACTATCCGGCCCTTACCAAGTGGGTAGTGGGCTTTGTAATTGCAATCGAAGGGCTGTCAATCGTGCAGAATTGGCTGGCCCTCCGTGGTAAACGTATCACCGGCCTGGAGGAGTTCGCAAAGGAAATCATTAAGGACAAGACCGGCCATGACGCGGGAGCGCTTCACATAGAGGACGTCCCGGAAAAAGACAAGCAACATGATTAAAGCAAAGTATTTCAAGGAGGCGGAGTTTCAGCGCTGTTCCCCCTCCTGCTCCCTCCAGGATATGGACCAGGAGCTTATGGATAAGATCGACGAGCTGCGCGAGAAGGCCGGCATACCGCTGGTGCTTAACAGCGCCTACAGGTCCAAGACCTGGGACCTCGACAAGGGGCGGACGGGTGATTCCGCGCACACCCGCGGCCTCGCCGTGGATATACGGTGCAGCAGCTCCGCCAACCGCTTGAAGATAGTACAGGTGGCCATTAAGGTAGGCTTCTGCCGCATCGGTGTGGCTAACTCGTTTATCCATGTGGATATCGACAAGAGCCTCCCGCAAAATGTATTGTGGACATACTAAACTCTAACCCTTTTTGCTTTTCGACATTTTCATAGGTTAATTGTGCATATTGTAGGTAGTAAAAGAAAGCCCGCCGGGAGGTGCGCCCTTCCATTTTTGTTTTAGAGTTTAGAATAACCAGCCGGGCGGCTGCGACGGTCCCCCGGTTTTATATCAAAAACAATGAGTACAAAGAACACTATTGTCCTGGCGCTGGCCGCCGTCCTGCTCCTGTCCCTTCCCCTGGCGTTCCTCGCCGGGCGCTGGACGGCGCCGCCGCAATACCTCCCAGGAACGACAAAAGTCATTGTCAGCCATGATACACCCACTATCTGCGTGAAGGAGGTGCCTGTCGGTCACGCCACCGCCTTGCTCCCCGTAGTCTCTCCGAATGCAGACAAGGCGGACACCCCGGACAGCACCGCCGCCGTCGTGAGGGATTCCGCCCTGGTATCTATCCCCATAGTCCAGCGGACCTTCGAGGGCGAATACTACCGGGCCGTCGTCCAGGGATATGACCCGCAGCTGGTCGGCATCGACATCTTCCTGCCGCAGCCAGAGCCGGAGAAGCGCAAGCCCCGCCTCGGCTGGGGCCTGGGCCTCCAGCTGGGCTATGGCCTCACGCCCGCGGGATTCCAGCCCTACATAGGCATCGGCGGATCCTGGGGCATCGAGTTTTAACCCCTTTCGCCTCTCCGGGGCGGGCGCAAAAAAGCCCCCGGAATCCAATACAAAGTCACTCCCCAGCGACATTTTTGTACTGCACCGTCGTAACGGCTCCAGGGGCTTCGGCCCTTCCTCGGCTGTTCCGGCGGTGCAACCGCTTACGCCGCCGGCCCACAGTACAAAGGTACGGCGACAAACGCCGCGTGTCAATTCTAAATATTTATGAGTGACGAAGGAAAAACCGAACTCCGGGACACCCTGGACGAGTGCCTGGAAATGCTACAAAACAAGATACGCGGGGGCCGTTTCACGGCGGGCGACCTCCGGGCGCTGCTCGATGCGTTCACCGCTGGGGGAGGCGTCAGCGCTACGGCCCAGGACCTGGCGGAGCTGTACGGGACGACAGAGGTAAACGTCCGTTCCGTCATAAAGCGGCGCGTCCGCAGCAAGCCACGCCGGAGGGTATATTACGACCTCCTGGAGTTCAGCCGGGCCGTTCCTAAATCGTGGCACATAAAACGGCTTCTCACAACGACTTGCAAGAAATAAAGCCCCATAATTCCACGCCGAGCATGTTATGGTGAACTTTGCCGGTGATGCCTCCGGGTGTGAGGCAGAGCAAAGTACAACCATTAAACACGTTTAACAATGGATCCTAACGAAATGACACGCGGCATATCCTCCTACGAGAGTTTCAAGGTCGCGGAAATGGCATCCCGAAGGCCCAATGGTGGAACGGTTACTGCGCTCGTTATCGGTAGTGCCGGGCTGCTGGCGGGTATCACCGCCTGGATTGCCAACGGCATCTATGCCAACGCAAAGGCCAACGGCGTGCGCGACCTGGCCGTCGCCAATCACCGTAACAGCGAGGCGACCATTGACCGCCTGGCAAACCTCCTGGCTGTCGAGCGCAGCGAGCGCGTCGCCCAGGGCGTTACCATGTCGCAGTCAATCACCGACAGCATCAGCGGCCAGCAGCAGGGTAGCCAAAATCAGTCTACCTCCGTCGAGAACTCCGCTATGGCAGCGGCCACCACGCAGCTGCTCACCCAGAGCCTCCTCGGTAACCTGTCCGAGAACGCGCAGAAGGTGCAGATTTATTCTGCTCCCCAGCCTTGCGCCTGTCCGGGTTGCGGCGCCTAACGGTCCACGTAGCGGGGCGGCAAACCCGTCCCGCTATTTTCTATGTTTGAAAGTATCCGCAGGAAACGGGAGCAACGAATTATGGAAGCGCTCAATATCATAAAACCCACCAGCAAGGCGAGCCTCAAACAGGCCAGCTTGTTCCTCTCAAACCTTGACATAGACAAGGCGGAACGTATGTACGAATTTCTTGTTAAGGACATGAAGGATCTCCCCGACGTGGAGCCGGAGAGTAAACCTACCTTGTCGAACATTAAGGAACAGGCGGGCAGCATATTCGGCTGGATTCGTGAGAATGAGGACGTATTGACAAAGGGTGTGTCAATAATTCGGGGCATCATAGGCAAGAAGGCCCCCGCAGCAGCTCCGTTGCCTCCCATAAACCCGTAACGCCGTATGCAGGGCTACGAGGTAAGATTCTACGTTTACGCCGATTCCCAGGAGGAGGCGGACCAGGCGGGGCGAGCCGTCGGCAGCTTCGTCAACGACATGGCCCGGAAGGGCCTGGCAGTGACCGCCCGGAAGCTCACGGACGCCGTGCAGCGCTGGGGGTCCAACGTGTTTGTGCAAAACTATTTCAAGTAACGATATATGGAGGAAAAGAAATGTACGGGCGACTGCCTTCGGTGCAGCTTCCAGCAGCAGGTCTATTGCGCAGCCCAGCACGGCCACGCAACCCTCGCCGTGATGCCGGCCCTGGTCGCAAGGCTGGACCGCATAGAAGCTGCGCTTATGAAATTCGCGCCCGCAGCTGACATAATAAACCCGCTGAAAGACGGGGACGCACAAGGGGGCGCCGGTGCAGAGAATAGGGCGCCGGAAATATAAATGCTAATCTTTCACTATTATGGATTGTAACAAGAACGGACGCACCTATGTAAATACGTGCATCCCCGTGCCTGGGGCCGAAGCCGGCAACGCCACCTACGTCGTAGACCTCACGCACTACACCTGCGGCGGGCGCCGCATCTGCTCCAACGGGGCCTATCCCGTCGGCGCAGACCTAAATTACAAGGTAGTCGGAACACCCGCGTTTGTGGGTAACAAGGCGTACCAGGTGGACGTCCTTATCACCGGC
>Ga0265298_10011199_pt1 | contig 10522 bp, 7 predicted proteins | sample AusTroGonzalo_MG_3_FD_193486 | JGI IMG/M metagenome (GOLD analysis project Ga0265298, IMG submission 193486) | Bovine rumen microbial communities from tropical cattle in Woodstock, Queensland, Australia - Gonzalo_01 | ecosystem: Host-associated > Mammals > Digestive system > Stomach > Rumen ... | reverse complement strand
TGTCAGGTGATATTGAGAACATATTGTCATGAAAAAATAAATCATACATAATAATGAAAACCGCTAACGAAATCCTCAGTATGGTCAATGAAGCCCTTGATAAGCTTCCTTACGACCGTCAGCCCCAGTCGCTTTACGATCCTATTCAGTATGTTCTTTCCTTAGGCGGTAAGCGCATACGTCCTGTGCTTATGCTCTTAGGATATCAGCTTTTCAAGGAACAGCCGGAACAGATCATGATGCAGGCACTGGGATTGGAGACCTATCATAACTACACGCTTTTGCACGATGATCTGATGGACAATGCCGACTTACGTCGCGGACATGAGACCGTCCACAAGCGTTGGGATGCCAACAAAGCGATTCTCTCAGGCGACTCCATGCTCGTGCTGGCCTATCAGCGTGTGGCTCAGTGTGACGCGCGCTATCTGCCTGCCGTGCTCTCTCTCTTCACAGAGACTGCTCTTGAGATCGGTGAAGGCCAGGAGTATGATATGACCTTCGAGACGCGCAATGATGTCACGGAGGCTGAATATATTGAGATGATTCGCCTGAAGACCAGTGTGCTGTTGGCTTGCGCCCTGAAGATGGGTGCTATCCTCGCTGATGCTTCACAGGAGGATGCTGACAACCTGTATAAGTGTGGCGAGCAGATGGGCCTTGCCTTCCAGTTACAGGATGATCTGCTCGATGTGTATGGCGACTCGAAGGTGTTTGGTAAAGCTATTGGTGGCGATATCACCTCCAACAAGAAGACTTATATGCTTATCAATGCCTTCAATCGCGCCAACGATGCTCAGCGCGCTGAGCTCACCCGTTGGGTGGAGGCGAAGACCTTTGATCGTCAGGAGAAAGTGGCTGCGGTCACCCATCTCTACGATGAGATAGGCATCCGTCAGTTATGTGAGGAGAAAATCAATTATTATTTTGCTGAGGCTCGGAAGTATCTCGACAAGGTGGCTGTCGCTGACGACCGTAAGGCTATTCTCCGTCAGTATATGAACGAGATGATGAAGCGAGAGTCATGACGTTTATCGATACCCATGCCCATGTTGACGGCGAGGAGTTCTCTGCCGACCGTGATGCCGTCATCACTCGTGCCCAGGAAGTAGGCGTGAGCAAGATTTTCGTACCAGCCATTGATTTGCCCTCTTCTGAGCGCATCTTGACGCTCTGTCGGCAATACCCAGATTATCTCTATCCGATGGTAGGCCTGCATCCAGAAGAGGTGCGAGCCGATTGGCAAGTACAGCTATCGGCTATCCGCGAATTACTATTGGCCAACAGTCAACAGACAATCGCTATCGGCGAAGTGGGCCTCGACTATTATTGGAGTCGTGAGTTCGAGAAAGAGCAGTTGGCGGCTTTCGAAGAGCAGGTGAAGTGGAGCATTGAAACTCGTCTGCCCCTGATGATTCATTGTAGGAAGGCGCAGAACGAAATGGTTCATCTGCTAAAGAACTATGCCAAGGAACTGCCTGGTGGTGTGTTCCATTGTTTCACAGGCAACGAGCATGAGGCTGAAGAACTCCTTCAGTTCGACCGTTTCGTCTTAGGTGTTGGCGGTGTGCTCACGTTCAAGAAAAGCCACCTGCCCGAAGTGCTTCCTGCTGTCGTACCCCTCGACCGTATTGTCTTGGAGACCGACTCCCCTTATATGGCTCCTGTTCCTAAGCGTGGTGAGCGCAACGAACCATCCTATGTGTCGTTTGTCCTTCAGAAGATGGCCGAGAGCTACGGCATCACGCCTGAAGAGCTTGCCCTTCGTACCAGTGAGAACGTCAAGCGCGTGTTTAGTATCTAATGCGGACCGATGCCTTGTCAGCATAGCTGCTGATAGGAATGATATAGCTTCTCGACGTATATCCGAACCAGCAGCCCATGCCTGTAGAAATGTTTGAAGGCATGTTGTCGGTAGCAGGAAAAAGCGGATTCCTTGACAGGGACATCATATCCTCGAAACTCCTCCAGAACTGATACTGCTTCTCGCTCAGTGCAACCAGTTTCACCTGAACGACCTCGTTGATAGAGAATGAGGATACGTAATCCTTTTCCAGGTTTTTTCGTCCTCGATGGATGACAATGTCACCATTGCCAATCATTTCGCGCGAGAAAACACCCAGCATCGACGACAGCATCGTATAGACATCTTCGTTCGTTTGCGAGAAAATCTTGAAATATTGTGCCGTGCTGGCTTTGAGATTGACATGCGCATGCAATTGGTAGAGCGTGTCACTACTCTCTGCTGGCGTGACCCAGAATGAATCGATGACGGCCGTCTCAGGCGTGATCGTGGTCTCAGCATCGGCTGTCAGTCCGTCAGGACTTTCTATATGCAGTCGGTAGGTCTTTCCTGCTTCGCCTCGCATATATGATGTGGTGTAATAGAACGGAGGACTATACGAACGGTTCAGTCTTCCCACCATCACCTCCTCACGTTCTCCATCGCTGATGGTTACCTTTGCCCATCGTTCCAGATACTGTCCTAAGTCAGTAATATCCTGATAGTCTTCTGAAACAGGTATCGAACGAGTCACGAACACCATTGGGAACTCTCCATCATCTATCCACCCTTCCACCACGAGCTGAGATGGCTCGTCGTTGTCGTAGTCGGCTTTGCAGCCTACCATGAACAGGAGCATAGCTGCCAATAAGTATGTCGCGTAGCGTTTCATCTTCATGAGTTCAGAAATGATAATAGTAATTCACTGATGGCATCACCTTCAACAGAAAACGAAATGGCTTTGCTGCAAACCTGTCGTTATAGATCTTCAGTCGATAATGGATGTCGTTGCTATACATGGTGAGATTATAGAATGAGACGTTGATGCCACTGCGACGTCCTTTGTGCTCTCGGAAGTCGTAGTTCACGGAGGCATCCAGTCGCATGTAAGGCTTCAGTCGCTGCGCGTTATGTTCACCAAACACGCTGACAAGGTTGCTGTTGAACAGGTAGAACTTGCGTGGGGCTGTAAACGGTGTTCCTGAGGCGAAGACATACGTTCCGCCGAAGCTCCAGTGCTTGTCGAGTCTGTAGGTTGCCACAGCGTTGAGCTCATGCGGACGCTCATGGCTGGCGGGATACCAGTCTTGTAGGCGCTCGTCACTGAATCGCCTCATGGCTCTGCCCCAGGAGTAGCTTAGCCATCCAGTCAGTCTGCCCTTTCGTTTCTCTATCAGCAGGTTAAGACCGTAGTTGTAACCCTGTCCGTGCAGGAGCATCGATTGCAGGTCGTACGAAGAGTAGAGCACATCGAACACGTTTCCGCTATATTCTTGTTGGTGATAGAGCCGCTTGTAATAGGCTTCCAGCGTGAGGTGATACATCTTGTTGGAGAACCATGTATCGAAGCCCAACGATATGTTCCAGTCGTATTGTGCGGGAAAATTCTGTGAGGCCGAGAACCAGAACTCTGTGGGCAGTCCCATATCGGAGAATCCTGAGCGATGCAGATACTGATGCTTCACACTGCTGCGCAATACGAGTTGGCTGACATCATTCATCTGATAGCTGACCGACACAACAGGATCGAGCGCCACTCTGCGATAACTGCCATACTGGTAGTAAACGGTGCGAAGACCTGCCGTCGTGCTCACTGAACCTGTATGCAACGTGTAGTCGGTATAGGCAGAAGCCTCAAGGGTGCGCTCGCATGACTGTGCCTCGTGTTGAATAGAGAACATACCGTGGACGGAAGGCTCCTGCGGATGAATGGTGTGCCCGATAAGCTGTATTCCTGCGTCAAGGTTCCCCGTTTTCAGGTCGGCACGATAACCCACATCACTGATGTCCGACGGCACTTCTACACGCAGGTTCGACATATCGAGTGAGAACTCGTTGTACGAGTGGGTGTAGTAGAGTGCCTGTCGCAACCTACTGCTATTGCCCCATCGGCTGTCCATGCGAAGCGCAACCATCGTATTGCCCCATTTCAGACTGGTGTCCAACAGATAGTCGCTGTCATCGTATCTCGCACGGTCGTTACCATGATAGAAGTCAATGGCTAACGTATGTTGCTTGCCCAGTTGACAGATCCACGATAGGTTATAGTCGCCAAAGCTGTAGCGCATTGTCTCCGATTCAATCTTCATCCATTGCCCGTAGAGCAGGTTCAGATAGGCCTGTCGTGCTGATAGCGTGAGCAGCGATTGCTTTCCAATGGGTAGTCGTAGGGTGCCTTGTGAGGAGATAGGCCCCACCGACAGGTCGCCGCTTGTTTGTGGTCGTAGTGTGTCGGCTGTTTGCATGTCCACATGAGCGCCCAATCTGTTGTCCATCGAGGCATTGGCAGCTGAGCGAGCTAACTGCATGGTTGCGAAGTGAGGAGTATTGAAGATGGAGAAGAATCCCAGCATATGGGACACGTTGTAAAGGGGTACACCGTTGATCGTTACGATATGATGGGCATTGTCACAGCCCTGCACGTGCAGTCCTGCGTCATATTCTGAATTGGTCTGCACTCCAGGAAGCAACTGCGCGTAATGCATAGGGTCGGCATTGCCCAATATGCGCGGCATGTTGTCCATCATACGCAAATCAATCCGCGAGGTACCGTTAGGAGCGTCCAACAGAAAAGTGTTCAGACGATGTCCCCGCACGTTTACCTCGCGGATTGTATCACCACGCAAAAGCGAGTCTTGCGCCAGCACACTGGTCGAAAGCATACATGACAATAGCGCAACGACAAGTCGCATGGTGTGTGGTGTGATGATTGTTTTTACTTAACCAGATGTTCGAAATCGGTAACCAGTTGCTCCACCTTCTTGATGAGCTCCTTGAAGCGGCTGTCGTTGCCAAACTCCTCGAAAGTGCTGTAGCTGGTACCGTCACCAAAGCAGATGACGGGCTCAATCTTCCAGGTGTTATAGTAGGAGTGTTTTTCGTAGAAAGGATAGGTCTTGATGAATGCCTGACGTGTGTCGTTGCCGTCGAAGTAGACTGCCAGATGGACCTGCTGGTTAACCTGTTCTACGCGGCTCTTTACCTCCGATTCCGAAGTATTGCGGCCTACGCCTTCCACGAGGTCGCGCACCTTGTTGATATCGTCCACCGTTCCCTTTGCCTGTACCTTACCCAGCACATCAATAACGATATTGGCATTGCCTGCAGAAATAAACTCACCGTTGTTGTCTAAACGGAGGTTCGACGAAGCGTTGGCGCTGACTAGTGTCTCACCTTTCTTTGATACCGTCAGACGGATGGCGGCGTTCTTGCCTCCATTATACTCGCTTTCAAGGTTTACACGATAGCCCATGATGGTGGCATCGATGGCTGTTGATGCAGCATCGGAGTCATACTGAAACTCGCCTGCAGGCACCTTAAGCGTTGCATTGATAGATGCCAGAATGGCATTTCCCTGCAATATCTTCAAGGTGATGATTGATGGTACTTTTACGTGGTTCTCCTCTGTAGTCTTGTAGTAGCCTGCATAGTAGTCGTAGTGCCAGTCCTTCGTGTCGAAGAAACTTGCGTGCATCTCTCTCTCGTCGCCCGTAGCCGTCAGTTCAGCCATACAAGGCTGTCCGTTACGATCGGTGAAGCTAAAGCTTAGCACGTTCTGCTCCGTTCCCACTTTTACCCACGAACCATTGCGATACTCGAACTGAGCTGAGAAATATGCCATTGCGAACAGGCGCTTCACGTAGGTCTTGTTCTCTTCCAACGTACACAGGTTGAAAGCCGACTCGAAGAAGTCGTTCACCACTTTTACTTCGTTCTTGCTGTCAGTGAGATAGTCATGTACATACTGTCCAAGGTCGGTGATTGGGCGGAAGTCCTCAGCACTGATCTTTCCCACCAGCTCACGACCCGTCTGGTCGATATACTCTTTCTTCTGACTCTCCGACAGGCTGCTTTCGCTACCGCCTGAACCACCTGATTTACCAGCGTCGGAATCATTGTCATCGCCACAGCTTGTTGCTGCCATCGACAGTGTCACAGCTACTGCCAATGAGAAAAATAGTCGAAATACTTTCATATACATTCCTTTTATGTTAAAACGTTCGTTAGTAATATCATACAAATATACAGGGTTTTGATATTTGTTTCAAGTGTTTCCTCGTATTTTTCCTGAATTTTCTCATTTATTAACACTTTACCTTCCTTTTCACTTATCTTTCTGTCAGCCTTTTGCATGGTCGGCTAATCTCTTGTTTGCTTTCTACTGGATTGTTTCAGGAGAAGAGACTGAAAACGAAGATGAGACGGAATCATTCTCGATCCCGTCTCATCATTTAGTTATTTAAGCGAAACGATTTTTCAATAAAATGAATCTATGCCGAAACAAATTCCTTAATGAACTAGGCGGCTTAGATGATATGCATCACTCCAATGACATAGAGGAGACCGTAGCCCAGTACGATAGAGGTGATGCCGACGATGAGTCCGATGCGAGCCATATCCTGCTGCTTCACGAGGTTGGTGGCGTAAGCCAGTGCGTTTGGCGGCGTAGAGATGGGGAGCACCATTGCACTCGAGGCTGCGATAGCTACACCGATGAGCACGGTTGAGGTGCCTCCAATGGCTGCGAGCTTGTCACCCATAGCAGAACATACTACCACGAGGATAGGCATGAGCAGGGCTGCTGTGGCCGAGTTGGAGATGAAGTTGGAGAGGGCGTAGCAGATAACGCCTGAGAGAATGAGGATGAACAGGGGCGAGAAATCGCCGAAAGGAATGCTCTCTACGGCAAGGGCAGCCAGTCCTGACTGGTTGAGGCCATAGCCGAGGGCGAAGCCACCTGCTACCATCCAGATAACGCTCCAGTTGATTTCCTCAAGGTCGGCACGTGTGATAACGCCTGTCAGAGCGAAGATGACGAATGGGATAAGAGCTACAGTGTAGCTGTTGATGCCTGTCACAGTGTCGAGCAGCCAGAGGGCTACGGTAACGATGAAAGTGACGATAACGATCTTCGTCTGGATACCTTCCTTCATGCCGCCATCAATCTTAATCTCAATGGTCTTCTGTGTGAAGGGGAAGATGCGCTGGAGGAGTATCCAAGCGATGAACAGCAGTACAAGCACGAGGGGCACCATGAACATCATCCACTGTCCGAAGCCGATGCCGAGGTTCATTCCTTCAGGATCGTTGAGGTACTTCAGTGCGATGGTGTTTGGAGGTGTGCCGATAGGTGTTCCCATACCACCGAGGTTGGCTGCGATGGGGATGGAGAGGGCGAGCGCGATGCGGCCCTTACCGTTGGCAGGCAGTTGTTTGAACACGGGGGTGAGGAACGTGAGCATCATAGCTGCTGTAGCTGTGTTGGACACGAACATGGAGAACAAACCGGTGATGAGCAGGAAGCCCAACAGTACCATTTCACTGCGCTTGCCGAAGGGAGCGAGCAGGATCTTGGCCAACTGTGCGTCGAGACCCGTCTTCGTGGCTGCAATGGCGAGAATGAAGCCGCCGATGAACAGCATGATGACAGGATCGGCAAAGCAACCCATAATGCCCTTGTAGGACAATACTGCGCCTACGTCTTCAGGGTTGCACATCCATTTAATACCAGAGTCGCTACAGAAGAGCAACATGAGTCCCATAATGGCTACACTCGTTGCCCATGAGGGTACGACCTCCATGACCCACATCAGGGTAGCGAAGGCGAAGATAGCGATGATGCGCTGTTGAACGACATTAAGACCGTCGATACCGAATGAGCTACTGGGCAGGTTCCATAATACGAGTGTGAGAAGAATAACTACGATAGCCTGAATAGTTTTCTTAAAGACCCTTCCGGGTTGATACTTTTTCTCCTGGCGCATGCGATGATAGGCATCGAGGAGACTGAATCCATAGAAATTTTTGAACATAACAGTTCTTTGTTCTTGGTGTTAGGTAAATGTAAGATAATAAATTTTTTAAATTTTGGCGTGCAAAGTTAGCAAATAACTGAGAGAAACAAAAATAAAAATACGTTTTTCTTTTCAATTTGGCTTTTTTTTCGTACTTTTGCCGAAACAATAAAGCAAAAGTGAAAGCCTAAAAACATGGACGACGAAATTAAGGACGAAATTCTGAACGCAGAGGACACCGAAAAGATAGAGGATGCTGAAGCATCTGAACAAGCGGAGGGTCACTCTGACTATAAGCCAGTAAACCGTTTCGATGCAGCTGTGGTACATCACCTGAGTGGAATGTATCAGAGCTGGTTCTTGGATTATGCCTCGTATGTAATCTTGGAGCGTGCCGTGCCTCACATCGAGGACGGACTGAAGCCTGTGCAGCGACGCATCCTGCACTCCATGAAGCGCATGGATGACGGCCGATACAACAAGGTGGCGAATATCGTGGGACACACGATGCAGTTCCACCCCCACGGCGATGCTTCTATCGGCGACGCTTTGGTGCAGTTGGGCCAGAAGGACCTGCTGGTGGACACGCAGGGTAACTGGGGTAATATCCTCACGGGCGACCGTGCGGCTGCTCCGCGATATATCGAGGCCCGCCTGTCTAAGTTTGCCTTGGATACCGTTTTCAATCCCAAGACCACGGAATGGCAGCTCAGCTACGATGGCCGTAACAAGGAGCCTATCACGCTGCCAGTGAAGTTCCCGTTGTTGCTTTCACAGGGCGCTGAGGGTATTGCCGTAGGCCTGTCCTCGAAGATTCTTCCCCATAACTTCTGCGAAATATGTGATGCAGCCATCTCTTATCTGCATGGCGAGGAGTTCCATCTGTACCCTGACTTCCAGACGGGTGGCAGCATCGACGTGTCGAAATACAACGACGGACAGCGCGGTGGCGTGCTGAAAGTGCGCGCCAAGGTGGAGAAGCTCGACCAGAAAACGCTCGTCATTCGCGAACTGCCATTCACCAAGACAGTAGGCACGCTCATTGAGAGCATCACCAAGGCTATCGAGAAGGGTAAGATCAAGGCACGCAATGTGACCGACCTGACTTCGGCTGAGGTGGAGATACAGATTCACTTGGCACCTGGCGTCTCGTCGGATAAGACGCTCGATGCGCTCTATGCTTTCACCGACTGCGAAATCAATATATCGCCCAACTGCTGTGTGATTGCCGACAATAAGCCGCAGTTCCTCACCGTCAGCGATGTGCTGAAGCACTCTACTGATCGTACGAAGGACCTCATCCGCCAGGAACTGGAGATCCGTAAGAACGAACTGTTGGAGCAATATCACTTCTGTTCGTTGGAGAAGATATTCATCGAAGAGCGCATCTATAAGGATCGTAAGTTCGAGGAGGCACCCAATGTGGATAAGGTGTGTGAGCACATCGATGACCGACTGACCCCGTTCTATCCGCAGATGGTGCGCGAGGTGACGAAGGACGATATCTTGCGACTGCTGGAAATCAAGATGCAGCGCATCCTGAAGTTCAATAAGGAGAAAGCCGATGAGCTCATGGCTCGCATCAAGGCTGAGATAGAGCAGATTGACAACGACCTGAAGAACCTCACAGAGGTGACGGCATCGTGGTTCCAGTTCCTGAAGGATAAGTACGGTAAGGAGCATCCTCGTATGACGGAGATTCGCAACTTCGACACCATCGAGGCAGCCAAGGTGGTGGAGGCCAACCAGAAACTGTATATCAACCGTCAGGAGGGCTTCATTGGTACTGGTCTGAAGAAGGACGAGTTCGTGTGCAACTGCTCCGATATCGACGATATCATCCTGTTCTACAAGGATGGTAAATATAAGGTGGTGCGCGTAGTCGAGAAGCTCTTTGTAGGTAAGAATGTGTTGTGGCTGGGCGTGTTCAAGAAGAACGATAAGCGCACGATATACAACGTGGTGTATCGCGACGGAAAGAAAGGTCCGTGCTACATCAAGCGATTCAATATCACTGGTATCACCCGTGACCGTGAGAACGATCTCACACAGGGCACCGAAGGCACCCGTATCATGTACTTCACAGCCAATCCCAATGGTGAGGCCGAGACCATCAAGGTGACCCTCGATCCCTCAGTACTGGCGGCTCACCCACGCATGAAGCTCTTCATCGAACGCTCGTTTGCCGATATCGATATCAAGGGACGTTCGTCGAAGGGTAATCTGCTGACGAAGTTCCCTGTGCATCGCATTGCTTTGAAGAGCTTGGGACACAGTACGCTGGGCGGTCGAAAGGTGTGGTACGACCCAGACGTGAACCGTTTGAACTATGATGAGCACGGACGACTGCTGGGTGAGTTCTTTGACGACGACCAGATACTCGTAGTGCTGAAGAACGGTGATTACTATCTGACGAACTTTGACGTAAACAACCATTACGAGGAAAATATCCTTCGCATCGAGAAATATGATGCCGACAAAGTGTGGACTGCTGTTCTCTTCGATGCCGACAATCAGGGCTATCCTTATCTGAAACGCTTCAAGATGGAAGCAACGAAGCGCAAGCAGAACTTTGTAGGCGAGAACATTGCCTCCCGATTGGTGCTGCTCTCGGATGTGGTCTATCCGTTGGTACGTGTTACCTACGGTGGAGGCGATGAGTTCCGTTCACCAGAGGATGTCGATGCTGAACAGTTCATCTCCGTCAAGGGCTTCAAGGCAAAGG
>Ga0265298_10011198_pt1 | contig 10523 bp, 14 predicted proteins | sample AusTroGonzalo_MG_3_FD_193486 | JGI IMG/M metagenome (GOLD analysis project Ga0265298, IMG submission 193486) | Bovine rumen microbial communities from tropical cattle in Woodstock, Queensland, Australia - Gonzalo_01 | ecosystem: Host-associated > Mammals > Digestive system > Stomach > Rumen ... | reverse complement strand
CGCGAACTCCTGTCCATGAGCAATTATATCAAGGTCGGGGATTACCGCAAGGAATACCATACGACCGTAAAACCGTATGTGGGATCGATGAACCAGGAATTCATCAAACTGCGCTGAAGGAGAGAAGAGAATGCATATTGCGATCGAAGGAATTGATGGGGTTGGAAAAACTACAATTGCACGGGAACTTGCCCATCGGGTCGGATTCCAGTGCATAGAGAAGCATCTGCATGCTTTGCTGGATGGGGAAAATGTATCCGATATTCCGAACTATATGAGGGTGACGGAACAGGTGAATGCATCCAAGGACAAATTGTTCCGGGCGTGGTTTTACGCATTGGGGAATATTTATTTGAGAGAACATTATCAGAATGCGGATATTGTCACAGACCGGTATTTTGTGTCCAATTACAGCTGGAACGGTACGGCTGAGAATGAATTCATCTTTGAAAAAATGATAGAACTTCTGGGGAAACCGGAAATCACCTTTCTGATTTATGCCAACCCGGAAGTCCGGGCGGCAAGGATCAGGCAACGGAATCCTCAGGATCCTGATTTGGTGAATACGACAGTCCGGTTTTCGGAAACCATGTATGGACGGATCACCGGATTTCTGGAGAAATACGGTTTCAAGTATCATACTGTCGACACGTCCCATGCAAGCATTGAGGAATCCCTGAACCGTATTCACGATTTGCTGAAAAACGATTTTCCGGACCGTTTTTAATATCAGAAAAAAAGTTTTTTTTATGGAAAAAGCAGTTTTTAAGACTTATATTACAAAACAACCCAAGGAGGCAGGTATGAAGATGGACAATGCAGCGGCAAGAGACAATTTCGTCAGCGGACTTTATGAAGAAGCGGTCAAGAATGAAAAAGAATACATTCTGAATAATCTCGTGGCAAAAGAATATACCCGGATGCATCGAGATGCCGCTATCCATCTGCATGATCTCGAAGGTTATCGGTATGTATATAACTGCTGTACTCCGGATTTGTCCAATGTCCTCTCGCCCGCGGGATTTACCTCCCGAAGTGATGCAATGAAAATTATTGAACTTTTCGAAAAGATCAAAAATCTGATTTCCAACCTGGCCGTATGCCAAACCGGTGGAATCGGATTCGCCAATTTTGACGGCGATCTTGCCGCTGTTCTGGAAAGTTTGGATGTCCCCGGCAATGAATCGAATCAGAATGTTATGATGGAAGCGGCAGCTTTGTTTGTAAAGTGGGTGAACACGACCCGGACCAGATATTGCCGGGAACCTTACTATCTTTCCTTGAATCTCGGACTGGCGACCTCGCAATGGGGCCGCTGCATTACGAAAGCCGTGATTTCCGCTTATGCGGCCCAACCCATGGAAATGACTCGGCCGAATATCATTTTCAAATGCAAAGCGGATGTCAATGTCAATGCAGATTCTCCGAATCATGACCTTTTCCTGCTGGCATTGCAATGTACTGCCCGGAAAATGATTCCGACTTACCTTTTGATGGACAGTGTTGTCAATGCCGATTGCATTTCGGATCGGTTGGGGATCATGGGCTGCCGGACCCGTGTATACCAGAATTCCAATGGGGAAGAAGGGACGGTAGGACGTGGAAATATCGCGTATGTTTCCATCAATCTGCCTCAAATAGCCCTGAAGTCGACTTCAATCGAAGGTTTTATGGCGGCCCTTGAAGAAAAAGCCGAGGCTTGCAAAAAGATTCTCGTGTCCCGCATGCTGCAATTGACTGATTCATACAAACTCGATTATGTTTTTGAAAACAAGCTCTGGAAAAATGTCGAAAAGATCAACGATCTGGTCAAACAGGGAACCTTGTCGATCGGATTTATCGGCGTTGCCGAAACCGTCGAGATCCTGACCGGTGAAAAAACATATCGCTCGAAGGCTGCAGAAGATCTTGGTTATACCATTGTTCGAACCCTTCGTGCCTGCGCCGATCGTTTCCGTCAGGAAACCGGTTTCAATTGTTCCCTGCTTGCCACGCCGGGAGAAATGATTTCCGGCCGATTTGCCGAGAAGGACAAGCTGAATTTCCAGCATCCTGCCATTGAAAAGGAGTTCTATACGAATTCATTTCATGTCGAAGTCAATTCTGGAATCTCGCTTTATGAAAAGCTGCGTATCGAAGGCCGTTTTCATGCCCTTTGCAACGGCGGCAGCATTTCTTACGTTGAATTCAATGACGCCCCGCTGAATAATACTGAAGCTTTAGCCGATCTCGTTTCCTATGCCGCGGCGCAGGGAGTATCTTATCTGGGATTTAATTTCCCGTTGGATATTTGCCGGGACTGCGGTCTGCACGGCACGTTTGATTCCTGTCCGGTTTGCGGCTCCGGGAATATCAAACGGATCCGCCGCGTTTCCGGATATCTGGAAGACCTGAACTATTTTACAACAGGAAAGACCCGCGAAGTCAAATACCGCAAGGCGAATGCCTGGAATTGACCTGACGATTATTCTGCCATTTTTCACTCCTCGCCCGGAAATATTCACATACCTTGCCTTATTACAGGTATCTCAAACCACAAACAAGGAGGTACCGTATGGCTATGATTGAAAAACTCGGCAAAATGATGGACTTTGACAAGTATGACAACAAGGCGATCCGCTGGCTTGACAAAGGCAGCCACTACGAACTGATCTTCACCGACGATTTCGTCACTCCGTCCAGCACCGGCGCGGGAAAACAGGGACCGGGGCTCTTTCCACCCATTTTCGGGAGCGCTCTGCTCACCGATATCATTCTCGACATGCGCGATGGTATCAAAGAAAAGGAAGTCCATGTGTTTGTCGGTTCTTTCGGCGGCGAGGTGGCGGCACTGAATATGATCCTCCAGCAGCTTCTGACCTATCATTACCGGGTCGGGATCAATCTCGGGACCGCCTGTTCCTGCGGCTGGATGCTGCTGTTTGCCTGTCACGAACGTTACGTCTCCCCGTTCAGTCAGGCCATGTATCACGACATTTCCACAGTGTGCGGCGGGAAACATACCGAACTCCAGCGCAATGCCGAATTCATGGGCCGCTGGCAGAAGGAACTCCTGAAAATCACCGACACGGCCAAAGTCCTGACGGAAAAAGAACTCGAACTCGGCCGGACTTCGGAAGTCTGGCTGACCGGCCGTGAACTGATCGACCGCGGTGCGGCCCGGGATTATGAGGAGTATCAGAACCGGGTGATCCCCATGCCGATGCCGTGTTTTGTCAACGTCAACGGGAAAATTTACGGCTGTTCCATGGGCGGATGGGTCCGGATGGAAAAGACGGATGAAAAGCCGCTGAGTTATGCCGAGCTGGTGAAACTGGCCAATTCCGCACCCCTGATACCGGATGTTCCTGCTGCTTCTGCTGATAAGGAAAAAATTCCGGAACCCAAAAAGAAAAAAACTGAAAAGCATTCATCTGCATCATGATCCCCATCATGTTTTGTAATGCGGCCATTGCCCAACGGGGGTGCATCGCATTCCTGCCGCGAACTCGCGCGACATGCCACCAGAAACGCAAAAAGACGGCAAGATTTCTCCTGCCGCCAGTTCGTGGTGGGGTTACCGTTCCGGAAAGCCGAAAGCCGCCGCTGTTCGTTCCAGTCTTCCGGAATCGGCTGCTCGGGGAGCTTTGCAATGGACAGCCCATCGGGTTCGATCCCGGCGGGGATTGCCTCGACAATGTCCGGGGCGAGACTGTTCAGGGAATGAATGCGCGTGACGTAGCCGGTCTTCAGGCCGAGCTGCTTTGACAGGTCGGTGACGTTCGTCGCCTCACCGTTGATCCGCTTGTCCATACGGAATTTTTCCGGCATTCTGAGGCCCGGATGCGCGGTTTTCCTGCCGTTTGCACCGGAATCCACGTTGAAAAACACCCTCTTGCCGTGTATATTAAGGTGGATGTTTGTGCAAAAAAAGCCGAGTAATAATATATTTGGAAAGGAAAACGTCAATGAACATTCTTATTCTGCAGGGGTCGCCGAGGGCGAATGGAAACACTGCTTGGATGGCGGAAGAGTATCGCAAGGCCGCAGAGGCAGCGGGACACAAAGTGACTCTTATCAATGTGACGCGCAAGAAAATAGCTGGCTGTCTGGCGTGTGAATATTGCCACGGCAAGGGAAACGGCGCGTGCATCCAAAAGGATGATATGCAGGAACTCTATCCGCTCTTGGCGGAAGCAGAAGTCCTTGTTTTTGCTTCCCCGATCTATTACTTCACGCTCTCTGCGCAGATTCAGTCGGCAATCCAGCGCTTCTATGCCATCTGGAAGCCAGCGAAGGTGAAAAAGACCGTGCTTCTTCTTTCGTCTCATTCGCCGAACGTCTATGACGGTGCAATCGCCGAATACAAGGGAATCATCGCCTTCTGCGGATATGAGGACATTGGCATCGTCACCGCCAAGGTCGAGGAGCAGAAGACCGAGGCGACGCGCGGGAAGATTCTTGAACTCGTCGGGAAAATTTGACACAAGGCCGGATGAAATGCGCGAGATGATGCTGAAAACGGAAATTCCCGAGATGCTCGCACAATTCTTCTGAGGCATGAAGGTCACCCATGAGCCACAAGCAGGACAAGTCCGCCAAACGCAAGGCGAAACTGAAGGCGCGGAAATTCCACGCCGAGCAACATCGTCTGCATCTGAGCGGACGCATCGCCGATGCGCTCATGGATCTTTGCGCCGATGTCCTGCCTGAATATATTGATGATTCCAAGGGGCCAGACCTTGTCGGGCGTAACATTATCTGGCGGTTGGGCATGGTTGCGTGGAACATCGCGATTACCGGCCGCAAGGAAATCGACGAATCCTCGGTGGACGAGATGAGGGTGGATGCCGAATCCAAGAAAATGGTCCGCGATGAAATCAACGGCCTCGTCCGCAGGAAATACGAGAAATACCCGGAACTCCGGACGGCGATCACGGATGTGTCCGTGCTGCTCGTTGCCGGGCAAGTGCGGCTCAAAGTTTCGCTCGGAGACACATTCCCGGCGATGCCGATCCCGGATTTCAGCGACAAACCGGAACCGCTCACGCCCGATCAAATCCTTACAAAACGTAAAGGGTTGGGGCTCTCGCAGGTCAAGTTCGCCGCCGCGCTCGGCGTTTCCGTGAAGAAGGTTTCTGCGTGGGAACACGGGAAAGCCACGCCGGATGAAGCGGAGCAGGAAAAAATCGAAAAACTCTTTGACAAAATGTAATACGCAGGAAAAAGCCGAATAGATCTTATGACCAACTGGAATGCCGAACAGTATTTAAGATATCGGGCGGAACGAACCCAACCGTCTCGTGATCTGGCGCGTCGCATCACCGTGCCATCGCCGCTGCGCATCCTTGATTTGGGATGTGGGCCGGGAAACAGTACTGCGGTTTTGCGCGAAGTGTTCCCGCAGGCAAAAACCATCCTCGGAGTCGACTCGTCGGGGGATATGATCACCAGGGCCAGAGAAGAACATTCAGAGCTGGAATTCGCCGTCTTTGACGTTCGTGAGGAACTTTCCTCTCTGGGCGAAAAGTGGGATGTCATATTCTCCAATGCCTGTCTCCACTGGATTCCCGACCACAGAAAACTTCTTCCAAGGCTGATGTCATCGCTGACCAACGGAGGACAACTGGCGGTGCAGGTCCCCATCACCAAGAACGCCGCGCTCTACAAAGTCTGCGATACCCTCCAAGCCTCCGAACATTGGAAAGGTATACTGCCGAAGGAGACACGGAAATTCCACCAGCTGGAGACAGAGGAATACTGCGATATCTTGTCCTCCTGTGCCAGCAACTTCACCATCTGGGAGACCATTTACCACCACATCATGCCCGACCTCGCCGCCGTCATCGAATGGTACCGCGGCTCGGGGCTGCGTCCCTATCTTGAGGCGCTTTCAGACGATGACTCTCGCAAAATGTTCATTAGAGAACTTTCAGACCGACTCAGCGATGCCTATCCGCGTCTTGCGGACGGACGCATCCTGATGCGCTTCCCGAGGCTTTTCTTTATCGCCACCGCCAAAATGTAATGACTACATGATTCATAGGAGAACAAGACATTATGAGAAAGAAAATCGTCATCATCGACGGCGGACCGCGCCGGAATATGAACACGGCACAGATGGCCGCGTCCTTTGCCGAGGGAATTCGCGCTGCTTGTTCTGATATTGTCATCAAGCAGTACCGTCTGTATGACATCAATTACAAGGGGTGCATGTCGTGCCTCGCCTGTAAATTGAAGGGGAAAAGTTCGCAGGTGTGCGTCTTCAAGGACGGACTCAAGGAGGTGCTGGACGAGGTTTCCACGGCCGACGGACTTGCCATAGCCTCGCCCATCTACATGGGCAGGAACACGGCGCAGACGCAGGCCTTTCTGGAACGGCTGGTGTTCCCGTGGCTCTCCTACAACGACTTCAGCCTCTCCGTCGTCAAGAAGATGCCCGTTGTCTTCATTTACACGATGAACGCTACCGAGCAGTATATGCCGATGCTGCTGCCGCAGTTGGAATTTACCGAAAATCTCGTTGCCAATGGCCTGGGATCGGCAGATCGGGTCATCGCCTTCAACACCACGCAGGTCAAGGATTACAGCCGTTACGAGATGGCCTCCGCTTCGCAGGGCAAGGCGGAATACCGCGCGGAACACTGGGAGAAGGACTTGCAGAGTGCGTATAAAGCAGGGAAAAAGATGGCGGGACAGATTGCCGCAGGGGGAGACAAGTAATGTTCCGACCGATTAGACGTTTCAAGCAGCAGTTGTCCGATTCCGAGGCGCAGGAAGTCCTCGCCAATGCCAAACGCGGGGTGCTGTCCGTGATCGGCGATGACGGCCGGCCCTATGGAGTCTGGCTGAATCCGCATTACCGCAAAGAAGACAGGCGAATCTATTTCCACGGCGCAAAGGAAGGACACAAGATCGACGCTCTCCGCAAAGACGCTCGCGCCTCATTCACGGTTCTTGATGACGGCGTGCGCGATGATGACGGCTGGGCGTACACCTTCCGCAGTGTCGTGGTCTTCGGCCGTATTGAATTCGTGGAGGATCACGAGTTCACCCTGGAACTCTGCCGCGAACTGGCGCGCCGGTTCAATCCATCCGAAGCGGATATCGAAAAGGAGATCCGGATGGCCGGGGCACGGGTCCAAGTGCTGTGCCTTATCCCCGAACACATCACGGGAAAACGTGTGCATGAGGCGTAAAGGCCATGTTCACCCGCACCGGCATTGCCATTGACCTGAAATCCTATTGTGTCTCGGAGAATGGCGCGATCGGCAAAAAACGGAACGAACAGATCAGCAGACACAGGAAATGAAGACGTCCGGCGATGGCCGGATGCGCGGATTTTCTGCCGTTCCACCGGAATCCCCGTTGAAAAATATCTCCCTGCCGTGTATATTGGAGCGGGTATTCGTGCAAAAAACAAGCCGAAAAACAACAGATTTGGAAAGGAAAAACGCAAATGAACATTCTCATTTTGCAGGGGTCGCCGAGAGCAAACGGAAACACCGCCTGGATGGCGGAAGAGTGCCGCAAGGCAGCCGAGGCGGCGGGACATAAGGTGACACTTGTCAACGTGGCGCGCAAGAAGATCGCAGGCTGTCTGGCGTGTGAATACTGCCACGGCAAGGGAAACGGCGTGTGCGTCCAGAAGGATGATATGCAGGAACTCTACCCGCTTCTGGCAGAGGCGGAAGTCCTTGTTTTGGCCTCCCCGATCTATTACTTCACGCTTTCCGCGCAGATTCAGGCGGCGATCCAGCGCTTCTATGCCATCTGGAAGCCGGCGAAGGTGAAAAAGACCGCGCTGCTTCTTTCGTCCCATTCGCCGAACGTCTATGACGGCGCAACCGCCGAGTACAAGGGGATCATCGCCTTCTGCGGCTACGAGGATATCGGTATCATCACCGCCAAAGCAGATGAGCAGAAAACCGAGGCGACGCGCGAGAAGATCCTCGAACTTGTCGGGAAAATTTGACATAAAGCCGGGTGAAATGCGGAAAATGAGAAAGGGCAAATCATGAAACCGGTTTTCATAATTCTTATCATCGCCGTTGTCGTTGTCGCTGTTTGCGTGGCGGCGGGATACATCATGTTCAAGCAGAAAAGCGCCGATCCGATTCCGCTGACCGCCAAGCCCACGGGAAAAATCGCCATCGTCTACTATTCGCAGTCCAAGGTTCGCAACACTGCGCTCATCGCCAAATGGATTCAGCAGAACGTCGGCGGCGATCTGCTGGAACTTGAGATGGTCAAACCCTATCCGGAACCATACGGGGAGACGCTGAAAGCCGCGTCCAAAGATGTCTCGGCGGATCGGCATCCGCTGCTCAAGTCCATTCCCGATCTCTCCGGATACGACATCGTTTTTCTGGGGTCGCCGATATGGTACGGCACTTACGCTCCGCCGGTGGCGACGTTTCTCGATGCGGAAAAACTGACCGGGAAGACCGTCGTCCCGTTCTGTACCCACGGCGGCGGTGGCGAGGGCCGCTACTTTGTCGATCTCAAAAAGGCGTGTCCCGAAGCGAAATTTCAGCAGGGACTGGTTATTCGCGGCTCGAATCAAATCGAGCGCCGGATCGGAGTCGGGGTTCCTTCCCACCACACCGAAAATGATGTAATAACATGGCTCAACGGCCTTTTCCCCGCCGATTGACGCCGTTTCAACAGGAAGAGACAAACATGAAAAGATTCGAAGAAAAAACCTACAAGGTATTTGAACTCTTTCACAAGCAGTGGGCGCTCGTTTCGGCAGGGAGCCCGGAGCGCTTCAATGCCTGTACGGTCAGCTGGGGCAGCATGGGCTCGCTGTGGACGAGACTGGGGGAAGAAGAAGGATCCATCATGACGGTGTATCTGCATCCAGCGCGCTTCACCTGCGACTTTATGAGAGAATGCGGCATCTTTACGGTCAGTTTTTTCCCGGATGAACAGAAGAAGGCACTTGGTTATATGGGCTCCCATTCCGGTCGGGACTGCGACAAGGTCGCGGCGGCGGGTCTGACGCCCGTTGCCATCGGAGAGGGCGTTACTTTTCAGGAGGCGAACCTGACCTTCGTCTGCCGGAAGTTGTATCAGCACCAGTTCGCAAGGGAAGACCTCGCTCCGGAAATCCAGGACTACTACCGTAACAATCCCAAAATATATCCCGTGGACAAAGACGGACAATGGCAACCGCACTGGGTTTTCGTGGGCAGGATACTGGAAGTGGAGGATAAGCGATAGTTTACGTTTTATGCATTTACAAACGATCATTAACAAACGATAACGGCGTATAAACAGTGTATTCACGTATTTACATCGCCATTGACCTGAGATTCTTTTATGCCTCGGTGAGCGTGCTGTAAAAATTGAAGGAAAATCATGATGAGTTTTATTGATGATGTCTTCGAGGGATATTCTCCCGACACGAATCTGCTTGACTCCGCGGGCTTTATACGCGACGGAGAAGACCGGGTGCTGCACGGAGAGATCCTTTTCGGTCACTTCAACGCGGCGTTGAGAATTTCTCCGCAGGGACGGCTGCATCTTGCACTCTGCGATTCGAACGGAGAGGAATATGCGCTGATCCATGTGGAAAGCGCAAGGGGCGACTTTGTCGAGCATGTCAGGGATGCCTGCTGTGCATGGCTGACCGAAATCCGGGACAAATGTTTCGTGAAGCGTCTTTTCACCAGTGCTCAGGCGGAGCGGCTGGCCGCAATACTGCGGCATCGTTACGGCGACACGCAGGATGATCCGTGGAACGGCCGGTATTTGGGGCATGTGGTGTTCCGTAAAAAAGACAGCCGCAAATGGTATGCGCTGACCATGAATATCGACGGCAAACACATGGGCTGTCCCGGGACTCGCCGCGATGTCCTGGCCGTGCGGGCCGGAGAAAAACGGGTCCCGCTCCTGCTTTCCCAAAAAGGCTTTCTCCCCGCTTACCACATGAACCGCACATCTTGGGTGATGATCCAGCTGGATGACAGCATGGGAGATGATGAACTTCTTGCCGAACTGGAAGCGGCGCGGACGCTTCTCGCGGGAGAGATAAAGTCCGGCCCGTCCGCGTGGCTGGTTCCGGCGAACCCGAAATACTTCGATCTTGAAGCCGCATTCGAAAAGGACAAAACCATTCTCTGGAAACAGAGCACCGCCATCCGCGCGGGCGACCCCGTGTATCTCTACGTCACTGCGCCGATATCCGCGATCTCCTATCAGTGCCGGGTGCTGGAAACGGATATCCCCTACGAATATCAGGATAAAAACGTCCGGATGGATCACGTGATGAAAATCCGGCTGGAACGCCGCTTCCCGCCGGAAAAATTTCCATTGAAAGCATTGGGAAAGTATGGCGTGAATGCTGTTCGCGGTCCCCGCCGGATGCCGTCTGCCTTGCTGAAGGAGATCGGCAAAAAACGGAACGAACAGATCGGAGGACACCGGAAATGAAGACTCCCTACGATGACATCATTCACCTGCCGCATCACGTTTCGCAGAACCATCCGCAGATGCCGCTCCGCGACCGGGCAGCACAGTTCGCGCCGTTTGCCGCGCTG
>Ga0265298_10011196_pt1 | contig 10523 bp, 5 predicted proteins | sample AusTroGonzalo_MG_3_FD_193486 | JGI IMG/M metagenome (GOLD analysis project Ga0265298, IMG submission 193486) | Bovine rumen microbial communities from tropical cattle in Woodstock, Queensland, Australia - Gonzalo_01 | ecosystem: Host-associated > Mammals > Digestive system > Stomach > Rumen ... | reverse complement strand
AAAATATTTCATGTTCAGCCCGTGGAGGAAATTCGGGGCCTCGACCGCCAAAGCCGACTGTGCTTCATTGAGCTGAGCCAGCAGATCAGGCCGGCGGATATTGACGCAGACGAAAAAGCTGGAACCGCCGAATGGCAGAAGGACCTCCGTATTGCGGCGTCCGAAGGCCCCGCTGCCTTCGGCGGCAAGGACATCGAGTTCGCCCGAATCGAACGCGGCCAGCAGCGGTGCGTAGTCCGGATAAATCTTGACCTTGGCGGTGATATGATTTTTCGTCAGATAGCTGTTCAGGGCATCCAGCAATGCACTTTCCAGCACACCGATGGTTTTTCCTTCCAGGGTCTTCGGGTTGGCACTGATGCTGTCGTCATTGCCATGTTTCACGAGGTTGTACGATTCGCTCCCCATGGGCGCTTCCGGATAACCGATCAGCCCCAGGCGTTCCTTCTTCTTGGCCAGGCCGGCCAGCAGGTCGATCTTGCCTTCGAGGAGCATCTGATACAACTTGGCGTATTCACCATAAACGTATTCATATTTCCAGCCGGTGTATTCCGAAAGTTTCTGATAATATTCGTAAGCATATCCGGATTTCATGACGCCTTCCCTGGCGCCTTCCTGGAAGACTTCGTTCTCATAGTAACCGACCTTAACGGTGACACGCTCGATTGCGTGGACGGAAAGGGGAAGGACAACTGCCATGAACACGCACAGAAGGGCCGTCAGACGCCTGAATCCTTGTTTTGTCCAGGCCCGCAGGGTGAAAGCAGCATATACCATGCTTTCGCATTCACAAGAACTTACTTCACACAACAGTTTCTTCATCGATTCACTCTCTCTTCTTTCCCGGTTACCGGGATCGATTGTTGACGCCGGATCCTGTGCTATGCCGATGGTGCCAGAAATCATTATTTCAAGCGCAGGATATTCGACAATGCATTACAATAGCATCTTTCAGCCGCATTTCAAGTGAAATCCCCGATATCGTCAAAAAAATGGCGAAAGACGGGATCGGCCTGACTTCGCCGCGGTGTCCGGAAAAAAAAGGCAGAAAAATACAATTGCTCAATAATTTGACTTGCATTTTACCTTTTCATGGTGTAGATTATATGATAGTTATAACCCCTTCGAGGGTGATGCCGGGCGATTATGACATAGGGAGGGCCTATTGCCATTCCAGCGTTCCATTTATGTCACAGGATCCGGTTTTTGAGCATTTTTCGCTTAATTGGATTTTTACGAAAAACGGTTTAAGGAAAACAGAGAAACAGGCAGTCAGAAATAAGGAAAAAGGTTTTAACATTCCACCCTAAGGAGATTTTGAAATGGAAGAACTCGTAAATTGGTATTGGGAACACGGTATCAGACGGGGATATGATGCCAATGACCCGGATCGTGAGCTGCGCAAGATTTCTATCGGCGGCTGGTTGGACCCGATTGTCAGAATAATCGACAGAAACAAAGCGATCCGGTCCAATGTCAACGCAAAGGCCTGCCTTGCCCTTTGGGGACCATCACAAACGGGGAAATCGACCATGATAAGCCGCTATGTCGATGGAATGCTGGATGACGGATCGGATTCGGCATTGACCTGGTCTTCTGCCCACAAAACCCGCTTTTCTCCGCCCAAAGACGGGGTTGAACTGTTCAAGCAGATTGCGCCCGACACGGTGATATTCAATCCCTTCAACCAGCAATCGGACGCTTCCGGTGTTGCCACCCGTTATACTCTGCAGAAAGCGGCGGACGGCCTTGTCAACCCCGATTTCCCCATTGAGATCAAGTTCACCACCCGGGCGCAGATCATCCAGTCGCTGTCTCTGGGCTATCTTTCGGAGTGCTTCTCCATAGGCGAACATTTCGATTACACTCAAGAGACCTTCATGGAGGAGGTTGCCGGCGAGGCCGTTTCCGACGCCGCACCCGACCCCGAAGCATACAGACTCCTCAAGGACATCGCTGATGTCATCGAATTCATGAAAGGAGTCCCCCGCTTCAATAATCTGTTCCGCCGCGGTGACTGGGACAAAAAAATCAGAAAGGCCCTGGTGTCCTCTCCCCAACTGCTCGGCAGTGTGGACGCCGCCGAAAAATTCATGGCGAAAATCTTCTGGGATTCCTCCGAGATCCTTACCCGGGTTTATAAAGAAGCCGCCCGGATTCTGGATGATCTCACCGCCGAATGGCGCGGGTGCAAGGTGCTGGCCACGATGGAAGTCGGGGCGCTGCTCGTGGATATCGATTCCTTCAAATGGTATGCCAATCCCGAGTTGGGCGGAGACGGCGCGGAAAGGATCAAGGAAAAAGTCTCTCAGCTTGCCTACGAAAAGGCCGGAAATGACGTCCACATTTTCCTGCGTCCCAGCGGCTCCAGAATCGCGGGCGAGAACTTTGCTTACTTCCAGGCAATTTGTGCTGAGTTGAGGGTGCCGCTGAAAAGGGAGAATCTGGAAACAGATCCCTCGAAAAACACTTTCCTTGAGCTTGCCGAAAAATGCGATTTCCTTGATTTCCCCGGTGTCAGCAACAGGAACGTCGGGAATAACGTCGGCGAAGGCAATACGGACCTTATAGACCTTACCGCAACCCCCTCCCTCACGGAGATCTTTACCAGAGTGTTCAAGCAGGGAAAGACGCAGTGTGTAGTTTACGGTTACGTCAGGAAATACGGTATCGATGCCTTTTCCATATTGGTTCGTTCAAACCTGAATCCCGCCAAATCCAGTTTGCTGAACGACGGGGTACGCGAGTGGCTCTGTTCTTTCGATCCCGAGTGGCTGCCGGGACGTCGTGCCGATATGCCGGTCTTTGTGAACATGACGTTTTTCGCCGCCCTGCTGAATATTGTTGCGCAAAGCGGAGTCGGAGCCGGGCTCAGACCTTATGTCGAGCGGGTTCAGGAACTTACCTTTGCCAGAACGGATGCGGCCACTTTTTTTGCGACGACCTATCAGCAATTTGACCAGGGGAAAATACTGCATGCCGCGCAAGAGGATTCAACCATCAGATCCATACTGGCTGATCCTGTTTTCGTTTCCTCGACGGGATTGACCGAAGAAAACCTCCATGCGGTTTATTCCCAGGACGGCGGTCTGGATTATATGTTTGCAAACATTGCGCGTGCGGTCAATTCCAACAGAAGGATCGACCGTTGTCGTGTCATTCTCGAAAAAGACAAAAAAGAGCTGCGCCGGCTCATCGCCAGTCAGCTGCCTTCCGCCGAAGATGCCATGTCAGATGCCCAAAAGGCCAAGCTGCTTGAATGTAAACGTATTATCGAAGAAACACTGACAAGGATCGAGGAAGACGATAACTCGTCCGAATACAGGGAATTTGCCGCGGATATAAAGAATCTCTTTTCCGCCCCTTGTGAGGTATTTGATCCCATTCCGCAGAATGCCACGAACATGAGCAAAAGAGAGATATTGACCTACGTCAGGAATCAGATCTCCAAATGGTACAGTTACAAGACCGCCAACTTGGAAGACAGCGAATATCTCACACTCGAGCAGAAGCAGACAATACTCATTGCTCTCCGGGACTCGGTGGACGGGGAAAGCCTGTTCCAGATAATCAGGAACAGTTTGGGGCAGATAAATACCTATGTCATGGCGGAGGCAGCGAGATATCCATTCTCCCTTGCTTTCGGCAATCTTCTGCAAAAGGGCAGCCTTCATGTCGAAAGCGATACTTCCGCCGGAGATCGCAACCCCGTGATTCTGGACACCTTCATCCAGGCTGCGATTGAAAAAGACTCCGGCAAGCATGGGTCTCCGTATTGCCATGTGATTTTGTCCCCATTCATCGCAAGATTGGAGACTATGTCCGAAAATTGCAGAGCCGGGGCAAGACCGCCGCAGGAAGGCGATGCAGAATTGAAGGCAATCTCCGACAGAATCGAAACATCAGCAACCTTTCAAATTTGATGAGGTGAAAAATGGCCGAACCGACTACGAAGCGTATCATCGTTTTCCTTGATTCCGGACTCCAAAAAACATTTGTCCCTTTGAGAAAACCGGCAACCGAAAATATCCCCAGAAATATCCCGGACTCGCTGCGCGAGGCTCTGGAAGAGATCGAATCCTATGATGACAAAATCCCGGAAGCGACAAAGACCCTGCTCGATAAAGGCTTCCATCCGGAGACCCAGGAAGAGGCGGATAAGGATTACGGCTTGGATTTTACGAAAAGCGACTGGGTAACTGTCAAGCCGTTTCTCAAATACAGATTCGGAAAGAAAACGTGGCATCTTAAAAACGGCAATGAAATTTCCCTGGACGGAATCTGGTTCATGATCGAGACCAATACCAGTGGACAGGATGCCAACAAAAACAAGATAAGATACGACAGAGGTTATTTTTACCAGAGCAACTGTTTTTCGGAAGAAGAGAAAAGAAACTTTGAAGATGCCTACAGAAAGCATATGGCTCTTCCCGGTGGGAAATCTTCTCCGTATATCGACTTGCAGGAAAATGACACTCTCCCCATGGATATTTCCTACCTTAATCGTGTGACAGATAAAAATGAAAAAATCGATTTCGGCGCATTAAGTTTCGAGCTTGCAATAAGAAGCCCAGGAGGTGAGGCTCGAGATGTTGATGTGATGCTCGACCTGGGAAATACAAGAACCTCTGGCCTTCTTTTTGATCATGCAGGGAATGCCACATTCAATCCTAATAATTTTAAGCAATTGTTCAAAGTTTTACGGATCAAACCCGATCCGGCTTCCGGCGAGTATGATTCTCTGGATGACGTTGAAGCCGGGATCGCCCAGTCGTGGCTCGTCATACACCAGCTTGAACACCAAAAGTATCTGGGAGACAGAGATTCTAAAATTCCTCCGCTGTTGGTAACGGAATACCAGGGACTGGAAGTCCAGGAGAAAACTTCCGGTTTCATTTTCAAGAAAACCTCTTATGAGACCAAAGGGAAAGTCTGCCATCGGATCCCGCAGATGTTCACCCAGCTTTCTCCTGTGCTGCTCGGTGATCAGGCAGAGCGGGTATTCAATCTTCCTTATGCAAAAGCGCTGATTGCTGTGGGTGCTAAACTCCAGCAAAGTTCTCCCAAACGCTATTACTGGGATGATGTCAAGGAGTCAGTCTGGTGGAGTATGCTTCTCAATGAGTGGGACAAAGCATACAGTGACTCCCCCGAGGACGAAACAGCACTTCCGACACTGCAGGGGGAAATGTTGCGTTTTCTTCCGGAAGACGGATCCATTTTAGACCTCAAAAAGCAGCTCGAACCGGTCGATGCCCCCAAGGCATACCCGACAAAGCCTGCTTATCCAAAACAGTCAACCCTGACCTGGTTCCTTCTGCACATTCTGGAACTCGCATATTCGCAAACGAACTCGGCTTTTTCCAGAGGTGCAGTTTTCATACCTCACAGACTGCGGAAAGTTCTGATCACTTATCCCTCCGGCTGGACTGATGATGAGATCAAAAGATATCGTGACAGATGCCAGGAGGCGTTGGATATCTTTTCACAGACCAATATTTATCAGGGAATCAACAGCCCGGTCCGTCTTGAAATGGTCCCCCGTGAGAAGACACCCGATGAAGCTGTTGCCGGGCAGCTGCCGTTTGTATTCAGCGAGATCATCCGCTATCCCGGCCAGACTGCCGCGAAATGGATTTCCCTCGTTGGGAAAAAACGCGGGGAAAAAGACACTGTCAGAATCATGAATTTCGACATCGGAGGCGGGACCTCCGACATCTCTGTGGTTGAATACAAAGATCTCAACAATGCAGGGGGAGCGATTTCCCAGAATCTGCTGTCAACGTGTCTGCTTTTCAAGGACGGTCAGACGATTGCCGGGGATGATCTCGTCAAGAAGATTATTGAGAAAATCATTCTTGGCGGGCTCATCAGAACCAAAGGGACTGTTCCGGGACTCTCCGATAACATCAAAAGGCAATTCACACAAGCATTCGCGAACAAAAAAGACGAAGCACTGCGCTGCAGAATTATCCGTACCTGCCTGATCCCATTGGCGACCATGTGTCTTTCCCGCTTAGGTGACGGTCAGGTGCAATTCTCTGCTCAGCAGGCAGGCCTTAATCAGAATAACTGGAAAGAATTTCTCGATTTTATCGATGTCCCAGATGCAGCCATTCCGTTTACCCAGGATTGCTTCGCTTTCAACAGTCAGGAAATCAACAAGTTGATCGAGTCCCAATTTTCCGGGCTTTTCAAAAATTGCGCGATGTATGCCGCCGCTTATGATATCGATATGCTGATTTTCAGCGGAAAGCCCTCGGAACTTCCCTATATCAGAACAATGGCAAAACATTATATCCCCATTGATGATGGGCGGATAATCTTTGCCCGTGATTTCAAAGCTGGACACTGGTATCCCTTTACCGACGATAAAGGATATATCAAAGATGCCAAGACCGTTACAGTCGTGGGCAGCGCACTGTATTATGCCTTGTCTGAAGGTTTGATTTCCGGCTGGAAAATCGAGGCAAATAAAAATATTTCCGAGCGCAATGAGTGGGGGCAGCTTCAGGCAATGAAGGGGGCGGATCGTGCCGTGTTTCTTTCCAAAAAGGACGAAGAGACAGAAATAACGATTCTCCCCAATACAATAATTGCCCGCAGACAGAATATCTGCAGTTCCCCGGAACCCGTCTACAAATTCATCCGGAAGAAATCCGAGGGAGGCAATAATCCCATAAATGTCCTGTTGAAGCGGAAAACGACAGAAGACGGTGAATCCCTGATAATTGAAGCAATTGACGGCAGTCCGGAAAAGGTTTCCGATTTCGAACTCAAACTTTGGCCCTGCGAAAGCAGCAGCGGGATCGATTTCTGGCAGGAAAGGGGTATTTTCGACAACTTGGAAGGCGATGAAAACAGATGAATCTGTGCACCGAAGCACGAATCATATTGGGCTCGCTTCTCCTTGCCGTCGGGTGTGTTGCAGGAGAAGCTGCCCAGTCACAGATTGATGTTTATTCGACAGCCGAATATAAGCGCTTGAACGAGTCTTTTTCGGCTGCCTGCAGGCAGAATGAACTTTTACGCAAGGAAGTGCTGGCGTTGCAGAAGGTCAGCGTCTACGCTGAACTTACACCGGAAGACCGCGCAAAAATCGATCAGGTCATAAAGCTGAATGATCTGACGAACACTGCATGCAAAGCTGCAGCAGTCTGCGAGGCAGTGTTGATCTGCGTCCTTTCATTGATCATTCCGGTCCTTTCCTGCCGGAGTAAAAAATGGAAGGAAAGGGCGCTGCAGCTCGAAAATGAGAAAAAAATCAAAAGGGAAACAGTTCAAATAAAGACAGGAGCATGACCAGATCATGAGAATAAGCAGTTTTTCCAGAATCACCTTCAGTATTTTATTGCTCGCAACTATGGCGTTTTCCATATATGCAGCAGAGCAGCCCGGCGGCAAGACAAAAAAGGCGCAAGCCTCCGTTGCAAAAGCCTCGGCCCCGCAGGCCCCGCGCGAAGATTACAAAAAAATACTTGATCAGCGCAATCAATTCAAACAGAAAATTACTGAACTTGATAAAAAAAACCGGCAGCTGACGGCAGATAATGAAAATATCCGGCGTGAAAATCAGAAGTTGCGGGAAATCCGGAGCAGCTCATTCCCCAAAAACGTTATGACCACTGATTATTTTGACAAAAAATATCAGCCCCCGAAAGAGCCTGATATGAGGGGCATGATCATTGCGGTCTCCTGTGTCGGCGGGGTAATTTTTCTCCTTTTGGTCATTTCGACCCTGGTTATACTGTTTGTTTTCATGAGAGAAAAAAGAAAATCTCTCAGGAAGGAAGATATTCAGGATCTGTTGTCTACGTCCTTTTCGGGTTTTTCTGAGGAGCAAGAAAAATCCAGGAAGGAAATTATTGAAAATCTTCCGTCTATAGATGGGATCAGTTCCAGTGTGGTTGCAAATTTGAAAGGCCAGTTTAATAATTTAGATAAAAAGTTGAACAATCCGACAGGAGCAAAAGACATTTCCGATATCCTCACAATTGTCAAGTCCATGCAGGAAGGCATGCAGAAAGAGTTGGAGACTTTGCGTTCTCAAGCTCAGAGTGTTGAGTCTCAAAAGGCGGAATTGCAACCAAAGATTGCTGAAGCGGAAAGAAAGTCTGCACTGGCGCAAAAAACGATTGATGATTTTGAGGAAGAAAAAGCCCGTGCTGTTGAAGCTGTGAAAACAGACATGCAAACACTTATGCAGAAGCAGCTTATGGCTGAACAGGCAAAGGGGAGCGCGGCTCTCCAGAAGCAGAGCGCTGCTGTCAAAGAACAACAAGATAAAATCCAGCAGCTGACCAGGGAATGTGCCGAATTGAATATTAAGGCCGCAAAAGCCGATTCAGCCGGTTATGAGCGTGGACTCAATTCCTCACAGGAGAAGACGGAGGCTCTCGTCCGGGAAAATGAAAAACTTTCCAGCAGATTGCAGAACGAACTCGAAAAAAATAAAAAATCTGAACTTGAATTTCAGCAGAAATTGTCCGACTTACAGGAGAAAGTTGATGAATCCAAGCGCACTCAAATCCAATCGCAAGCAGCGCAGAAAGCCAATGAAGAGAATTTCAAGCGGGAATTTGACCGTTTGACCGCTGCCTTATCCGAAAAGACCAATGAAGTCGCCAGTGCAGCTCAGCAGAAAAATGAGATCGATTCGAAAGTGCGCGATCTCCAGGATCAGGTCCGGCAATTCCAGAATGAACTCCGTGCCGCACAGCACAAGGTGCAAGAGGCTGAATCCCGGGAGCGTGAGTCCGTTGAACAGATGAAACAGCTGCAGGTTTCGGTTTCGCAAATTACGGAAGAGAAAGATTCGCTGGATCGGAAACTCGCCGACAGCAATAGCACAATCAGACAGTTGACAGAGGAAAAGGCCAGCATGGCTGATTCCATTCATGCCGCGGAAAGGAAGATAACAGATCTTCAGGCAGCCATCTATCCGTCTGAATTTATCGGAGATAAGGATTTTTCCGATCTTAAAGCTCATCTCGACGCCTGGGTTTCGGAGCGGATCAGCGGTGCTGAAATCATCAAGTCTGCCCTGGGGCTTTTCTCGCAAAGGGCCTCTCTTAATGAGGATACCTGGTTCCAGGCGCTGCGTAATATTTCCTTGGGAATAAGCCAGACCCTGCGGGCAAAGAATCAGACGCCTGCCGAGGTCGTAAAAGAACTTGTTCTATGGAGCCGGTTCCTCATGAAATTTTCTGATGAGAATTTTGATTTCTCTCTCAAAATTCCCAATCTTGGAGAGGTCTATAACGAATCTTGGATGACTGCCAAAAGTTCCCGAAACACCAAGGTCGTCGATGCTGTGATCACCTGGGCTGTCTGGCATAATCAATACGGTGTAAGACACAATGCAGAGGTTGAATAAATATGAAGACGACGAAAAAAATTGGTATCGACATCACCGAAGCTGACGGAACCCCGTTGACCTGCGGGAATTATTTCTACTGGGATGCTGAAATGTCTCAGATCCTCATGCAGGAAGCTGGTGATTTCTGTCCCGACGTTGACTTTAAGCAGAAAGAAGAGGGTGCTTTTGAGACCCGTTTTCATAAAGATGCCGACAATGGCGTCGAATTATGCGGGCTCTCCAGATCCATCGAAGATAAACGGGTTCGTATTCCGGAATGTGATCTGGATAAATTTATCGCAGCTATCGATGAACTGCATAAAAAATCAGAACGTCCCGGCATTCCAGCGGATAACAGGACCTTTATGCATGATTTCCGCGTCCCCAATCCTCTTTTGATGAAATCTGCATGGCGGGTCTCCACCGGCTTCACACAACGCCTTCTCGTCCTGTGGGGCTACGATGATCGTAACACTTCTGCGAGTGATGCTGTGATATTGCCCCTGACTCCCACATCTGCCAATTGGGAAGATGCTCCGTATCGCCGGGACTTGAAAGAATTACTCAAGGGACATTTATCCAGGCATAAATTCAATTGGGGAAAATTGTTCCGGTTTTTGTTCTGTTCCCTGTTGGCCATCCTTCTGCTGTTTTTACTGTTGACGGTCATTCTCAATATTGCGGAGCACAAGTGCTGCACATGTCAAGGGGAAACCAGTTTCTCGCTGAAGCAATTCCCCTATGTCTGCGACAAATGCGGCAAGGCCGAAAAGAAATGCTCATGCAGCGAAAAGAAGCCTGATGACACGGTTATTGAGAAGAAGCCTGACGGCACGGTAACCGAAAAGAAGCCGGACGGCACGGTTATTGAGAAGAAACCAGACGGTACCGAAACCGAAAAGAAGCCTGACGGCACGGTAACCGAAAAGAAGCCTGACGGCACGGTAACCGAAAAGAAGCCTGACGGCACGGTAACCGAAAAGAAACCTGACGGCACGGTAACCGAAAAGAAACCGGACGGCTCCGAAACCGAGAAGAAACCTGACGGCACGGTCACTGAAAAGAAGCCTGACGGCACGGAAACCGAAAAGAAGCCTGATGGCACGGTCACGGAAAAGAAGCCTGACGGCACGGTAACCGAAAAGAAACCAGACGGTACCGAAAC
>Ga0265298_10011195_pt1 | contig 10524 bp, 8 predicted proteins | sample AusTroGonzalo_MG_3_FD_193486 | JGI IMG/M metagenome (GOLD analysis project Ga0265298, IMG submission 193486) | Bovine rumen microbial communities from tropical cattle in Woodstock, Queensland, Australia - Gonzalo_01 | ecosystem: Host-associated > Mammals > Digestive system > Stomach > Rumen ... | reverse complement strand
CTCTCGCGCAGCTTGTTCAGGTAGTAGATGATCTGCTGCGTGCGCCCGACGGAGAACGCCGGCACGAGCAGCTTCGCGTTGTGGCGGTCGATGTACTTGAGGTACTTCTCGAGGCGCAGCTCCACGTCGTCGGCACTCGGATGGAACTTGTCGGCGTACGTCGACTCGACGATCAGGATGTCCGCGCCCGCCGGATACTCGTAGTGCCTGAGGATCGGCTGGTTAGGCTGGCCGAGGTCGCCGGAGAAGAGAAGGCGGTGGTTGTGCCCGTGGTCCGAGCGGATGTCGAGCTGCACGAGCGCGGAGCCGAGGATGTGCCCCGCGTTGAAGAACTCGAGCGTGATGCCGCGGCTTATCTCGCGCGGCTCGTGCATGTGCGTCGGGACGAACAGGTGCATCAGCGCGTCGACGTCGCTCTCCTCGTACAGCGGCTCGAAGAGCTTCTTGCCCTCCTTGCGGCGCTTCTTGTTGATGTACTCGAGGTCGCGCTTCTGCAGAAAGCACGAGTCGCGAAGCATCACGTCGCAGAGGTCGGTCGTCGACTGCCTCGCGAAGACGCGCCCCCTGAAGCCCTGCCTCACAAGCTGCGGCAGGTTGCCGGAGTGGTCGATGTGGGCGTGTGAGAGGATCACGTAGTCGATCTTCGCGGGATCGACAGGGAGGTTCCTGTTCTTCTCGAACGCCTCCTTGCGGTGGCCCTGGTAGAGCCCGCAGTCGAGCAGGATGCGCTTCCCGTTCGCCTCGACAAGGTGCATGGAGCCGGTGGTTGTCTGTGCCGCGCCGTAGAATGTAATTCTCATATGCCTACATTATACCAAAAAAACGACGAGTCTTTCACCCACATACCGCACACAACCGACAAACGGCGCCACCGGACCTATGGCTTTAGATTGAAATACTTGCGGACGGTCTCGGCGGAGACCTTCGGGCGGCGCAGGCGGTCGAAGACGCCCGCGATCGAGCCGCCGTACATGGCGGAGACGGCCTTGTTGCCGAAACGCTCGCGCGTGCGCCCGTCGTTCATCTGCCAGATCGAGAACCCGACGACGTCGGGGTTGGCCCACAGCGTCTCGAAGATGTCCGTCAGGTACTCGTCCTGGAACTCCTCCGTGTTCGGCGAGGCGTACTCGCCGCGACGGCCGAACTCGCCGCCGCAGCCGGACTCAGAGACCATGATCGGCTTCTCGGAATAGCGCTGGCGGAACCTGGCGACGGTGCCGTTGAAGCTGTCCCGCACGGACTTCGCCAGCGCCGCCCTGTCACCCGGCACCATCGGGATCGTCCCCGGATAGGCGTTGAACGAGACGACGTCCATGTTCGTGCAGCAGATGTCCTTCTCCGTGATGTTGCACGCGAAGGTGACGAGGCGGCCGGAGTCCTCCGCGCGGATGGTCTCCACGAGCCGGTCGACGAGGGCCTTGCACTCGGGCTTGTTGCTCGCGCACTCGTTGAGGAAGCCGTAGATGACGACCGACGGGTGGTTGAAGCTCGCCCGGACCATGTCACGCGTCTGCTTGAGCTGCATCGCGCAGAACTCCTCGTCCTTGAACTCGTTCGGCGGGAAGTTGTTGTTCACGTAGCTCTGTCCGTTGCCCCAGCCGAGCGACTCCTCCCACACGAGGACGCCGTTCTCGTCGCAGAGATCGAGGAAACGCTCGCTCTGCTGGTAGTGCGCGCCGCGGAAGAAGTTGCCACCGAGCGCCTTGAGGCGCTGGATGTCCTGGAGCATCATCGCCTCGCTCGTCGCCGAGCCGTTGAGCCAGTCGGACTCGTGGCGGTTGAAGCCCTTGAGGAAGAGCTCCTTTCCGTTGAGGTAGAGTTTGCGGCCCTTCGCCTCGATCTGGCGGATTCCGAAGCGCACCTTGCGTCCGGCTACCTCTATGGTCGTGAGGTTCGGCTCCTCGGGGCTCCAGAGCTTGAAGTCGGGGATAGTCCGCACTTCCTTCTTGCCGCCCTCGATCTCCACCTCGACCTTGCCGGTCTTGTAGTCGAGCGTCCGGACGAAGATCTTCGGCTCGCGCTCGACGAGCTTCACGCCGTGATAGAATCCGCCATAGAAGTAGAAGTCGTAGTAAGGCCTCGCGAGCTTCACGCGCGGCCAGTCGAGGATGTTGTCGACCGCGGCGAAGACGGTGTGCTCGCCGGCGGCGAGAGGACCGACCGGGATCTCAAGCCGCGCGTAGGGGTACGGATGGAGTCCAAGGTCCTTGCCGTCCAGCTCGAACTTCGCCCGAACGCCCATTCCGTCCACGACGAGCACCGCGTCCTTCATCGGCTCGGCGAGGTCGAAGGTGCGGCGGTAGAGCCCAGTGCCGCGCTTCATGTACCACTTGGGCATCATGTCGTAGCAGGCGGGAACCGTGACGGTGTCCGTCACCGCAAAGTCGGCCTTCGCCACATCCTCGAGATGCTTCCCCTCCTCGAATCGGAAACCCCAGCTGCCGTCGAGCGACAGCGCGAAAGCCAGAAGGCAAGAACAGACCATACTACTCCTTTATCGTTACTTTACGGTGGATTCGGAAGCCGGCTTGGCCTCGGACTCGGGCTTCGCCTCTTCGGGCTTGGCCTCGTCCTTCTTCTCCTCGGGCGGAGGCTTCGGAAGCAGGCTGTCGACGGAGTACGACGGAACGACGTACACCCAGTTCGAGTTGTCGAGCTTGAGGTAGCGGTCGGTGCCGCCCTTCACGGACGCGCCGATCGTCGCGACGCGGTTCGTGTCGCCGGCAATCGTCACCTTTGCGACGACGCCCGTCGCGAAGCCGAGCTCCTCTTCGGAGACTCCCTCCGCGATGTCGTTGAACGAGATCCACGGGGTGTCGACGATCTTCGTCTCGACCCACGCCTTGCCGCCCTCCGCGAACGCGTCGAGCGAATCGGAGACGAGCACCGTCTCGCCCTGGAACGACGCGTAGCGTCCGTGGCCCCACTTCGCGTGCTTCTCGCCGAGCGGGAGAGAGGCGATCTCCTTGCCGGAGGAGTCCTTGAGCGAAAGGACGTCGGGCGAATCGAGCTTCTTGCCGCGCGCGACCTGTCCGACCTTGAGCTCGGCGAGCTTGAGGAGGTTCTCCGAGAGCTTCGCGTGGTCGGCCGGGTAGTTGTGGAACGTCTCGACGGTCCAGCCGCCGTCTCCGCCCGATATCTTGAGCTTGTCGCCGAGCTCGATGCGGGCGACATCGGATATCGCGAGGCCGGGGAATATGACCTTGCCGTTGAGCTTAGCGCCCGTCGGCCTGGATCCGGAGGAGAGGCATATCGCCGCGCTGGCGAGGACTGCCGCCGCGCCGGCGAGGACTGCGAGTTGCTTTGCGTTCATTGAAGAATTCCTTTCGTTTTCACCCGTTGCGGCGGCGCATGAAGCCGCGAAGGAGGCCGAACAGCACCACGAGCGCGGGGACGAGCGCGATGTTTACGATCTTGAGCCTGAGGCCCAGCGAGTCGATGTCCGCGGTGAGCTCCTTGCGGACGTTCTTGAGCTGCTTGCGGGTCTCTGCCTGGCTCTTGCGGAGCTTCACTATCTCGTCCTGCTGCTCCTTGGAGAGTATGAAGCGCTCGCCGCCCTTCTTCTCCTTCTGGAGCGCGGAGAGGCGCTGCTGCGTCTGCTGGAGCTCCTCCTGGAACTCCGCCTCGCGCGCCTGCCACTTCTTCGTCGCCTCGGCCTCGAGCTCGTTGACGACCTTGAACGGACGGTCCGACGCGCCGCGCGAGCGGACGCCGATGAGCTCCTCGCGTCCGGCGAACTGCTCCATCGCGTTCGAGAAGAGAGTCAGGTTCTCGTTGATGAGCTGCGGGATCGACCCGAACGGCGTGCGCATCAGCCGCACGCAGAAGTCGTCCGCGAGGAAGTCGCTGTCCGCGAAGAGGAGCACGGAGCTCTTGCCCTCGGAGAGCGCCTTGGAGACGTCGTTTGTGCCGTCCGGACCCTTCGGAAACGCCGTCTTGAACGTGCCGGAGAGCCTTGCCGCGACGACGCGAGCCGAGCCGTCGGGCGCCATGTCCTTGAGTCCGCCGTACTGCATCGCCATCTTGTCGGTCGTCCCGGAATTCTCCTTGGACGTCGTGATGACCGGCTCGAACGAGAGATCCATGTCCTTCTTCTCGAACGAGAGCGCGCCAGCGAACGGGAACATCACGTTCGTGAGGTCGGAGACTATCAGGTCGCCCTTGTCCATGTTGCCGGCGCCGAGCGAGAGGAACGCGGGGTTGTTGTCGACTCCGCCCTGTCCGTTGTTCAGCTTCGTCGCCGCCTCGAGGTCGCAGACGATCCTGCCCTCGTCGAACTTGACGCCCCACGCCTCGAAGAGCTTGCCGAGCGTCGACGGGCCGTCTCCGCCCATTCCGCCCATCATCGGGTTCTGCGACTGGCGCGAGGACTGCATGTCCTTGACGCTGAACGGGTCGACCATCGCGACGAGCTTGCCGCCGCGGAGGACGAACTGGTCGATCGCGTAGAGCGCCTTGTCGGAAAGGTTCTTCGGATGCACCACGACGAGCGTCTTCACGTCGTCGTCGATCTTCTCGGCGTCGGCCTGGATCTCGCGGACGTCGTAGTCCTTTGCGAGCTCGGTGAACGCGGCCCAGCCCTGCGGCGGACGCTGCCCCATCTGCATCATCATCGGGTTCGCCTTCCCTCCGACGACGTCGGGGAGCGAGGTCATCACGCCGACCACGGGCCTCTCCGGCCACGCGACGCGCGTGACGAGGCGCGTGAGGTCGTACTCGAGCGTCGACTCGGTGCGGGGCGAGAGGACGCCGAGCGTCTCCTCGCGGTCGCCGCAAACGGCCACGACGCCGAAGTATATCCCGGCCCCGAAGGGATTCACCGTCTGCGGCTCGACGCCGTAGCGCTGCGCCCACTCCTCGGCGTCGGAGTCCGGTTTCGGATCGTAGGTCTCGACGACGAGCCTGCCGCCGCCGGCGCGCTCGTACTCCTTGAGGAGGTTGCCGACCTGCGTCGCGTAGGTCTTGAGCGCCATCGGCATCTCGGCGGACGAGGAGCTGACGTAGTACTTGAACGTAACGTCCTCGGTGAGCTGGCCGAGGACGGCCTTCGAGCCCTTGGAGAGCGTGTAGAGGCGCTCTGCCGTCATGTCGAACCTTAGCGGCAGGTTCGCGAGGATGACGACGGACGACGCCGCGATGGCGCCGACGAGGACGAGACCTGCGACGCCCTTGGACGCGCCGCGTCGTCCGTCGGTGACCGTCTTGGCCGCGGCGATCATGAAGACGATGACCGCGAGGTAGTATCCGACGTCTGCGAAGTCGACGACGCCGCGCCTCATGGCCTCGAAGTGCGAGAGGAGCGAGCAGGACGCCACGGCGTCCGTTATCGCCGTCGGTACGCCCCACGCCGCGACCGCGCCGATCACCGGATCGAATCCGATGATGAGGAGGACGAACAGGAGCGCGAGCGACACGACGAACCCGACCACCGAAGAGCGCGAGAGCGTCGACGCGAACACGCCTATCGACACCGCCGCGCCCGCAAGGAGGAACGAGACGAGGTATCCGCAGAAGACCGCCCCCCAGTCGGGCGAGCCGAGGTAGCCCGCCGTCAGCGCGACGGGGAACGTGAGCGCGAGCCCGATGCCGACGAAGCTCCACGCGGCGAGGAACTTGCCGACGAGGACCTCCTTGAGCGTCACCGGGAGCGTGAGCAGCAGCTCCGCCGTGCCGTTGCGGCGCTCGTCGGCCCAGAGGCCCATCGTCGCAGCGGGGACGAGCAGGAGGTAGACCCACGGATGCCACATGAAGAACGGCATGAGGTCCGCCTGGCGGCGTTCGTAGAACATCGCCACGCCGAATGTCAGGAACCCGACGAGCACGAGGAACGCCGTCAGGAACACGTACGCGACGGGCGAATCGAAGTACGCCCTGAACTCGCGCTTGAATACAGCCTTTATGTTTTTCATCTCGGAATCAAGCCTTCATGGTCATATTGCGGAACACGACGTCGAGCTTTCCGCTCGGGTCCTTCGCCCTGAGCTCGGCGGGCGTGCCGTCGAACTTCTTCTCTCCGTCGGCGATGACGACGACCTTCGTGCAGACCGCGTCCACCTCCTCGAGGATGTGCGTCGAGATGATTATCGCCTTGCCCTCCTTGGCCATGGCCTTGATCATCTCGCGGACCGTGTACTTCTGGTTCGGATCGAGTCCGTCCGTCGGCTCGTCCATGATGAGGACCTTGGGGTCGTGGATGATCGCCGCGGCGAACGCCGTGCGCTGGCGGTAGCCCTTCGAGAGAGTCTCGATCGTCTGCCCGGCCACCTTCTCGAGCTTGGCCTTTACGATCACGTCGGCGACGGCCTTCTTCGCGTCAGGGCACGCGTCGTGCCTTACCGACGCTATGAACGAAAGGTAGTCGCGCACGGTCATGGCGCGGTAGCTCGGCGCGGACTCGGGCAGGTACCCGAGCGCGCGCTTCGCCGCGATGGGGTCGTCGACGATGTCGTGACCGTCGACCACCGCCGTGCCGGACGTCGGCGGGAGGAATCCCGTGATCATCCTCATTGTCGTTGACTTTCCCGCTCCGTTGGGGCCGAGGAATCCGAGCACTTCGCCCTCCTTGACGGAGAAGGATACGCCCTTCACCGCCTCGAAGTCGCCGAAGCGCTTCATAAGGTTCTTTACTTCAAGCATGGCTCTCTGTCTATTTTGGTTGGAAAAATTTCCGTATATTATACCAAAATCCGTCAGAAAGCGGAGGCCGCGTCGCTAACGCGCGCCTTGCGCCTCTCGGCCGCGTTCTTGCGCGCCTCGCGGCGAATCGCCTCCGTCTCGTCCGCGGCCACCGTGAGCAGCGCGTCGTCCCACGCGACGAGCACCGTCCCGTAGTCGCGCGAGGCGTCCGCGAGGCAGGCCGTCACGAAGCGGCCCGAGCCGATGTCGAACGTGTAGATCGGACGGCACCAGCTTCTCGGACGCGCCCAAGTGTTGTAGCGCTTCTCCAGCGCCTCGATGAGGTAGTGCCGCCGCCAGTTCGCGCCGGGCTCGACCGCCTCCTTCGCGCATGCGTACACCTTCACGACCTTGTGGGTCTTCGGAGTGACGTAGACGTAGTAGTCGTCGAATCCGGCCAGCGCCTTCTTCGGCGTGAACGTCGCGCGGAGGAGCGTCGGCTCGTCTGCGTCGGCCACGAAGTTCGTGCCGTCGAAGACCTCGCCGAACTTGAGCCCGAGGAAGCCCTCCTCGACCTTGGCGTCCTCGCCATTTCCGTCGGACGCCTCCACGCGCGTCGTGAAGGAGCCCATGCCCTCGTCGCCGACGGGATAGCTCTGGGCGTATTCGCTCGTCGAGCTCGCGAGGATGTTCCCGTCCGCGTCGAGCGTCGTCCTCGTCTCGCGCCTGCGCTCCGTCACCATGTTGCCGTTGGTGGTGACCGTCGACTCCGTGTAGGAGCGCGACACGCTGCCGTTGTCGTTCGTGACAATCGAGGCCTCGGACGACTTCTGCGAGACGTCCTTCTTCTCGTCGCCAGAAGCGGCAGCGAAGCCTATCAATGCAATGGCCGCGGCCAAGGACGCGACCGTCAATGCTGTTCCTGTGTTTTTCATGGTGTCATTCCTTTCTCCGGGTATTCCCCGATTGAACGACACCATTATAGGAAATGTATGTTAACGGAGTGTTAACGGGCTACACTTTCCCGCACGCGCCGGAAAGAGCCCTCGCCTTTTCGAGGAAACGCACGAGAAGCGCTTCGCTCTTTACGCCGGGAGCCGTCTCGAGCGTGCTGTTTACGTCAATGACGTCCGGCTTGAGCGCAAGGGCCTCTCCCACGTTCTCCTCGCCTATCCCGCCAGCGACTATCGATTTGTACTGACCGCGCGCGAACGCGCTTTCTCCGTCGCCGTGAGACGAGTCGAACAGCACTCCGTCCCCAGGCGCGCCGCCTGCGAGGCTCCACACCTCGAAGCCCGCGGCTCTCAGCGCGGCGACGTCTGCCTCCGACGCACGGCGGTGCAGCTGGACCACGTCGAGCCCGACGCGGCGCATGACGCCAAGTATCTCATCGGCGCCCTGCAAGACGAACACCCCCACCTTTCTGACGCGGCAGGAAGCAACGCCTTCAAGCGCCTTGACGATCTCCGCGGCCTTCCCCTCCGTCACGAAGCGCGGAGAAGACGGCGCGAAGATGAAGCCGAGGTAGTCGACGCCCGCGCGCGCCGCGGCCACGGCGAACGCGGGGTCGCAGACTCCGCAGACCTTTATCTCAGGACGCATCGCCGAAGCGCTTCACGAGCGCGGATCCGATGATGTACCCGTCGGCATGGCGGCAAACCTCGTCCGCCTGCTCCTTGGTGGAGATTCCGAAGCCCGCGGCTATCGGAAGCTTCACCGCCGCCCTAATCGCGTCGAGCCGCGCCGCGAGGTCCGGCGGAAGCTCCTTGCGCGCGCCGGTGATGCCCTTCACCGTGATTACATAGAGGAAAGTGTTGTCGAGTCCCTCCGCGCTTTCCTTCACGCGCTCCATCGGAGTGTTCGGGGCGATCAGCGGAACGTAGGACATCCCCCTCGGACGCAGCACGGCGAGAAGCTCGTCGCGCTCCTCGAGCGGAAGGTCCACCGCGAGGACGGAGTCGATTCCGGCGTCCGCCGCCGCGTCCGCGAAGGACTCCAGCCCGTTCGCGAAAAGCAGGTTGTAGTACGAGAACAGGACGAGCCCAGTGTCGGGATGGCGCGCCCTCACCCTCTTGGCGAGCGCGATGACATCCGCCAGCGTCACGCCCTGCTCCAGCGCCTTGTACGCCGCGGAGCGGATGACCGCGCCGTCGGCGAACGGATCGGAGAACGGGACTCCGAGCTCGATTATGTCGGCGCCTTCCGAAACGAGGGTGTCTATCGCGGCCTCGCACTTCGCGAGCGAGGGGTATCCAATCGTCAGGTACGCGACGAATGCGCCGCGACCCTGGGCCTTTGCCTTGGCAAATGCGTTTGTGATTCGGTTGTTCATGTGGTTCCCTTTCGACTTCGGATTTCAGACGCCGGCCTTCGCAGCTCCGTCCGAAGCGGCAAGCCTTGACTCCTTGTATCTCGCGATGCTCTCCAGGTCCTTGTCGCCGCGGCCCGAAAGGCACACGAGCAGTATCGTCCCCTTCGGAAGCGACGGAGCACGCTTTATCGCCTCGGCGAGCGCGTGGCTCGACTCGAGAGCGGGGATTATGCCCTCGTAGCGGCAGAGGTCGTCGAACGCCGCGACCGCCTCGTCGTCCGTTATCGCGGCGTATTCGGCGCGGCCAATGTCGTGGAGGTGGCAGTGCTCCGGTCCGACGCCGGGATAGTCAAGCCCGGCGGAGACGGAGTACGTGTCGATGACGTTTCCGTCGGGACGCTGCAGGAGCATCGTCTTCGCGCCGTGGAGGACTCCGAGCCGTCCGCCGTTGATGGAGGCGGCGTGCTCGCCGGACGAGATGCCCTTGCCCGCGGCCTCGACTCCGACGAGCTTTACGCCCGCGTCGTCCATGAAGCCCGCGAAGAGCCCTATCGCGTTCGACCCGCCGCCGACGCACGCGATCGCCTGGTCGGGGAGGCGTCCGAACTTCTCGAGGCACTGGCGCCTCGCCTCGCGTCCGATGACGGACTGGAAGTCCTTGACCATTTCTGGGTACGGATGCGGACCCGCGGCCGTGCCAATGACGTAGAACGTGTCGTCGCAGTTGGTGACCCAGTCGCGCAGCGCCTCGTTCATGGCGTCCTTGAGCGTTGCGCTGCCCTCTGTCACGGCATGGACCGTCGCGCCGAGCATCTTCATGCGGCTGACGTTCGGGGCCTGGCGCTCTACGTCGATCGCGCCCATGTAGACCTCGCACGGCATTCCGAGCAGCGCGGCGACCGTTGCCGTTGCGACGCCGTGCATTCCGGCGCCCGTCTCCGCGATAAGGCGTCGCTTGCCCATGCGGCGTGCCAGGAGGGCCTGTCCGATCGTGTTGTTCACCTTGTGCGCGCCGGTGTGGTTGAGGTCCTCGCGCTTGAGGACGATCGTCGCACCGCCGAGTTTGCCGGTGAGTCGATGGCAGACCGTTATCGGCGACTCGCGTCCGACGTAGTCCCTGAGAAGCTCGGAGAACTCCCGCTGGAACTCGGGATCGTCCTTCGCCTGCGCGTAGGCGGCCTCGAGTTCCTTCAGCGGTCCCATCAGCGTCTCGGCGACGTACTGTCCGCCGTACTGTCCGTAGTGTCCGTTTGGTTTCATGTTTCCTTTTCCGTTGTTTGGTTTTCCTTAAATGCGAAACGACCCCGCTTCAACCGAAGCGAGGCCGTCTGAATGCCGCAGTAGTGTGCAGAATCAGCGTTGCCGCGCCCCGGCCGGGCGAAGCCACCACTGCCAATTGCTGTAGAACTTCTTTTCCATTTGGCGGAAATTTTACCACAACCGCGCCGCCGCGTCCGTAACCAATGGTTACCCAATGGCCGGAATCAGCTCCAGCGGCGGTCGTTCGACCACTCCTTGTCCCATTCCTTCGTGGGCGTCCACGGCGGCGGGAAGTCGGCGCAGGCCTGCTTCTTGATGAGCTTCTCGTTGAGCTCGTC
>Ga0265298_10011194_pt1 | contig 10524 bp, 6 predicted proteins | sample AusTroGonzalo_MG_3_FD_193486 | JGI IMG/M metagenome (GOLD analysis project Ga0265298, IMG submission 193486) | Bovine rumen microbial communities from tropical cattle in Woodstock, Queensland, Australia - Gonzalo_01 | ecosystem: Host-associated > Mammals > Digestive system > Stomach > Rumen ... | reverse complement strand
CCGGGCAAAGATTCCGAGAAGAACTACACGCGTTCTACCAACCTGACAGAGCGCCTGACGGCCAGTTTCCGCAACGATTGGCTCGAGGTGATGCTCGATGGCTGGTGCAACTACCAACACTCACGCAACGAGCTGCAGCCCAGTGCCGATGTCGATACCTGGCAGTTTAATTATGGTGGGCAGGTACTCCTGCGACTGCCCTATGACTTCGAGTTCTCCACCAATATGCACATGAACTCCCGTCGCGGCTACAGCGATCCCTCGCAGAATACCAACGAACTGATCTGGAACGGACAGGTGTCGAAGAGTTTCCTGAGCAACAAGTCGCTCATCGTTGCTCTCAACTTCTACGACCTCTTGAGCCAGCAGTCTAACTTCAGCAGTTGGGTCAATGCCAACAGTCGTGGTGAGTCGCGCTATAACAGTATCAACTCGTATGCCATGCTCCACGTGCGTTATCGCTTGAATATGTTTGGTGGCAAGGTTGATACCGAAGGCCGTTACGACAAGAAATGGGGTAACAACGACGGTGGCGGAAACCGTGGTGGCGGTGGCAACCGTGGTGGTGGAAATCGCGGTCGCAGATAAAACCTGCCTGTCATCGGTAACTAAATGAGGGATAGTTTTTTGTCGTCTTTCTTCGACACAAAAAACTTATCCCTCATAAATTATTGTATTTTCGAAAATATTGCTTATCTTTGCAGTCGAAATAAACAACAGAAGTATATGAGACTGACACTAACGATGCTCTTTATGGCTGCGGCAATGACTGCCACAGCGCAGATAAAGACCGAGATAAAGACATTTAACCAGGCAGGCCCTTATGCAGTAGGGGCCCCCTTGGGTTTTGATACAGTGGATGTGCAGGGCAAGAAGTTCGACGACGCCTCGCTGATGAGCAGTATCGCGCTGACCTCGCCGGCTACAGGCCGTTTCGAGGGGCAGGTACTCCCCTCTCTGAGTGCGTCGAAGAGCGTAGGCCTGCTGTCGTTTTACGTCAACAACCGCGACTACTTGAAAGGTAAGATTGAGGTGAAGGGCCCCAAGCATTACAAACTCTTTATCGACGGTGAACCTGCTGTACCTGATTTGAAACTCGCTCCCGAACATCACACTATTACCATCCAATACCTGGCTGAACCCAAGGATACAGACTCTATCCGTGTCGTGATCGATGCCCCTAAGACTGTAGCCTACACCCTCGACAGCCGTCATCCCTTTATGGTGCACGACATCCTTGATGGCAAGCGCGTGCGGGATATCTCCGTTTCTGCTGACGGGCAATACGTTTGCGTGGCTTATCAGACCACAGAACGTGGCGGTAGCAACCGCTGGAACTACGAACTGCGTGAGGTGAAGACCGGTCGTGTGGTGATGCAGCCGCAGCGACAGGCCCGTTGGTTGCCCAAGACCATTGCCTGGATAGAGGAAGAGCGCGAGGGTAAGAACCGCGTGCTTTATCAGGTAAAGCCTACGGGTGAGCGTACCCGTTGGATTAGTAGTTTGCCTGATGGCGGTTATCGCGTGGCACCCACTGAGGATTATCTTGTGCTGACCATCGAAGAAAAAGGTCCTGTGGAGGACAAGGAGATGTTTGAGGTGCTGGAGATGGACGATCGTCAGCCTGGCTGGCGAAACCGCAACTATCTGGCCCGTTACGATGTAGCGACGGGACTGACGCGTCGCATCACCTTCGGCAACCAGCAGACCATGTTGATGGATATCTCGCAGGATGGCAGGAAACTGCTCGTGGCACGGTCGTATTCGCGACTGGCGAAGCGACCGACGGAAGTGATGGATGTTTTCATTGTCGATGCAGAGACCTTCCATGCTGACACGCTCTTCATAGGTCAGGGATTCTTGGCTGGTGCCTCGTTCTCGCCTGATGGCAAGCAGATTCTTTTCAAGGGCTCACCCGAGGCTTTCAACCGTATCGGCTGTACGTTGCCTGCCAGTGTGACGCCTAATATGTACGATTATCAGCTCTATTGCTACGACATTGCCACGAAGCAGGTGACGCCGCTTACCAGGGATTTCAACCCTTCAGTACAGACCACAGATTGGGCTTGGGGGGATGGCTTGGTGTATTTCACTGCTGAGAATCGCGACTTCGTGCGCCTCTATCAGATGAATCCCGCTACGGGTCAGATTGTGCAGTTGGAACATGCCGGTGATAATGTCAGCAGGGTGAATGTCGCAGCGCATTCTAATGTTATTGGCTATATCAGTGCTGCCACCTCGGCCTACGCCTCAGCTTTCGTGGCCTATACCGCCAAGGGTAAGGCGCCGATGAAACAGTACAGTCTCTACGATGGAAAAAACCAGATGGCAGACATCGAGACCGCCACCTGCAAGGACTGGAACTACACGAATGCCAAGGGCGAGACGGTCTATGGCCGGATGTATCTGCCTCAGGACTTCGATGCAACGAAGAAATATCCGATGATTGTGTATTACTATGGTGGCTGCTCGCCTGTGAGCCGTAACTTCGATGGCGTCTACTCCGCTCACTATTGGGCCTCATTGGGTTATGTGGCCTATATCCTGCAGCCCAGCGGTGCCTCGGGCTTCAGCCAGGAGTGGGGCTCCCGCCATGTGAACACAGCGGGACGCGGACCTGCGGAGGACATCATCGAGGGCGTGAAGCGCATCTGTGCCGAGCATCCGTTTATCGACGCGAAGAAGGTGGGTTGCATGGGTGCTAGCTATGGTGGTTTTATGACCATGTACCTGCAGACACAGACGGACATTTTTGCAGCTGCCATCTCGCATGCGGGCATCGCCAACCACACCAGCTACTGGGGCGAGGGCTATTGGGGCTATAATTACAGCGAGGTGTCGATGGCCAACAGCTATCCTTGGAGCCATCGTGAGCTCTATGTCGATCAGAGTCCGCTCTTCAATGCCGACAAGATTCATACGCCATTGTTGTTGTTGCATGGCACCGTCGATACCAACGTACCCATCATCGAGAGCCTGCAGATGTTCACCGCTCTGAAACTCTTGGGTCGTGACGTGGCTCTCGTGGAGATTGCCGGTGAGAACCACCATGTGCTCGACTATGGCAAGAAGATTAAATGGCTGGGTGCCCAGATGGCATGGTTCCAGAAATGGCTCAAGGACGACCCGTCATGGTGGGACGCCCTCTTCCCCAAGAAACATCTATAGAATAGGTTTAAAACACAAAAGTGATGAAAAAGAGAATAGCCTATTTGCTACTGACTCTGGTGCCTTTTACAGCAATGGCGCAGGACATTTCTGCAACTTTGCCCATTCCGGCAATGGCGAAAAAGGACGGTAACTTGTTTACGGTCGCTGCGAATGGAGCCAAGGGCAAACCCATATTGCTTCAACCGCTTTATTGGGTAAAGACACTCATCGATTCGTCTGCTGTTGCCACTATCGACCGTGATTATATCGAACAGCCCAAGCCCTCTTGGGCCATCGAGGCCAGATCCACCCTGAATCAGGCGACGCTGAAGATGGAAACTGCGTGGGAGGACCCTGTAGAAGGCAACATGAACCTTTGGGCGAAGAGTAAGAACGGTCTCTCCACCTCTGCAGGTCTGTGGCTGGGTTATCGTGGCTATGGCTTCGGCTATTCCAAGGAGTTCGGTCAGACCAGCGGTTCTACGTTGTCCTTCGGAGCCATGGGTGGCAGTTTCGGTATCAACCTGCGCATCAGTTCCTATAACAGTGATATGCCCGACCTTTATATTGATGGGGAGAAACTGACATCCTACGACGAAGACGACGACCGTCTGGAGGATCCTATCAAGGTGCGTACGCTCTTCCTTGACGGCTATTACATGCTCAACGGCAAGCACTTCTCTTATGCCGCTGCCTATGATAATTCGCTCATCCAGAAACGCTCGGCCGGTTCGCTTGTCGTGGGGGGAATGTATTGCCACAGCCGTGCAGACTATAGCGACGATTCCAACTGGTTGCTGACAGCGTTGATGGAGGGTGTAGGAAAGGTGAAATTCTCGCAGGGCAGCATTGGTGCAGGCTATGCCTACAACTGGGTACCCGCTCGCGGATGGCTTGTCAGCGCGATGGCCATGCCGATGCTCACCCTCTATAACCGCACCACGAAATATGTGTATGAATTTGATTTGGTGAATCCTAATGTGAAGGATTGGGATGCGCTTTCTGAAGATGAGATTGAGAAATGGTTGTGTGATCCGGACACCAAGTTTTCAAAAGTCGGTGAGATGGAGGAGACGTCCAACAACAAGGTGAAACTGAATTTCGATGCGCGGTTGAGCGTGGTCTATAACTTCGACCGTTGGTATGTGCGCGTCTATGGTCATTATAATCAGTTCCGCTACGGTAGTGATTGCGTCTCAGGACGTGTGACTGACTGGACAGCGAATGCGTCGTTGGGATTTAGATTTTAAAAATGTATAGGGAGTTCAAGGAGTTAAAGACAAATGTTTGGTGAAGAGCTAAAGGATAAGCGGGTTGCAGTGCTGTTGTCAGGCGGTGTCGACAGTAGCGTGGTGGTCTATGAGTTCGCAAAGATTGGACTCCACCCCGATTGTTTCTATATCAAGATAGGACCTGAGGAGGATGCCGAGTGGGACTGTTCCAGCGAGGAAGATCTGGAGATGGCGACGGCTGTGGCCCATAAGTACGGCTGCAAACTGGAAGTCATCGACTGTCATAAAGAATACTGGAACCAGGTGACAACCTACACGATGGAAAAGGTGCGTGCTGGTCTGACGCCCAATCCCGATGTGATGTGCAACCGCCTTATCAAGTTCGGGGCCTTCGACGAGAAGCGGGGTCACGACTACGACCTCATCGCCACAGGCCACTATGCCCAGACAGAGATTGACGAACAAGGTTGTAAATGGCTATGTACGAGTCCTGATCCCGTAAAGGACCAGACCGACTTCCTGGCTCAGATTTATGACTGGCAGCTCAAGAAAGCCCTTTTCCCCATCGGACACTATGTGAAGGATGAGGTGCGCCAGATTGCAGAACGTGAGCATCTGGTGAATGCCAGACGAAAGGACTCGCAGGGTATCTGTTTCTTGGGTAAGATCAGCTATAATGACTATATCCGTCGCTATTTAGGTGAGCAGCCGGGCGATGTGATCGAGTTGGAGACAGGTAAGCGCATTGGCGAGCATAAGGGCTTGTGGTTCCATACCATTGGTCAGCGTAAGGGCATGGGCTTTGGTGGTGGCCCTTGGTTCGTGGTCAAGAAGGATGTTGCCAACAATATCCTCTATGTCTCCCACGGCTACGATCCCGAAACGGCCTACAAGCAGGACTTCCCCGTGCACGACTTTCATTTCCTCACAAAGTATCAAACACTTTGTGAGGTGACTTTCAAGATCCGCCACACACCGGAATATCACCCAGCGACATTGGAATGGACTGGTGAAAACACGTTCATCGTTCATTCGAAGGAAAAAATCCATGGTGTTGCTCCGGGTCAGTTCTGTGTCATCTATGATGCCAACCATCACCGCTGCCTCGGCTCCGGTGAAATAACGGTATAAAATAGTAATCCCGCCACGTGGCGGGATTACTTTATTTCTTAACGAAACTTCCGAAGTAATTCAGGCATACCTTCTGCCATTGCTTCGCATTCTCCAGCTGGTGCTGCAGGCGGGCATCCGTTTCTTGCCAGCGCTGTTCGTCGATGAAAGGCTTGGCCTCGTTCCAGATACGGATGAAATCCTCCACCTCCTTCACACCACGGCCATAGCGGTATTCCATTTCCTCATACACGGTCCGTCCGCTCTTCAGCCTATAAGACCAGGGTACGCGATGGAACCACAACAGATAGCGCTCCGGACAGGTGTTGATATCGTCATAGATCGAGCAATAAGGCTCGCGATACTGGGCTGTGGCATTCGATCCCGTATGTGTGCGGTCAAAGCCAATCGAGTCGTTGTTGGCCTTGTGATAGTAAACGGGACACCATTCGATGGGGTAGCGGGCAATAAAGCCGCCAGGCTCGGGGCCGTAGTGCTGGTCGAAGGCAAAGATATGGTGCAGGCCGATAGGCATCATATAGTCGACACAAGCCTCACGTGATCTCAACATCATGTTGAGAAGAGATGAGAAATTACCAGGTTGATTGAAGGTCTGTTGCAGCCATTCAGAAGCAATCTCCTCGCTAGAGAGATTCGGATTCCAGGCCAGACGGCCGAAGGCATACCAGTTGGCCTGTGAGAAATGATGGCCGCACCAGTTCTTGTCGAGTCCGATGTTTGCCACACCGGCAATACCCACCAGTCGTGAAGGCTCCACGAAACCGAAGAACTCACGCCACATCGGAGCCAGATAGACCAGATGACGCGACTGTCCGAGATACTCCTGTGTAATCTGCAACTCTGCCATCTGCTGCGTCTTGTGCATGGTGTCGAAGATGGGGGCGTATGGCTCACGGGGCTGGAAGTCGAGCGGACCGTTCTTCGACTGCAGGATCACGTTGTCACGGAACTGCCCGTCGAGGTCCTTGAATTCCGACACCGCCTGTTTCACGCGATCCTCCCCCCTATGGGCAGCGCCATACACGAACGAGCGCCACATCACGATGCCGCCGAAAGGCTTCACGGCATCAGCCAGCGTGTTGGCACCGTCGGCATGCGTACGGTTATAGTCGAAGGGGCCAGGCTGGCCTTCTGAATTGGCCTTCACCAGGAAGCCGCCGAAGTCGGGAATCAGCGCGTAGATCTCCTTGGCCTTCGCCTGCCACCAGCCTTTCACCTGCTTGTTCAGCGGATCAGCCGTCTTCACGGGTTTGCCACCGTTGAACCCCTTGGCGGGAACCGTCATCGGCGAAGCGAAGTTCACCGAAAGGTAGACCTTGATGCCGTAGGGGCGCAGGATGTCGGCTATCTCCTTCACCTTATCAAGATAGAGGGCTGAGAGCATCTTCGGCGAGGCGTTCACATTGTTGAGCACGGTGCCGTTGATACCGATCGAGGCATTGGCACGGGCATATTCCTTGATGAGCGCCACGTTGATGGGCTTAGGTTTCCACTGGTCGCTGTTCCGCCTCGTCCTCGGATCTTCTAGAGCCCAGAAAATACTGAGTCCGGCATAGCCGCGTTCGATGCTGCTATCCAGATTGTCCCAATGGTTCAGTAGGCGGAGCTTGTAATAAGGCTCGGAATAACCCTTCTCGCCTCTCAGCAGGGCGTAGGCGCCATAGAGCAGGCCCATCTCGTTCTTGGCGGTGATGGTGCTGCCGTCAATCCGGTAGGCGTCCTCAGCCATCGTGGGATCAGTCACCAAGGTTGCCTTTGTACCCGAATAGTAGTTGCGCAGCTCTTCGGCTGCAAGACATGCAGGCCCGGATACTTGTGCTTTCTGTACTTTGTCATATCTCAGCCACAGCTGGTGGCCGTCCTCTGCCTTCACAATACCCGCAAAGGCGAGGGCTAAAAATAGGAATGTTATTTTTTTCATATTCATAATTATTTCAGTATCAGTCCGCCATTGGGCTGGAGAAGGACTTTGGCCTTGCCTTTCTTGTCGACTTTGAGGGTGGTGAGTGAGGGCTCGCCGGTCTTCTTGTCGTCGATGTAATATTGGAGCGTCTGTCCTGGTGCGAACATCGGCAGGTCGAGTGTCAGGGGCAGGGGCTGTTTCTCTGCGGAAAGACCTGCCACATACCAGTCGTTGCCATGACGGCGGGCCAGTACCACATATTTGCCAGGATAACCGTCGATATAGCGTGTCTCGTCCCAAGTAGTAGGCAGCGCTTTCAGGAAGTCCATCTCAAACTGCGGCAGTTCCTGCAGGTTGTTGGGCTGCATGGCCACGCATTGTACAGACGTCTGCATGATGAGGCCCGAGGCCATCTCGAAGATATCGGTAGTCTTGCGGGAATGGCGGCTCTTGTTGTCCTTCGAGAGGTATTTGTTCATGATGATGCCGCCCCAGTCCATCGAGGCTGTGGCGTTGCGACAGAAGGGATGGAGGGTGAGGTCGAAGGGCTCCTTGATGGCTGCGCCTTCGTTGAAATAGACGTTCTCGGATGCCAGCACGGCCTCAGAAGCCACATAGTTGGGATACATCTTCTCCCAGCCTCTGGGAATAGTACAGCCGTGGAAGACGACCTGCAGACCATAGCGGTTGGCATCGCTGAGGATATCCTCGTAGAGGCGCATGGTTTCCTGTTTGTCACCACCGAAGAAATCGACTTTAATGCCCTTGATACCGATGGACTGCATCCACTTCATCTCCCGTTCACGGGCAATGGCGGTGTTCATGCAGTCGCGGGGGCCTTGTGGGGCATCGTTGACATAGCCGTTGCTGTTGTACCATAGCAGCAGGTGAACGCCTTTCGACTGGGCATACTTGGAGAGCTCGGGAATGCGGTCACGGCCTATCTGCGTGTCCCACCAGTTGTCGACGAGGCAATATTCAAAGCCCATGGCAGCGGCGAGGTCGATGAACTTCACTTGATCATCATAGTTGATGGAGTTGTCCTGCCAGATGAGCCAGCTCCAGGTGTAACGGCCTGGCTTATAGTCGGTGGAGGGCTGATAGAGGGGCTCGACGACATCGTAGCTGATGGTGGTCTCAACGATGGGTTTGAGTGTAGAGCCTAACGTGATAGTGCGCCAGGGCGTCTGTCCAGGCAGGGGAATGGCAGCGAAATCGGAACCGAAACCGTTATTCTCACCTGGGTCGGGATAGGCTACTGTATAGCCATTACCGGCCTGATAGTCTGAGAGGTGGCTGCCACAATAGTTGCTTCCTACGCCTGTCTCCGCGACGAGTGCCCAACCTACGGGCAGGTGGAAGAGGGCAGGGAAGATGTAACCATGGCCGTACTGCGAGGCTTTGTCCATGGGGGCATCGGCAGAGTAGCCTTCTTCGTAGCTGGGCTTGGTCTGTTCCCAACCAGTCTCAGGACCTATCTGTGGCGAGATAAAGGTAGTGGTACCATCGGGAAAGTTGAAGCTGCTCGCCTCGCTGAGAATACGCACGCGCTTATAGTCCTTTCGCTGGAATCGCTGGCGGGGCATCTCATAGCGGAAGGCGATGTCGTTATTGCTCACCTGAAAAACGAGGCTCATCTTCATGCCGTCCTTGTTCTGGAGGTCTACCAGCAGGCGGTTGGCCTGATAGTCGGCGGCTGAGGCCTTCGTGCCACGCATGGTGTACGAAGTGGTGATAGGTAAGCGTTGAGAGGTGAGAATCTTCAGGTCGCGCGTGAAGTCGCCAATGGAGGTCTTGAGGCCTAAGGCAGAAGGCATGAGCATCTGCTGGCCGTCGAGGGTGGCGGTATAGTGTAGGCGCCCGCCCGCATCACTGATGGTCACCTGCAACTTATTGTCGGGTGATGAAACACTAACGTCATCAGCCCATGCGAGGACTGATGACGTTAGTAAGATTGACAATATGATTTTTCTCATTACAGTAACTGCTCGCTTTCGATGTCCTTGAAATACTTGTAGGTGCTGACCTTCAGCTCGTCGGCAGCATCCTCATCGCTGACGATGATACCATGCTCATGCATCTGCAGGGCGCTGATGGTCCACATATGATTGACGGCACCCTCGATGGCAGCCTGGAGGGCGCGGGCCTTGGCGTGGCCGTTGACGAGGATCATCACCTCGCGGGCTGCCATCACCGTACCGACACCAACGGTCAGGGCATGGGCAGGCACATTCTCAGGATTACCACCGAAGAAGCGGCTGTTGGCAATACGGGTGTCGGTGGTAAGGGTCTTCATACGGGTCTTTGAACTCAGTGAAGAACCTGGCTCATTGAAAGCGATATGACCGTCGGGGCCGATGCCACCGATGAAGAGGTCAATGCCACCAGCCTCCTGAATCATCTCCTCATAATGGGCGCACTCGGCAACGAGGTCGGGGGCGTTACCATTCAGGATATGGATATTCTCTTTCGGGCAGTCGATATGGTCGAAGAGGTTACGGGCCATGAAGGCATGATAGCTCTCGGGATGGGTCTCGGGCAGGCCGACATATTCGTCCATGTTAAAGGTCACGACGTTTTTGAAGGATACGCGTCCTTCACGGCAGGCTGATACGAGGGCATTGTACATGCCTACGGGTGATGAACCGGTTGGCAAACCAAGGACGAACTTATGATCCGGGGTCGGTTTGAACTCGTTGATACGCTTGATAACATACTCAGCAGCCCACTGAGATAACTTCTGGTAGTCTGATTGAATAATTACTCTCATAATGTTTTTTGTTTTTGGTTCGTAAAATGTGGTGCAAAAATACAAAATATTTTAGGAGAAAAAGGAGTTAAAGGAGTTAAAAGGAGTTAAAGGACATTACTTTTTTTCATTTTACCTTTTTGCCATCTTGTTTTTTTGCTTGCTTATTCGTAACTTTGTGGCCAATATGAAGGAATTTGTAATATCGGAGGCGAAGGCTGAGACCGCGGTGCTGGTTGGACTCATCACCAAGGATCAGGACGAAGCCAAGACTAAAGAATATCTCGACGAACTGGAATTCCTGGCCGATACGGCCGGCGCAGTCACTGTGAAGCGGTTTACTCAGAAAGTAGGCGGTC
>Ga0265298_10011193_pt1 | contig 10524 bp, 8 predicted proteins | sample AusTroGonzalo_MG_3_FD_193486 | JGI IMG/M metagenome (GOLD analysis project Ga0265298, IMG submission 193486) | Bovine rumen microbial communities from tropical cattle in Woodstock, Queensland, Australia - Gonzalo_01 | ecosystem: Host-associated > Mammals > Digestive system > Stomach > Rumen ... | reverse complement strand
GCGAGATTCGTCGCGGTCTGCCGGAGTACTGCATCAGCAAGAACCGCATTGACCTGCAGCCCGGACTGGATGTGGATGCCGTGCTCAAGGCCGTCAAGGAGCGTTATGCCAACGAGCGCGTGGATGACCGCGACGGCGTCAAGATTGATTTCGCCGACGGCTGGGTACACCTGCGCAAGTCGAACACGGAGCCCATTATCCGCGTCTACTCGGAGGCTGCCACGATGGATGCCGCCAACGCTCTTGCACAACAAGTGATCGACGTAGTCAACAATTACCTCTAACGACCAATGACCAACGACCAACGACTAAAAAATATCGTAGTAGTCAACGACGACGGCTGGGGTACGGCGGGTATCCGTCTGCTGGCCAAGGAAATGACCAAATTGGGGCGCGTGACAGTCATTGCGCCCGATGGCCCGCGTAGCGGCAACGGAGCGTGTATATCCGTCACCACACCGATTATCCTGCGTCGCGTGGCAGAGCACGATCTGAACGGCGCGGAGGTGTATGTCACCAACGGTTCGCCGGCTGACTGTGTCAAGTTGGCCCGCGAAGTGGTGCTCAAGGGGCAGCCGATTGACTTGCTCGTATCGGGTATCAACCACGGCAGCAATGCCTCGGTCAACGTCATCTATTCCGGCACGATGGGTGCTTGTCTGGTGGCGGCGGAGAAGGGTATTCCCGCTATCGGCTGGTCGATCAACACCCACCAGATGGATGTGGACCTGCATTGGTTGCAGCCCTTCCTCTGCGAAGTGACCCGCCATCTGCTGGACGAAGGATTCCCCGCGCGCACGTGCTATAATATAAACGCGCCCGTGGGCGAGATAGAAGGTATGCGCTGGACACGTCAGTGCTGCGGCCATTGGGCCAACGAACTGGTGCCGGCGGAGGACCTGCCGGCGGATGCCGTCAGCGCTTGGCGGCTGGCCGGTGAGTTTGTCAACGACGAACCTGCTGCCGACGACACCGACATCTGGGCGCTCGACCACCAGCTCCTCTCCATCACTCCCACCTCCATTGATTTGACGGAATATGGACTACTTTGACCGTTACTGGATAGGTATTCTTATCGGGCTGGTGCTGCCCGCCGCCTTCGGCTTGGGGTATATCCATGTGATGAATCTCTGGTATCCGCTGCAGACGCTGCAGTTTGATGCCGGCGGCATACTGAGCAAGCTGCTGATGGTGAGTGTGTTTCCGGATATGGCGTTGCTGTTCGTGTTCTACACCACCGATACGTGGCGTTTGGCCAAAGGAGTGTTGATAGGTTCGTTTCCGTACATTTTAGCCTCGCTTTGGGTGATGCTTTAGCCCTGTTTTCGACTAATTCTGCTACAAAATAACAAAAAAACGCAGAAAAATTTGGTCATATCAAAAAAAAGCAGTACTTTTGTCGTCGATTTCGGCTCGTCTAAGTGGATTTGCCCTGCAAATCGAGGCGACTCGCGAAATCTCCTCTTCGATTAAAACATCGTTTCACTAGCGTTTTAATCGATTATTTTAGGGCCAAATCGAAATGCTAGCGAAGCGATATTTCGATTTGAGAGCGGAGGCACCGAGGACAATTAATGACGACTTGTCGTCAGTCCGCGTCCGAGGTTGCCGAACGCGACGAGAAGTAGCGCAGTTGGTAGCGCACTACGTTCGGGACGTAGGGGTCGGGTGTTCGAGTCACCTCTTCTCGACGAAATGAAGCCACCTGTTGGTGGCTTTTTTTCGTCGATGGTGCCTCTCACACCCTCGGGTGTTCTCCGCTATCGCGCAGGCATATCAGTTGGTGAAAGGGACAGAAAATGTGGAACAGCCGAAAGTGAATAACTGGAGTGAAGAATGGCAGGAACATGGTACGATAGCAAAGATTCGGCATGGAGTCTTTAGGAAACTATCTGCTTGCGCATAGCAGATACCCTCGTCAATGAATAAAGAATGGTTAAAGAATACCTAATTAATATATAACCTTTTTAGGTATCGGAAGGCCATTCAAACAATAAATTATTATAAAAAATCGCACTGCACTATTTGCACTATTTGCACTTTTGAGGTGAAAGTGCAGAAAGTGCAGAAAGTGCAAAGCAAAAATTTAATAACCCCAAAAACAGAAAAGAATATGGCACATTACAGAAAGGAAAAAAGCGCCCGATGGACGCTTTTTTCGTTAGCTGTTGGCTATTAGCTGTTAGCTGTTAACCACGGCGCGAGCCATCGAGTCTTTGTAGTACTTCTGGTTAACGAATACGTCTTCCTTGTACGGGTTGATCTTGCGCACCTTAGCCTGGTACATGATGTAGCCGAAGGCGATGATGTTGGTGATAAGCGCAAGCGCACTGATAGCGAGCATAGCGTTCGGGTTGGCAGCGGTAGCACCCTCAGCCACCACGGTGGTGTGAGCAACTACTTCCTCACCCAAACCGGAAGCGGCATAGATAGCGTTGACGGTCTCAATACCGTTGACGTACTGAACCGGCAGCACTGCCCACGGGAAGAACTGCTTGCCGTTGAAGAAGGTCTCCTGGAACAGCGGGAATACCTGTGCGAACATGCACCAGATAGCCAGCGTGTTTGCGCGGTTCTGGATCCAACCGCCACGGTTCCAGCAGAGTGCTGCAATCGTCGGAGCTACCAACAGCGCTACACCGCAGTACCAGCTGTGCGTCGGCAGGCAGTTGTAGGTGTAGGCGAAGTTCCAGATGTCGTACACCACGATGAAGACCCAGGTCATGTCGGCCCAAATCATATCCTTGCGGTCCTTGCTGGGGAACACATTCCACCATGCGGTCATACAGAAGATGTTGAACAGACCGGCTACGCCGTTGAACACGTTGTGCCAGCCACCGTACAACCACACACCTTCGCTCGAGAGCCACCATTTGTTCCAACCGAAGATAGCGGACTCGAAATCCGATGCCACAGCGATAAGGATGTTGATAGCCACGATGATGAACGGGAAGGGCTTGAACCAGCGCTTGGCACCGATACCCCACTCGTACTTGATCATCATGAAACCGATACATCCGGTCAGTGCGGCGTAGAGTTTCGCATAGTGGAACCAACCGTTCATGTACACATGTGTCTGGTTGTTCACGGCCCACTCAGCACCCATACGGGCACCTACGGCGATAGCAATGAAATACACAGTCAGCGCCAGAGGAATGGCGAAGAACGTGATAGCACCGCCCATCTTGGTGCGACGTGCAAACTCATTCCAGAGAATCAGTCCTGCGAGGACTGCAAAGAGCATTACCCATTGGATAAGAGCGTGCTCTCCATAGACTTCAAAAAACATAAGCTTTTAAATTAAAAATGATTAATGATTAATGAATATCTCATAGGATATTTATGCATGTATAGTTTTGCGTTCTTTCAGATAGCAGTAGGCAGCCCAGACGAGGGTGACGAGCACGGACATCGGCACGCCGACGGTCAGCATCTCGCGGAGCATGACCATTCCTCCGCCTTCGGTGGCTAGCGCCGTGAAGAAAGGATACTGCCATGTTACTTCGCCGTTGATGATGTGATCGACGATTAGCATCAACGAACCGCCCCAGAGCATTTGCTCCAGTGTTTTCAGGTTGCGACCGACGAACGTATTGGTCGGTGCTGTTGTTTTGCGGTAGATAGTGGTTGCTACCGCCTGCGTTAGTGGTACAATAAAACAAGCCATGTTATAATGTTTAATGTTTAATGTTTAACGTTTAATGTTTATTGTGGAACAATAATCTCTTTTATCTCTACTTCGTTACCGCGGAGCAGCCAGGTTTGCTCGCTGCCGCAGTGTGGGCAGGTCTTGCCGTGTGCGACAGTAGGGTAGTCGCGTCCGCAGCCGTCGCAGTGCGTCACGGCGGGGATGGGTTCGATCTTCAGTTCGCAGCCCCGGAGCATCTCTTCCTTGTCCGCTGCCCAGCGCCAGCAGTCCTGCAGGTATTCCGGCACGATGGTGGACACCTCGCCGATGGACATCACCACCGCAGCCACCTTCTTTACGCCGTTCTCCTCTGCCGCCTTCTTGACGTCGCGGATGATATAAAAGACGATACCCAGTTCGTGCACAACACTAATGAATAATTAATAATGAATAATGAATATCATTTCTTCTTCAGTAGTATCTTTCCGGCGCGTTTGATCATGTACGGCAGGATGCCGTCGAACTTGTTCTCCGAGGTGCGCATGATGCTGGCTTCGGGGTGCTCGCGGTGCAGATGGATGGCATCGAAGGCGCACTTGGTGGTGCAGATGCCGCAGCCAATACAGCGGTTCTCATCCACAACGGACGCACCGCAGCTGAGGCACCGAGCAGTCTCTTTCTTGACTTGCTCTTCGGTCAGCGTGCCGTGGTACTCCTCGAACTTCGATTTGGTCGGCACGATGCCCGGGTCTTGACGCGAGCCGTTGTCGTACTGCTCGACGAGTATATCCTGTTTGTTCAGTTCGATGAAATCGCGGCGGTTGCGACCGATGGTCATGTGTCCGCCTTGCACGTATCGGTGCAGGCTCTCTGCGGCTTCTTTGCCGGTAGCGATAGCGTCGATAGCGAACTTGGGTCCGGTGAATACATCTCCGCCAACGAATATGTCCGGTTCGGCGGTCTGCAGCGTCAGTTTGTCGGCCACGGGATACACGCCGCGGAAGAACTCCACTTTCGTGTCCTTCAGCAGGTTCTTCAATACCACCGTCTGACCGATAGCGAAGATCACCATGTCCGCATCCAGCGTGATGGTTTCGTTCTCATCAAACGTCGGTGCAAACCGGTGGTCTTTGTCGAAAACAGAGAGGCAGCGCTTGAACGTGATGCTTTCGACTTTCGACTTTTGACCTTCTACTTTAAGAGGTCCCCATCCCGGCTTCAATACAACGCCGTCCTCGCGGGCTTCCATACGCTCCTCGAGCGAAGCGGGCATGATATCTTCGGTCTCCAGCGAGAGCATCGTCACTTCCGCCGCACCGCTGCGTTTGGCCACACGTGCCGCATCAATAGCCACGTTTCCGCCACCAACGACCACTACTTTCTTGGCTGTTAGCTGTTGGCTGTTAGCTATTAGCTGTCCGCAGTTGGCGTTGTGGAGGAAATCGATAGCCGTGGTGCAGCCCTCCAGGTCCTGGCCTTCGATACCCGGCAGACGACCGCCTTGGCAACCGATAGCCACGTAGAAACCCTTGTATCCCTGTTCGCGTAGTTGGGCGATCGTGATGTCCTTGCCGACCTCTACGCCGCAGCGTATCTCCACGCCTATCTCGCGCATGATATCGATCTCCGCGTCGATGACGGCCTTGTCGAGTTTGTACGACGGAATACCGTAGCGCAGCATACCGCCGGGCTGCTCGTTGCGCTCAAACACGGTCGGCTTGTACCCCATCGTGGCCAGATAATATGCACAACTGAGGCCGGAAGGGCCACCACCGATGATGGCGATTTTCTCCTCCCAGCGTTCCTGTACATTGGAGCATATATTCACCTCCGGAACAAAGCGTGTCTCGGCGTGCAGGTCGCGCTCTGCAATAAATTTCTTCACCGCATCGATAGCTACCGCACGGTCGATCGTTCCGCGCGTACAAGCATCCTCGCAGCGTCGGTTGCAGATACGTCCGCACACGGCAGGGAAGGGGTTCTCGCGCTTGATGAGTTCCAGCGCCTCGGTATATTTGCCTTCGGCGGCTTTCTTCAGATAGCCCTGTACGGCTATATGCGCCGGACAAGCGGTTTTGCACGGAGCCGTTCCCGTAGGATAGCAGTTGATACGGTTCTTGTCGCGATAGTCCTCGTCCCACTTGTGCTCGCCCCATTTGGCCGCATCGGGCAGTTCCTGCTTGGGATAGGTCTGCGGACCGTGTTTGGTGCAGAGTTTCTGCCCCAGGCGCACCGCACCGGCCGGGCAGTACTCCACGCACCGGCCGCAGGCCACACAGTTCTTCGGCTCCACTTTGGCCACATACGCGCTGCGGCTCAGGTTGGGTGTGTTGAACAGTTGCGAGGTTCGCAGCGCGTTGCAGATCTTGACGTTACAATTGCAGATGGCGAAGATCTTGCCTTCGCCGTCGATGTTGGTCACCTGGTGCACGAAGCCGTGGTCCTCGGCTTTCTTCAGGATAGCCATCGCCTCGTCGTAGGTGATGTCGTGTCCGCGACCTGTCTCGCGCAGGTAGTCGGCCATGTCGCCCACGCCGATACACCAGTCGCGGTAGTCGTCCGCGCAACCCTCATCCAGTTTCTTGCGCCCGTAGCGGCAGCTGCAGATACCTACGCCGATATGTCCTTCGTATTTCTTGAGCCAATAGCTGATATGCTCGATGTCCACGCTCTGGTTCTCCATCGAGATGGCTTTCTCCACGGGAATGACGTGCATACCGATACCCGAACCGCCCATCGGCACCATCGGCGTGATTTTCTCCAGCGGCAGGAAGGTCATGCGCTCGAAGAACATCGCCAACTCGGGATGACGATCCATCAGTTCGGTGTTCATGTTGGTGTACTCGGCACTTCCCGGCACAAACATCGGCACCCAATACACCCGCTCTTCCCGCGTGAAATTGGACCGCTCATTGTCCATTGTCCATTGTCCATTGTCCAATTTCACGGGATACTTATCCCCGTAGTCGTACTCCAGCATACCGAAATACGAGAGTTTGTCGAGCAGGTCATCCAGACTCTTGTCGTCCGGTGTGTAGTGCTTCTTGGCGTTCATGGCGTGCAGCTGCGCGTAGGTGTGGTGCTTGCGGACCTTGAAGAAATTGCCGGGCAGCATGTCCAGCAGCAGATCCAGCGACGCCTCACGCGTCACGGCATCCATCTCGTCCTCAAAGATGCACGCCAAGCCCCAGTACTCCGGCGCATCGGTGGTCATCTTGATTTTACCCGGCACTCGGTCCGTCACGTGACGAACGAACTGCAACAATTTCGGATTCGGATTCTTGTCGCCCCGGTGCTTCGGGACAAACTTGTCGGACATTTTAGGCATAAGGTATTATTTTTGATTTTTGATTTTTGATTTTTGATTTCAGATTTAGGATTTTTGATTTTGCCATTCGGAAACCTCTTTCAGCAGCCAGTTGGCAAACTCCTCAACCCCTTCTCCCGTCTTGGCGCAGACGGGGAGCACTTGTGCACGCGGATTGCGCATGTGGATATATTCCTTGCATTTCTCCAGGTCGAAGTCGAAGTAGGGTAGCACATCCATTTTGTTGATGACCACCACGTCGCAAACGGAGAACATCAGCGGATATTTCAGCGGCTTGTCGTGTCCTTCCGGCACCGACAGTATCATCGCGTTCTTCACCGCACCCGTATCAAACTCCGCCGGACACACCAGATTACCCACGTTCTCCAATATGATGAGGTCATAGCGACTTTCGCCATTCGCCATTTGCCATTCGCCCTCAAGGCCGCTGAGGCCTTGAGCGGTCATCTCCGCATCCAGATGGCACATACCGCCCGTGTGGAGCTGGATGGACTCCACACCGGTGCCGTCCTTGATCTTGATGGCATCCACGTCGCTGTCTATATCCGCCTCCATGACGGCTATGCGCAGTTTGTCCTTGAGCAGGTTGATGGTTTGGATGAGCGTAGTCGTCTTGCCTGCGCCCGGCGAGGACATCAGGTTGAGCAGGTACACACCCTTACGCTTCAACTCACCGCGCAACGCATCGGCTGCACGGTCATTGTCCTCGAAAACGCTCTTCTTGATTTCGATAATCTTGATAGAATCCATTGTGTTTTTCCGGTACTATTCCAATTTCGCCGCAAAGATACTGCTTATTTTTCGAATATGCAAGGGTTTGAGGAAAAAAGTTGAGAGTTGAGGGAGTGAGAGAGTGAGAGAAAGGAAAAAAGCGCCCGATGGACGCTTTTTTTGTGTGTATCACTTCGTTGTGTACGCGGCTACACAGGCCGTCAGGCCGTACACGTTTACACTTCTTATTACAGGAACTTGATGTTGGCGCGGCGGTTCTGGGCACGGCCTGCAGCGGTGCTGTTGTCTGCAACGGGTTCGGTCTGACCCTTGGACTCGCACTCGATCTGGTCGGCATTGACGCCGCGGCCTACCATGTAGGCCTTGAGTGCCTCGGCACGTTTCTTACCCCACACCTTGAGGTTCTGGTCGGCATTGCCGGTGTTGTCGGTATGGCCGGTGACGAGGATACGGATGTCGTGTCGCTCGCTGAGTACCATGCAAACCTCGTCCATCATTTCCTGTTCGCCGTCCTTGAACTTGAGCTTGTCGCCGCCGGTATCGAAGTGGACGGTGATGGATTCGCCTTTGGTCTTGAGCGCATTGAAGCGTGCGATAGCCTCCTGCACTAAGCGAGCGTGCTCGGCTTCGGCTGCAGCGATAGAGTCGGCAATCGCTTTCTCGCGAGCGAGGCGTGCCCGTTCTGCTTCGGAGAGACGAGCCAGGCGCTCTGCCTCGGCTTTCTCGGCAGCCAAACGTGCAGCCTCGGCCTCTGCGGCCAGACGTGCTTTCTCGGCCTCTGCGGCCAGACGCTCAGCTTCGGCTTTTTCCGCTTCCAGACGTGCACGCTCTTCGGCTGCAGCCTGCTCGGCGGCCAGACGCTTGGCTTCCTCAGCCTGCTTCTGTGCCGGCGACGGCCAACCGAAGTCGATAGCTATCTTCACGCCGCAGCGCAACAGGTTAGCCTTGGCGGTCTCGTTGGAGTCGAAGGTGCCGCGGTAGTCGATCTTAGACGGGTCGGTAGGATTAACCATGATCATCTCGTCGGCCTTGGCAGCGCCCAGGAGATTGGTGAAGCCATAACCGACATAGATGCCGAAGTACATACCCCAGTTGTCGTTGAGTGCCACGCGTGCGCCCAGGTCACCGAGGACAGAAGCACCCACCTTGGCGTGGTTGTTGAACTTGGCGTTCTGGGTGGTGGTATAGGTGCTGAATCCGTGCTCGGGCATATCGCTGACGGTGTAGTCGCCCAGCGCGGGGAACACACCCGTCGTGCTATAGCTGCCGCCCTTGGCGTAGTACGCGCCGTGGACGGGGAAATCCACCGACAGTCCTACGCCACCGATGAGCGCGCAGCGCTCGCTGAACACCTTGCGGAACAACAGTTCCACAGGGATGGAGACTACACCTACGTTCTGCCGCTCGACGAAATTGTTGAAACCGGTAGTGAGGTTGTAGGTCACGTTCGGGTTGCTGGCGTGGGTCAGTCCGGTCGTTACCTCATTCCAGTTGTAGGTGGCATAGGCATTGGCCCAGGAGTAGTTGACTCCGAGGCCAAGACCTATCCATTGGTTAAAGAAACGAGCGTAGAAGAGCGAAGCGTCAAAGCCTGCACCTACTTGGCTGGTTCCGTTAGCGGGCTTGTACAGCATCGTGTTCAGGCCGCCTCCGAACGATACGCCTACATAGTTCTCGTGATCGCTCTGCTGAGCACCGGCTGAGATAGCCAGTGCCGCAGCGGCGATGATTGAAAATATACGTTTTGTTTTCATAACTTTATTGATTACAGATCGTTCACTCCGTTCACTGAAGGACAATGGACAATGGACTAATATGTATCGGCTGATAGTAACGAGTCTTTTGTCTCATGTCCTTTAGCGAAGCGGTCTTTTTTCAATTATTGCTTCATTACTTTAACCACGATACCATCTACAGAGATCATGTAGTTGCCCATCGGGTACGTACCCATCTCAACGTTGGTCTCGTTGCCCTCGAAGGTGGTATTGAGCATCTCGCTACCCGTGAGGTTGACGATACGCAGGCTGTGTTCCCACTCGGTCGAGCCCTCGATGGTGACGGTCGTTGTATTCTGAACGGGGTTCGGATAAGCCTTCACCTGAGCCTGCTGCTTGTTGCTGTCGCCATATAGCGTCTCCAGATCGGTTTGGCCGCAAGTGTAGGTATCCACGCCGTTCATCTTGGCCTTGACGAAGTACTCGCCGGCAAGCTTGGTATCGGAGTGGTAGTAGTAGCCGTTAGCACCCGGGATAGCCACCCATGTGTCGGTGCTGTTGGCACGCCAGTACCACTGGATATCGGTCAAACAGTTGCAGGTATCAACGAGTGCGATCACGTTGTCAAACAGCGGACGGATGTAGGTCTCCGGCAGGTTGACATGGAAGGTCACGTTGAACTGACGAGACTCGAGCCAGTCGAAGCGGCTGTCACGGAAGTAAACGGTCATCGTGTAGTCGCCTGTAGGCAGGTCAACCGGAATATCGATATCGATAGTTCCGTCCTTGCCGGTAATCACGAGGTTGGTCCAATCCACATCAGTGAAGCGACTGTCGGCGAAGTCAATCTTGTATTGATCCGGGTTACCGCTCTCCAGATGGTACTTGAGGCTGTAGCCGCTTCCGTCGCAATAACCGTACGCATAGATCTCGATACCCTCATGGACTGTAGCCTCTTCATCTTCCGGTTTTTCTTCGTTGTTCGGGATGAACGGTTCGATAATCACACCTTCGGTGGAGAAGATCTCCGAGGTCGGCGTGAGGAGGTAGTTGTTGAGCAGCGCGGCATCGCCGGTGAGCTCGTAGAACAGGGTCACGGTCAGATTCTCGGCTACGTCGGC
>Ga0265298_10011191_pt1 | contig 10525 bp, 10 predicted proteins | sample AusTroGonzalo_MG_3_FD_193486 | JGI IMG/M metagenome (GOLD analysis project Ga0265298, IMG submission 193486) | Bovine rumen microbial communities from tropical cattle in Woodstock, Queensland, Australia - Gonzalo_01 | ecosystem: Host-associated > Mammals > Digestive system > Stomach > Rumen ... | reverse complement strand
GTTTGCCGCGGGCTGCTTCGGGTCGAGCTGATCCATCTTCCAGCCCGAGGGCACGGTTAACATCATGTTCCTCTCGAGCGGGATGGTGTCCATCGGTTCGACTTCCTCGGCCTCTCCGCTCGGCGGTGCATCCGTATAGAGGATAGCCGCGAAGTCGGCAGCCGCTTCTGCTGCGCTCAGAACGGCGAGGTTGTATCGCCGCAATTGAGCGAACAGCGGGAGAGCCGAGGTCAGTTCCGGCACACCTCGATGGAGTCCGGGCCTGTCCTGCCGGAAGATGTGGATCATCCACTCGGCGGGAACTTCGACAGCCTCATCGCCCGTGGAGAACCGGCAGTCGCCCGGATGGTATTTCAGCACGCGGTACGAGGTCGGGTTACCCCACTGGTCGAACGTGATGCCGTCCACGGACTGCCCGTCGTCCAGGAGCTTGATGCCGCCCGACACCCGGTCAGCCTCGATGAGCATGAGGTCAAGTTTGACGGGGCTGCGCACTTTCGGATTCGTCGCCAGCACTGCGAATGCCTCGCCGTCCTGGCATCGAGCCATCCGCATGGTGCGGAGCTTCGGGGCCAACCTGACCGCTTCCGCCCACCTCATGAACGCCCGCTCAACCTCATCGTTAAACGTTTCGTCCGCGGAGAGCATCTGCAGCCTCGGACCCGTGCCGATGGTGTCGTTCGCGAGCATCTGGACCAGACCACGCGCATAACTGTTGTTCGCCACCTCGTACCGGGAACGCATCCGCAGTGTTCGCCTCACTTCCGGCGAGGCTTCCATGTCAGCGGAGAGCTGATCGGCATACGCCCAGTGCTTCGAGTTATCCCTCGTAGTCTGCGCGGCATCGAATCTTGCCCGGACCGGTCTGCGAAAATGCTGTTCCGGAGGTTTCGAGGCGCGGAACATGTTCTTCAGTGTTTTGAACATCACACGGCTCCCGAATGCGTCATCTTGGAAAACTTCAGCCCGCTTCCTCTGCGCTTCACGGCATCCTTCGAGGCAAGGTATTTGTCGGCTTCAATCTGCTCTTTCAGCGAATGCTGCTCGACGCGCTGTCCGTCAACCTCGGCGGACTTCGGACCGGATGCGTTCCTGACGATAGTTTCGGTGATTTTTTCATGTTCGGTCATGATAAACTCCTTGACTTTTCTGCTTTGTGGTGTATCTTTGTTATAACAATGTATTACCAATAGGGACACACTATGATTAAATCCTTGGTTAAACACGGAAACAGTTCAGCGATCGTCATCGAAAAACCGATTCTGAGCCTGCTCGGCGCGACTGCGGACACGGCATTCGAAATGATCACAGACGGGAAATCACTGATTCTCACACCGATTCAAGATGAGGTGCGCCACGAAAGGTTCCGCAAATCTGCGGAAAAGACGGGCAAACGCTTCAACAAGACCTTTAAGGAACTTGCTCAGCAGCATTCTCATGACAAGTGACGGCTGCTTCCGCTGGAGGTTTAGCATCACGTGATGCTAAACTCTCTTCAACGGCCTGAATCCGATGCCCGATCCACGCCATGACGTTCACGCACATCGAATTTCCGCATGCCTTGTACCTCGGAGCATCCGGGCATTCCTCCTCCGGCTTTCCCTTCCACGAAATGCGGGTGTGATTATCCGGGAAGCCCATAAGACGCTCGCATTCGACCGGGAGGAGCTTGCGGACGGTCGACTGCCATCCGACGCCGGGAACGGATGCGGAGGTGATGGTGTTCATCGGAGCACCGTCCTCGCCCACGCCGACGCCCTGCCGGTTCTGCTCATCTTTCTTATTTGGATCGCGCGTCGCGTTCCTTAAATCAAGAGGAACACATTCAGCCGGATCAACGATGACCATTTCCGTGTTCGGGCCGTTCGCCGTCACTGTCTTTCCCGTATTCGCCTCGGTCACATACAGGCCGCCGTTCGGGCGGTCTTTCCGTGTCCCGTTCGCGTCGCAGAACGTGACGTTGTATGCGACAGCCGGAAGAGCGCCGCTCCTGAGCGTCGGGAACGTGTCGCCCCAGAACCCCTGCTGTTCACCTCCGGCGTCATTCTTGATGAAGCCGACGGTGGTATCCATCGGCGGAACATCGTCCATCACGAGCGGGGTCTGATTCCCGCCTGTCCCCCAGCGGCTCATCACGGTCGGGGAGACCGGAACTTCCTTCAGCCGGGCATCGGTCGGATTGTTTTCGAAGCACACGGCTCCAGGACCTTTGGCGGTCAGAGTGGGTTGAACATCTTCCGCCAGGCTCATACCGTATTTGGCATTCCGCCCTTGATTGAACGCATCGCGTCCGATTCCGACAGCCTTGTTTTTGACGGCAGGCTCGATCACGCATTGGAGCCGTCCCTTGTCCGGCATCAGCTGGTTATTGCTCGTCCCGGTCAGGGTTCCGGCCTGGTCGCTTCCATCCCACCACTGAGCGTCCTCGGACAGCGTGATAATGGTCTGGTCGTTTCCCGTTGCAAGAGTGTGACTTATGTCGGTTCCGACCAACGCACCCTTGCCGCCCCCCTCACGGCCACCCCTTAACCGGATTGACTTTGTCGTATCAATGCTTCCTTCAGAACCGGTGGCAAAGGTTTTCCTCTTCGTTCGGCGCGGCGGAGTATCCCCTCCGCGCATTTCGCCGTCAAATAGTACCGTTGCGGGATAGATCCACGAACCAATATATCCGATAACGAAGAGACGTCTCCTTCGCTGCGGGATCGCCCTCGGAAATTCGGGAACTCTGGTGTACTGAGCGTCAAGAATTCTCCAAGCCAGGCCGAAACATCCGGGAGCGGGGACGATAACACCGCTTTTGCGCCATCCTCCTTCGGGGACGTCGATTTCCCATCCGCACAGTAACGATAGGAAGCTGGCAAAATCTTTTCCGCCCCCACTGGACAGGACACCAGGAACGTTTTCCCAGACCGTCCATCGTACCCCTGAGCGATAAGCCAGGCGGACAAACTCAAGCGCGAGGTTTCCGCGGGGATCGGCAAGACCTCTTCGAAGCCCGGCAATGGAGTAGCTCTGACATGGAGTGCCCCCGACGAGCAGGTCAATTGGTTCATCGTAATCCTCCTTCGTGATTTTGGGAAAGTCTCCCAGATTCGGGATCGTTCCGCCTTCGGGGAGCTCGGCAATCTGTTTCTCCCAGCTTTCTCTCTGCTTCCGTTCCTTCTCTGTCTCGGCCTCGGCTGGCGGGAGCAGACGTTTCGGACGCGTTGCCCCGAACCGCTGCTGCAGGACGGCGGCAGGAAACGGCTCGACCTCCGCAAAGAACACCGCCTTCCATCCGAGCGGGGCCCAGGCCAGTGTCGCGGCTTCCACGCCGCTGCATACGCTTCCGTAGTTCATTTTGTATAAAGGCTCCTTCGGTTTGAAAATGGTGAGAAGTTCTTCTTCCCCATAAGGTATATCTGCATCCAAGATGCTCATTTGTCCCAAAAAAGATGCGAAAACAAGAAAAAAGTCGAAAAATAATTTCTTCGCTTGCAGGAAAAAAATAAAAGCACTTCTTCCCCATAAGGTATATCTGCATCCAAGATGCTCGTTTGTCCCAAAACAGATGCAAAAACAAGAAAAAAGTCGGAAGATAATTCTTCACGATTTTGCTTCCTTATAAAAAAAAGATGGACTGACCTTGAGCCAGTCCATCAACGTAGGCAATTCTGAAAAACGGGTATTATGCCTGATTTGCCGCGTTCATGTTTGAAGGAACGTCTTTTTTGCCGATGCTTCCGATAAACATCTTGGCGTACCAGCAGTCTCCCTTTTTCCAAAATTCATAATATGAAAACGGATCAGTGGTTAATATTTTGAATGTTTCTTTCACATACTGAGTGTGGAAGGTGCGGCTGGTAACCTTTGTCACGGTGAAAGCATGCTTGTATGGTTCACTCGACGCTAATTTGCCATTTTCATCGTTGTAGGCGTGAACGAATCTGAGTTTGTCTCCGACCTGAAGGCCGGGGTCTTTGCGGTGTCTTTTCATTTTTGGACTCCTGGTGATTGGATTGAGGATAGTTTTTTGGCTTATTCATCCGGTTGTTCGACTTTGATGCCGTTCGGAACAAAAGTGATTTTCATGCCGAGCTTTGTTCGGAAGAATGACGCATGATTCTTCATTGGACCGCGGGAGGCTCCGACTCCTGCAGGGCTATATGTTTCCTTGTTCCAATACCTGCTGGCGGTAATGAGATCAATCTCGCTAATAACGTTGCCCTTATCCAGGCTTCTGAAGATGCAGTCAAGCAAGCGGCTGCGGATCGTTCCAACGTCCAAGACATAAGAGCGCTCGTATCCGTTTTTGGCTCTGGTTCTCCATGTCATCTTGGAGCCGACCTCGCTTGGAATACGGAAGAGCCATTCTCTCGACTCCGAAAGCATTTTAGGGATGCCGCTCTTATTGCCGAGAACATCCAGAATGGTTTTCTCGAAGATATGGTTTTCCAAGTTCAGTTCAGATTTCAGAATAATGTCGTTAACGTCGTCCTTCACACAGCGTTTGCAGATTGGCCCCGCTGTTTCCTGCGAGTTGAGCTTCGATGTAAAAACAATAACCGGAAGCTGGTCCCTGTCATATTTGCTTCTGATCGTTGCAAGAGCTTGCATGCCGCCATCAATAAACGACGCTCCTCCTGGTCTGAACGGGATTTCCATATCGAGAAGGACATAATCATATTTTTTGTTTTTGAACAACTCCATTGCCGTTTCGTAATCATGAGCACAGTCGGACTCGTGCCCGATTTTCTTCAGCTGATTCGAAACAATGATGCAGATGTCTTCATCGTCATCAACGACAAGCGCCTTGATTTTTTTATTCATTCGTGTTCTCCGGCAGGAAGATTGTTACGGTCGACCCCTTGTCACAGCCTTCGGAATCCAGTTCCAAAGAGCCGCCGTGTTCCTTAATTTTCGTGTATGCGATAGCCAGGCCGAGGCCTGTGCCTTTTTGTTTTCTGGACGTGCATCTCGGCAAGAATTTACGATGCCGCGTGAGTTCCTTTTCGCTCATCCCGATCCCGTAGTCCCGAATGAAAATCTTGACTCCATTTTCGACCTTTTTTGCTGAAATCTCGACAACGCCTTCTTTGGCCGTTTTTTGTGTCGGCATGTAGGATTCCACGGCATTCTTCAGAAGATTTGTCAGCGCACGTAGGATTGCGGGACGAACAACGGGGATTACGATGTTGGGCGGAACACCTTCCGTCGAGAAAGAAACCTTGCTGATATCACGGTTCTTTCCCTCGAAAAGCTTTTCGGTGTCATCCACAGCAGTCATTATAATGCCCTTGATGTCCTCCTGCATCTTTTCCTTTGGAGTGCGCTTTGAAAGCTCCCTCACGTCATCGGCCAGATCCTCGATCATCTTGACACGGCGTTTGACCATTTTCGACTCTTTGTTGTATTCCAACAGTTCAAATGCATCAAGACGGCGTTCCACGATGCTGTACATCGTGTCCTGGCAGGCGGTAATCGGAGCCACGATGCCGCGAATGTCATGGACAAAATAGCCCATCATAAGCTGAATCGCGTCCAAAGCATCTTCTTTTGCCGCTTCAGCAACCTCAGGCCCGTATAGTTTCCTCAGCCTTTCCACATTTCGGAAAAGCCTCGATTCACTTACTTCCTGTTTCGTCGCGTTCTTCAGGATAAGGCTCCGTTTGGCAAGAGCAAGCTGTGCATCCTTGACAACGTACCCGTTTCGATCTGTGAGCAGTACGCGAAACGCCGGCATGGACGATTCAGAAACCCAGACCATTGCTTTTGCGACCTCGTCCCGGACTTCCCATTTCTCGTCGGCGATGAACTGGCTCAGCTTTTCCGAAATCACAGGATCGAAGGTGTCTTCCTCAAGAGCCCGGGCGAGCTCAATAACTTTTTTGCGGCGATCTTGCCACACATTGTCGACATCATCTGCAGTGGTTTTAAGAAAATCAAGCATTTTTTACCTCGCTCGTATAGCGGCTGACACGTTTTTTAAAGGCTTCCTCTCCGCCCTCAAGAATATTGATGATGTTGCTCTTGCAATCATCAACGGTTCCGGATTTCCGGATATGACCGACTTTCCCGTTCGATTCCATAACAACAATCTGTTCCGAATCGCTGAGCACGGGGATGTTCGGGTTGTGCGTAACAAAGATCAGCTGGCGGCTTTTCTTAACCTCCTGAACACTTTCCACGATAATATTGTGGACGAATTCGTTGTCGAGATTGTCCTCCGGCTGGTCGATCAGAAGCGGACGTTCGCTGTCCAGGAGCAGAATCGGCAGGATTGCGTTGCATTTCTGCCCGGTGGAAAGCGTTTCGGTTGTTTTATACGTTCCGTGATCATTGAGTTCGATCTTTATGGTATCCGGCAAGGCCACGACCTCAAGCGCGAACAGCATTTCCGGTTTCTTGAGCATGGAAACAACAGTTTTGGCCTGATTCGGATTGATTTCAGCATACTTGCGGAGATCGTCAATGGATTCTCTCGAAACATAGTCCACGAGACTTGAGGGGGAAATCCTTTTCGAAATGGCGTTCGCCACCTGCCGATACTGCATCTGTGCTCCCTTGAGCGCGCTGATCAGCAGATCGCAGTACACGTCTGTACTTCCGCACTGCGTGACCGTCACGCGGATATTCAGATTGAGGCTGGCATTGATCCTCTCTGCGATATCACACCGAATCCCGCATCGTTTGTCCTCAAGGGACGTCAGGATGTTTTTGAGGTTTTCACGTTCACTGACGACGTTCTTGATCTTGTTCCGGAGCGCGTCAAGCTCGTTTTGCTCGGCAAGCAGGGATGTGAACTGGTCGGAGAATCTGCGCCTTTCTGCCGCGCGCTTTTGTTCCTCCTGATTCTTCTCGACCAGAATGTTGTACCCCATATCCTGTTCCTGCTGCCGGGCAAAAAGATTCTTCTTCTTTGTCAGGCAGCGTCCGTAACTGGCACGAAGTTTCTGCAGGACGGCATCCACAACATCTTTAACTATGGTCTCATTGGATTTGAATTCATCGAAGATTTCCTGCACCAGTCCGAAGTTTTCCCCGGATGTCATACCATCTGTTTTGCACCAGCGGAGCTGTTCCGTGACAACATCCGTCAGGGGTTTCAGGGCATTGGACACTTCAACATACGCTTTTTCAATGTTCGCGACGAACGTTTTTTCCAGAGACCGAATGTTCTTCTGCTCGTGCGCGAGATTGAGCTCGGTGGACTCTTTCGCGTCTACTGCGGAGAGTTCATCAAGCTTCGACTTGATCTGGGGAAGCAAATTCAAATCCTCCTCCAGGAACTTTTCCCGTTCATGAAGAGGAATGATTGCTGCCGCATTCGCTTCAAGGGCTTTCCTGATCTTGGCAATCTCGGATTCGAGTTTGTTGATATCATCCTGTGCGAAGGCATCTATGAGCGCCATCTGACTGGCATTCTGGCCGGCGATGGTTTCGATCTCGTTCTGACTGAAAATATCAATCCTGAACATGTTTCCGGTGAAAGTCATCCCGGTTCCTTTGTGGTCGGCGTCGTACACTTCCGGTTCGCAACCGGCGCTACGGCTGACGATGTATCTGATTCCGGTCGCCGTGTCCAGCGTGAGTTCAATGCGTCCGCCGATGAGGTTGCTTTCCACCAGAGAAACGAGTTCCTTCTGTCTCTTCGGGTCGGACGGCATCACGTTCAGCGCATAGCGGATGAACTCAAGGACCGTGGTCTTTCCCGTGCCTCTGGCTCCGATAATGCAGTTCAGGTTTTCAGAGAAGTCGAAGTCAAACCCATCAAGGAATCCACCGATGATGCGAAGCTTCACGAGCTTGTGCGATGTCTTGGACATTGTTTTGTTTCCTCGCATAAAAAAACTGTGTTGATGCCGGGACGAATCCCGGCGCGATTTTTGTCTTTGAGTTTAAAATACACCAGGACTTTGCCAACTAATGTCAGTTTAAACCCTGATCTCGAATTTTTTTTCGTTTTTTTTCGCCTCAAGCCGCAAAAACGACACGAAAGACCATGTTTTCGGCAAACGACATAACAGGATGGTATCCCGATCATGTCATGTGGAGCGACAGGACCACAATCCTCTGCTGCGTATGCAGAGAGGACTTTAAGGTCTTGAGGCTGTTTTGAGGCTGGATACGGTTTAGACGGAATTCCTCCGTCTGAACGTATCAGTCGTTTGCGTACCGCGCAGTTATGAGCTCGCGGATACGGCTGTCCGGAAAACGTTCCGGCATCGTTCCGCCGACCGAACAGACGGCGTGCTTGAACGCAAAGAAGGCGTCTTCCGGCGTCTTCGCAATCGGCGGCATCGCCGCACAGCGGTCGAGCGCATGAACGATCCGCATGCCGAGCAGCATCGTCATTGAGGCGAAATCTGTCCGTGCGGACTCCTTCATTGCGTTGTAGAGGAGAACCTCAGTCCGAGGAAAGCCTGAGCACATCAGGTTCCACGGATCGGGGCATGTGACCGTATCATTGTTGTTCCTGAAGTCTGTCCTGAGCAGGACAGTCGGAATATCGATGAATTTGGCGTAGCAGAACTCGACCACAGTGCCGGAATCCAAATCCGCACCATCGAAGTTCGCCACGACCGCATCCGAGGCGAACAGAAGATCGAGGTCATCGTCTCGAATGGAATCTCCCATCTCCGTTGAACATTCACTTTCCTGAGGAAGAACGGCCTGCCAGCGTCCTGCTGATTGCCGGTCAAATGCGTCCGCCAGGAATCGGTTGCCGATCAAATCCTTGAGGTCAAACAGGTCGCCAGCCCAGTACACTTTCTTTGCTTTCATGCTCAAAAACTCCTTTTCTCCAGCTTTCACGATATGACAGCGAAAAAATATACCCCGAACCGGGACGAAATCAAGGGCCGGCCCGTCCCATTTTTCGGTTTTTTCCGCCTTCTGTAGGCGTGTTTGCATCACGCTTTCAGGCAATAGGTTGCGTTGCCTGATTTCGCTCATTAATCAATCGTCTACGGCATAACATTCTATTGTTCAGGATGTTCTCTCTTTAGAAGGGACAAACCGTCTTTTTGTCCCTTCTCTGTCCCAAGTGTGTCCCATCTGTGTCCCGGATACAACATAAAATTCATTTTGCAGCGCCGTTCAGTTTGAGGTGAAGAAAAATGACCCCTTTTTGTTCTTATGTTAGTCCCTTAATGTTCTTTAGTTGTTCTTCAGCTATTTTTTTCTTGACTTCGGTGTAATGTAATTCTGTCATGACGATCACGTCCCGCGGCAGTCGCGACGTTGCGGGGATCACAAGATTTTCACAAGCTCAACTTTTTTGATTCAACCTCGAAAATGACACAGAAAGAGAACATGACATATTCAAGACTGTCCTCGGAAGAGAGAGGCATCCTGGCGCTGATGAAGTCCATCGACTACGGACGCCTGGAACATCTTGCCATCAGGGACGGACGCGTCGTCAGGACCAATGATAGCCGGAAGATCCAGTTCACCAAGCTCGGCGCGAAGAGCGTTCAGCGCAAAACCGGGGACGATTTCATCTTGTCGGAGAAACAAATTGAATTCCTCGAACTCGTGCGCGGGACCAGAAATGGCATCATCAATACAATCCAGATTCAGGCGGGGTTGCCCGTCTCTGTCGAAACGGAGGAGCCTATTGCGATCATCTGAACGGGGCTGATCACCCTTAATACAAATTCTTTTTCCACACATGGTATTTAGCTGACCATACAGCCGAACAACGGAGATGGCCGGGAATGCCGCCAGAAACTTGGCGTAACCCGATCATCTCCATTTTTTTGACGGCAGTTTCCGACCGCTCCACCACCCACAGGAGCAGTCGAAATGACGCAATCCAACACTCAGTCCGTCCGCAACGAAGCGGAGTCCGTCACTGCCGTCACCCGCATCCCGTCCTTTGATGAGGTCTACGCGATGCCCTACGTGCAGGAATCCATCAGAACCCTCATTGCGCTTGCGGTTCAGAAATCTCCGATCCTTTACAGCTTCCAGGACGACCTCCGGCAGGAGATCTTGATTCACCTGTACAACGATCTCCCGCATTACAATGGACGTTCCGACATTAAAACGTTCGCAAGGCTTTCCATTGAATCTGGCCTAAAAATGGCAAGACGCAAGGTGCTTTCCCAGAAAAACTCAATCGTTCTCTTCAGTGAGGATATCGACTCCATTCCGGATGACGATTCTCGTCTTGCGGAATATGTGTCAGACGATGTAAACTCATACATCAATATGAAAGAAACCGAGGCAATGATTGAATCCATCAAGGATCCGACACTCCGCAAAGTGATCGACATGCTTGCCGACGGGAAACCCATCATCGATATCTGCAGAGACCTGAAGATCGCCCGATCCCAGCTTTATAGAAAACTTCCGGAAATCAAACGCATGGCAAGAAAGATCTGCGCCATGTAATCTGCTTCGGGTTTAAGTCAGTTCAGCCGACAACTTTTTTTCGACTTTTTTCTCAATTTGCCCGAAAAAGTGGGACATTCTTCAGTGCCCGATGCAGATAAACCTTATGGGGAGATAGAAGACTTGGAACTCTTCGAAAAAGATC
>Ga0265298_10011189_pt1 | contig 10526 bp, 14 predicted proteins | sample AusTroGonzalo_MG_3_FD_193486 | JGI IMG/M metagenome (GOLD analysis project Ga0265298, IMG submission 193486) | Bovine rumen microbial communities from tropical cattle in Woodstock, Queensland, Australia - Gonzalo_01 | ecosystem: Host-associated > Mammals > Digestive system > Stomach > Rumen ... | reverse complement strand
CCCCACTGACCTCACCAGTCACCGCCCCGCTGGCCCGGGGAAAACGAAAAAAGCGCCCCGGACCATTAAGATCCGAAGCGCTAAAGATTATCTTTAGATATATGAAGTTATCTTAAGTGCCAGGTAAAAGATCCCTGCCCAGGTGATCAACCACAGACCCGTTTCAATTATCCTGTCCTTCATCCCTACTCACCCCCAGTTCACATGTTGCGCGCATGCCCACGGAAATAATACACTGTTGCTTCCTGCAGAATTGCCACAATTGCCACCATTCATCAAAGTCATCCATAAACACTTCCTTATAGTATTTACAATCAAAACAATCACAACCACCCTTCATATTAGCCATACTACACCACCTTCCTGAAGTCATACTTCTGCATGCACTGCCTGAAGTCTGTACCTGTCAGATTATCACTGTAACAGATCTTACCTTCCCGGATCCGCTGGGCCATGATCACTTCCGCCTTGATCTTCCCATTAAATCCATTACTTATCATGGGATCTGTGGAAAAGTCCGGGGTTATTATCCTGTCGATCTTCCTGTCCGTGGTTCCCGGATAAACATAAACGAAGCTGCCACCCGTTTCCCCGTCATAAAGAAGTTGCATGATGAAGGAAAAGCCCCCGGCCCTGAAGCGGACTTCATAAAGCATTTCAAAATAATCATATGGCTTTTTCAACCTGGGCAGATCCTCAACATCCCATTCACCCTTTATGATCTGCTTACTTGCCAGTCCGAAGAACATCTTAGTCTTGGTTTCAACAACTTCACAGTTTTCCACAGCAATATCAACAACACCATTTTCACCATGCAGATGATATATATCTATGGATCCCGGCTGTTGCTTTAAGAACCTGCTTAAGTTCCAGCAGTCCACATATGGGCAAACACGCGATACAGTGTTACCTATCATAAACACCTTACCTTCACGCAAGCGGAATACGGTTGAAACGAAGTTCTGCAGGATTGTAGGTTCCGGGTATTCATTTGATCCCAAATAGATCCTGCTGGTAAGGAATTCTTCATATATAATAGAGTCAATGCCTTCAAAAACCTGCGACTTATATCTTTCATAGAGTGTCAGCGCACAATATCGGCCTATAGGGTTATTATCACGTTTCGGCAGGTCATCCGGGCCGATGGAATAAAAATAGAAAAATCCCCTGTGTGCGGTTATTCCTATGAATTCCCCGTTAGTCAGTTCGTTCACAGGCATATCATCAAAATAAGAAGCGACTTCCTTTTCCTTAATATCTTCAGCCCATCTTCGCAGGTACACAAAGCCCCGCCCTTCCTCATAGGCCTTCTTGATAACATACTGCTTGACCGCGTATGATTTACCATTTGACCGCATCCCGTACAGGATAAGCCAGTTACACTGAGTATCAAGTAAAGGTTGCAGATCATAAAACTTCTGTTTATCAAACATGTATTATCCCCCTTTTTCTTATTATTTCATCATCATTAGGATTTAACACAAAATCCATCAGGTTTTCCATACTGTTATATATGGAAGGAAGACTTAATTCATAACCTGTGGGCCTCATGTTGATCCCATATTTAAGATCAGATACAAACCCATCAGGATAAATTATCCTTCGCATATCTATTAAGTAAGTGTGTTCAAGCTTCCTGGTTCCGTGAAGCTTCCCTTCATCATCATAATAGTTAGTATCTTTATCAAAAACAAAACCATCCCTGAAGTTTTCAAGCTGTCCTTCCAGGCAGTCAACGGCTTCCTTATTTATTCCGCTTACTGTAAGATAAAGCTTCCCGTCACGTTCTTCACAATACTTCTTGGCCCCTAAAGACCGCAGACGGTCGAAGGGTTTTTCCATTTCAAAGTGACCCAGGGGATGAATACCGCCTTCAGGATCCTTTGGCCGTGTACGTTCAAAATCTATTCCGTGATACCGGCAGGCTTCCCATAAATAATAATCAGCTTCCTTATTATATGCTGACCAGTCATAATGCCCCAGGTAAAAAATGCTGTCTGTATCGCAATAAACAGCCCGCCCATCCATGCCCGGTGCTTCCAATAATTCAAAAATATGCCTTCTTGCATAGGCGGTTATCCAACAGCCTACGGAATAACTGAGGAAGTATTTTTTGTTATACCATACGCGAAGCTTTTCAAGGCCCTTAAGAACATCTTCATATTTAAGGTCAGTTACAACCCACTGTTCAGGATCTTCCGGGTTAAAATTAACTTCAGACTGGAAGATATTTGTTACCATCATACCTAACCAAACACGCCATTGACATAAGTTTTACTTATATTATAACGTGTTTCTTCCCCTATCACCCCCTTTAATTTGGTTTTATCTTCATATAAGGATAACACATAATCCACTATGACTGTGGGAAGGTACCGCTTATGTGCTACCCAGCAGCCCAAACATTCTATACTATCCCATGTATAGTGATTACATATGGTTATATAATCCTGTTCAGTTATCGGCCCTGTGTAAAGTTCATCAGCCTTAAGAACGCGCCCATTATCAAGAAGGATCCCCTTCCCGCGTGATTTTGCCCCTGAAATATAGGTTGTCCAGGTGATACATTTTAAGCCTGTAAATTTCAGCTCTATGATATAGGCCCTATATTCAAAAGTCTTGGGATCAGGAAGCTTCTTCCCAAAGTAACACCATCTGTTATAGGGATATTTTTTCGACACGATCTCGTAAGGATAACTGGATGAAAAATCACCGTGTTCCCCCGGACCCACTATTTGATCAAGATACTTCCTGTTCCCATGTGTGAACCCGCCCGCAAACAGTCGTTGCAGCCTTGTCACTTCTTCAGGATCCTTGGGGATAAGCTTCTTCATGTCCTTCATATATTCATAATCATATATGGTTTTTTTCTTCACGATCCTTCTGATCTTGCCTGTGGAAGTGTTGGGAATATCCCAAACATTCTTATATTTTCCGAAGCCTTCACCGATATGATCAAGGATGCCCCTGTATACTATTTCACAATCACGGGAACAATAAGCCATTTCAAGATCCGACAGTTCTGAATAAGGTGTTCTTAAGCTGGCAGAATAATCCAGGGTTTTAAGCTTTTCAAATCCCAGCTGCTTCCCCCACTTTTCAAGTGATAAGTTTGTAAGGATATAGCTGCACTTGAATGTTATGTTGGGGAATTCCTCAAAAATAACATACATGGGTTTATGTGGTGCGCGGGCAAACACCTTTTTGACCGTCAGGAAGTTTATAAGAAAACAAAATTCATATGCTAGGTTATGGATCCATATGATGAATTCAACATCAGAAGGAAGATCTTCCAGCACGTTCTTAAAGCTGTATATATTCCTTCCATAATATACAGTATCATTAAAAGAAAATTGCCATATATAGGGAAGGGCAAACTTTTCCATATTGTTCCAATACTTGGAAGATCTTCCCTTTTCATATGTTACAAGGCCCTTGTCAGGATCCAGCCAGGCAGAAGTAACTTCTATGTCAAAAGTAAGAATATCAAGCGACTTCTTCACAGGTTTCCCGCGTTTAACCCTTTTCACAGTATTCAGTTTTTGTGTTTTCATCTGATCAAGATATTTGATCATACTGCTTCCCATTCCCTTATACGTTCATATAGTCTGTCAGCCATTTCCTGCTGATTGTAGCCTATGCCTGAAGCTTCATTGATAACATCCCTTGTAATATTAAGGAATTCATCCATTTCCATTCCTTTAGAAGCTGCTTCCGATCTTGCATATATGATCACATCTGATCCATACTGCCTGGCTATATCACCATCACCAAAAGCATCCCAAAAGTCATTATAATCATTTTCTGACCAGTCAAGGCCATATCTTCTGTTTAAAGTTTTGCGGGCCTTCTCGCGTTCGGTTTTCTTCTGCTGAAGGTTTGCTTCTTTTTCTGCAGCTTCTTCCTGTTCCCGCCTGCGCTTCTCAACCTCATCCATAAGGCCTGAAGCATCCACACGCTGGAAGCCTTCACCTTCCGCCTGCGGTATCGGTTCTTCAGGTTCTTCTTCCTTGCGCTTCCAAAACTGCCACCACTTGCGCTGCTGTTTTTCAACTTCCTGTTCCTGTTTCTTCCTATTAAAGAAGCCTGCAAGCCGTTTGAAAAATCCCATATCAATCACCTTCCTTCATAATTTGATCCTGGTAGTATGTAGTATTGAACATATTAAGGCAGTCAATGGTTCCCGGATTAAACATAGCTTGCGCGCCATTCTTATCAACCAGAATAAGCCTGCCGGATGTTAATGAAATATTGCGCACATCCTTCATTGTACTGCTTTTATCATCAATGGTTATGATATTCACATCAAACAATTAGTCATCACCTTCTTCCACATGTACTTCACAATCCCGCATATTCACTAACATATTAATAATATCTTGGATCTGTGGCCCTGTGCTAATGGGTAAGAGATTAAGATTTGTTAATCCGGCAATAATTCCCTTTACATAATATAAATTATTAATTGATTTGTTTAATGTTTCTTTATCTAACGTATATATCATTCCTTCACCTTCCTTCAATTTGACCCCGGACATAACATCCGGGGCCTTGCGCGATTTGTGTTTATTAACGTATGGTTACTAGCATAAAACATTGTTGATAGTTACTGTGGAATTATAGTGTGTGCTTAAGGATCTGCTGCATCAACCACACCGCCTTCTTCTGTGCTATCTGAAGGAAGGTCCGGGATAATATCTTCCCTAACAGGTTCCTGTTTTGCTGCAGGTTTTTCAACTTCTTCCAGCACGTTTCCTTGTTCCCGTTCCTTCCTTATTTCTGCCCTTACCTTTTCCACTTCATGCCTGGGAAAAAGTCTTTTATAGGCTTCATAGTTAAATTTCACAGGATCACCCCCTATTCAACATCAATGAAGTTGACCCTGTAAGAAGTATTTCCGCCCTGTGTTTCAAAAGCTTCCACAGACTCAAGTGCCTGCTTACCGTCAAGGATTTCCTGCACTTCCTCATCCGTCAGATCCTCAAAGGTCTTGATATACCAGCTGGGAATATTTACCCCAAGGGCTTCCCCGTCACGGTCTACCACAATGGTCATTTCCTTGCCATACTTCCCGTTCTTGAAGAAGAAGCCCTTCAAAGGCATGGGATCGAATACATCACCCACAAGATCCCGTGCCTTGGTATAGGTAAGATCTTTTAAGTTAATAGTTTCCGGCAGTGTAACGCGACCGCCCCCGCGTGTTTTGTTTGATAAACTCATGTTTACCTTCCTTTCCGGGCCTTAGCCCCGTGTAATGTTAATAACTTCTATCTCTCTATCATCATAAAGATGAAGAAGATCTTCCAAAAAATCCAGCCTGTCATTCAGATCCGAAAAGTCAACATCCATGTGATTAGCCTTCATATTTACAATACAGCCCCGGACCCTTTTCATCTGAATGGTGACAAGCTTCTTATCATAGATCTGCATCTGCATCAAAGCACCCCCTTCCCTGATTGCAGTATTCATTTTCAATGCAATTAGTCTGCATGTCTTTTCATGGTTATATAGTAACAATAAAATATGAATAAAAAATAGACACACCATAAATAAAGTGTGTCCATTTTATTAACAAATTATTACTTACGTAGCTACTTAAGTAGTTACTTAAGTAGTTCATTAACCCTGGCCCTTACCATGGAATATATAAGGGAAGCCCTCAGATCATGCCCATAGCCAAACTGCCCGTCAATCACACGTTCTGCAATAACAGTTATCGCGTTATTAAGTTCTTCATCTTCCGGGGCCGGTTCTTCCTTATCCCATTCCTGCAGGTTGTACTTCTCAATAGTCTTGATCAGTGTGCTTGCATAAGTAGGACTTGTTGCATATCCATCCGCCTGGACGTTCTTACAAGCAACTTTATAATCCTTACAGTTTCTTAAGTTCCTGTATCTGTCCAGCCTGTTAAACAGATCAGAATGATCCCGGATGGAAGAAGCCCAGTCAGGGTATTTACGGAAGGCAGCATCCACAACAACATATTTACCATTAACATATTCTTTTGTTTTCATGGTAACATATGCCCCGTTATAGCTTCCCTTCATTCCGAATAGGTTGTTAGCCTTTTGTGTCAGCCCGCTGGTTCCGTGTGCGCTTTCAATAAATGCCTGTGCAGCGGTAAGGCTTGCCAGGATCCCGGTCTGCTTCATATCCCTTATAACATCATCCTTAATAATATTGAAGAATTCCTTATCGGTCATATGATCACCCCTTCCGTAAGCAGTCTTATGATCTCATCCTGTTCTGCATCGGTTGCATTTCTTATACCATGTAAATGGATAGCTTTCACTTTTGTAAATCCACTGCATTGGTTTAAAGAAACAAGGGAATTTGATGGATAGCCTATATTTGCATCAACCCCATTAGCCATGGCAGCCTGCTGCCTGCTTATTATAAGGTAAGGTTTTTTACATGCCAGCGCACCTGCATTCCCGGAAAAGCCGTTTGAATGTTCAACTTTTGTGTGCATAGCAGTTAAGCCAGCAGCACCGCCAAGTAATGCCGGGGCAGCCGCGCCACCTGTTGCAATAGTTCCGGCAACACCTGCAGCCAGGCCCAGCATTCCTGTAATAATTCCCATATAGGACCCGCTGGATAATGGATAGTTTTCCGCCATACTGCCTGTATATTGATAAATAACACCGCCTGCGCCACCATCTCTTGTAACCGATACAGTAGCGATACATGTGCCTGTGATAACATCAATTCTGTAAGATACACTAATAGTACCGCGCATTATATCAGCCACAGCCAGTGACACTATGCCCACAAAAGGAAGATATATCCGCACATCAACAAAAGGCGCATAATCGAATACACTTGCGTTTTTTTCAAGAAGCTTCACTGATCCACAGTCTACATCTATATATTGTTCATCAACCCATTTTGAAGAAACACCACTGTCAAGATAACCAACTTTTATATTGGCAGTTCCGCCTGTATGTGGTGTTGCATATATCTTATGCAAGGATATTATAGCCTGCATCGGATCATTAAATATCTTTAAAAGCTGGTCAACAAAATTGCTGGACCATAACCAGGCGCCAAAAGATTGTATCTGTGCTTCAGTCGGATTATATATCTTATATAAAGCACTTGCTGACCCTGTAGGCATTGGCGCGGTTGGTGTGGTTCCTGATCCCGTTTCAGGCGGCTTAGGATCCTGCGTAGGATTAGGTGTAGGATTAACAATATTTGTAATATATTTTGTCTGCGGTTCATTGGATGGATCCACTGCCCCCGGATGATCAGGATCTGTTGTAGGCTGCTTATCCGTTCCACCTGTAGGAACCGCCACAGGAACATAAACTCTATCCGTAATTGTTCCATCATCATTTATAGTTCCCTGTTTTATTGCATCATCCCATAAACCCGGGAATTGCTGTTTTAATAAGGTGATAATATCAGGAGTGGTCATATCAGGAGTTATTCCTGTGGGTATATCATCATATATATGAATACCGGGAACACTTACCGAAGTTGAATCACCAAATAAAACTATATATGAAACATCTTTTAAAGACCAGTTCCCCGGTTCGTTAAGATATACCGCGGGCATACCCGGCATTATTTCAGTTGTGCCGGTTACAAGTTCAAGATGGTAAAATGTATCACTGCCATATGTGAACGAGTTCGGGTTCCATATTATCGACTGCCCCTCAAAATGTGCAGTAAATGGATTTTTTGAACACATACAAAAAGAATAATAAGATGAACCGCTTTTTGCAAAATAACTATATACATCATTACCTTCACCAATCAAAATTGATTCGGAATCGGCCATTAACACATTTTCCGTATAATGAATAGGATCAGGATAATCATAATCAGGGTATTGTAATAATGACTTAACTTCAGGTGTTATTTCACTCTCATAATCCCCGCCAAATACCCCACGTTCTGCCAGGTACTGAGCATATAAAGCAAAAACATTTTCATCAACATACATCTGACCATCTTCATCAAAATGACAGATAAAGTCATCATATCCTGAATAATCATACAGCCAATTAGTAACTTTTGTCTGTTCCCATGTTTCAGGGTTCATTTCAGATAGATTATGACTATCCCAAAAATCAGGATTTGCATTATATAAGGCCCCATCGATCCATACACCCAGCTTCATACCAATAGCAGCGCCGACAATACCTGTTCCAACATGCCCCAAAACTGTACCGACTTTAGTTCCTGCAGCGACAGTGGAAGCCCCGCTGGATATTTCAACGGTTCCAACAGTTGCACCTTCAACCACATTAGCAGGTACAGATAAAGTCTGAACGGCTGCTTCTGCTGCCATTGTATTTGAATTTATTGCCCCCGCTGCTTCAGCTGCAGCTGCCTGTGCTGCTGTATAATATGATGGGCTTGCTTCCAGGGAATATGACAGAAGTTCACCCGCTTCATTTGTATAAGTAGTTATTCCTGGAACCTGCTGAAGAATTCCCGCCACTTCTGTTGACCGGTAGCCTGTCCAGTTTGCCATTGTAAGCCACTGATCAGATCCTGCCCCGTAATAATTTTCTACTGCCTGAAGCATTTCAAAGTATGTATTTGCCACCTACATCACCCCCCTGCAGTTATAAGTATAAATTCCCCTGTATCAAGAAGTCCTGAAGGGAATTGTATAATATCTGTTTTATGCTTACAGTTTGTTACAAATACATCATTATCCTGAAGATATTTATTAGTATTTATAAGCTGCGTGTTTTCAAGTATTGCACTGTTTGAAAGTATATCACCCTTATATGTTTCAAGAACATCCACATGCCCGGATATTTCCCATATATCATTATGAAGTGATACTACATCATCTATGAAATAGTATCTGCTCATATCAGATATATACATATAATTATACATAGCCAGGTTATCAGATGATTTGACAACTATAGTAGGTCTTAAAATGCTGGTTCCTGATTTAAACAGACAATCAAAATCAGGACCTGCTTCAAGAACCTTTCCTAATTTTTCTACAGGGCTTGCATTATTCATCAATGAAACAGTTAATGACATATTAACACCCCCTTAACAGTTCGCGGGTTATCTCGGAAAATACCAGGCTGTAGAAGTCCATTATGCCCCATGTTTCCCACTGTTCGCCAAGCATCTGCACAACGGTCTTGACACCTATATTCCCGGATCTGTTGCGTGTGATAGATTTAGAGTCAGACCCTTCATCCGTGTCCTTCCTGGTTCCATAGGTCCTGGAATTATCTTCCGTGTCGGTCCGCTGACCTTCCACAGTTGTCTGATCTATAATATCCTGTCTGCTGTCATCAGCTTCCACTGACTTATCTGAATTAGAAAAATTAGAGTCATTATAAGCGCTCACGGAATTGGTTATTGTTTTACCAGTAGAACCTATTGTGTTGGTTGCATCAACATCAATCTGTTCCTGACCCTTCACGCGTTCAAGATCTTCTGTGTCAGTCTGCGCTCCCTTGTTGAATTCGGATGAATGGCTGCCTTCCTCTTCAATGGTTTCTACTTCAAATACATTGTCAGTCAGACTGTACTTATCATCATCCTGTATTTCAAGGATCCTGTATAACTCTGAATATCTCTTTTCCTGTGTAAGCATCCAGGCATAGACATCAAAGGTGAAGTCCTTACTTACTTCTTCCAGGTCACCTTCCTGATCCATGGGGAACCAGCTTCTATACTTCTTCATAAATAATCTGTCAAAATAGTTGAAGTTGTCCCTGTACGGCTTCCAAAAGTCTGAACCATAGGTTGACAGCATGGGTTTGTTTTCTTCCTTATAATAAGAAGCAATGTCTTTAATCTCATACAGCATCTTTTTCACCACCTTCCACGGTCAGATCTTCCGGCTGGTTCTCTGTATTGTAGTCAATCTCATCTGACAGCCTTACTTCCCAGGATGTACCAAACATGTTATTGACTGCATCAGCACCCTTCTTACGTTCTTCCAGCATGTCGCTGACATTGTAAAGCAGCATGGAAGTATCTGCAGTAACTTCATCAACAATGGCATTTGACTTCTTATCAAAGGAAGCCCTTACACCTATGTCAGCATAAAAAGATCTTAGCAGGTTCTTCCTTACTTCCCACAGTTCTGAAATATTGATCTGTGTCTTACGGTCAGCGCCCAGGAAATCAACACCTATACCGGCAAGGTCAGATACAACATTTATCTTCCCGTTATACATTGACTTCTGATAATTAAGCAGTGACTGCTTGGCCTTTTCATTCTGTGCAATAGGAACCCCGCCACTGTCACGGGCTTCCACAAACTGCTTTAACATGGTAACTTCCGCATGTGCTAACAGGTAAGCATAATGATTAACGTGTTCTATGCTGGGGTTCTTGATTGAGTTGTTATTTATAACCACAATGTCACTGCCTATGGTATAAGTATTTGAGTATACCGGGCAGTGTACTGTATAATTAGTGAATTCATCATAATATTTTGTAGGCCCGAAAAAAGATCCAAAGAAGGCTGTCAGTTCTGATTTATAGTCTGCTATTCCACAATGACCCGCCAGGAAAAGACGTTCTTCTAT
>Ga0265298_10011188_pt1 | contig 10527 bp, 19 predicted proteins | sample AusTroGonzalo_MG_3_FD_193486 | JGI IMG/M metagenome (GOLD analysis project Ga0265298, IMG submission 193486) | Bovine rumen microbial communities from tropical cattle in Woodstock, Queensland, Australia - Gonzalo_01 | ecosystem: Host-associated > Mammals > Digestive system > Stomach > Rumen ... | reverse complement strand
CCAGTAGCTTTGCTAACTGCACTCGTTATTGCAGCACCTGCAGGATTAAGTAACCAGCCTAGCTTGCTCTTGTATGCACTGCTTCTTAATTTACCCGCAAAATCACTTAGTCCTTGTAATGAAGTAGACCTGTATCCTTCAATGCCCATCAGATCTGTCAACGAGCCGATAAGTTCTAAATCAGTACCTCTAGTGAATAAGTTATTAAGTGCTCTATCGTTAGAACCTACTGCAGTTGCCGTTACTATTCTGTAAAGGTCATTAGTATTTTCTTCAGATTTCTGCTGAGAAGCTACCATATCTTGAACGCCTTTAGCTAAGTAGCCTACAGGGTTCAAAAAGTTAAGAATGTTAGCAACTGAGTGTCTTAATCCTTCAAGTAAAGATAATGCTGCACCTTGGATGCTTACTGCATATTCATTTTCAGCGAGCTGATTGGCGATCTGCTCATCCCACATATGCTGCTGCATCATTCTACCAGCTTCGCTGTCAAGAACGTATGCAAGACCTTCATCGAGGATCTGATTATTGATTTCTTGAAGCTTAAGCTGCTCTGTGGACATTGTAGCTTGACCGCTACCGAGCAATGCTAAGTTTTCTGAGAGAGATATTTGGTTTATAGCCATCTCAGAAATCTTGTCTGCAAGTTGATTGAAATCAATCCTTGCAAAGGCTTGCATATCTACGCCAAATACAGATGAAAGTCCTTCAGCTACCTCCATGTAGTTGGCAGGAGACATAGATTGCATGCTAGCGAGGTTACGGAACAGCGTAACAAACAATCCTTGAGGATCATTTGCAAGTGCCTGTAAGAATGATGTATTACCTGCGTTAATTCCTGCGAGTGATCTTAAAGCAACAATGCTATCGCTATTTCCGCCAGTAGCTGCACTAACTACATTCTGAACTATTCCTTGAGCAAGATCGGGAGCTACTGCACCGATCACACTAGAGATTGCAGTAAGTGTACCAGATATCTCTCCTATGTTTCCTGACTTAGCTGTTTGTGCGATATCAACAGCATTCTTGAGCAATGACTGCGCATCTTTTAATCCTGTGCTGAAACCACCTGAAAGTGTTCTGCTAGAATACAAGAGGTTGCTTGCGAACTGTTCTAATTGCATGTTCGCATAATCAATAGCATCGGATTGAGAAAGTCCCTTGGACATAGCTTCCGAAGCTATTTGAGCATATGTGGAAGCATATCCGATGAAGTTTTCTGTAGGAATCGCTGCAGTTAACTTAGTAGCTTGATATGCGAATTCTTCTGCAACCTTACCACTGAGACCGCTATCTAATACGCTACTCAGATTATTGATAACATCTGTTGCAGGAATTGCAGAACCAAGACCTTCAGAAATAAGTCTCTGTGCTACGCTTTCATATAAATCGTATACATTTTCTTTAGTGTAGCCTTGTGTTAGAGATACCTTGCTGAGGTTCTTGTCCCAAGTATCTTCCCATTCCTTAGCAGCATTTGTGAGGATTTCAAACGGCTCCTTGGCCATCCACTCCATATCAGCTTGAAGACGCTTCTGAGCGTTGTCCAAACGCTTCTTACGCATATCTTCTTCTTTAGTGAATGATTTGCCCCAAGCCTTTAAGAAATCACCTAACCCACTTATAAGCGGTTTGAGTAATTTATACGCAACATAAGCAACAGCAGCAACGGTAGCAGCAGAACCTGCGTATTTGTCGATTCCTTTCATCAAAGCTTCTTTGTTCATTGCTTGAGCACCTGCGGACTGGGACATGTTAGCAACACCCTTGCCTGCAGCTCCGCCGCTCTTTCCTAGAACATTTTTGAATATATCTCCAGAACCTTTACCAAATACGTTGTCTGCGAGTCCGCTTAGTGCATCGCCTGCCTTCTTCTTAAACGCCTTACCTAATTCACTATCTGATAAAAGCTTACCGATATGTTTTCCATATTCATGAGCAAAATCTTTCATCTCAAATCCGAACTGCTTAGCGAATTGATCACTTGCACCCTTAAAGGCTTTTCTAAAATCCTTTAGAAGTTCGTCTTTGATACCCTGTTCAAAATCATCAATAACATTTCCAGTGCGTCTGTAGCCCCTCGTACTGCGGAACTGCATATCATTCCGTTTATCGCTAAAGAATGACTGCGATTTGTTTTTAGGGCTTTGGCTCTGATCTTTCATTGCTCTGGACAGAGCACGATACATCGCCCCTTCCATTGACTTGGGATCTCTGTTACTGCCGAACAAATCTCTTAAAACATCCCTGTCGCTGCTGTAGCTTTGTTGATTTTGATCTTCTGGGTCCATAATTACTTTTTGCTTCGGTTATGCTTTTCTAACGCCTGCTGCCTTTCTTTTAATTCCTTTTCAAAAGACTTCACGTATTTTTCTCTTACAAATATAGGTTGACTCATCACCCATTCTGCGCTTACTGCACCTTCCGATGCTCTAGATATAAATAGTGTTTCATCAATTATGCGTTCATATCTTTCTTGACGCATTTCGTGAAACGTTTTGAACTGCCCATTAACTCTTACTAGCTCCCTTTGTGGATCCACTTGATCCCTCGGTATGTTTATCGGCCTTCCAGGACCTGAGATCTCCCAAGGTCGGGCGAAAGAATCTATCATCAACTAGCGCGATAAATGTAGCTTCTCCGCTCTTACATTTAGGGCAAACAGTTGTACCTCCTGCTCTGAGACCATAATCTGTTAAATCTTGAACAACTTGCTTGAGGATCATGAAATCCGCAGATGAAAGCTGTGTTTGGATGTAGTGTTTAGCATCTGCAGGAGTTAAGTGTGTTTCCCCTTTGAATGACTTGATCATGTAGCACATTCTAGCGAGATCACTATTTCTTTCACCATTAGATAATACAAACATCTTATCCTTGCTTGCATTGAGTGTATCTTGAATTGTAGGGAGCTTTAATACGATATCTCCGTTGAAGTCGATAAACTCATCTTTAGATACTACGATATTGTTATCAAACTTCTCAGGAAGTTCTTTTACTGCAATAGTTCTGAGGTCTACTTGATATTCGCCTCTAGAAATTTCTCCACAATCAGCGCAGAATATCGCATTAGTTGTATAATAAGGACCGTAATTGAGCAATCTAAGTGCTCTACAAATCCAATGGAAGTCGATTTCTAATAAATTACGGAAGTTGCACTTCTCTTCGATTGCTTGAGGGAATATCTTATCAAGCATTGTAGGTACAAAATCTTCACTACCTACGTAATCTAATTCCGAAGATGTGGGAATACTTTTTAATGTGAGAGTATCGGGAATCTGATCTCCGTAAAGACCTCTGCCTAACAGTAAAATCTTTTCTGAAATAGCCATTTAATAATCCTCCAAAAGTTTTTGATGATTGGTATTTCTTTATATTAAGTTGTTTCCTTATACATACTGCAAAAGTTTTAACAGTATATACGCTACAAAAATAATTAAGGTTTAACCATACAAAAACAGGAGATCAAAATGACCTCCTGCTTCTGTGCTTTTTATAAACTCTGTGGTAGAGTAGTTGGTAGGCATTCTAGGACTCGAACCTAGGACCAACCGATTATGAGTCGGTAGCGCTAACCAACTGCGCCAAATGCCCATTTAGTGCTTCGGGCAGGAATTGAACCTACGACACGGCAAGTACGGAGTCTTGCTTGCTGCTTCCACTGAGCTACCGAAGCATTGTTACTTACTATAACGATTAGTAGTATTCTTTGAAATTTACTTTGTTTTCAGGTTGAAGTGCAAATTCTAATTCGTCAATCAATATATCTTTCTCGCTATCAAGAACATACATTACTTCTTCTTTAATTTGATCTCTTACACCTTCGTCATCAAGTAATCCATAATTATCTTGAATTCCATAAGGATCATAATCGTAGCAGAATTCTACAAGTGCATCAAGTAATCTATCTGATATTTGATCCTTGCGAACTTTCTCAAGCATATCTGAAATTGTGAATTTCTCTTCATAAGGAATATATTCCGAATCATTCCACAACTTGGGTTCGTCTTCTTCTGAAAACTGATATACTCCGTACTGTCCTGGAACTGCTCTACCTTGCTCAATCCACTGAGGGTTAGTAGAATCTATTCCAAGATATCCGTCTTCAGTACGTAGTACATCCCAAACACGACCTTCCAGGAATACTTTATCACCGTCTTTGAGCTCAACACCGTCGACATCATAATATGTTTTTGTATTCCAATCTATTTTCATGATACAACCCTCCAGATAATTATAAACTAAGAAAAGGTTATACTATCTTTATAGAATCTCTGACTTTCCATGGAGTATCTCTATGAGCAAGTATCATACCCGGAATTTCTATCTTAACGCAAGATATTGCACACTTAGATTCATGTAATGTATCTCGATACATGTTGATAGCAACTCCTCTGTTTGGTGCATAGATATATCAGGTTTTAGTGAGATTTCCATTTTTGAATACTTTTGACACTGCAAATATGTACATTATATACTCCTTACCAATTTACTGCCAGATCAATTCCTCTGGGATAATCCTTTACAAACTCTCCAGTATCTACCACTATACCCCAACCGATAGAAGTTTCAACTACTGTACCTAATGGTCTTATCTTCCAGTTAGCTGCGATCATTACATAATGCCCGAACATCTTGGCACCGTCCTCACGTTCCCATACTGGATAGGTCTTCTCATCATAGCCACGCTTTCGCATATTAGCTACGCAGTTCTTCATGTTGAGGTTGTAATATGTTTCTCTGCCTGATGGTCCCATTACACCACCATTCTGCTTTGTGGTCTTTGCACCTTTCCAGGTAGTAGGTAACTGAAACTTTGGAGCTTCCTTTTCCATAACCTCTGTGTAAGCATCTACCTCTTTATGAAGATCTTCAAACTTCTGATCATAAGTATCTATGACATCTTGTTGAGATGCTATAATTTCATCTTGCTTGCGGCTAACTTCTTGAAGTGATGCAATCTCTGACTGCAAAGTATTGATATCTTGCGTATGGTCATCTGATAGTGTAAGTAAACTACTGGAGATTACTCCTTGATTATCCTCAAGGACATTGATACGTCCTTCTGCCTTATCTATTGCTCCGAAGATGAAAGCCATTATAACCCCGGCTGCAAGAGTGATACATGCACTCACCCAAGCTGTCCATCTGGCATTATAGTTCATAGATTATTCCTCATCATCATTATCAAGAATGGGGCTGAAATTGCTGTGATTCATAGATACACCAATACCCCACTCACAAGTGTTACACTTCAAGCAACCCTCAGGTGAGAAGTCTTCCTTGTATCTGCAATCAGAACAGCTTACATACTCCATAATTACTCCTCTTCATCATCTTCATTGAGCTTTCCATTGAAAGGCTCAATCTTTGCATACATATCGCAGTAAGAAGGGTCATCGGCATCATTACAACCATCAAGATACCAAGGCTTATCTTCATAATCGTGGAAATCTGTATCACTCCAATTAGATGTACCCTGGCGGGCATGAATATAAAGAACATCATTTCTTCCGCAGTACTTATTCCACATCTCCCACTCTTTTACGAAATCTGCATTTCGCTTTTCGATATATGTCTTGAGTACCTCCTTCTCCTTATCGGTCATAGCATCCCAGTTAATGGACTTTACCAAACCGGAATCATATCTTGCTCGATAATTGATGATGAACTTGTCAAAGTAATAATCGGTACTGCCACCATAGCTCATAAAAGGGCTCTTTGGGTTCCAACTCATTGCACAAAGCTCTTCGCAAATCTCAACTTCTCTGTCCTTGCAAATCTCTTCAATGTTTACAGGCTTCTCATCTCGCATAAGACGATAACCACGAAGTCTAGCAACCTCTTCGATACCATTAGCCTCTGCTATACCTGAAAGTGTTCCAATCTGAATATATGCTCCTAAATCCATATTTATACCTCCTTTAAATTGTTTTGTATGGTGTTCCGCAGAACTCGCATACTAATGTCTTTGTATTAAGTCTTCCGCCACAATTCTTGCAAGTGCAAGCTATTAGTGTCTGAGAATTTGAGTTATCAGCGATGCTGTCAAGTTTATGCTCATAATGTGGGCACATTTCTCTGTAACAAGATTCTGCAACGCATCTATCTGCATTACAAATAGAACAAACTGCCTTTTCGGTAGCTTCATAGCTACTCCCAAAAGAAGCTACGCTTTTCTCGAACTCTCGAAGTCTCTCTTCAGTGGTTCCTATTTTCTGTTTTATACTATCTATCGCGTCCTGTCGTCTGATTAAATCTAATGCAAATAACATATCAGTATCTCCCTTATAACTTATACTGTGTTCCGCAGAACTCACAAGTCATTGAATCTCTACATATAGATCCACCACAGTTGATACAAGTCATCGGTCTCAACTTGATAGATTCTTTATACTCGTCAATGATCTCTTCGATAGATTTTGAATGAGTAGTAACTCTGTCAGCCGAAGCTATATAAGACAACGCAGGATTGTCGAAAGTTATTACACCTGTGGTTATGATATCTGCTTTCAAGACATCACGATCAATTAAATCTACAGTATTCATATTTACCATTCTCCAAAATCGAGATCACTACACTTAAGTATGATATTCATTTCATCTTCTGAAAGCTTACGCATTACAACAGCTTTATTTCCGTTGTATACTATTTTGTATACGCTACCCTGTAACTTATAGTACTTAAGATCTAATGATGCGCTAACTCCAGAACAAATGAATGAACCATTCTGTTCTACATATTTTGCTTGCTCGGATAGGGGTATCTTATGCATAATAACCTCCTATCGAATATCGATTTTCCAGTACAAAGACTTCTTAAGGAATGCCGGGAGAAAATCCCCTAAATATGCTCTGAGTGCATTGCCGTCAAATTTCTCCTGTTCAATAGGGATACAAGAAATCTTATAATTTTTACCAAAGACAATGTAAGAACGATTATCCTTACCACCCTTAGTTCCTTTAGCTTTCACATATTCTGCAATCTCCGTCTTAACCTTCTCAAGTTCGGCTTCGGCCTTCTTCTTTTCTGCAGTTAATTTTGTGAACTTAGCAACTGCCTCGTCTAATTCTTTCTTGTTCTTACACATCGTAAGCACCTCCTATTGGATCATTGATATTGCTTTGATGCATACTATAACGATTCTGATTTTATTTATACAGTAGCACGAATTATGATAACTGATTTCCAATAAGGTTCATATTCCTCCAATTTTTCATCAACTATCTTATCAAAAGCATCATCGGGAAGACGTTCGTATTCTTCTTTACAACACAGCTTATCTCGAAGTTCTTCTTCGAATTCATCTCTGTCAACAAACACTTTCTCATCATTAACATCCTGCTCGCAGTCAAGGATCTCCCCTAAAGAGAAATTCAACGAAGGAGCGTACCACCAGGCATATCCGTCATCGGCAACTACTTCAGAATCACAGACTACAATGATAGGATAATCAGGATGCTCTGCGATAAGTTTCTTTAACTCATCAGTCTGCTTATAAAACATGTTTAAAGGCTTGTATTCCATAATATTCTCCTTAATCTCTGAACCACCAAATATGTTCATCAAAGATAGAAGTAATTATTTCTGGTTCGTGATCTTCATATAAAGAATCGTTTTCAAACTCTTTCGGAATAGAGAACTTTTCCATACCATCAGGTGATATACCTACTCGACCATTACGACACCAAGTGATGATTCCTGGTTCTGATCGCCACCATACTTTTCTTCCGATAGCCTTCTTATCAAAATCTCGTCTATTAAGATCTAATGGATGTTCATCTAAAATGCCATCTTTAACATACGCAATAGCTTGATGAAATGTCATAAGTTCATCATAGAAAGGTTCACCATTCCTGGTGATTATTAATTTTCTACCTCTGAGAATCTCAGTTTCACCCCATTTAGATTTAATATAATTTGTTGGTTCATATTCGATGCCCCAGGTAGCTCCTGCTTCACCATTGAATTCAATGAGATTTTCATATGAAGGTTCTTCACCTAAAGGATACGCCCATAAGTTATTACCATCACCATAATCTAAATGACCTCCTAAGGTATGTACATAACCTTCTATACGGACTATCTGATAAGGGACACCTCGTACAACTACATCCCAATCCAACAAATGATACTTCAGAAGTGGAAAATCCTCTTTAGTGATTAGTCGTATTTCAGCCATATTAATTCTCACCCTTCTCTCTCCATTTAGATTCTTGATGTTTGATTAACCATTCTGTGAAGTCATCTTTTATCGCCAAAACCAAATCGTGAATTGTAACTATCATAGCAAGAATAGTTATGATTGTAGCGATTAAACCGATAATCACCTTTATTGCAAGAAAGAAAGATTCAACTGACATTCTATTATTCCTCCTGCATTTTCAAGACATACTCCAAAACAGATGCAAAGGCAGCTACATGACCAATAGCACGATTCATATTCCAATCATCATCCTTGCGCTTGCAGCTATCTGTTTTCTCTTCATAAATCTTAATCTGCTTACGAAGATATCTAACTAAGTTAGCGTGATTAAACTTAGGCAACTTTTCAGGGTCGAAAGTTTCTTCTTTGTAGACGAAATGGTACTTGTTGCCACGACGAATATAATGATCACCGCTATCATTCATATAGACATTGTAAACTTTCAGTGTCCTATAGTCGAAATACTTTAAATTAGTTTTCAGCATTATTGATTCCTCCTCACCATATATAAGAAGTTCCACAGAAGTTACAACACTTATCTAACGCATTGATAGGTGCGCCGCAGCCTTTGCAAATGAGCGCTGTATATACAGAATCTTTAGATATAGTTTCAGGCTCAGTCTCAGTTTCATTGGAGATACTAAGATCCTCAATGATTGTCTCATAGATTTCAGGAAACTTGATATTAAATTTCTTTAATATTTCATCATAAGAAAGAACGGTGTTCTTTGCACATGGATAAATTTCATATGTAGTTGTGATGTCTCTTGGATCTCCCATCCTAGTTACACGGAAAACAAACTGACTAGGATTTGGAAAATTATCAAACAGCTGATCAAATCTCTGTACAAAAAATTTATTGCTCCGCTCCCAGAACTGAACACAATCTCTGTTGATATTATACAATGGAATGAAAATTGTATTTCTTGCTTTCATGTTCTTCTTGCAATAAGGACAATCTATGTCCTTGCATAAGATTCTTCTAAGCCTACCGCTATCACTTACATTGTGAATAGGAACTACTATTACATCTCTGTCCGATGAATAGAGGAAAACTACATCTTCGTAATCTCCACTATATCTGAGATGGAAGAACTTATCTTCCTCTTCATGCTTAATATCGACAAGCCTCCTGCCGAATTTGAGTTCACCTATCATATTGAACCTCCTCTTGGAGTATTGATGTTTACATTAACTATAACGATTCTGAATTAGATATATTCTTTCTTGTGAATTATCTTCTTACTTCCACAATCATATACAGCATCTATCCAAGTGATGAGTAGTCTATAGGGATATCTTTTATTCGAATACTTACGCAAACCCCAAGTCATAAAACATTCATCACAAGCCTCAATACTATCAAGAGCATTGTAGGTGAATAGTCGCTTAGGCGTTCTTGTAGTCTCATCAAGTGCAATAGCATTTGGCCAGTATTTAGTCATCTTATACCTCCGTCTGCCCCATACTTTTCAATAAGGCGTAATAATGTTGCTCTTTCTTCGGCTTCCATGAGGCGTTCTTGCCTTGCGGATTCTTCCGCTAGAATTCTTTGATTCTCTTCTGCTATTCGCTTTATCTCTTCCTCGTCCTTCTTTTTCTTCTCTTCGATTGCAGCATCGAGTTCTTCATCTGACATAAGAAGCCAAGCAACAGGAATATCCCAATGGTTATATTCGTAGTGTCTATCAGTTCCGCATACAGATATATTTGAATCTGCCTTGCTACGATCTGACAACACTCTTATGTCTGTGAGAAAGTATTCTGCGTTAAAGTCAGGGTCCTCCGTCTTGTGTACTATGTTTTCTGCCTTTTTAAGAAGTTCATCGTATTGAGATATAATCTCTCTTATCTGTGATTCATTTTCAATCATCTTATTCTTCCTCACTTATTACAGGCTCAGGTGCTTCTGTCCAATGTGTCATAAATTTCATAATAGATGTAGGCAGTTTATCCCAATGATATGTGCCAATTTCTACTCCGTGTATCCACCTATCATCATGCTTGAGAGAATATGAAAATAGAATTTTCTGCCCTTCCTTGGGCAATACCTCTGTAACGTCGTTCCAAATAATAAGGTTTTCCATATTACTCTTCCCTCCTTTTCAGTTCCTGCTTAAACATTGCTATGTACTCTTCTATTAAATCCCTTGCGGGGTCTTCTGTGAAAATTGATAATCTCAACCTAGGCTTCTTTTGAGAATTCAAAAATCTAATACAATTCCAAATATGGGGTGTTCTCATATCTTCAACCTTAAGAGCATGCCCATACTTATCAATCCAAAGGTGATCTTCGATACGCACACGAATAGCATTTGGATTG
>Ga0265298_10011186_pt1 | contig 10527 bp, 7 predicted proteins | sample AusTroGonzalo_MG_3_FD_193486 | JGI IMG/M metagenome (GOLD analysis project Ga0265298, IMG submission 193486) | Bovine rumen microbial communities from tropical cattle in Woodstock, Queensland, Australia - Gonzalo_01 | ecosystem: Host-associated > Mammals > Digestive system > Stomach > Rumen ... | reverse complement strand
CATTTGCCTCAGGCAATTCGTTCAGCGGCACGAACAGCGGCTTCATCCACTCGGGCACACCCTTGCGGGCGTTCTTCTTCAGCTGCTCCTGCCATTCCTCGTCCGTCAGGCGCTGCTCGTCGATGGGTTGGATGAACTCACGATAGCTGAACACAGCGCCGCGTGTCAGAATCAGATAGCCGCCGATCTCGACCACCACGTAGATCTCGTCGGCATCGCCAACGGCCTCAAAGAGGATCGACTTCTCAGGATTGTTGTCGGCATTGGCAGTATAGACATCAGCCACGAGGGCCACCTTCTTGTCTGCACCCTGCACGTCGCCCCAGCCCGTGAGATATTGGTCTTCGCTGCGGATAAGGTCAAGCGAGATGTACTCGAATGTCGAACCCACGGCCTTGATCTGATCGTACTCCTCGTCGGTAGGCTCCTGACCTGCCAGTTCCTTCTCGCTGATTTCCAGCAGGAACTGGGCTTCGTCGCGCATACGCTCAGTGGCGTTCTTCACTTTCTCCGGGAGCATATTCTCCTGTTTCAGCAGCTTTTCAGTGTTATTGAGTAGTTCGATGGCCTTCTTCCAGAAGCCGACATTGGGCTCTACGTAGCCCTTCACCACAGGCTCAGGTATATCCTCACCGCCACCACATTCGGCACCCATCGGCTGCTTGGCGTAGAGGATGGCGTCGTGCTTCAGTTCAGCCCATGAGGCGAGCGCGGCATTCAGGTCTTTCTTGTCCCACTCGGGCGTCACCATGAAGTAGGGCATCTTGTCCTTGCCTTCCTTGTCGGTGAGCACCTTGAGGGCGTTCATCCATTGCGTGCAGGTGGTTTCCTGCCAGTCGATCTCGCCCATGCGCTTCTTCATTGCCTTCAGGCTGTCGCCCAGAGCCTTCCAGTCGGTCTTCTCCTCCATCAGAATCTGCTCAGCGGCTGAGACACCCATCGCGGCGAAGAAGTCGAGGCCCTTGGGCACAGCACGTTTGGAGGGGTCGCCGTTGTAGTCGACCATGTTCAGCAGCACTTCGGCGTCGGGCTGGTAGCGCTGGGGCATCACGTTGATCTTGTTGTGGCTGGTCTTCTCAAACTTCGGACGGATACGCGTCTGCTTGTCACCGATCTCCTTGAGCGAGGCGGTGATTTTGGCGATGGCCTCGTCGCTGTGGATGAGGTCTTCCATCTGCATGCCCGTCTTCTCCACCTCGGCCATCACCTGCGGCAGACTGAGGTTGTCAGACTGACCCATCATGTAGGTGATGAGCTGGTTCAGACGGTTGTAGTTCTGCTGAGCGGTCTTGTCGAGTTTCAGCGCACAGGCCTGCTGCACGGCGGCCCTCACCTCATCTTGGTGGTTGAGGCCGAAGGGCACGCTCTGTATCCACATCATGCCTCGGAAGTAGCGCTGCAGCTTCTCCGTGCGGGTGTAGTGACCGCGCGGACGGAAGAGGCTGTAGGCGAACATGATGTCCTGATAGTCCTGCATATAGAGGCTGGTGCTGTTGACGGAGGCCATCACCTTCTCATACTCATCTGAGTCGAAGGAGCCAGGCTCGGGGTCGGAGATCCATTCGCCGGTGAACAGTTTGTGGGCGACGTTGTAGAAGGTGGTGTTGTGCTTGGCTATCTTGTTGACTTGCTCGTCTAAGCCCGACCAGCGCTCCATGTTATAGAGCAGTTCGTGCATGTTGCGACAGAACTGTATCATCATGGGCAGCAGCTGATTTTCCTCTATCTCACGCAGCGTGCAGTCGATGTAGAGATGGTAGAGCTGCAGGAAGAGGTCGGTGGTCACGAAATTGGGGAACTGGTTGTAGTCGTTCTTCTCGTAGATGTTGAACAGCTGGTCGTGGGTGGCGGGCACGATGGCGAAGCCGTCCTTGGCCAGATGTGCGCAGAGCAGCGAGTCGAAGTCCTTCAGCTGTGTGGGGTTCGAGAGGTTCTGCATGTTTACGCGCAGGCCGGCCTCTGTGGCGAAGTTCTCCTTCAGCAGCTCAGCCTCGCGGGCTTTCATGCGGTCGATGAAGGCTTTCTCTTCGTCAGAATATTTCACAGCCTCCGTCTCGATGGCTGCACGATAGTAGAAGTCGCGCCAGGGCTCGCCCTCCTTCATTTTCTCCGTGTCGAAATGATTAGCCTCTGAGAATTTCCACATCAGCGAGTCATACCATGTGGTCGTGGAAAAGATGCCTCTCAGGTAAGCATCCTTGATGGGGAATCCCTTGCGGGCGGCAGGGGCGTTCGATAGCAGGGTGATGTCGCTCAGAGGCAGGCCGGAGACATCCATGTCGAAGTCAATACTGTCAAGAAGATTCTCAACGTTGATGTGTGAAACGGGCACACTGACTGCGCTCTGTTTCTGGCTGCAGGCCGTTATCAATCCGACCAGGCAGACAATAAGGAAAGATTTTGTCTTCATTGGTTTAAGTATTTAGTTGCTGTTTCTTTGTCTGTAAAGTATTGGAGAGCGGTCTCCTTGTCCACACCTTTGATGATAAAGCGCTCGAACTTCATGCCGAAGCCGCTCCACTTATAGTCCGAGACCACATAGAGCGAGTCCGTGGTCGATTCCAGGGCTCTTATCCTGCCGAGGCTGTCTCCGTCAGCAGGCGCAACATAGCGAAAGTCCTCAAGGATGCCGCCCAGCTTGGAGCCCAACCACATCGGCCGCACCTTCTTGCAGGCCTCGCCCTTTGGGTTCGTGCCGTCGATCTGTTTGAAGATGAACAGGCGCCTGCCCATCGGATAGTACCGCGTCTTCTTGACGACGCCCACCATCGCATCCTCGCTGCCGTCACCATCGACGTCGCCCGTCTGGAACTGATACACAGGATGCACCAGCCGCCAGCCATCGGCCTTGTTTCTGCCTGTCGCTGTGAGCCAATACAGGCTGTCGTTCTCCTGCCTGAGCTCAAACGCTTGCGACGTCTGCGCCTTTTGCTCCTGCGCCTGACAGATGGAGACTGTCAGCATCAGCAGCCATGCGGTGACTATTGGGATGATGGTTCGGTTCTGTTGCATATCGGTTACAAAGGTACGAAAAATCTTTGAATAACGTATGCTTTTTGCTGACTTTTTTTTAGTGTATGACAATTATGACAAATGACAGTTATGTTTTGTGTCACACCTATATCAGTATAAGACACCTATCACCTAACAACCTAACAAAAGTCAATTTTAGTTTGATAAAATATACTTATTAAATTATATATATTATATTATATATTATAATATATAATATAATATATATAATTATTAGATAGATTCCTCTTGATACCCCCTCTAATCATATCCTCAATCTTCACCTATCGATTTTACTTTTTGTTAGGTTGATAGGTGATAGGTATCTGTGGCTAAAATATAACTGTCATTTGTCATAATTGTCATACTTGCTTTTCCAGAGATGTGTATCGTGCATGAAATATGTAAAATAAATTCGTTATTTGATTTCTTTTGCGGTCATTCCTATATCTCATTGATTATCTGTTGGTTACAAAACTTAAACTTTAGGCTAAGAAAACTTGGACTTCCTTTAGCCTAAACTCCGACTTTACCCTAACTAAAGTCCTACTTTCTCCTGTCTAAACTTTGACTTTTCTGCCTTAATTTCATGTTTGTAATACAAATTCATGCAAACTCATAAAGTAATAGGTACTGAATTGCTTCCTTCAAGGGCAACATGTCATTCTTGAGTGCATCCTCAACGATTCTAAGCTGCTGTATGGATATCGATTCCTTCTCGCTCAATTTGCTGTATGAAGAAGGGCCTCAAATGGGAATGGTTGCTTATCAAGTCTACCATGAAACCGGTCATACCTTGTATGTTCTTATCAGGTAGTTTACTGAACGATCTCGAGAACCTCAACTTTTTTGATGATTGTTGTACCAACAACCCAACCATTCTGTAATAGAACGTGACCGTCACCCTTGACATTGCCATCGAGTTCATGGAACTCAACGTCAATAGTCTGCCAGTCGTCAGAAGCGGTAACAGGAACCTCACACTGGAAATATGTGTCCCAGTTACCCAACTGCACTTGATATGTACCTGTAGAAGGAACCTTCAAAGTCAGACGAACGATATAGTTATGACTCTTTTCAAGTGTCAGGCAATCATCGGTAACGGCTGTTTGAGGATTCCATATCTGATCCTGCATATGAGGATTGGTAATGGCAATGCCGTCAGCAACCATCTTCAAGGTAGCATCAGTTCCTTCGGATATAAACCAATATGGGAACTCTTTCACACCAGTCCATTCCTTCTCTAGAATGTCCTTTTCACCAGACACACTGACAATCTTCACAATATCAGCAGCATTAATCAAACCGTCGTTATTCATATCTGCGGACTCCTTAATAAAGTTTGCGGGAGTATTGCCCATGATGTGGTCAGCGACAGCCGTCACGTCTGACGTATTAACCAAGCCGTCACCGTTAACATCACCTGGTAAATCCGTTGACAAGAGTATGAGTCGTTTGATTTGGATCATATGTATATTACTGCCTGGCTTCTCTGCCTTCATTGATAGACGAAGTTTCCTATCAGTCACAGTAGCGTTGATTCTATAAAATCCATTCCAAGGCACAATGTCAAGGAAACGTACACCGACAGATGCACGCTGTCCGTTGGCTTCCACATAGACAACATTTTCCGCACCATCTTCGATAAATGTATTAGCCCCGAGATAAGATGGATAGGTTGCATTAGCATACAACTCCACCAGATAGTCGCCGTTAGGTAAACCATCTACCTCCTGCCACATCAGCTCGAGTGGGCTTTCGTTTGTGTCTTTATTCATGACTGCCATATGTACATGGCGACCGTCCTTTGTGGTAACATCCTGAACGCCGGGTGTAGATGTCGTCCACTGTGTATGCCAGTCTTCTGGCGACGTACCTACTCTGGCTGTCATGTCGATGCCTTCGATAGTTGGCTCAAGGATTGTCAGAGTGCCTGCCTGAGTATTACTCAGCATATAGTTCTCATTTAACTGACCGCCGCTCACAGCGATGGGATATGTGCCGGCTGGGGAGTGACAGGTAGCTGTCGTCGTGGCCGTGGGTGCCTTAATGATGGCCGTAGACTCCGTATCGCCATTACGCAGTCCACTATATGTGATCGTAAAGGCTGGCATGTCATCGCCTTCGTACATTTTAACATCGTTGGCAACCGTATTGAGTGGTGCTGGCAACACTTTCATCTGTCCTGGCAGGTAACGGATGTTATTATCGGCCCCGTCGCCTGCTACAGGAGTGATGTCATAATTGCCCACGGACGATGTTTTGGTTGCTGTCGTCGTAACCTTGGGATTACCCACATTGCCGAAACCACTGACAGTATAGGTCAGTTCTGGCACATCATCACCATAATACATCGCCATATCACTGGCTTTAACTGTCGGCGTCACGACAAAAGGCGGTGCAGGGTTGACACCGTCGTTGCTGAGGAAAACCTCCTTGAAGCTAATTGGACCCTGCGAGCCTATTTCTATAGAAGTGATATGAGAAGGGTCTAAATTGGGATATCTGTGTAGGTCTATCACTAACTCGGTCTTAAACGATAGCTCCTCAACCATTTTCGGTTGCCTGTCAGAAATAGACCCAATTTGGTCATACATGCCAAACGTAGCATACTCCGTAGAAGGTTTATTCATTCGTACCACCAGATATTTGTAGGGTGAGAAATCCAAACCTCCCCTATGATTCCAATTCAGCCATGGATAATCAGAATAACCAACACCTGAAAATAATTCTCCTCCATAATCCCACAAGAACCAGCCATCTGTTACTAATGACTGTGTAGCCTCATCGAATGTACCTGCTCGGAGGAGCATACCATCTGTCGTCAGCGGGAACAGCTGTGATTTTACATCGAATTGACAGTTGAATACTTTTCCAGAGCCGTCTGTGTACTTCCCGCTTACCTGGGCCGTACCTTCTCCTTTTACATATAGATTTCCATGTGTGACCGAGAGAACGTTCTCATTGCTACTTGTCCACTCTGCATCGCCTGCCACGTTCCACCGACGGCCATCGTTGAATGTGGCCATCAGTGTGATAGGACGTACATCACCCGGATAGACCGTTTGATGTACCTTTTCCAGCTCAACTTTTGAAGCTATCAGACTGCTCACCTTGGTTATCTTCGTCTTGGCATAGTCATTATACCAATCACGATATGCCACATACATACCTTCAGGATCGTTGTATATGGCAGGTTCCTCCGATGGCTGTCCGGTCAGCGCCATAGCCCATCCCTCAGAAAGGATGTTCCAACTCACATTGCCAACCTCATCAACCACACGCTTCCAATATTTACCGTGAACACTGGCAAGAGTTGGATTTTCAGGATAAACATAATCATAACTATACGCACCACAGAAACCATCTACGGCTGTCTCTGACACGATGATAGGACTCATATTACTGACCACTTTAAGCTCTAAATGCCATTGATTATCTGTTGCGGGATTATAATGCGAAGGTCCTGTATGGATAACATAGCCAATATTTGCTCCCTCAATGGGGAAAGTTGCATAACCTGCATAATATCCATCCCAGGACCAGCCTGGCACATAAATCACCTGTTGGCAACCGTTCTTGCGTATTATGTCAACCATGGGTTGGTAATAGGACTTAAGCGTGCGGAAGTCGTTTACACTGCCATCGCTACCCAAGAAATTGAATGGTTCGTTGGCGAGTTCGAACATCACGCCAGGATTGTTCTTGATACGTGGATGGCTGCTGACATAGTCCCAATACTTCATCAGCAGTTGCCATAATTTTTCTCCAACGAATCTATAGCCAGTTTCCATAACCTCAAAAGCGCAATCGCACATCAACATTACATAGATACCTTTACTGTTCAGATAGTCTATACGTGGCAAGTAGTATCTCTCGAACAAATTGTCTCGTACAAAACCGTCAAAGTCATCGGGCGTAGTTTGGTTGTTTAAAAAGTGAAAGCGGACATAGTCAACCTTCCAACCGCGTGCCAGAATGGCATCAGTATTCCGTTTCCAGCGTAGGAAGTCTTGCTCCATTTTATCGGTAGCCTCTGGAAAATAATCGTCGTAAGGCAACCAGTCTGTTATATATCCGTGCATGGTCACGATATCTCCTGCAGGATTCTTCAGATAACGTCCGTCCACATGAAGGGGTTCAAGATTGTGTGCTAAGGTTGTTCCCGTCAACGTCAGCATGACGAGAAGCAATATTGCCACTTGACTGGTAAAATAAATATATTCTTTTTTGCTCATAACCTGTCATTATTATTCACGTTGCAAATATATGGAATAATTCTGAAACTTGCAAGGCTTTTTGAGGGAAAAGTTCTTTACTTAGTTAGATGGTATTTCTTCCTCGGGTTTGAAGAAGAGGGTCCAGCGGTAGAGGTTGCAGCCGGCGAAGTTGCCGAGGACCTCGCTCACGTAGACGATGAGGACGTCGGTTTGGAGTAGTTGGTCGGCAGGAGAGACGAGGAAGTAGAAGGCGTCAGCGATGGAGTGGGCGAAGCCGCAGAGGATGAAGACGGGCACACCCAGCAGCAGCGGCAGCATCTTACCCTTGCGGGCGAACTCGACGGCGGTGGTCATGATGAATCCGCAGCCGATGGCCAGCAGGAAACAAGCCCAAGGGCCTTTGGCAAGTCGTCCTGCAAGAATCTTTGAGGCGGGCTCGATGCAGTCGGGCTGTGCATAGGCAATCATCCAGGCAGAGAACAGACAGCCCACGATGTTTCCCAACAGCACCACACAGAGCATCGTCCAGTCGCCCTGGCGACGGATGAATCCGGCTGTGCCAGTATAGAGTTTCAGGCCATAATAGACCACAGTAGTGAGTCCGAAGGCGAAGAGAACGGCACCAGCGACGCCGCCTACACGCAGATTGACTACGCATCCGATGGAGATGCAGATGCCGGCCAGAATGGCCAGCGGGAATGTTTCACGAAGTAGTTTTTGCATATTCGTAGATGATTAATGCTGCAAAGATAGGCAATATTTTTGAATCGTGCAAGAATTTGGCGGAAGTTTTTGACAGTTCTTGCGTCCTCACGGAAACAACCGGCAAAGCCAGGCGGTGACATTTTTTTAGCGGAATTGTTGGCGGTTTGGGAATAAGTTCGTACTTTTGCAGAGACAAATATTGCAGAGACAAATATTGCAGAGACAAACGGGCGACGATATGACAAACGCGAAGTTGATAGGGCTCAGCAGCGTGCAGCACTTCCTGGTGGACGGGCTGTGCATCTGCAGCATGTTCCTGTTGGCTGAGATTTATGGTGACCACTTCGGAGCCTATGGCGACCGTGTGAGCATGGGGGCTGTGCTGGTGTATAATGTGCTGGCATTCATGTCGCAGCCGCTGACTGGTATGTTGGCAGACCGCATGAAGGCTTGTCATTGGCTGCTGATGGCATCGTCGTTGTTGCTGACGCTGGCGGTGGCTTGTGCGTCGCTGATACCGACGCTGATGACTGGGTCTCCGAATCAGATGTCGGATGGCCTCGGAGAGGGACTACTGATAGGAGTGGCCGTCTTGTTGGGAGCAGGCAACTCGCTCTTCCATGTGTGGGGCGGCAAGCAGACGGCGGAGAGGACGGGCAATGACATCCGGGCGCTCGGTGTGTTTGTGTCGACGGGTGCGCTGGGTCTGGCTGTAGGACTCGTCTTCTGCTCGTGGCCTTTGCTCTATGGATTGCTGCTGGCCATCGTAGTGCTGGCGGTTGTCTATGTGCGCTGGGATAGTAATCGTGGACCTGTCCCCGTGATTCCCTTCGTCCCCCGTAACTGGCTTACGCCAGCCAGAGTGTGGATGATTGTGGTTCTGCTGATGCTGTTCGTGTGCTATCGCTCGTTTGCGGGTGAGGTCTTCTCAAAAGGCATCACGAAGAGTCAGACACTCATTCTCGTCATCGGTTTCGTCTCGATGCTGGGCAAGATGGCTGGCGGCTGGATTGCCCGATGGATGGGCGTCCTCAGAATGCTGGCGGTAGTGCTGGCAGGCGTAGCGCTGTGTATCCTCCTCAGAGGTGACAGTGTGGCTGTGCTCCTCGTGGGCATCTTCCTGATGAACTGCACGATGCCTGTGACGCTCTATCTGGCCAACGATGTGTTGCCAGGTCGTGAGGGCTTGGCTTTCGGACTGTTGGCGGCGGCACTGATACCTGGTTATCTGCTGGCAGTATATTAAATAATAGGAGCGATGCTGAAGATGCTGCTGGTGCCGTTGGTGGCGACGATCGTGATAGAGTGGGGCGTGCTGCTGCTGTTGGGCGAGAGACGCCGGAGAGTGCTGCTTGCCTCAGTGGCGATAAACGTGCTGACGAACGTGCCGCTGAATCTCTTTGCCCTCTCTGTGGATGATGGATGGATGACGGTGGTAGTGGGCGAGGCACTTGTCGTTGTGATGGAGGCATTGTGCTATCGAAAACTCCTTGGGGAATGGCAGCAGGCCTGGGTATACAGCCTGCTCTGTAATGCCGTCAGTTTCCTCGCAGGTGAGTTGTTTGTATTGATAAGTTTGTTTTTCACATTATATTAAAAGTATTGAGATTATGATTTTATTAGATGTTCTTCCTCGCGATCCCAACCGGGTGCATCGCGTTATACGACCAGTGATTAAGACAGTGGAGGATTCTTTGGACACGATTCGCGACACGATCGAATCGACGAAGGATGCCGTTGTGGATAGTGCTGCCCAGTCGCAGTTGATTCTCGACAATTCGGGTGCTGCCCAGAGCGAGGCCTCGTTGCTGCTGCCCATTGCCATCGTCGCTATGGCTTTGGCGGGTTGCCTGTATCTGGCTCATCTCTATCGCAAGCGCAGGGCAACTGTGTAAATCTCACAAAAGGGGCAGTCCCTATGGTGTGTTTTTCGGCACTAAGGCTTGCCAAAGGTTGTCGTTGGGGACTGGAGCCTCAACGACGATAGGACTTTTGGAAACGGGGTGGATGAACTCCACACGACGGGCCATCAGCGAGATCGAGCCGTCGGGATTGGAGCGTGGGGCACCGTATTTCAGGTCGCCCTTGATGGGACATCCCATCGCTGCCAACTGGCAACGGATCTGATGATGTCGGCCTGTCATGAGGTTGACTTCAAGGAGGGTGTAGTTGTCGGAGTGGGAGAGCGCACGGTATTTCAGGATGGCCTTCTTCGCGTTGGGGCGTTCGTGGTCGTAGGCATAGCTCTTGTTCTGCTTCTCATTCCGCACGAGCCAATGCTCCAACGTGTGCCACTCGTCATTTCTCTCATTTCTGACCTCTGAACTCTCACCTCTTTTTACAATTGCCCAATAGGTCTTATGCACCTCGCCCTCGGCAAACATCTTGTTCAGTCGCGTGAGTGCCTTTGAGGTGCGTGCGAAGACCACCAGTCCGGAGACTGGACGATCAAGCCGATGGGCTACACCCAGAAAGACGGCACCAGGCTTCTGGTACTTCTCCTTGATATAGTCCTTCACCAAATCAGAGAGGGGGCGATCGCCAGTCTTGTCGCCCTGTACGATCTCCCCGCTCTGTTTGTTGACGATGA
>Ga0265298_10011185_pt1 | contig 10528 bp, 13 predicted proteins | sample AusTroGonzalo_MG_3_FD_193486 | JGI IMG/M metagenome (GOLD analysis project Ga0265298, IMG submission 193486) | Bovine rumen microbial communities from tropical cattle in Woodstock, Queensland, Australia - Gonzalo_01 | ecosystem: Host-associated > Mammals > Digestive system > Stomach > Rumen ... | reverse complement strand
ATGCTCGTATTATGCCCGCTTTGTGCCTTGTTTTGCTTTGCAAGCTCGAGAGTGTAAAAGTTATCATAAATACAAGCAAGGGCCACACAACGCAAATAAGAGCCTATTATCGAACCAATAAAAAAAAGTTGTTGCGGATCCTGGAGGCGAGCAGCTGCACCCGGTCAATTTATAGCCGTCATTTTAGGTACATACAAAACTAGCTCCGCACAAAATACCCCACTTTTTTTATAGTAAAAAATGCCATTTTAGAGGGGGTGTTTGTGCGGATAAGGGGGGGTGTTTGTGCGGATAAGGGGGGGTGTTTGTGCGGATTTTTTTTTCAAACCCTTGATTTTATTGGCTTTCAAGGGTGTTAAATTTCTTAATGTTCTTAATGTTCTTAAGAGATAGCAATTTCGAATTATAAAAAATTCGAAATGCTATTATTAAATTAACCAGAAACTTTAAGTTTCATAAATCAGAATAGAACAAATATAAAGGTGTTACGACCGGCACGAAGTAACACCCAAAAAGAACAAGTTAATATATTATCCGATTACATCAAATCTTTGTTCTATTCTTAAATAATAATTCTGTTAATCAGCTTTGACAATAAGCCAAAGAGATTAAGCAGAAAAGAAAGCACAAAAGTGCAGCATATAAAACACCGGGCGGGTGTCGGCACCTGGTAAAGAAATATAGGAGCTAGAGAAATGAACCCGACACAAAATAGCTATAATTTAGAGAATATAGATTCTTTAATTTCACAATTTGCAGATTTTAGCGAATTATTGCACAAGATAGCTTTAGAGGATCCCGAAACAAGAAAAATATTTTTAGAGGGAAAATACAAAGATATTTTAACTTTGCGTTTTATATTTTCTGAAATAAACAGAGATATGCAAGAAATTAAAAGGCGTAAACTTTTACATGCAACAAACGAAGAACTTTATATATCTGCAGATAATAACCCATATTATAAAATTCACGATTGAACCGACTAAAGCGGCATCAAATACACCCCCGCCGGGGTGCATATGGTGCCTAAATGCTGGAGGCCCGGCGAACAGGGGAACGTAATAGAGGCCCATTAGGAGGTTATCCCCCCCGAGGCCTGGACAGTGTAACACATTGATATTTTTTAATTTTGGATCCTGGAGGCCAACAAATGAACGATTTTACAAACATGAGCACCGAAGAGCTTTACATAACCATTAACGAAAAGAATTTGTTGTCGGATATTAAAAGCCCAAATGTGCAAGCGGTTTATATAATTGATGATTTCGGACTATCCGAACATATACCCGAGAACATACACAGATATTTAACAGAAAATATCTATCAAGCTTTTACGAGAAAAGAAAGCAAGTTTTTGCAGCCGGTAGAATCGGCCAATAATCCAGTTATTGTATTAAGTAACCATGCTGCAGAAAAACCGAACTTTAAAGCGGTTAAGGTTATCAATACATTAAAGGCCGCCGGTGTTAAGGTATACAAACAGGATATTAACAAACCTTTTAAGCCTATAACATGCCACAACCTGGCGGAGATTAAAAAAGAAATTGTTAAACAATACCAGGATAATTATAGTGCCGGCGGATGCATCGAAGAATTTGAAAATGTTATCGAGAGCGGAGCCAATACACCGGCTATAAAAACAGGTTTTTCAATTCTTGATAATGTTCTTGACGGGGGTTTATATGAGGGTGTTTATGCTTTGGGTGCTATTTCTTCACTAGGAAAAACAACCTTTTGTTTAAATATTGCAGAGCAAATAGCAGCGGCCGGCACCGATGTAATAATAATTGCTTTGGAAATGTCAAAATACCAACTTATGAGTAGATCCATAAGCCGGCTAACCTTTTGTGAACATATCAATAACCCGGATGCAATCCCGGCGGAGTGGTGTAAAACTTCGCGTGGTATTTCTGACGGCAGCAGATATAAAAATTATAGTGAGGGTGAAAAGAAATTAATCAAGGCGGCCCGGGACTATTACGCAGCCAAAATAGGAAATCACATTTTTATTCATGAGGCAGTCGGAAATTTGACAGCCTCAACTATTAGAGAAATCGTATCAAGACACATCGAATATACTGATAACAAACCTGTTGTTATTGTCGATTATTTGCAGCTTGTTAAAAATGAGGATGCAAGAATAAACGCAAATGACAAAACAAGGACAGACTACAACCTAACAGAATTAAAACAATTAAGTCGTGATTACAAATTGCCTATTTTATTAATATCTAGTGTTAATCGAGGCAGTTACAAGGAAGAAATAAAATTCGAAAGTTTCAAAGAGTCCGGCGGTATTGATTTTGGTTGTGATGTTATTATCGGTTTGCAATTGGCCGGTGTCGGTACAATAGACTTTAATGTAAATGAAGCCAAAGCGAAGAACCCGCGCGAGATCGAAGCGGTTATATTAAAAAATCGTGAGGCGCCTGTCGGTGATATAGTTAAATACTTCTATTATCCAATGTTCAATCATTTCGAAGAATCTGCAGAGGATGTAAAAGCGGCCCGAGAATACGACAAAGAGCAAGCCAAAGCAATCAAGGAAAAGGAAAAGGCCAACCGGGCGGAGCTTGCGAAGATTGAACACAACGAGTTAATAGATGCAGCTTTTGAGGCTTGCGAAGTTAACGGAACCGCTTTAATTTCTGGCATGGTTGACTATTGCGGTGGAAAACCCACATATAGAACCTTTGAAAAATATATAAAAGAGAGCGACAAATATAATATTTTGGGTAACAAGGTTACAAAAAAGAAGTAAACGGCTATATTTGGCCCGCTTTGTGCCTTGTTTTGCTTTGCAAGCTCGAGAGTGTAAAAGTTATCATAAATACAAGCAAGGGCCACACAACGCAAAACAGGAGCATATATTTGCATCTGGAATTATTCAACCAAACTATAATTTTGGTGAATTAGAAACGAGAGAAAACACAAGCGCCAATAAAATCAAGGCGCTTGGTGTTTTCGGTGGATCCTCAAAAAGAATTAGTGCAATTATATGCACTCTTTCGCGAATTTTTATTCTTTCTCATGTATAAATATTCTATTTTTTATATTGTTTGCTATAATATGCACAATAAGTTATTAGAAGAAAACAATAGAACTTGAAGTTATGCAAAGTTTTATTTGATGTTTGGAGGCTATCACATGAAAGCGAAGAACGCAGAACCCACAATTAACCAGGATGAAACCAACCAGGCCGAAGAGTTAAAGCCGGTTTGCTATGATGACAAAATCAAGGAAATCGAAAGTATTAACGATGCTATTTTGACATCTGTTAAAAATAAGATTGCTTACAAAGAAAAGCTTAAAAATGAACTTGACTTTATCAAGGGTGAAATCTCGAAAGCAAAGAGCGAGCTAGAAAAGGCCTCAACCGAGGAAAAATACACCGCTGCAGATGAAAAATTAAAACATTTCACACTCCAAAAACAATATACTTTGCAGCAGCTGCAGAAAAGCGACTATTTGAAATCTGCAGATTATCACAAATATGGTGATACGATAACGGCCGACTATAACGAAATGCTTGAAGATTTCAAGAAAAGAGCTATTGAAAAGTGTGCGGAGCTTGTGAAAATTGTTAACGAGTATAGCAAATTTTGCGACCTTACAAATAATGCTATTCACAACTTGAACAACGCAGCCGGCATAGATCCATTAACAGTTGAAAAAGATTATTCAATCTTTTTTAAGAGCGATTTATATAATAGCTCTGAAGAGTATCAATATATACTTACTGCTATTGAAAAAGAGGTTGGCGCAGCTGCCTACCATGAGTTAATGTGCCTTGCAAGGACACCAAATTAAAAGGTGGCTTTACTCCTTATTAGTAGCCGGGCAATAGTTAAAAGCTCTTGCCCGGTTCACTTATAAATATTGAGAGGTAACGACATGAGCACATTAACAATTAAACAGTGGGAAAAGCTTGTTAAAAAAGCTTTGGAAAATGAGGGGCATTACCGGCCAATTTTCGACCGCTCTATAATTGTATTAAGTGAAATACTATTCGAGCGTGACAGAATATATAAACAATACATGGATGAGGGCGGACATATTCTTGTTGAATACGAGAGCGACAGAGGCGCAACCAATAGGAGGCCCAACCCACTATTAGACCAATGGCAGAAACTTAATAATACTGCACTGCAGTATTTCAAAGAGTTAGGACTAACACCCGGAGGTTTAACCAAAATCAAGGGTGAAATCGAAGAGCAAAGAGGCAATAGCCTGGATGCATTTATAAATAATCTCGAGAAAGGGGCGGCAGAAAATGACAGAAAACGCAGCAAACGCAAGGCGTGAATACATGAGAGAGTATAAGCGAAAGAACGCAAAAAAAATAAATGCTTATAACAGAGCATGGAGAAAGGCCAACCCGGAGAAAACAAAACAGTATAATGCTAATTACTGGATGAAGAAAGCAGCGGGCCAAAGTGAAAATCAAGAGTAATAATAAAAGCGCTTGCAATAATGCAAACGCTTTTATTAAAGAAACTATCACGACCGAACTAACCACACTATAAGTGTGTGAGAGCTTATCCGTATTTTGATTATAGCACTATGTGCATAATAAGTTATTACAAGTTTTGTTATATGCCCGGAGGTTTTCCAAATGACGGATAGAGCATACAGGGCCAAAAATTGGCTTATGAGAACTTTTGAACTTGAAGAGCAAAGGAAGAAATCAAAAAGTAAAGTATTTCTATTAGGTGCAAAGGTTAATAATTGTGTAACGAACTATTATTCTTGTGGGCATAGTGATTCTATTGTTTCACAGGCCGCGCACGAAGATTTAATAATAGACTATTCGAACGCATGCGCAGAATATGAGAACATAATCAACAAAATAGGTTATGAGAACATAATCACATTGAAATTTATTAACAGATTACAAAACCCCAAATATAGATTGTTTCTGTTTGATAGATTTATAAACCGATTGACTATCGAAGAACTCTCGAAACTAAAGCGCTATGATATTAAGCAAAGGCAGTTATACAAGCTGCAAAACGATGCTTTAGAAGAGTTTGGCCGGATCTTGGAAAGCAAACCGCCGGAGATTGTACCAAATAACAACCAGGTGCCGACAATCAAAATATATCAAAATGAATTAGTATAGTTTCATTCTTATTCACTCCTAAATAAAAAAACAAATAGCTCCTTGCACCAAATGCAAAAGGAGCTATTTGTTTTTGTTCGGAGGCTAACCGAACATGAACAAATCAATTATAACACTTCTGATTTATGCACAAGAAGTTGTTACATGTTGATTTGTTTCTATTCTTATGTTAATATCCAAAATGTAAACAATAGAACACCACAAGACAAAACCCACAAAAATTATATTTTCTCGAATTGTCCAAATAAAAGGACATATAACAGAGCGTAGGAGCTTTTTATCAGTTCCAAACCGATGAAAGCATCTTAAATAAAACAATAGAACACTACAAAAAGGAGGTTTAACCAAATGAAACAACTTTGTTATGGATCCTGGCAACGAACAAAGCAAAGTAGCTTTGACGGGTGTTTGTATATACAAACGCGATGCTTGCGCAGCCGTTCCGAAGTATTAAAGGAGGTTTGAAGATGCCAAAATATTTAATCATGCCCGAGGGTTGCAAATGGTATGAAACCGAGCGCAGCCAAACCGATTTAAAAACAATATATCTATTAGAGTGCTCGTTTTTTCTTCCCAAAACTCGAATTTGTGTTGTTAATCTGCAGACCAACGAAAGCGCAATATATAACCGAGAGATTGAAAGCAACGGAAATTTGAAAAGAGTTATCGAGCATATGAAGTTAACGGAGGTTATAACATGAAAGTTTTTGAAGAAATGACCAACGAAGAAAAAAACGCATATATAAAAGAATGTTACGAGAAGTTAACACCAGAGAACAAAGAACTATTTGTTATTAAGTATTTCGAGCTTTTAGAAGAGCAAGAAAAAGCAAAGGGGGCCTAACATGACTATTAACGAGCTTGTTTATATTAATGGTATCGACAAAGAAAAATTTACAAGTTATGTGTTCAATAAATACAAGCCGGTCCCGGGCATGGTTTTATTTTCGCAAGGTTTAACCATTATCGAAAATATTATTGATTATGGATGCAAGCACAAGCGAACAACAAAAGATTCTTTGATTTATTTCATTGGTGATTTACTGCCAGATTTAGAGCTATGCGAAATAGCTGCATTTGTTGAGGATGAATTATTAACCGACAACGGCCGGGCGCTTAAATCTCAATTTTGGAGCGAATACGACAAACCCAAAGAGCCAAAAGAATTTTATTATTATTTTGACTGCCTGGATGGTTTAATAGGTGATTCATACTTAACCGCAAGCGAAATTAACAAGCTAATAACAGGCGCAGCGGATCCAATGAGCGAAAAGGACATAATCAAAACGGCCGCCAATTATGAGGCCACACTATACAGATATGAAAAGGCCAAAGGTGGCGGCATGGTTAACGAAGTTTGTTTGTATGATTCTTTTGAAATGTAAACGGAGGTTAACAAATGACATTAGAAGATTTGAAAAAGGTGCCAATGCTGCAAACTAGAACAATTGCAGAGGCTTGCAAGGATCCCGAAACACATATGTATATACTTTCTTGTTTAGCTCGATTTTTCACGGGTGATTATGGCCTTATTTGCGAAGAGGACACCGAATATAATAACGAAGATTTAAAAAGTGGTTACGGGCATATATTGGCACGATATGAGGGCAAATATTCATTGTTAGGTGATATTTACATTGAAACTCATTTCGATAAAGACCATTTAACAGACATTGATTATACAAACACTATGATTATGTACCCGGAGGAACGATAAACAACAAGCGCCAATGCTCCGAAGAGCAAAGGCGCTTTAACAGCAATCTAAACAAAGAGGTTTCATAATTTTAACATATATTAACTTTGTGTGCATTATATGACTAGAAGTTAACGGAGGCTATAACATGAGAAAACGAAAAGCAAATGTAATTACTATTGCAGAGATTAAAGGCGGCACAGGTAAAACAACAACGGCCGCAGCACTTGCACAAGCGGCCGCCCTGGATAACAAAAAGGTTTTGTTAATTGATTTAGATGCACAAGCCAATTTAACAACTATGTGCGGAGCGGATCCAACAAGGCCCGGAGCTTATGACCTGTTAAACAAGTTTCCTGTTAACGAGCTTATACAAGAAACCTATTTCGATAATATTTACATTATAGCCGGAGCGCCTAACCTGGCGGCTATGATAACACTAAAAGGGAGCTTGTATCGATTAGAGGCAGCCATAGCACCAATATTAAACGACTATGATTTAATCATCATAGACACACCGCCAACTTTTGGAGAAATGACATATAACGCTTTGCAAGCATCGAACGGCCTGTTAATTGCCCTGGATGTTAATATAAGTGCTTTACAAGGTTTCTACTATATAACAGACCTTGCAAAAGCTGCAAAGCGTAACAACCCAAAATTAAAGGTGTTAGGAGCTATATTAACCAGGTACAACCCGCGGCCGGTTGTAAATAGACAGGTTAAAAGCATCATAGAAGAAAAAGCCAAAGCAATCAAATGCTCTTTAATTGGTGAAATTCGAGAGGGTGTTTCTATTCGCGAGGCGCAAGCATACGGAAAAAATCTCTTTACATATGCACCGAAGAGCAAGCCGGCGGAAGATTACAAAGCCTTATATAACAAGCTCTTTTAACTCGTTTTTAACTAAACAATTGAGTTAATGCACATTAAGTTAATACATGTTGAATTAAATATATCAAGTTAATGGAGGTTAGAACATGAGCAAAGGACAACAGACAATCAAAGGGGCCGAAAAGACAAGCACATTATACCAGGCAGCGGCAAAGCAAAAGAAAACACAACCGACAACGAGCGAGGCCGAACGGATCCAAAGAAAAGCAGACGGCAAAACACAGGGCCGCACAGGATGCAAGGCAGATAGAATAAATTTAGCTTTTACTGTCGAAAATTACGAGTTTGTAAAAAGATTCTGTAAATTAAGAGGCTTAAACATGACCGAATTTGTTAATCATATAATTGATGATTACAGAAACCAACACATAAAAGAGTTTGAAGAGTTTGAGAAGTTTCTGCAGAAAACATAAGCAAGCAAGCAAGCGAGCTTTTGCATCATGCAAAAAGCCGCTTGCATAGCTTGCGCATGTTCGGAGGTCAACAAAGAGTTATCGAACAATTAGCAGCTGCGATTTGTTCGATAATTATAAATACAACCTTGTTATTTAATGCTCGTATTATGCCCGCTTTGTGCCTTGTTTGGCTTTGTAGGCTTTAAGGTGTGAAGTTTATCATAAACGAGAGCAAGGGCCATACAGAGCAAATAAGAGCCTATTATCGAACCAATAAAAAAGGTTGTTGCGGATCCTGGAAGAAAGCAACAACCCAAACAATAGAACAAAAAACAATTGAGGCACCAAAAAAGGAGGTGTAACAAATGCCATTTGTTAATCAAGATTATATAATAGAAAGCAAAGAAAACACAAGCCGGGCAGAGCCAACAAGCGGAGGGCCGAACATGAGCAATCAAGAAAGCTTTAATAATTGGTTATATTCTCAATTTCTTATTTCTGCAGACGAAGAGCGAAAAAAAGATTCTAGCGCTTTTTTGTTATCAGCTGCAGAAAGCCAATTATTAAATAAAGCTAATTCGTGCATTATTAAAGCAACCGCTCCTTATATTTCTCTTTCTGGAACTAAACCAACCGAAGAACTAATAAAAGAAATTGCAAAAGACACTATAAAAGCATTTAACGAAAATCGTTTAAATACTAATAGACTAAAAAGATTATCACAAAAATTTAAAACTGCATCATATTGGAGTATTTCACCAGAATATTTAATTGTAACAGAAAAATATGGTTCTGTTTGTGAGGCTATAAGCACCAACTATATTATTAACATTAGCACACAGGCAGAAAACAAGAAAATCACACTTGACGAAAAGCACCCTTTTTTTGTTGCTCAAAATATGCGCGAAAGGGTGCAAGCTCTTAATATATCCGATTGGTTTTTGTATATTTCTAAACTTGATTTGAATATATTAGAAAATTTATACGGCTTATTCTCATTATTAGACACAGAACAAAAAAAATCAGATTCTAAAGGCTTAATGGTTTTAAAATCTGCACCCGAATATGATTTTTTTGTAGATACTTGCACCCAAGCATTAAACGAAGCCGAAACAAGAGAACAAACAATTTTAACCGAAAACGGCCGCGAACAAATAACAATCACAGACATATTAACTAATCAAGGGATAAAAATAGAAACTGAAAACTCAATTGATGATATTTTAGCGTTTAAGGATCCCAATACAGACAAACTCTTTAAACAAGTAATGAGCAAGGCAATAAGTACACATCAACCGGCAGTTATAATAACTCTCGATGATTATATGAACATTAGAGGCCTGGCAAATACTAAAGACGCAAAAAAAGAGGCTAGAAGAAACCTCGAAAAAGCAGCTTTATTTTTGTATGACCTTAAAATTAAAAGTGTTGCCAAAAAAGGTAATAAAAAGGTTGGTAATACAGCGCCTAGAATTTTTCGAGATAGATACATCCCGGAACCTGGCGAAAGAAATTATCACATAGTATTAGAATTTGACACTTGTTTTTTTTATGACTTAATGAGAAATCAACAAGTTATTTGTTATCCTAACAAAATTCAACGAATACCTAATAATAAAAGAAATAGTTATTTCTTCGCATGTAAATTTTTAGAGCGTAAAAGACAACAGAACAATCACAAAAGGGAATTAGATAACAGGCTATCAGTTAGAACCCTTTTGAATGTTAGTACAATAAAAAGCTATAACGATTTATCCGATAAGGGCCAATTTAGGCAGCTTATAATTGATAAATTTGAAAAGGCTTTAGATTATCTCGAAAAACCAGAAGAAGAGGGCGGCTTATATCTTTTTTCTTGGGAATATACAAAAGCAAAAGGAGAAAGATTAACCGATGCAGAATTATCAAAAATATATTCTGATTATGATTTTTTTGAAAAATTAATGGTTAATGTTGTTTGGTATGATGATATAGATTATTCGAATGTAAAAGAAAAACACAAAAAACACGATGCAAAGAGGGCGGCAGCTGCAGACAAAAACAAAACCACAAAAACCAAAGTGAAACGAGCGGCAGCGGATCCAGGCACCAAAGCAGCGGTTAAAAATAAACCGAAACCAATTAAACACACTAACCCTTTTAATTAATAAATATAAGCAAGCAAGCAAGCGAGCTTTTGCATCATGCAAAAAGCCGCTTGCATAGCTTGCGCATGTTCGGAGGTCAACAAAGAGTTATCGAACAATTAGCAACTGCGATTTGTTCGATAATTATAAATACAACCTTGTTATTTAATGCTCGTATTATGCCCGCTTTGTGCCTTGTTTTGCTTTGCAAGCTCGAGAGTGTAAAAGTTATCATAAATACAAGCAAGGGCCACACAACGCAAATAAGAGCCTATTATCGAACCAATAAAAAAAA
>Ga0265298_10011183_pt1 | contig 10531 bp, 6 predicted proteins | sample AusTroGonzalo_MG_3_FD_193486 | JGI IMG/M metagenome (GOLD analysis project Ga0265298, IMG submission 193486) | Bovine rumen microbial communities from tropical cattle in Woodstock, Queensland, Australia - Gonzalo_01 | ecosystem: Host-associated > Mammals > Digestive system > Stomach > Rumen ... | reverse complement strand
CGTGCGCTTCAAGGTGTCGCAATGGATGCGCTCGAAAGGCATGCTGAAGGAGGACCGCCGCAACGGCCTCATCCGTCTGACCAACGCCCTGAAGAGCGCCATCTCGCATCAGCAGAACATTTTCGAAGGCATGAACATCCGCTACTTCGGACCTTTCGACGGCCACGACGTGAAGGAGCTGGTGCGCATCCTGCGACAGCTGAAGGACATGAAGGGTCCGAAGCTTCTGCACCTGCACACGAAGAAAGGTCACGGCTATGCGCCTGCCGAGAACTACAGGCCCGTGTGGCACGCCCCCGGTAAGTTCGATGCCGAGACAGGTCAGCTGATCAAGACCGACACGGACAACCAACCACCGAAGTTCCAGGACGTGTTTGGCGAGACGCTGTTGGAGCTGGCGAAGCAGAACCCGAAGATCGTGGGCGTGACGCCCGCGATGCCGACGGGCTGTTCGATGAATATCATGATGAAAGAGATGCCCGAAAGGACGTTCGACGTAGGCATTGCCGAGGGACATGCCGTGACGTTCTCGGCAGGCATGGCCAAGGACGGCCTGCAACCCTTCTGTAATATCTATAGTGCTTTCGCGCAGCGCGCATACGACAACATCATTCACGATGTGGCTATTCTGAAACTGCCCGTAGTGCTCTGTCTCGACCGTGCCGGCCTGGTAGGCGAAGACGGCCCCACGCATCACGGTGCCTTCGACCTGGCTTACCTGCGCCCAATCCCCAACCTCACGATCTGCTCGCCGATGAACGAGCACGAGCTGCGCCGACTAATGTACACGGCCCAGCTGCCCGGCAAGGGACCTTTCGTCATCCGCTATCCCCGTGGCAGCGGTGTGAAGTTAGACTGGCGCTGCCCGCTGGAGGAGATCAAGGTGGGCACAGGCCGCTGCCTGAAACAGGGCGAGGAGGTCGCTGTGCTCTCGATAGGCCCCTATGGTAATGACGTGGCGAAGGCCATCGACGGTACGCACGCTGCCCATTACGACATGCGCTTCCTGAAACCCCTCGACGAGAACCTGCTGCATGAGGTGGGACGTAAGTTCCGCAAGGTCATCACCGTGGAGAACGGTGTGCGCAACGGCGGTCTTGGCTCGGCGGTGCTGGAATGGCTGAGCGACCACGGCTACACGCCAAAGGTGGTGCGCATGGGACTGCCCGATGCGTTTGTCGAGCACGGCACGGTAGCCGAGCTGCAACAGATCGTCGGCATGGACGTAGAAAGCATCCGCAAGGAGATCCTGAAGTCTGAGGCAACAAGCCCTTCCCCGTTGCAAAGCGACGATTCGTCAACGCTAAACGCTAAACTTTAAACCCTACACGCATGAAAGTAGTTATTGCCGGTGCAGGTGCCGTGGGCACCCACTTATCCAAATTACTGTCAACCGAGAATCACGACTGCGTGCTCATCGACGACGATGAAGGGCGACTGAGCGGCATCGACTCGAAGTTCGACATCATGGCTGTCAACGCCTCACCTACGAGCATCAAGACGCTGAAAGATGCCAACGTGGGAAGTGCCGACCTGTTCGTGGGCGTGACCCGTCAGGAGAGCAACAACATCACCGCCTGCATCTTGGCCCATGCGCTGGGTGCGAAGAAGACGGTGGCACGCATCAGCAACTACGAATACCTATCTGAATCGAACAAGCAGTTCTTCAAGAACCTGGGCATCGACTCGCTCGTCTATCCCGAGGTGCTGGCTGCCGTCGATATCATCAATGGTCTGAAGCTGTCGTGGGTGCGACAGCGCTGGGACGTACACGACGGCGCCCTCGTACTGCTGGGCATCAAGCTGCGCGAGACGGCCGAGATTCTCAACCAGCCGCTGAAAGACCTTTGCGGCCCCGACGACCCCTATCATGTCGTAGCCATCAAACGAGGTGACGAGACCATCATCCCCAGCGGTATGGACGAACTCCACGTGCTCGATCTGGCATACTTCATGACCACCCACGAATATATTCCCTATATCCGCAAGATTGTGGGCAAGGAGCATTATGATGACGTGCAGAACGTGATCATCATGGGCGGTGGCAACACCGCCGTACGCGCCGCGCTGACCATGCCCGACTATATGAACGTGAAGATCATCGAGCACGACACGGATCGCTGCGAGCGACTGAACCAGCTGCTGGCCGATACCGACGTGATGGTGATTCACGGCGACGGCCGTGACCTCACGCTGCTGCAGGAGGAGAACATCCGCCATACGCAGGCCTTCGTCGCACTGACGGGCAACGCCGAGACGAACATCCTCGCTTGTCTGACGGCGAAGAAGCTGGGCGTGAGAAAGACAGTGGCGATGGTCGAGAACCTCGACTACGTGTCGATGGCCGAGAGCCTCGACATCGGCACCATCATCAACAAGAAGACGGTGGCTGCAAGCCATATATTCCAGATGATGCTACGCGCCGACGTTCGGAACATGCGCTCACTGATGATGGTCGATAGCGACGTGGCTGAGTTTGTGGCTGCCGAGGGCTCACGCGTGACGAAGAAGCCCGTGAAGGCCCTGGGACTGCCACTCGGCGTGACCATCGGCGGACTGGTGCGAGGCGGCGAGGGTATCCTCGTCAACGGTAACACGCAGATTGAGGCCGGCGACTCAGTGATGGTGTTCTGCCATGAGCATCAGTTAGGCAAGATGGAGAAATACTTCAAGAAGCAAGGTTTCTTCTAACTATAAACCCTCAACTATCCACTCTCAATGGTCAACTGGCGACTGATATCGAAGATCCTGGGCTCACTGCTTTTCATCGAGGCATTCATCATGCTTTGGTGCTTTGCCATGGCCTTTGCATTCAAGGAGGACGACACGATGGCGTTCATCATGTCGGCCGTCCTGACAGCAGGCAGCGCGTTTATCTTCCTCTACTTCGGTCGCTCTACCAACAATGCCCTGAGCCGTCACGACGCCTATGTGGTGGTGTCGGCTACGTGGGTGGTGTTCAGCTTCTTCGGCATGCTCCCCTTCCTGATCCACGGGTCGCTGACCAACGTGGCGGATGCCTATTTCGAGACCATGTCGGGCTTCAGCACTACGGGGGCGACAATCATTGACGACGTGGAGCGGCTGCCTCACGGCATGCTGTTCTGGCGCTCGCTGATGCAGTGGATAGGCGGATTGGGAATTGTGTTCTTCACCGTAGCCGTGCTGCCCTCACTGGTAGGCGGTAGCGTGAAGGTCTTCGCTGCCGAGGCTACCGGCCCCATGCGCTCGAAGATGCACCCACGACTCTCTACGTCGGCCAAGTGGATCTGGAGCATCTACGTGCTGCTGACCCTCGCCTGCGGTTTCTCGTTCTGGGCTGCCGGCATGGAGTGGTTCGATGCCGTCAACTACGCAATGACCACCACCGCTACGGGCGGCTTCTCGACCCATAACGGCTCGACGGTCTTTTTCAACTCAGAGGCCATCGAGTATCTCTCCATCCTCTTCCAGTTCCTTGCAGGCATCAACTTCACCCTGCTCTACCTCTGCCTGTTCAAGTTCAAGTTCGGCTCGTTCTTCAAGAACGCCGAGTTCAGGCTCTACCTGACCACGATACTCATTGCCACCGTGCTCATCACCTATCTGCTCATCACCCGCCTGCACTACGGCTACGAACCCGCCTTCCGCTCGGCGCTGTTCCAAGTGGTGTCGTTCATGACCACCACGGGGCTGAGCAACGACAATGCGGGCATGTGGCCACACATGACGTGGCTCATCCTCGGCCTGCTGATGTTCATGGGTGCCTGCGCCGGCTCGACTACGGGCGGCTTCAAGTGCGTGCGCATCTCGATGTTGCTCAAGGTGCTGCGCAACGAGTTCCGCCGCATCCTCCACCCCAACGCCGTACTGCCCGTCAAGTTAGGCCAGCAGAGCGTGCCGCAGGACAAGCTGGTGTCGCTTCTCGCGTTCTTCACCCTTTACATCGTGCTCATCCTCATCACCGCAGGCATCATGATCGTCTCGGGCATCGACATTACCAACTCGATTACCATCTCGCTGAGCCTGATCAGCAACGTGGGGGCAGGACTCGACACGAACATCGGTCCCGTCATGTCGTGGGCCGACCTGAGCGACAACCTGAAATGGCTCTGCTCCTTCCTGATGCTCGTAGGCCGTCTGGAGATTATTGCCGTGCTGGTGCTCTTCACCCGCAGCTTCTGGAAAGAGAACTAACCTGATAAGCCAACCTCACACACAGAACCAATTCCACACAAACATGCTCAAACAGCTATATATCAAGAATTTCACGCTCATCGACAAACTGGACATCGAGTTCCAGCGGGGCTTCTCGGTCATCACGGGCGAGACGGGTGCCGGCAAGAGCATCATCCTCGGTGCCATTGGCCTGCTCTTAGGTCAGCGCGCCGACACGAAAGCCATCAAGAGTGGGGCCGACAAATGCATTATTGAGGCCCACTTCGACCTGTCGCGCTACCAGATGGAGGCTTTCTTCAAGGAGAACGAGATAGAGTTCGACGCTACAGACACCATCATCCGCCGCGAGCTGACGGCCGCAGGCAAGAGCCGTGCGTTTATCAACGACACGCCTGCCCCGCTCTCCCTGCTCAAGGAGCTAGGCGAACGGCTCGTCGATGTCCACTCACAGCACCAGAACCTACTGCTGAACAAGCAGGACTTCCAGCTCTCAGTTGTCGACATCCTCGCCGACAACGACAAGCTACGCACCGCCTATGAGCAGGTTTTTGACCGCTATCAGGCGACAACCAAGAAACTGGAGGCGCTGAAGGCCGACATCGAGCAGGGACAGCAGAACGCCGACTTCCTGCAGTTCCAGTACAACGAGCTGTCGCAGGCCAAGCTACAGGAGGGCGAACAGGAGGAACTGGAACAGCGCAGCGAGACGATGGCGCACGCCGAGGACATCAAGAGCGCCCTCTATGAGACTGCCAACGCCTTCACGGGCGATGACCATAGCGTAATAGCCGCCCTGAAGCGTGCCACCCAGTCCATGCAGAGCATCGAGCGCGTGCTGCCCGACGCCGCCGAACTGGCCGAGCGCATCAACAGCAGCTACATCGAACTGAAGGACGTGGCTGCCGAGGTGAGCGACCAGCTGGAGCGCATCGACTTCGACCCTGCCGAACTGGATGCCATTAACAACCGTCTGGACAAGATCTACGACCTGCAGAAGAAATACCGCATGGAGACCATCGGCGAACTGCTTGCCCTGCAAGCCGGTCTCGAAGCGAAGCTGAACAACATTGAGAACAGCGACGAAGCCCTGGCTGAGCTCCAGGCCGAGCTGGCTGAGCTGCAGAAGCAATGCCAGCAGCAGGCCGACCTGCTGACCGCCAGCCGCGAGCGCGCCGCGAAGAAGATTGAGAAGGAGATGCAGCAGCGCCTCGTACCCTTAGGCATGCCTAACGTTCGTTTCCAGATCAGCATCGACCGCAAGCTGTTGGCTGCCAGCGGGCAAGATCATGTGGCGTTTCTCTTCTCTGCAAACATGTCTACACCGCTACAGCCTGTGTCGCAGGTGGCTTCGGGCGGCGAGATTGCCCGCGTGATGCTCTCGCTGAAGGCAATGATCAGCGGTGCCGTGAAGCTGCCCACCATCATCTTCGACGAGATTGATACGGGCGTCAGCGGCCGCGTGGCTGAGCAGATGGCGCAAATCATGCACGAGATGGGACAGCATGACCGTCAGGTCATCAGCATCACCCACCTACCACAGATTGCCGCCTTGGGTACCACCCATTATAAGGTCTATAAGGAGGACACCCCGCAGGGCACCACCAGTCACATGATCCTGCTCGACAGCGACGAGCGCGTCAGCGAGATTGCCCAGATGCTCAGTGGCAGCAACGTGACCGAGGCCGCTATGGCAAATGCAAGACAACTGTTGAAAAAATAGAGAAATAAAAGAATAAAAAAAGAATGATGAAGCGTATCCTAACGATACTTTACACAATCATATGCCTGACGGCGCCGAACGCCGTGGCACAGCCGGCTTGGGTGAAGAAAGCATCGAAAGCCGTGTTCACCGTCAAGACGTTTACCGTCGACGACCAACTGAAGGCCAGCGCCTGCGGATTCTTCGTGGGCAAGCAGGGCGAGGCCGTGGCTCCCTACGAGGTATTCAAGGGTGCCAGCCGCGCCGTGGTGATTGATGCCGACGGCAAGGAATGGGCCGTCAGCGAGATACTCGGTGCCAACGAAACCTACGACGTGACGAAGTTTCAGGTGGCGGTGAAGAAATCGCAGCCCCTGACTATCGCTACCACGCCTGCCGAGGCGCAGTCCACCGTATGGCTGCTGCCTTATCACGAGCAGAAGAGTCCGAAGCAGGGCACCCTGCGCAAGGCAGAGCAGTTTGCCATCTACCATCAATACTATACCCTTGCCCTGCAGATGCCCGAGCAGTCGGTAGGCTGTCCGCTGTTGAACGACGAGGGCTTGGTCATCGGATTGATGCAACAGCCCGCAAAGGAGGGCGACAGCCTGTCCTACGCCGTCTCGGCCAGCTATGCCGACAGCCTGAGCATCAGCGGACTGAGTATCAACGACCGTGCCCTGAAGGCCATCGGCATCAAGAAGGCGCTACCCTCGACCATCGAGCAGTGCGTGCTCATGCTCTACATGGGTGCCTCGTCGCTCGACTCTGCCAGCTACGTCTCGCTGGTTAACGAGGTCATCGACAAGTATCCCAAGGCACCCGATGGCTATCAGTATCGTGCGCCGCTACACCTGTCGGCCCACAACTTCGATGCTGCCCAGCGTGACATGGAGCAGGCCATCAGCCTCTCGGAGAAGAAAGACGAGGCTCATTTCAGCTTCTCGCGCCTCATTCTGCAGAAGGAGCTTTACATGAAGACCTACCCCTACGAGCCCTGGTCGCTCGACAAGGCGATGGACGAGGCCGAGAAAGCCTACGCCGTCAACGCGCAGCCCGTCTATCAGCAACAGCAGGCCCTCATCCTCTTTGCCCAGAAAAAATACGAGGAGGCTGCCGAAAAATACCTCGCCCTCACGAAGACCGACCTGCGCTCGCCCGAGCTGTTCTATGAGGCGTCGCGCTGCAGGGAACTGCTCAACGACACTACCGCGCAGCTGGCGATGCTTGACAGCGCCGTGGTCATGTTCAGCCGTCCGCTGCTCAAGGAGGCTGCACCCTACCTGCTGGCTCGTGCCCAGGTGCGGCTTAACCTCAAGCAATACCGCGATGCCGTCTTCGACATGAACGACTACGAGAGTCTCATGCGCAATCAGCTCAATGCCAACTTCTACTACCTGCGCTATCAGGCCGACATGGGCGGACGCCTCTACCAACAGGCGCTGAACGATATCAACCGTGCGATCGAGATTGACGAGAAGGAAATGTTCTACCGTGCCGAGAAGGCTTCGCTGCTCATCCGTGTGGGCCACTTCGACGAAGCCGCCGAGACGGCGCGCGAGCTCATCAAGCTCGAGCCCAAGCAGAGCGACGGCTACCTGTTCCTCGGCCTTGCCCTCTGTCTCGACAACAAAAAGACCGAGGGCCTTCAGCAATTGCAAAAGGCCCTCGACATGGGCGACCCGCAGGCCGCCGGTTTCATTGAGAAATACGGGAAATAACACCCCGCTCAATCCTACCGATTCGGTAGGACGGCTAAATGGTTATTCCGCCTTCAGTTCCACCAGCTTCACGTTGTTCAGCGTCAGGCTGGTGGTCTTTTTATCTATCTGTGCCCCCACCTTATTATATATGAGGGTACAGTCGCTCAGCGTGATATCATGTACGCACTGCAGTCCCTTGATGCCCGCTGCCTTGATGGCAGTCGTACAGCCACGGCACACGACGCGGCTGATGTGGATGTCCTGGAACTCAGGTGCCCAGCGGCGCTGCTCAGCGGTATAGACAGGATCCTTCCCGTCGTCGCCCGCCTGGCGGTTCACATAGTCGCACTGGAAACTGATGGCCTCGTCCTTGATGTCGTTCATCAAGATGTCACTGATGAAGATCTGCTCCGACTTGCCGCCCCTGTCCAGCGAGCTTTTGAAGCGCAGGCCTATGTCGGTGCCCGAGAACGTGTTGTGACGCACCACCATGCGGCGCATGCCGCTGGCAGTCTCACTGCCAAAGACGAAGCCACCGTGGGCGTGGTTCACCGTATTGTCCTCGACTACGATATCCTCGCAGCCCACCGTGCGGTTGCCCGAGGGCTTGCCGCTCTTCATGCAGATGCCGTCGTCGCCCACGCTTACCGTCGACCGTACGATCAGCGCCTGCTGACAGTCGCTTAGGTCGATGCCGTCGCCGTTCTGCACGTTCCATTCCGAACGTACCGTCACACCATCAATAATCACGTTCTTGCAGTAGCAGGGATGCAGGTGGAAGCGCGGCGCATTCTGGATGGTCACACCCTCGACGAGCACGTTCTCGCAGTCGCTCAGGCGGATCAGGTCGTTGCGCAGGCCCTCCTGCTGCTTGGGCGAGTCGGCTATATCGGGATAGCCATTCTTCAACTGCCAAGGGTACCACAGCTGTCCGTCGTCCAGGAGCTGTCCGCCCATAGCCAGATAGCCGTTCCACTCTACGTCGCTCATCTTACTGCGCTTCACGGGGCGCCAGTACTGACCACCACCGTCGAGCGTTCCCTCGCCTGTGATGGCGATGTTCTTACGCTTCGAAGCGCGGATGCAGGGATTGACGCGGCTCGACTTCTTGCCGTCGGCCAGCAGATAGAGGCGCTTGTCGGGCGAGAAGCACACCAAGGCGTTACGCTCCACTCGCAGTTCGATATTATCTTTCAGGGCAATCGGTCCCGTGAGCCACACACCCTCGGGCACCACCAGCCGGCCCCCACCCTGCTTGGACAACTGGGAGATAGCCTTGTCGAAGGCTGCCGTGCAGAGCGTCAGGCCATCGCCTACAGCACCGAAGTCGGTGAGCACGACCTGACGGTCGGGAATCCTTACCGCCTCAACAGGCTTCACTTGCACGGGCAGTTGCTCGTAGTACCGACTATAATCGCCTGCCCACACAACCATCGACGACAGCAGTGAAAGGCAGGCAATAGAAATTAAACGTTGTAATCTCATCATCACACCAGATGGGCTATCAGATTCTCGCGGTCGCCAGGAAGCATGTCGATTACTGGCAACTCAATCATCGTATAGCAACCGGGCTGCTGACGGAGAGAAGCACGAGCCACGTTGACCAGCACCTGAGCCGTCAGGGCGGGGTTGTTGATGCTCATGTTGAATTCGAAGTGCTGGTTCTGCGTCTTGCCAGACACGCCCTTGCGCACCAAGTGAACGCCGTGCCCCATGTCACGTACGTCGTCGACGCTCTCCACCTGGAACACGTGGGTCTCGTCGCTAGCGAAATACGGGTCAGCCTTGATAGCTGCCGTCACCTCGTCGAGCTTTGCGCCGTCCTCCAGCTCTACATAGACCATGCGGCGATGGATGCCCTCACCCAAGGGAATGGTCATCGAAAGGGCGTTCTTCACGCCTGCCTTCGAGCGGACACACACCGAGTGGCCCATTGACATGCCGGGGCCGAAGTTCGTATAGCTCAGGCCCTTCGGAGCGAGGCTCTGCATCAGCGTGCGCACGATAGAGTCCGAACCCGGATCCCATCCGGCAGCAATCACGCTGACAGTGCCTGTCTGCTTGTTCAGTTCCATCTGGCGACTGCGGTAGCCGCAAATGTTCGTATGGATATCAAACGAATCGACCGTGTTAATGCCCAGCGGCACAATCTGACGGGCATACTCCTCGCACGAACGGGTCGGCGTAGCCAGGATAGCCACGTCAACGTCCTTCAGCTCGCGAATGTCCTTCACGACCTCATACTGTGTCAACTCTGCGGGTTTGTTCTCTGCACCATTACGGCGTACCACGCCGGCAATCTCAAAGTCAGGGGCAGCCTCAAGCGCCTCAATCGTGTAACGGCCAATGTTTCCGTAACCTACGACAGCAGCTCTAATTTTCTTCATTTTTGTTATCATTTTAATTATTAAACAGTCTTTTCGCTTGCAAAAGTACACATTTTTCACGAAACAACTAACAAAATGACGTAAAATTTCCAAAAACAATTGCAAAAAACAACACAGATTCTCATTTTTCGACCACGAATCGCACGCGCTTGGCATCCCGTAGGGTGACGCTTGCTACCGAAGGGGCGCTTTTACAAAGCGAAGCGACTAAAAGAAATTCTTCACTCTTCACTCTTCATTCTTCATTTAACCAACAAGTTTTATTGAAGAACCTAAACAATCTTTTTTATAACTGATCTAATCACCTCACCATCAATTAGTTACAGTGAATGATAGTCGTTCGCCAAGACTATGACACTTTCTCAAAAGAGGACTTATTTATCTCAAGAGAGAGGGAGCATGTCTCTTGAAAGAAGTAGAGGATACGCTTACAAGAGAACAGCCATTTTTCGACCGGGAACCACTTCCATTCACCGTAACCAACAGAAGATAAGAAAGTTACTACAAATAACAATCTTTTCAATTTTAATATAAAAACAGAGCAATTTTATATTAAAAAACAGGGTGATTTAATATAAAAAACA